>Ga0268299_1000351_pt1 | contig 154596 bp, 160 predicted proteins | sample NOBtaG_FD_193484 | JGI IMG/M metagenome (GOLD analysis project Ga0268299, IMG submission 193484) | Activated sludge microbial communities from bioreactor in Nijmegen, Gelderland, Netherland - NOB reactor | ecosystem: Engineered > Bioreactor > Aerobic > Activated sludge | place: Netherlands...
TGCTGACCCCGCACCTGTCCCACCAGCCGGATCGCGCGCTCACGCAACTCCGGCGAAAACTTCGTCGACTTCCTCATGGCTCCATTCTCTCAAGTGATGGAGCCTCCACAAAAGCCAGGGCGGTTCAAACCGTGGTCTGGCCCCTCTTTATCTGCTCAACATGGCCTACCCTTGCACCAGAACGGCACCGGGCGGGACTCGGTATTGAAGTTCATGACAGTTCCCCGGCGGAGGCTGTTGGCCCGGAGGGCGGTCGGGGAACCAAATGCGGCATTCGCCCGGTGGCGGCATATGACCGGGCGGGATATCGATGTGCGGCGCAGAATGCCGATGGGGCACCTCACCGTAAACGGCGCAGCCGGCAACCGCGGAACACATCAATGCTGCTACCGCAGCTCCATAAAACAAACGAATTGACATCTGTGCTCTCCGACAGTGTTCCGTGACGCCAAAAAGCCGCCCATCAGCCGGGCGGCTTTTTGGCTTCGGCTGGATGGGCTTGTTGGACGAAGCCGCTTCGCGGGGGACAACAGCCACGTCCGGTGAATTTCAAAATGTAGCCTCGCTCTCCCCCTGCAGGAGGGATCGTTTCGCCAAGAACCGTGACGCCACACGACCATGACATCAGTACTCGGCCAAGACTTCAAGCGCAACTATCAGGCCCGCCTCAAGCACCTGCGACTCAAGGGCATGATGCTGGGCTTCCTGCGTCAGCCCAGCCTACAAACTCTCGAACCGATTATTGGGCATCAGCGTGCATAACACGCTCATTGTAGGCGGGGAACAAACGTGAGCACTACCGGTCTGAGCTTTGTCCGATTTGCATGCAGCTGTACTCATCGCCGAAGACCTTATTCGTAAGCGAGGCCAAACCCTGCTTGTCGTAAAATGTCCAAGCGTCGTTCTCATAGCGCGTGATACTTCCGCGCGTTTCAGTGTCTGAATCTTTACTAAAGACTATGTTGGGCGTCTTTGGGTTTACGACAGTCATAGCTGACCCTGAAACTGTCACGATGCGTACATTCTTTGCCTCATCGAAGCACTGATATTTTCCACCCGCGTGAGCGGCTAGCGGCGCAACCAGCGCTACAACGGAATATATGCGAGTTATGCGAGCTAGCACTTTGGTCTCCCAAGGTTAATGTCATGCCGCGGTTCAAGAGCTTACATTAGCTCGCTTCTGACGCCCAACGCCAAGTTAAGGGACCGCATACATGGGTCAGGTCTAGAAGTTAGAGTAATGTATAAACTCTAGACCTGATCCCATGTTCCCACCGCAAATCCGGGCGTCAACTGCTAACCTAATGATTCATAATGTTCATTTTCTAATTTCTCCAGCTCATAACGCACAAATAAGCGGATGGGTAAAGCGTGAAACGGTATTCGCGAGCCGCGTTAATTCGCATCATTAGATGTCATTACTTGTTTGATCGTATTTCTATCGGTGAATTCCCTGATAATCACTGCGCCCACAGAGTGGGCCAGAGAGTAACCATCCCAAAGCCTTTGGAAGGTGATGTCTTGCTTTTTATAGCGCTCATGTATTTCAGGAAAAACGCTTAGAAGATATTTTGTCTTCTCCCAATGATTCAGGCCTGAAGCCTCGATAAACTTATCTAACCCTTTTTTCAAGTTGTGGCCGATGGCTGTTGCTTGATTTTCCGAGAGACCATTTTTCAAAGCAATGTATGACTTAAAAAACATCTCAAGAGCCATCCTGCAGTTAAGAATTGCCCGAGGATCTGGGCGATGCTGGGAAAGTATGGCGGTGGAAGCCCTGAGTTCTTGATCCGCCGACAACAGAAGCTGTGCGCCAAATTCATTCAAGCCCTGTGTTTTACGCAGGTCGTCTATGCCCATCCCATAATCTACACAGTCCGCCCAATAGATAGCATAATCCCAAGCCTGCCTACGATCAGTCATCATCTCTTGTTTAACCCCATCGGGCATTTCGTAAAGACAATCGAGTGCATTTAGTTGAACCGTTCCAGCTATTACTGGAATAGACACAATCCAAAATTGGGAATCATAGAAATAGACGGCCTCATACAGACTGCCGAGTTGATGCACGCCAGGCTTCGAATGTGCCTCAAACCATTTGAAAATCGTTGTTGCTTCGTCAGAAGACAACCCTACTGAAGTATTAAACTCATTGGAATAACGGCGTAATGCCTCCCAGGGCCGACGCCGCTGATCCATGCCCGCGGCGCGGAATTCTTTGTTTAGTTTTGAAATCCACTCTTCGGAAACCACTTCTCCGCCCTTCCTCTAACATTGAGCACCTGGAAGTCTTCCGCGCCTAAACACCGAAGAGTTCCGCATATTCCGCACGCCCCCTGCTCGGTGGTATATGCCGGGTCGGGCGATCGTTCGACCAAACAATCGTCGTTCAACCATCACTTGAAAATTCAATCGCCAGTCTCGGCCTCAGCTTCACAGCGCCCAGGCGTCAAGTTCCGTGACGTCCCTGGTCGCGCTCATGGCGGGTCTCTCCAACCGGGTACGTAACCGAAGTTTCATGCGATGCCAAGCACGTTAAAACAAAAAATACCGCTGCGCGAGCGGCAGCACCTTGGCCGGCTCGCAGGTCAGCAGCATGCCGTCGGCGCGCACTTCGTAGGTCTGCGAATCCACCTCCATCCGCGGCGCGTAGTCGTTGAGCACCATGTCGGCCTTGCCGATGCTGCGGGTGTTTTTCACGGCCACCGCGCGGCGCTTGAGGCCGAGTCTTTCCGGCACGCCGGCGGCCAGTGCGGCCTGGGAGACGAAGGTGAGGCAGGTGCGGGCGATGGCCGTGCCGAGCGCGCCGAACATGGGCCGGTAGTGCACCGGCTGGGGGGTGGGGATGGAGGCGTTGGGGTCGCCCATGGGCGCGGCGGCGATGGCGCCGCCCTTGAGGATGAGGGCGGGCTTGGCGCCGAAGAATGCCGGCTTCCACAGCACGATGTCGGCCAGCTTGCCGGGCTCGAGCGAGCCGACTTCGTGGGCGATGCCGTGGCTGATGGCGGGGTTGATGGTGTATTTGGCGATGTAGCGGCGGGCGCGGAAGTTGTCGGCGCGGTCCGAATCCGGCGCCAGCGGGCCGCGCTGCACCTTCATCTTGTGCGCGCTCTGCCAGGTGCGGGTGATGACCTCGCCCACCCGGCCCATGGCCTGGGAGTCCGAGCTGATCATCGAGAAGGCGCCCAGATCGTGCAGGATGTCCTCGGCGGCGATGGTCTCGCGGCGGATGCGCGATTCGGCGAAGGCCACGTCCTCGGGAATGCCGGGGTCGAGGTGGTGGCAGACCATCAGCATGTCCAGGTGCTCGTCCACGGTGTTGACCGTGTAGGGCCGCGTCGGGTTGGTGGAAGACGGCAGCACGTTGGCCGCGCCGCAGGCCTTGATGATGTCCGGGGCGTGGCCGCCGCCGGCGCCCTCGGTGTGATAGGTGTGGATGGTGCGGCCCTTGAAGGCGGCGAGCGTGTCCTCGACGAAGCCGGATTCGTTGAGCGTGTCGGTGTGGATGGCGACCTGCACGTCGTATTGATCGGCGACGGTCAGGCAACAATCGATCGCCGCCGGGGTGGTGCCCCAGTCCTCGTGCAGTTTCAGACCCATGGCGCCGGCCTCGATCTGCTCGACGAGCGCGTCGGGCCGGCTGGCGTTGCCCTTGCCGAGAAAGCCGAGGTTCATCGGCAGGCTTTCCGCCGCCTCCAGCATGCGCGCCAGATGCCAGGCGCCGGGCGTGCAGGTGGTGGCATTGGTGCCGGTGGCCGGGCCGGTGCCGCCGCCGATCATCGTCGTGATGCCGGACATCAGCGCGTCCTGCACCTGCTGCGGGCAGATGAAGTGGATGTGGGCGTCGATGCCGCCGGCGGTGGCGATCAGCCCTTCGCCGGCGATCACCTCGGTGCCGGGGCCGATGATGAGCGTCACGCCCGGCTGCACGTCCGGGTTGCCGGCCTTGCCGATGCCGGCGATGCGCCCGTCGCGAATGCCGATGTCGGCCTTGACGATGCCCCAGTGGTCCAGGATCAGCGCGTTGGTGATGACGGTGTCGAGCGCGCCGGCTGCGCGGCTGGCTTGGGCTTGGCCCATGCCGTCGCGGATCACCTTGCCGCCGCCGAACTTCACCTCCTCGCCGTAGACCGTGCAGTCGCGCTCGACCTCGATCCACAGCTCGGTGTCGCCAAGTCGCACCCGGTCGCCGGTGGTGGGGCCGAACATCTCGGCATAGGCGCGGCGGCTGATGCGGCTCATGGCTGGCCTCCGAGTTCGCCCATCACCGCGCCGCGAAAGCCCCATACGGCGCGCGCGCCGGCGTAGGCGACCAGCGTCACCTCGCGGCTTTGGCCCGGCTCGAAGCGCACCGCGGTGCCGGCCGGGATGTCGAGCCGCATGCCGCGCGCGGCGGCACGGTCGAAGGCGAGCGCCGGGTTGGTTTCGGCAAAGTGGTAGTGCGAGCCGACCTGGATCGGCCGGTCGCCGGTGTTGGCGACGGCGAGCGTCACCACCGGGCGGCCAGCGTTGAGGTCGATGTCGCCGGGGGCGGTGTCGAGTTCTCCGGGGATCATGCGTTGCTCCTCAGGACGGTATCGCTCGGCGCCGGGGTTGCGCCATGTCCGCACGGCATGCAATCCACGCGCCAGAAAAGACCCTTTCCTGATGATTCAAGCGGGCGCATAGCGGTAACCCACACCGGTTTCGGTCAGCAGGAACACCGGCCGCGCGGGATCCACCTCCAGCTTGTGGCGCAGGCGCGCCATATAGATGCGCAGGTAGTGGCCATGCTCCACCGCCGCCGGTCCCCACACTTCGCGCAGCAGGTGGCGCTGGGTGAGCACCTTGCCGGGATGGCCCAGCAGCGCCGCCAGCAGACGGAACTCGGTCTGCGTCAGGTGAATGTCCTGCCCGTCGCGGGTGACGCGGCGGTGCGCCAGATCGACGGTCACATCCCCCAGCAACAGCACCGGTTTGCCGTCCTCGCCCGTCCGGCTGCGGCGCAGCGCCACCCGCACCCGCGCCAGCAGTTCGGCCACGCCAAACGGCTTGCTGAGGTAGTCATCGGCCCCGGCGTCGAGCGCCGCCACCTTGTCGGTCTCCTCCACCCGCGCCGACAGCACGATCACCGGCATCGGGCTCCAGACGCGCAGGGCGGTGATGAACTCCCGGCCGTCGCCATCCGGCAGGCCCAGATCGAGGATCACCAGATCCGGCCTGCGCGTGCCGGCCTCGATCAGGCCGCGCGCCAGCGTCTGCGCCTCGAACACGCGTAGGCCTTCACCCTCCAGCGCACGGCGCACGAACTGGCGGATGGTGGGGTCGTCCTCGACGATCAGGACCTTGCCGTCGATGGCCCTTCCTCCGCGTGTGCTGATGCGCCGGTTTCGTCGGGCGCGGCTGGCGGCGCCGTCAGCGGCAAGGTGAACACGAAGCGCGCGCCGCCTGCGGGGCGATTCTCGGCCCGGATGCGCCCGCCGTGCGCGTCGACGATGGCCTGGCAGATGGCCAGACCCAGGCCCACGCCGGCAATGGCCGACTCGCGCTGGCCGCGGGCAAAGCGCTCGAACAGGATCCGCTCCTGGCCGGTCGGCAGGCCGGGACCTTCGTCCCATACCGCCACTTCCAGCGCGTCGCCCAATGCGCGGGCGGTGATGCCCAGCGGCGTGCCAGTCGGCGTGTACTTGATGGCGTTGTCGAGCAGGTTCACCAGCACCCGTTCCAGCATCACGGCATCGCCCTGCACCAGCGGCAGGTCGGCCGGCAGGTCGGTTTGCAATGGATGGCCGGCGAGTGACGGCTCCAGCGCCTTGATCGCTGCGCCGATGAGCTCCTCCAGCGCCAGCCAGTCCTTGCGCGGCTGCACCGTGCCCGATTGCAGGCGCGCCATTTCCAGCAGGTTGTCCACCAGCCGGCCGGTGCGCAGCGCTTGGTCGCGGATGGCGGCGGCGGTTTCGCTTTCCGGCGCCTGCACCGCCAGCAGTTGCAGGGCGAGGGTGTCGGCCAGGCCCACCAGTGCGGTGAGTGGCGTGCGCAGATCGTGCGACAGCGCCGCCAGCAGGGAACTGCGCAGGCGTTCGGATTCGGCGCCCAGCTGGCTGCCGTGCGCCTCGGTAACGAAGTGCAGCCGTTCCAGCGCCATCGCGATCAGCGCCGCGTAGGTCTCCAGCAGACGGCGTTGCTCGGGGATGTGCAGCAGGCGCGGGTGGCTTGGCTCCACCACCAGCACGCCACGCACCCCGACCGGCGCCTTCAGTGGCAGGTAGGCGGCGCTGGCAGCCGGCAGGGTGTCGGTGCCGATACCGGCCGGCTCGCCGTGGTCGAAACACCACTGCGCGATGGCCACATCGACGGTCGGCGCTTGGATATCCCCGGACAGGAGCTTGCCGGCGCCATCGGGCAGCAGCACGGTCGCCTGGGCGCGAAAGCTCGCCTCCACGAAGCGGTCGCTGATCGCCGCCACCTGTGCTTCGCTCAATGCCGAGGCCAGCGCCTTGGCCATCTGGTAGAGGTTGCGGATGCGCTCCTCGCGGTGTCCGGCGATGCGCGCCTGATAGCGCAGCAGCGCGGTCAGATGGCCGATGGCGAGGCCGACAATCAGCATCACGGCGAAGGTGAGCAGATATTGGGCGTCGCTGACGGCAAAGGTCAGATGCGGCGGCACGAAGAAGAAATCGAACAGCGCCACCGACAACACCGCTATCAGCACCGCCGGCCCACGCCCCCAGCGGAACGCCACCACCACCACGCCGAGCAGGAACAGCATGACGATGTTGGTCAGTTCGAGGTAATGCCGCAGGGGCGCGGCCAGCGCCGTGATGCCCAGGCACAACAGCGCCGCCGCGACGTAACGCGGCCAGATCGCTTTGGCGATCCGGGGCGCGGGCGCGTCGTCAACCGCCACGCGGCGTTGCGGTGGACGACCGTCGTCACCGCGACGCGCCACCGCGATCAGGTCGATGTCCGGCGCGCGCTCGCCCAGGCGACGCATGAATTGCCCCCACCAGCGCCGCTGCGGTCGCGCCCGCCGACCGATGACGATCTTGCTTAAGTTTCGCTCGCGGGCGTAATCGAGCGCCGCGTCCACCAGATCCGGCGCCGCCAGCACCGCCGTTTCCGCCCCCATCTCCTGCGCCAGCTTGAGCGTGGCGAGGATGGCGCCGCGCTGCGCTTCCGGCAGGCGCTGCAGGCGCGGCGTTTCGATGTAGATCGCGTGCCAATGCGCATTCAGGCGGCTCGCCAGGCGCGCCGCCGTGCGCACCAGCTTGCCGTCGGTGTCGCCCGGCCCCAGACACACCAGCAGCGATTCGCTGGTGGCCCACACCTGGCTGCCGGGCGTGGCCAGGCGCGCGCCCTGCATCTGCGCATCGACCCGCTCGGCGGTGCGTCGCAGCGCCAGATCGCGCAGCGCAATCAGGTTGCCGCGGCGAAAGAAATGCTCGGCGGCCCGCGCCGCCTGCTCGGGCAGGTAGACCTTGCCCTCCTTGAGACGCGTGAGCAGGTCATCCGGCGGCAGGTCCACCAGCGCCACCTCGTCGGCGGCGTCGAATACCCGGTCGGACACCGTCTCCCAGACCCGCACCCCGGTGATGCCGCCCACCACGTCATTGAGGCTCTCAAGGTGCTGCACGTTGAGCGTGGTCCAGACGTCGATGCCGGCGGCGAGCAGCTCCTCCACGTCCTGCCAGCGCTTGGGATGCCGGCAGCCCGGCGCGTTGGTGTGCGCCAGTTCGTCCACCAGCAGCAGCGCCGGGCGCCGGGCGAGGGCGGCATCGAGATCGAACTCGGACAGCGTGCGGCCGCGGTGCTCGACCAGCTTGCGCGACAGCAATTCGAGATCCGCGAGCAGGGCCTCGGTCTCGCGACGGCCGTGGGTCTCGACCAGGCCCACGACCACGTCTACGCCCTGCGCGTGCGCCTGGCCGGCGGCGGCGAGCATGGCGTAGGTCTTGCCGACGCCGGGCGCGGCGCCGAAGAAGATCTTCAGCTTGCCGCGGCGGGCTGCGGCCTCATCGGCGGTCACCTGCCGCAGCAGGGCATCCGGGTCGGGCCGGCCGGGGACCTCAGTCAAGCGGCTGTGCCTCGTGGCCGTCGAGCGCCAGATTCAGGCGCAGCACGTTCACCCGCGGCTCACCGTAGATGCCGAGCCACGGGCGCTCGGCGTGGTGCTCGATCAGCGCCTGGACGGTGTCGGCCGGCAGGCTTCTCGCCTTGGCCACCCGCGCCACCTGGTAGCGCGCCGCCGCGAGCGAGATGTCGGGGTCGAGACCACTGCCGGAGGCGGTCACCAGATCCACCGGCACTGGCTTGTCGTTACCCGGATCGGCGGCCCGCAGTGCCGCCATACGCGCCTTGACCGCATCCGTCAGCGCTGGGTTGAGCGGCCCCTGATTCGAGCCGCTGGATGCGGCAGCGTTGTAGGGCTGCGGGCCGGTGGCAGACGGCCGGCCCCAGAAGTACTGCGCACCGGTGAAGGACTGGCCGATCAGCGCGGAGCCGACCGGCTTGCCGTTCACCGCCTGGATCGACCCATTGGCCGCATGTGCAAAGAGCAACTGGCCGACTCCGGTCACCGCGAGCGGATAGGCGAGCCCGGTCAGCACGCTCAGCAGCGCGAACAGCGAGAGTGCAGGACGTAACAGGGATGTCATGACAGTGCTCATTACACCAGACCCAGCGCTGCGAGGCCCAGATCGATGAGCTTGATGCCCAGGAACGGGACGATGATGCCGCCCAGGCCGTAGATCGCGAGATTGCGCCGCAGCACCGCGCCGGCGCCCTGCGGCCGGTAGGCGATGCCCTTGAGCGCCAGCGGAATCAACACCACGATGATCAGGGCATTGAAGATCACCGCCGACAGGATCGCCGATTGCGGGCTCGCGAGCCCCATGACATTGAGCGCGTCGAGTTGCGGGTAAACCGCCACGAACATCGCCGGGATGATGGCGAAATACTTGGCCAGGTCGTTGGCAATGCTGAAGGTGGTCAGCGCGCCGCGGGTCATCAGCATCTGCTTGCCGACCGCGACCACCTCGAGCAGCTTGGTTGGATTCGAGTCCAGATCGACCATGTTGCCGGCCTCCTTCGCTGCCTGGGTGCCGCTGTGCATGGCCACCGCGACATCGGCCTGGGCCAGCGCCGGGGCATCGTTGGTGCCGTCGCCGGTCATCGCCACCAGCCGGCCCTCGGCCTGGTACTGGCGGATCAGCGCCAGCTTGGCCTCGGGCGTCGCCTCGGCGAGGAAGTCATCCACCCCGGCCTCGGCGGCGATGGCGGCGGCGGTGAGCCGGTTGTCGCCGGTGATCATCACCGTCTTGATGCCCATGCGCCGCAGCTCGGCGAAACGCTCCCTGATGCCGCCCTTGACGATGTCCTTGAGCTCGATGACGCCCAGCACGCGGCTGCCGTCCGCCACCACCAGCGGCGTACTGCCGCGGCGGGCGACCGCGTCGGCAATCTCGCGCGCCTCGTCTGGAAATCGGCCACCGGCGGTTTCGATGTACTGGCGAATCGCCTCGCCGGCGCCTTTGCGGATCTGCCGGTCGCCCAAGTTGACACCGCTCATGCGCGTCTGCGCCGAGAACGCCACGAAAGTCGCGCCCAGCGCGTGGATGTCGCGCTCGCGCAGGTTGAAGCGCTGCTTGGCCAGCACCACCACGCTGCGGCCCTCGGGCGTTTCGTCGGCCAGCGAGGCGAGCTGCGCGGCATCGGCCAGTTGCTGTTCGGTCACGCCCGCCACCGGCAAGAAGGCCGCTGCCTGGCGGTTGCCCAGCGTGATGGTGCCGGTCTTGTCGAGCAGCAGCACGTCCACGTCGCCGGCCGCTTCCACGGCGCGGCCAGAGGTGGCGATCACGTTGGCGCCCAGCATGCGGCTCATGCCGGCGATGCCGATGGCCGACAGCAGCGCGCCGATGGTGGTCGGGATCAGGCACACGAGCAGCGCCACCAGCGCAGTCACCGTGACCGGGCTGCCAGCCCCGGCGGTTGCCACCGCGAACAGCGAGTAGGGCAGCAGCGTGACCGTCGCCAGCAGGAAGATCAGCGTCAGCGCCACCAGCAGGATGGTGAGTGCGATCTCGTTGGGCGTCTTCTGGCGCTTGGCGCCTTCCACCAGCGCGATCATGCGATCGACGAAGGTCTCGCCGGGGTTGGCGGTGACGCGCACCACGATCCAGTCCGACAGCACCGTGGTGCCGCCGGTCACGGCCGAGAAATCGCCGCCCGACTCGCGAATCACCGGCGCCGACTCGCCGGTGATGGCGCTCTCGTTGACCGAGGCCGCGCCCTCAATGACCTCGCCGTCGGCCGGGATCGTGTCGCCGGCCTCGACCAGCACCACATCGCCGCGGCGCAGATCGGTGCCGGGCACCGCATCCACCTTGGCGCCGTACTGTGGCTGGCGCAGCTTTTTGGCGAGGATCATCTTCTTGGTGGCGCGCAGCGCCGCCGCCTGCGCCTTGCTGCGGCCCTCCGCCAGCGCCTCGGCGAAGTTGGCGAACAACACCGTGAACCACAGCCACACCGTGGTGGCACCGATGAACCAGGCCGGCGCCTCGCCCGTGCCGATCAGCGCCTGCAGCCACAGGGCGGTGGCCAACAGGCTGCCGACGTAGACCACGAACATCACCGGATTGCGCCACTGCACGCGCGGGTCGAGCTTGCGCAGCGCCCCGACCAATGCCGGTGCCACCAGCGAAGAATCGAACATGGAAAGTTGGTTGGCAGGGGTCATGTCGGTCGCCTCAATGTCCAGCCCAAAGGATCAGGTGCTCGACCACCGGCCCCAGCGCCAGCGCCGGCACATAGGTCAGCGCGCCGACCAGCAGCACGATGCCCACCAGCAGTCCCACGAACAGCGGGCCATGGGTCGGCAGCGTGCCCGGCCCCTGCACCAGCCGCTTCTTGGCCGCCAGCGAGCCGGCAATCGCCAGCACCGGCACGATCACGGCGAAGCGCCCGAACCACATCGCGACGCCCAGCCAGCCGTTGTAGAACGGCGTGTTGGCGCCAAGACCGGCGAAGGCGCTGCCGTTGTTGTTGGCGGCCGACGAAAATGCATACAGCACTTCCGAGAAGCCGTGCGCGCCGGGATTGAAAATGGTCGCCTTGCCGCCGCTCGCCACTACCGCGATGGCGGTGCCGAGCAGGACCAACGCCGGGGTCATCAGGATCGCGATCGAGACCATCTTCATGTCGAAGGCCTCGATCTTCTTGCCGAGGTATTCCGGTGTGCGGCCGATCATCAGCCCGGCGATGAACACCGCCATGAGCGCGAACACCAGCATGCCGTACAGGCCCGAACCGACGCCGCCGTACACCACCTCGCCGAGCTGTATCAGCACCATCGGCACCAGGCCACCGAGCGGCGTGAAGGAGTCGTGCATGGCATTGACCGAGCCGTTCGAGGCTGAGGTGGTCGCGACCGCCCACAGCGCCGAGGCGCCGATGCCGTGGCGGGTCTCCTTGCCCTCCATGTTGCCGCCGGATTGCTCCGCGCTTGCCGTCTGGTCGGCGCCGAGTTTCGCGAGCAATGGATTGCCCTGCTGCTCGAAGCTCATGGCCGCGACGGCCGCGCCGACGAAAATCACCGTCATCGCCGCCAGCACCGCCCAGCCCTGGCGCGTGTCGCCCACCGCCTTGCCGAAGGTGTAGCAGAGCGCGGCCGGAATCAGCAGCAGCGCCAGCGTCTGAAGAAAATTGGACAGCGGCGTCGGGTTCTCGAATGGATGCGCGGAGTTGACGTTGAAGAAGCCGCCGCCGTTGGTGCCGAGCTGCTTGATGGCGATCTGCGAGGCCGCCGGCCCCATCGGCAAGGTCTGCACCGGCACGCTCACCGTCTCGTTGACCGCATTGCCTTCGGCATCCGTCACCGGCTGGCCGGCGGCGTCGCGCTGCGGCGCCTCGTAGCTCACCGGCTCGATCGTGGCGACTTCCTGGTATGCAGAGAAATTCTGGACGACGCCCTGGCTGACCAGCACCAATGCCAGCACGAACGACAGGGGCAGCAACAGATAGACCGTGACGCGGTACAGATCGGCCCAGAAGTTGCCGATGGTCTGCGCCGAATGGCGCGCAAAGCCGCGGATCAGCGCGAACACCACGGCGATACCAGCGGCGGCCGAGACGAAGTTCTGCACCCCGAGCCCAAGCATTTGCGAGAGGTAGCTCATGGTCGCCTCGCCGCCGTAGCCCTGCCAGTTGGTGTTGGTGACGAAGCTGATGGCGGTGTTGAAACTCGAATCCGGCGTGACATTCGCCATCTGCTGCGGATTCAGCGGCAGCCACAGCTGCAGGCGCTGCAGCGCGTACACCGCGATGAATCCGACCAGGCTGAACAGCAGCACCGCCAGGGCGTACTGGCGCCAGCCCATCTCCTCGCGGCCGATGCCGCACCGGCGAAACACGCCCGCTTCGAGCCGCGCCAGCGGCCGCCAGCGCGGCGCGTCCATCAGTTTTGCCATGTACAGGCCGAGCGGCTTCACCGTCGCCAGCAATACCAGCAGATAAACCGCGAGCAGCAACCAGGACTGCGCGGTCATTCAGAAATCCTCCGCCCGGATCAGGGCGTAGACCAGATAACCGAGCAGCGCCACCGCCAGCGCGCCGCCAATCAGATGGGCCGCACTCATGGCGCCGCTCCCGGCAGGCAACCGCAGCCGACCGCAAGACTCGCCACGAGGCCGAACAGGACCAACAGGACAAGCAACCAGACCCCATCCATCGCACTGCTCCGACGTCATGACAGACAGCCGGCACGATACGCCGACGCCCGCAAACGGAGCGACAAAAGACGCGGTTGTGGCGTCAACAAGCCGTAAACATGAGGCGGATCACGCCCGCAATGAAGCGCCGGCTTTCAGGAACCCAGGCCGCCAACGGCCGGGCTGCCCGGCTGCGTTTCAGACGATGGGTTCGTGCACGGTCACCAGCTTGGTGCCGTCCGGAAAGGTGGCTTCCACCTGCACGTCGGGGATCATCTCCGGCACGCCTTCCATCACGTCGTCGCGGGTGAGCAGGGTGCGGCCGTAATCCATCATCTCGGCCACCGTGCGGCCGTCGCGGGCGCCTTCCAGGATCGCCGCGCTGATGTAGGCCACGGCTTCGGGGTAGTTCAGCTTCACGCCGCGGGCCTTGCGCCGCTCGGCGAGCAGCGCGGCGGTGAACAGCAGCAGCTTGTCCTTCTCGCGGGGGGTCAGTTCCATGCGGTCTCCCTTTGGTTTGCAACTCAGGTGGCCCAGATGCGCGGCGCCAGCGCCGGGCGGCCCAGCACGGCCGGGCGCAGCGCCGCCCACGCGGCGGTCAGCGTCCGCTGCACCGGTTCGGCCTGCGGCCCAAGCACGCGCAATGCCAGCACGCCGTCCACGGTGCTGACGCCGGCCAGCACGCCGGGGTGCGCATCCACGGCCGCACGCACGGCGTCCTGCACATCCGGCGCGGTCAGCGGCGTGGCCAGCAGGGTGCCGCTTACGCAATGGCCGCGCAGGCCGAACGGCGCGTCCAGCAGCGCCGTGCCGTCGTACCGGGCGCGCTCCAGCCACAGCGGCGCGCCGTCCTGCCACAGCTCCAGCGCCATGCCGAGCGTGCCGGCGTAACGCTCGCCGCTGTCCGGCCGGCCGAGACACACGATTTCCCAGCCGATGAAGCGGCCGCCCGGCGCCAGGTCCACGCGCGTGGCGATGCGCGCGTGCACGCCGGCAAACGCGATGGTCGGCTGCGGCAGCCATTCGAGCTGCGCGCCGGGGTCCACGCGCAGCGTCTGGGTGAGCCGCGCGCACGGGCCGGCGCTGCGGTACAGCTTGTTGGCGGCCGGCGTGGTGAGCAGCGCGCGGCTGTCCGGTGCGGCCTGAACCGCCACGTCCAGCACGTCGCCGCCCACCACACCGCCCGGCGGATGCAGCAGGTACACGTGACAGGCGCCGCCCGGCCCTTCCGGGTAGAAGGGCCGTTGCACGGTCAGTGGCCCAACGTGCGCGCGCCGGGCGAGCACGGTGCGCCCGCCCCGGCGGGCAAAGCTCAGATCGAGATGCGCCCGCCAGCCAGCCGGTGCCTCAACGTCGGCGCGAACGCGCACGCCGCACGCCGTGTCGGCACAAGCCGCCCATGCCCATGCCCAGCCCCACCATCAACAGCGCGGTCCACGGGTGATGCAGCAGCAGGTCCGGCAATCCGGCCAGCGGGGCGTGGCCCGCATGCGCGAAGGCCAGGCCCGGCAGCGCAGCCGTGCTCAGAAGCAGGGTTTTTGCGATGTTTTTCATGTCAGTTCCTCGTGTGATTCAGCCGCGGATCATGTGTTTGTGGGCGCCCATCTTGCCGTGCGCCACCAGCGTGCCCAGCACGTCCACGCAGGCCCGCACGCCCAGCAGCGCGGTGATGTCCGACGTGTCGTACGGCGGGGAGACCTCCACCACCTCCATGCCGCACAGGCCTTCCTTGGCCACCGCGCCGATCAGGTAGAGGATCTCGCGCGGCAAAAAGCCGCCCGGCTCCGGCCAGCCGGTGCCCGGCACGAAGCCGCAGTCCACCGAATCGATGTCGAAGGACAGGTATACCGCGTCGGTGCCGTCCCAGGCTTTTTCGAGCGCGATCTCGGCCACCTTCTCCAGGCCCAGCTCCACCACATCATTCATGGTGATGATGGTGGTGTCGCGCTTGCGGGCTTCCGCGATCGCCTCGCGCGGCACCTGCCAGCCGCCGATGCCGATCTGCACCAGGTTCTTGGCCGGCACGTTGGGCAGGTTGGTGGCGTGGAACCAGGGCGTGGTGTGCATGCGCTCGTCCAGATCCTTTTCCTGGATGTCCGCATGCCGGTCGAAGTGGATGATGCCGATCTTCTTGTCCGTCTCGCGGGCGATGCCGCGCACGGTGGCAAAGCCGATGGAATGATCGCCGCCCAGGATCACCGGGAAGGCGCCGGAGCGGAACACGTGCCCGACGGCGTTGCTGATCTGATCGAAGGTCTTTTCGATGTTGGCCGGAATGGTGAACACGTCGCCGGCGTCGCACAGCGTCATCTGCTCGCGCAGATCCACGCCGATTTCGTAGTTGTACGGCGTGTACAGCGCGCTGATGCGGCGCATGCCCTGCGGTCCGAAGCGCGTGCCGGGGCGGTACGTGGTGCCGCCGTCGAAGGGCACGCCCAGCACGCAGGCGTCGTAGTTGCCGATCAGGTGCGCGTCCTCGCAGTACGGCGCCTTCATGAAGGTGTTGATGCCGGCGAAGTGCGGCAGCTCGCCGCGCGCGAAGGTGGGGATGCTCTTGTCGTCCAGGCTGTCGGCGCCCGGCAGACCGAGCTTCAGACCCCGTGCCTGCTCGGCGTGCCAGCGGTCGAGCGGAAGCAGCTTTTCCTTGCCCAGCATGGGCCAGGAATGCAGGCTGGTCTTGTCGAAACTCGGGTGGTGCTGGCGCACCGCCGGACCTGCGGGCGGGCGCCCAAAACGCAATCGGGACATGGCAAAGACTCCTGTCTGGCTTCAGGGGTGGTGGGGAAACTTCGAAACGGATGCCGGCGCGCGCCGCGCCCGCATGGCACTGGCCAGCGCGGCCGCCAGTTCCGGGGAGGCGTGGGCTTCCGGCCCGCGCAGGGACAGGTCGTAGGTGATGGTCGCGCCGTAGGCGGTCGGGTCCTGCGGGTCCCAGCGCGGCTTGTCGAACACCAAAAGGCGCGTGCCCAGCGCAAAGCCCTCGTGCAGATCGTGCGTGACCATGAACACGGTCAGACCCAGGCGCTGCCACAGCGCCGTGAGCAGGGCGTGCATGTCCTTGCGCGTGCCCGGATCGAGCGCGCCGAAGGGTTCGTCCAGCAGCAGCATGGCCGGCTCCATCACCAGCGCCTGGGCCAGCGCCAGGCGCTGGCGCATGCCGCCGGACAGCGCCGCCGGGTACTTGGCCTCGTCGTCGGCCAGGCCCACGGCTTCCAGCATGGCCCGCGCGCGGGACAGGGCCACGCGCCGCGCGCGGCCGAAGATGTGCGCGGTGAAGCGTGCCCGGTCCAGCTCCAGGCCCAGCAGCACGTTGCCGAGCACGGTCAGGTGCGGGTAGACCGAGTAACGCTGGAACACCACGCCGCGCTCGCGCCCAGGCTCGGCGGGCAGAGGCTTGCCGTCCAGCAGAATCTGCCCGCGCGTGGGCGTCAGCTCCCCGAGCAGCAGGCGCAGGAAACTGGTCTTGCCGCAGCCGGACGCGCCGACAATGGTCACCAGCTCGCCGGCCGGCACGCTCAGGTTCACGCGCTCGATCACCGGCGTGGCGCCGTAGCGCAGCCACAGGCCGTTGACCTCGAGCCCGCTCATGCGCCGCCTTCCTCGCGCCAGGGGAACCAGCGGCGGGCGAGCGCCGCCAGCGTGCGGTCCATCGCATAGGCCAGCAGCGTGATCCAGGCCACGTACGGCAGGATCACGTCCATCGCCAGATACCGGCGGACCAGAAAAATGCGATAGCCCAGGCCATCCGTGGCGGCGATGGCCTCGGCCGCGATCAGGAACAGCCAGGCCGGCCCCAGCGTCAGGCGCAGGCCGTGAATCAGCGCCGGCAGGGTTTGCGGAATCACCACCCGCAGCGCGATCTGCCAGGTATTGGCGCCCAGCGTCTGCGCCTTGATGAGCTGTTCACGCGGGATTTCGGCCGCCCGCTGGGCGAGATCGCGCATCAGAAACGGCGCCACGCCAAAGCCGATCAGCACGATCTTCGACAGCTCGCCAAGCCCCAGCACGATGAACAGGATCGGCAGCAGCGCCAGCGGCGGGATCATCGACAGCACCGCCACCAGCGGCCCGAGCGTGGCGCGCACCAGCGGGATCAGGCCCATCGCCACGCCGACCGCAAAACCCAGCACGGCGCTCACGCCCACACCCCAGGCGAGCCGCCGCAGGCTGGCGGCGGTGTCGGCCCACAGCAGCACATCGCCGCTGCGCGCATCCGGCTGCGTGGCCAGGCGCACGGTGGTGTCGGCCAGGGTCGAGAGCGCCGGCAGCAGCTTGTCGTTCGGATTGGCCGCCAGGCGCGCGTCCGAACCGATGACGTAGGCCAGTGCCAGCAGCGCCAGCGGCAGCACGCCCAGCGCCAGCGCGCCGGCGCGGCCGGGGTGACGGTTGACCAGGCGGGTCATGAGAGCGGACCGCGAACGGGTGCGAGGGCCTTACAGCCCGCCGTCCGCCGCCATCTTCATGTAGGTGTCGTTAAAGCGCAGCTTCACGTTGCCAGCATCGCCGAGCGTGCCGCCATCGGGAAACGCGATGCCGACCGCGTCCGCGCTTTTCGCGCCTTCGCCCAGCAGGCCATGCGCGAACGAGAAGGTGCGCACCTTGTCCATGGTGCCCCGCAGCGCCGGATCGCGCGCGAAGGCCGCCGCCTCGGCCGGGGTGTAGAACATCTTGGTGGTGGCGAGCTGGCTTTCGAAACCCGCCAGGTCGGTGCCGGACGCCTTGGCCATGGCCTCGCGCGCCGCCTTGCCGGCCGGGGTGTCGGCCGCCATCAGGGCCAGCGTCTCGTACCACGCGCCGGTCAGCGCCTTGCCCAGCGCCGGGTTGTCGGCCAGCGTGGCGGTGTTGACCACCAGCAGGTCGATGATCTCGCCCGGAATGTCGGCCGAATCGAACACCAGCGCCGCGCCGGGCAGCGCCCTGACCTCGGCCAGCTGCGGGTTCCAGGTGACGATGGCGTCCACCCCGGGCGCCGCGGCGGCGGCCACGATGTCGGCATCGCCGGTGTTGACCACGGTGATGTCGCGCTCGGCCAGGCCCACCGAGTCCAGCGCGCGCGCCAGCAGGTAGTGCGAAACCGACAGCTCGACCAGGTTCACCTTGCGGCCCTCGATCGCGCGCAGGTCCTTGGCGCCCTTGAGCACCACGCCGTCGTTGCCGTTCGAAAAATCGCCGACGATCAGGGCCGTGGAATCCACCCCGCCGGCGGCCGGGATGGTCAGCGCGTCCATGTTGGTCATCACGCAGCCGTCGAAGGCGCCGGCGGTGTACTGGTTGATGGACTCGACGTAGTCGTTGATCTGCACCACCTCGATGCCGATGCCGTACTTGTCGGCCCACTTCTTGACGATGCCGGCATCGGCCGCGTAGCCCCACGGCATCCAGCCGACGTAGATGGACCAGGCGATGCGAAAGTCTTTTTTGGGCTCGGCCTGCGCCGGGCTGACCAGACCAACGGTCAGCAACGCGGCGAGCAGCAGGGTGGTCAAGCGGTTCATGGTGCGCTCCCTGTGGTGGAAGCGCCGGGGGCCGGCGAGCGAAATGCCAGGCGCCGTGGACCCCAGCGCAGCTAACATCTCCCGGGCTTTTGTCCCGCCGTGTACCCGATCCTGTGGGGGCCGGGCTGCCTCTCTCGGACCAGCACCCGGCCGCAGCCGGATCGGAACCCTAGACGCGCCATGAACAACGCAAGCCCTGTGCCAGACCCTGCGCCAAGCGCCTCCCATACGCTTGCCAACGGCGCCCGGATCACGCTCGATCCGCGGCCGCACGCCGCGTCCGTCGCCGTGGTATTGCACCTGGTGGGCGGCACGCGCGAGGAAGACGCCGCAAGCGCCGGCCACCTGCACCTGCTCGAACACCTGCTGCTGCGACGCACTGCGCGCTGTGATGCCGCCAGCCTGGCGCGCCGCATCGCCGCACTGGGCGGCCTGATCAACGCGGAAACGGACCGCGAACATCTGGTGCTCATCGGTCGCGCGCCGGCCGCACAGGCGCCGGCACTGGCCGAACTGCTGGTCGAGTGCCTGTGCGAACCCGGCTTCGACGAAACCGACCTGGCGCTGGAACAGGGCGTGATCGACGCCGAACGCACCTTTGTGGGGCAAACGCCCGTCGATGAGGCCCTGCTCCGGCTCGCCTGGCCAGAGCATCCGCTCGGTTGCCCGGTGCTGCCGGCCAAGCCGGTGCCGGCGAGCCCGGCCGCATTGCGCACGCTATGGGCACGCCAGGCGGCGGGAACTCGCCTGCGGGTGGCGGTCGCGGGCGGCTTTGATCCGCCCGCCATGCATGCGGCGCTTGACCGGCTAAGCGCCCTGCCCACGGGCACCCGGCCGGCTTGGGGCGCCGCGCCGTTGTTCGTGCCGGGGCGTTATGGGCAGATGCGCGAGGATCGGCCAGCCACCTTGATGTGGGCTCTGCCATGCCCGGACTGCCGTATCGGCGACTTGCCGGCATGGGAGCTGACGGCCACCGCGCTGCAACAGGCCCTCACCCGCGCACTGCGCGAAAGCGGTCTTGCTTACGCCTGCGCGGTGTGGCCGCAGGTTTACTCGGACGCCGGACTCATCCTGGTACGTGTCGCAGCGCCGCCCGGCCGGGTCGTGGCGTGCGCCGACCGGGTGGAGCAACAGTTCGATGCATTCGCCGCCGGCGGCCTGTCTCCCGATGAGCGTGCCCTCGCCCACCAGACGCTCGCCGCACGCCGCGCTTTGGCAGCCGACGATCTTGAGTCCTGTGCCCGCGATGCGGCCGCGGCGCAGCGCCCGCTTCGAACACCGCCGGCCACGTCGGGATACGCGGCGGTGCCACCGGCCCGGGCCACGCTGCGGGTCGTCGTCAGCGCGTGAACCGGCCGGCGCTCAGCCGGCGCGGTGGTAACCGACCACGGTGTCGACTTCTTCCCTGGACCCCAGAATCACCGCGACCCGCTGGTGGACCTTCTCGGGCGGGATGTCCAGGATGCGCTCGTAGCCGGTGCTGGCCGCGCCGCCGGCCTGTTCCACCACATAGCCGATCGGGTTCGCCTCATACATCAGGCGCAGCTTGCCGGGCTTGGCCGGGTCCTTGGTGTCGCGCGGGTACATGAAGATGCCGCCGCGGGTCAGCAGGCGGTATACGTCGCCCACCATCGAGCCGACCCAGCGCATGTTGAAGTCGCGCCCGCGCGGGCCGTCCTTGCCGGCCATGCACTCGGCGATGTAGCGCTGCACCGGCGGCTGCCACCAGCGCTGGTTGGATGCGTTGATGGCGTACTCGGAGGTGCGCTCGGGGATGCGGATGTCCGCTTGCGTCAGCAGGAATTCGCCACTGACCGGGTCCAGCGTGAAGCCCTGCACGCCGTGGCCGAAGCACAGCACCATCACCGTCGCCGGGCCGTACACGGTGAAGCCGGCGCAGACCTGCGCCGTGCCCGGCTGCAGAAAGTCGGCATCGGTCAGACCGGCAGCGCCCTTGGGCGCGCGCAGAATCGAGAAGATCGACCCGACCGAGATGTTGACGTCGATGTTCGACGAGCCATCCAGCGGGTCCAGCAGCACCAGGTAGTCGCCGGTCGCGCCGGGCACCGGGTACGGGCCGTCGAGTTCCTCAGACGCGATGCCGGCCACCGCGCCGGTCCAGGACAGCGCCTGCAGGAAGGCGTCGTTGGCCAGCACGTCGAGCTTTTTCTGTGTCTCGCCGGAGGCGTTGGAGGTCTCGACCGCCCCCAGCACGCCGGCCAGGGCGCTGCGCGCGAGCGCCGCCGAGATCTGCCGGCTGGCGGCGCCGATCTGCTGCACCACGGTGACCAGGGCCGGATCCAGATGCCCGGCACGGGCGGCCAGGGTAAGGTGCTGAAGCAGGGAAACGCGCTCGCTCATGGGACTGTCCTTGGGCTCGAAGGGACGGCGGAAATGCCCGGTCAGGATAGCCGATCAACCGCAGCACCGGCCGGCCGCGCGGGCTGATAATCTGCGGCCCATCAAGAGGAGGCAGCGCATGAGCACGCACGTTCCGGTGACGGTGTTTTTCAACTTCCGCAGCCCGTACTGCTACCTGGCCTCGAAGTCCATGTTCGACATCCTGGACCGCTTCGACTGCCACTTCGAGTGGCGGCCCCTGGGCGGCTGGGACGGCCGTTCCTCGCCCGAGCGCGCCAAGGGCAAGCTGCCGATCGCCCGCCAGGACGTGCGCCGCTGGTGCCGGCGCCTGGGCATCCCGTTCAACCCGCCGCCGGTCACCACCGATCCGACGCGCGCCGGCGCCGGCTCGCTGCTGGCCGAGCAGCAGGGGCGTCTGCGCGAGTACGTGATCGAGGTAATGCACGCCGAGTGGGGCGAGGGCCGCGACATCGGCGATAGCGACGTGCTCAAGGACGCCGGCCGGCGCGCAGGGCTCGATCCGGCCGCGCTGGCCGCAGCCGTGGACGACCCGGCATTGCTGGCGCGTCTGGCCGAGCACATGCAGCAGGCACAGGCGGTCGGCGTGTTCGGCGTGCCAAGCTTCGTGGTCGGCGAGGAGATTTTCTGGGGCAACGATCGGCTGGATTTTCTGGCCGAGCATCTGACCGAACTGGGCGCCGCCCGGCGCTGAGTATCACGACTACACAAGGGGAGAAGCACATGGGACGTGTCAGCGGCAAAGTCGTTTTCATCACCGGCGCGGCATCGGGCATGGGCCGCGCGCACGCGCTGCGCCTGGCCGGCGAAGGCGCCAGCCTGGCCATCACCGACCGCAACGAGGAAGGCCTGGCCGAAACGCTGGCGGCGGTTCAGGCCACGGGTGCGCAGGCGGCCGCCTGGCCGCATGACGTGACCGACGAGGCGGCCTGGGAACGCGTGGTCGACGCCGCCTGTGGGCGCTTCGGGCGCATCGACGTGCTGGTCAACAACGCCGGCATCGCGCACAGCACCACCTCGGTGCTCGATCTGAGCACCGACGAGTGGGACCGGGTGATGGCCATCAACGCGCGCGGCGTGTTCCTGGGCCTGCGCACGGTGGGCCGCACGATGCGCGACCAGGGCGGCGGCAGCATCATCAACATCTCGTCCGTGTTCGGCATCGTCGGCGGGGCGATGGCCTCGGCCTACTGCGCCAGCAAGGGCGCGGTGCGCCTGCTGACCAAGGCCGCCGCGGCGGATCTGGCGGCATTCGACATCCGCGTCAATTCGGTCCATCCGGGCCTCATCGACACGCCGATGCTGGACGGCCTGCTGGCGCGCGAAGGCGAGGTCCGCGATCGCATGCTCGGCGTGCAACTGCAACGGCGCGCCGCCGATCCGGACGAGGTCTCGTCGGCGGTGCTGTTCCTGGCCTCGGACGAATCGTCCTTCATGACCGGCTCGGAAGTGGTGGTCGACGGCGGCTGGACCGCCCGCTGATCCGGCCCGGACTACCGCTGGAAGGGGGGCCTCGCCGCCTCCCCTGATCCGGTCAGGCCCGCCGGCGGCCGATGCCGATCGCGTCCAGATCGTGCCCCGGTATCACGCGCCCGGAGTAGTGCCGGCCGGCCGTGCGCAGCCGATCGTCGCCGAGGTTGTGCGGAATCACGTGGCTGAGCACCAGCGTTTTGGCGCCGGCCTGTTCGGCGATTCGGCCGGCGTCCTCGATGCTGGTGTGCGCCGACAGCAGGTGGTGCCGCAGCGCCTGCGTGGTGGCATCCAGCGGCGGCGGAAACAGCTCATCGACCCAGGCGGCATCGATCACCTCGTGCACCAGCACGTCGGCATCGCGCGCCAGGCGCACCAGGTTCTGGCACGGCCCGGTATCGCCCGAGAACACCACCGAGCCCTGCTCGGTGTCGAAGCGGAACGCGAACGACGGGAACACCGGCGCGTGCTCGACCAGCGTTGCCGTCACGCGCACGTTGGCATCGGACCACACCGCAAACGGCTCCATGCTCGGCGCGGGCGTGCGGTTGGGGCTGACAAACCCCGCCAGCGGCGGCAGCGCGATGTCCTGCACCTGCACCAGGCTGCGCACATCCGGCCACAGGTAGTCGCGCACCCGGTCGTTGATGTCGGTCGCGAAGGCCCGAAAAATGCCGTCCGTCATCTGCACCGTACCGGGCGTCGGCGCCTTCGGAAACACCACTGCCGGTTGCGCCGGCGGCCGGCCGGGCACCTGAAACACCGGCGGCAGCTCGCCCCGCGGCCCAGGGCCGAACACCGCCAGCGGCTCGCGCCGGCCCACACCCGCCGTCCAACCCTGCAGCAGCAGGTTGTTGTAATCGACCACGTGGTCGGAATGCAGGTGCGTGAAGAACAGCGCCCGCAGCGGCTCCATCAGCGAAAACGGGTGCGCGCCGGGGCTGGTGCGCATCAGGGCGAGGGCGAGCTGGCGGGCGGCACCGTCACCACAGTCGACCATGTAGGTCAGCTCCCGCACCTGCAGCGCCGAGGCAATGCCGTGCCGGCTGCTGCCCGGAAACCAGGCCGGGCCGCCGGCCGTGCCGAGCAGAATCAGGCGCGTATCGAAGTCCAGCGCCGCGTCGTCCAGTGTCGCCGGAGCCGCCGCAGCCGCGACCGGCAGGCCGCCCAGCATCAGCGACGCGGCCGCCACGCCGGCACCGGCCTTGAGCAAACCGCGCCGCGACAGCGCCAACCGCACCGCGTAACCGACTTCCTGGCACATGCGCTGCCTCCCGCACGTTTCGGCGCAGTTTTGGGGAGTGCGGAGTATGCGATGGACGATCGGCTATCGGGCGCCTCGCGCCGCATGGCGGTGACTGAGCGTGTCGCGGAATATTTGAACCCAATGCGGTAGGCTCCCGCGCCGCATTGCGTCGTGCGCCAGGGGCCGATCCATGTCCATCCGTCGTGTTGTTCCCATGGACCAGGCCGAGTGGTCGGTCGCGCCCGCGCCAGCGTGGCGCAAACCGCGCGACATCGACTGGACCTTCCGCGCCCCTGCGCAAGACGCGCTCGTCTGGCTGCTGATCGACGAGCAGCATGATGTCGCGACGCAGGCCTGTGCGCGACGCTGGGTGCGCCAACTGCAAACCATCGCCGCGGTACAGGGGCTGGGGCAGATCGAGCTCGAGTTCGAACCGGACGCCCAGCGCCTCGTGGTGCACGAGCTGGTGGTATGGCGGCTCGATGCGGATGGCGCGTGGCGCAAGCGCACACCCGTTGCGGCGGATGCCTTCCTGCTGCGCCAGCGCGAACAGCAGCTCGAGCAGCAGATGCTGAACGGTCACGTTTCGTTGGTCGCGCTGCTTGAGGATGTGCGCGTCGGCGACGTCATCGATCTGGCATGGACGATCGAGCTGCGGGACCGGCTGCCGGGCATCGCCTTCACAGCGTATTTCGGCTTCGCGTGGCGGGCGGCGGTTGCCCATGCACATGTAGCGCTGCATCTGAGCGTTGACGAGCCGGTGATCTGGCGCTTGCACGCGGGCGGGGATGGGCCGCAGCCGCGGGAGTCGGCCGGCGCCGACTGCGTCGAATGGACGCTCGACAACCCACCGCGTTTCGACGGTGAGGCCAATGTGCCCGGCGATCATTGGCACTGGCCGCTCCTGGAAGTCAGTGGCTGGAGTTCGTGGGCGGAAGTCGCGTCCTTTGTGGCGACGCTGTGGGCCGACGCACTGGCCGACGACACGGCCGCGATCGCAGCGCAGGCTGCCGTGCTCGCCCATCAGGTCGATCGCGCACAGGCCACGCTGGCCGCCATTCGCTTCGTGCAGGAAGACGTGCGCTATCTCGCGGTCGACTTCGGCCACGGGGCGGGCATGTTGCCGAACGGGGCCGGCACCGTACTCAGGCGCCGCTTCGGCGACTGCAAGGACAAGTCGGTGTTGCTGACTGCGCTGCTGCGGGCGATGGGTGTTGACGCCTGCCCGGTGCTCGTCGCTGCGCACTGGCGAAACGGCGTGACGCGCCTGCTGCCGTCCACCAGTGCTTTCGATCACGCCATTGTGCGCATCGACGTCGACGGCCGGCATGTGTTCTTCGATCCGACCTTCATCGGTCAGCGCGGCGATCTGGCCCATCGGGTGGCACCGCCGTATGGCGTTGGCCTGGAACTGGACAGCGCAACCACCGGCCTGGTCGAACTGCCCCCACCGACACCGACCGAACTGTCGCTGACGGAAACCTTCGAACTCGATCGCCGCGGCAACGGGCAGGTCGCACAGACCTTGCACGTCGAGGGTTCATTTGCCGACGACCTGCGCGCGACGCTATTGCGCGACGGCCGGCAGGCCTTCGTAAAGGGCCGTGTGGATGCCTTGCAGCAGCGCTTTCCGGCACTGGCGCCCGAGACCGCAGCGACTGAATTCGACGACGACGCAGCGACGAACCGCATCGTGATGAGCGCCCGCCACGGGCTGCCGACGTGGGGCAAACCCGACGCCAAGCCGCCAGCGTTCTTCAACTACGGCGCCTATGGCCTCCTGCTGGGACTCGACACGATCGATGACAAGGAGACACGGCGCCAGCCCTGGGCGTTGCGCTACCCGATGCGGCTGCACCACCGCGTGGTCGTGCGCGGTCGCTGCGTGCATCGGAGCAAACCGATCCGCTACGCGACGTCGGGGCCCGGCTTTCGCTTCCACTGCGAGGTCACCTCGAAACGCCGGGAAACCACCTTCGACTACCGCTGGGAAACCACCAGCGCGGTGGTCCCGGTCACTGAGTGGGCAGACTACTGCCGTGAACGCGAAAAGGCGCTCGATCAGACCGGCGCGCTCGTCAACACGCAGCGACTCACCTTCCGCCAGGGACTGCGTACGGGGATCGCCGTGCTCATCGCGTTGTGGTGGATCGCGCAGTTGGCGGTGCGCGAGCACGGCGGCGCTTCACCGCGTCTGGATCAGGCCGAGTACAAGCAGGCGCAGCAGGATGCGGGCGACGCCAAGCAGGCGATGCAGCGCGGCGACCTGGCGCGCGCGTACGCGCTGCTCGCGCCGATCGAACGCTATTACCGCGACAACTTCGATATGCAGGCGATGCACGCCGAGGCAGCGCTGCGCGCAGGCCACTTCGAGGAAGCGCACCAGAGCCTCGGACGGGCGCGCCAACTGAAACCGGAGCATCCGGTGGTCGCGCTGCTCGAAGCGACCGAACTCGAAGTGAAGGGCGATTTCGCGGCGGCGCGTGCGCGCCTTCTCAAAGCGCATGCCGCGACGACGGACGATCGCATTCTGTTCGCGCTCGCCCGCGTCACCGAACGGGCGGGGGACTTCGCAACCGCGCGCACGACCTGGGAAAAGGTGCTGTCGCGCATGCCGGCGCAACCGGAAGCCCTCTACAGCCTCGCGCATCTGCTGTGGATGGCCGGTGAGCATACGCACGCTGACCAGATGATCGTGAACGCCGTGCGCGCCCAGCCGGCGCCAAGCGCGGTGCTCGAATCGACGCTGGCGCGCTACTACGCAGCGACCGGCCGCGCCGACCTGAGGCTGACGGCGGCACGTCGCGCGGCCGAACTCGCGCCGGACGATCCGCTCATGGTGCGTGAGCACGCGATGGCGCAGATCACCGGTGGCGAGCGCAGCGCGGCGGTCACCACCGCGCAGGTGATGACGAAACGCTTCGTTGACAACCCGCTCGCCTGGAGCGCCCTGGCAACGGCAGCCGCCGTCGCGCAGCAATACGACCTCGCCCGGCCGGCCTTCCTGCGTTGGCTCGAACTCGCGCCTACCGATCCGGACGCGCCGTCGAGTTACGGCTATTTCCTGCATCGGGTGGGCGAGAACGAGCAGGGGCGCGCAGTGCTGGAACGCGGTCTCGAACAGTTTCCGGCTCACGGCGCACTGTGGTTGAACTACGCGGTCGTCCTCGACGCCCTCCACGATCCGGCGGCTGACGCAGCACGACGCAAGGCGGCCGCGCTGATGACACCGGAGCAGAAGGCGACACTGGTCCGGTAACCGCTCCCCCTTTCGGACCCAGGGAAAGGCTCAGTGGCGCGCCTCGGGCACCGGCAGGGTTAAACCAGCGGCTCGGCGGGTTACGGCTTCGCCTAACCCGCCCTACGTGGACTACGTGGACTGCCAGATCAGCCCTCGCCCAAGGACGTGTTCCTGCGGCTGTGGGCGTTGCGCGACAGTTGGCCAGCGGCAGCTTCGCACGGCGCCGCCCGCATCAGAACAATCACGCCAAAAGGTGCCTGAGTGTGAGTGAAAGCCGCGGCCTTGCGTTCCGCCCGCAGCCATCTCAGAAGCGCTGCCGTCACCTCCCCCAACCCCAGCCGGGTGGCGCCCGCCGTAAAAATACATGTACTTTCTTCCTTCGGATGCACATACGCATCCTTGGAACGCCCATGTGGTGATCCTGCCGGATGCGATCCGAAGCCGATGGAGCAGCCTGGGCGGCCGGGGTGCCGGAGGATCGGGGGAGGGGTGTAATGTGCAGGCCTAACGTATCGGACACGGTGAACGCTATGGATCATGAGGTCAGCGCACGGCGCCCAAGTTGCTGGACATGTTCGATAACACATTTATCCTGACCAGGTTCAAACACATTGCGGGAGTACATTGTGATCTTTGAAAAACAAAAACCAGAGCAGGTCTTCACCCCCCGAGCGGCGGAGGTTAACTCCGACATGTACATCCCTCGGCCAACTCTCGAGAACGCACTGCAGAATGCTTTACGAGGCAATCTGCACATTGTTATTCATGGAGAAAGCGGTACAGGCAAGTCTTGGCTGTACAAGCAGAGCTTTTTTAGCGCCGGAGTGTCATTTGTAGTAGCCAATCTGGCAAACGCATCAAGGCTCGGTTCGATAGCCGCGGAGCTGAAGAACCTGATTGACCGAGACGGCAAAGCAACCAAGACTGGCTACGAGGAAGAAAAATCGGCCGGAATTAATGCGGGACTCGCTGGCGCGGAGCTGTCTCATGTTGGGCAATACGAGATCGGGCAAATGGAGCCATTCGAGGCATGTCTTGCCTCTTTGAGAAACAGAGCTGGTAGAAATCCCGCGGTGCTCGTATTCGATAACTTGGAGGCGGCATTTACCGACCCCCTTCTGAAGGAACTTGCCGACTTAATCATTCTCTGCGATGACGCGCGGTATGCGAAGTACAAGACCAAGATTCTTATCGTTGGCGTTCCTGCAGGAATTAAGGAGTACTACTACAAGACTCCCCATCACGCAACAGTTGCGAATAGGCTCTATGAACTCCCTGAAGTTTCACGTCTTTCAAAAGATGAGTGCGCATCACTTGTGCAACGGGGATTCGTCGAGAAACTAAAGTACAGCGTTGAGGATGTTGATGAGCTTAAGTCTCACGTGGCGTGGATAACCGACCGGATTTCTCAGATGGTCCATGAGTATTGCCTTGAAGCGGCATTCCTGGCTGAAAAAGGTCGTTCGCTCTCAGACGCTCAAATTCCGGAAGCCGACGACGCCTGGATGTCCAAATCTCTCTATCATGCTTATGCAATAGCAGAAGAGCACATGAATGAACGTGATACCAAAGCCGGGCGGCGTAACCAGACCTTATATGCGCTTTCCCTGTGCGAGGGCGAGCAATTCAAGGCCCCCGAGATCGAGGCGTTGATTCGGCGCGAATTTCCGACGTCAACAGATAGCACGGCATTGAACGTGCCCCAGACGCTCTCGCAACTTGCAGCAACAGACCGGCCAATCGTTCGGAGGTCACCAAAGGGCGACGCGTTTACTTTTGCGAACCCACGCTATCGCATGGTCCTGAGAAGCATGCTCAGAAAAACCAGCGATGAACGGGTCGAGAAAAAGCCGATATCTCGGCATGACTAAGGCCGAGCCCGCGTAGGTTGGGGTGAGGAACGAACCCCAACGTTTGGTAGCCGGATTTGCTGGGGGTCCCACCGGCACTGCAACCTACATGCCCGCTGATTCAAAGCTTCGTGCCAAGTTTGTAGCGGTGCATGAATGAACTCGCCCATGTTGCGAGCCTTATCGTCTCGCGTGGCACCTAGCCTGCGACAAGCGCCATGGCGCGCTTTGGAAATGCGTGCAGCAACTTCTTGTCCATGGTCACCAGGTTGGTACCCAGTTTGGGTCGTTGGCATGGCGAAGTCACCGCATTGACACCATAACGGTTGCATTTTGCCGCCCTGTCGGCGGACCGCGCGCAATAAGCGCAGCGCATTGCGCCGTATTTTTTGCTCCAAGGGGCGTAGACAGGGCGAGGGTTCGATTGCGGTTCGGCGGGTTACGGCTTCGCCTAACCCGCCCTACGTGGACTCCAGAGCCAAAGCGCGGGCGAAATCGGGCGCCCAATTGACCACCATCAACCAGAGCCTGCGCCTGCGTTGACGCCGCGACTGGCCCTACGCCACCCTTGCCGCGGTTGAACGGCACAGTCACTGCAACTGGCCGCTTGGCTGCGGATCGGTGATCGGTCCACCCTACTCGCCCGGACATCTCCCCCATGTCACGCAAAGCTCTCGTCATAGCGCTGCTCGCCGTCCTGGGCGTGGCGTTGATCAGCACCCTTGCGCTGCGGCTGGTCGGCGGCCGCCCGCCGGCGGACCGGATCGAGGCCAGCGGGCGCATCGAGGGCCGCATCACGCAGGTCACGCCCAAGGTCAGCGGCACGGTGGCCGAGTTGCCGGTGGACGAGGGTCAGTCGGTCGACCGGGGTGCCCGGCTGATGCGGCTCGAAGAGCCGATGCTCCTGGAACGCCGCAGCGCGGTGCAGGAGCAGGTGGCGAGCCTGGAACACCGATTGGCCAGCCTGCTCACCGATCACGACGTGGCGCGGAATGAACTGCCGCTGCACATCGCACAGGCACAGGCGGCGCTGACCGAAGCGCGGGCGCGGCTGGCGGCAGCGCAGGCCGACCGCGCGCAGGCGGCAGCGGACGCGCGGCGCCTGACGGCGCTGGCACAGCGGCAACTGGCGTCGGCCCAGCAGGCGGAAACCGCCACGCTGCGCGCCCAGGTGACGGCCAAGACGGCCCAGGCGGCGGTGGCGGCAGTCGAGTCGGCCGAAAAGAACCTGAGCCTGGCCCGTCTGGGCGATCGACGCCTGGTGGCGCAGGCGCAGGCCATCGAAGCCCTCGAAAGCCAGGTCAAACAGGCACGCGCCCAACTGGCCGAACTCGATACCCAGGTCGGCTATCTCGACATTCCGAGCCCGCTCTCCGGCGTGGTACTCACACGCAGCGTGGAGCTGGGCGAGCAGGTGGCGCCGGGCAGCCCGCTGTTCTCGCTGGTCGACCTGAATCGCCTGTACCTGAAGGTGTACGTGCCCGAACCGCTGATCGGCCGCGTGGCGCTCGGCCAGCGTGCGCAGGTGCGGGTCGACGCCTACCCGGACCGCGCCTTCCCGGCCACGGTGACCAAGGTGGCGACCGCGGCCGAGTTCACGCCCAAGAACGTCGAGACCAAGGACGAGCGCGTCAAGCTGGTGTTCGCGGTCGAGCTGTCGCTGACCGAAAACCCCGGCGGCGTGCTCAAGCCCGGCATGCCGGCCGACGGGCTGATTTACACCGATACGGCAGCCCAGCCCCAGGGCCGCAGCGCAGGCGGGCCGGCCGGCGCGCCGTGAGCACGCCCCGGCCGGCGCTGATCCGCGTCGACGGCCTGCGCAAGTCCTACTCGCGCGGCCGCGTGCTGGCCGTGGACGGCGTGTCCCTGAACGTGCACCAGGGGCGCGTGTACGGCCTGATCGGCCCGGACGGCAGCGGCAAGACATCCATCCTGCAGGTGCTGGCCGGCGTGCTGTCGGCCGACGCCGGCCATGCCGAGGTGGCCGGCATCGACGTGCTGCGCCGGCCCGAAGCGGTCAAGCCGCTGATCGGCTACATGCCGCAAGGCCTGGGCCTGAACCTGTACGACACGCTCAGCGTGGGCGAGAACATCGATTTTTTTCGTGCCCTGCGCCAGGTGCCGCAGGAGCGCTTCCAGGACAACGTCGAGCGCCTGCTGGCCATGACGCGCCTGGCGCCGTTCCTGGACCGCCCGGCCGGCAAGCTGTCGGGCGGCATGCGCCAGAAGCTGGCGCTGATCTGCACGCTCCTGCACCTGCCCGACATCCTGCTGCTGGACGAGCCGACCACGGGCGTCGATCCCATCTCGCGGCGCGACTTCTGGACCATCATTCACGACCTGGTAGCCACGCGCGACGTCACGGTGCTGCTGACCACCTCGTACATGGACGAGGCCGAGCGCTGCACCTATGTCGGGCTGATGGATCACGGCCGCCTGATCGCCGAGGGTACGCCTGCCGAGCTGTGCTCGAGCCTACCCGGACGTCTGGTCAGCGTGGCCGGCGCGCCGCCGCCGCAGCTTGTGGCGCAGCTGTCGACCTGGCCGCAGACGCTCGCCACGGCACTGTTCGGGCGCGAGGTGCACGTGCTGCTGGACGACGGCGACATCGACGTGGCGGCGCGCCTGGGCCAAGCAGGCATCGGGCCGGTGCAGGTGCAGGACATCGCGCCCGGCCTGGAGGACGTGTTCGTGCACCGCCTGGCACGCACCACCGCGGCTGTCGGCGCGCCGCGCAACGACCCCGTCGGTGTGCTGAGCACGAACGCGGACGACCCAACCGATGGGACGGTGCCGGTGCGCACCGAGTCCCTCACCTGCCGGTTTGGCGATTTCACGGCCGTGGACGCGGTGGACATCGCCATCGAAGCGGGCGAGATCGTTGGCCTGCTCGGCCCGAACGGTGCCGGCAAGACCACGCTGATCAAGATGCTGTGCGGCCTGCAGCCGGCCAGCGCCGGGCGCGCCCAGGTGCTCGGCATCGACCTGGCGCACGGCCGCGACCGGCGCCGACTGCGCGCGCGCATCGGCTACATGTCGCAGCGCTTCTCGCTGTACCGGGACCTGACGGTGAGCGCCAACCTGGACCTGTACGCCGGCCTCTACGGCCTGCCCCGCGCGCAGCGTGCGGACCGCATCGGCACCCTGCTGGCGGGCCTCGATCTGGCCCCGTATGCGCAGCGCCTGACGCGCGACCTGCCGTCCGGCCTGCGCCAGCGCGTCGCCCTGTCCGCCGCCCTGCTGCACGACCCGAAGCTGCTGTTCCTGGATGAACCGACCTCCGGCGTGGACCCGCTGGCGCGGCGCGAGTTCTGGGACCTGGTGCACCTTCTGGCGCGCCGCGGCGGCATCACGGTGCTGGTGTCCACGCACTACATGGACGAGGCCGAGCACTGCGACCGGCTGGGCCTGATGCACCAGGGCCGGCTGATTGCCGTGGGCGCGCCGGCCGAGCTTCGCGGGCGCGCCCAGCAGGAAGGCGGTCCGGTGGTGGCGGTGGACGCCCACGATTTCGCCGCGGCCTACCAGGTGCTGCGCGCGGCGTTTCCGGCCGCCATGCTGTACGGCCGGCGCATCCAGTGGCAGAGCGCGGCGCGGGACGCCGATACCCTGCAGGCCGCAAGCCTGCTGCGCGAGGCCGGCCTGGACGGGCAGCCGCGTCAGCTCGGCCTGAGCATGGAGGAAGCCTTCGTGCATTTCGTGAGCCAGGCCGGGCAGAACCATGGCTGAGGACGCACCGAAATTCGCCTGGAGCCGCCGGCGGCGGGTGCCGCGCCGCTTCGACCGCACGGCCGCCATCGTGGTCAAGGAAACGCGCGAGCTGCTGCGCGATCCGGTGTACCTGGGGCTGTCGTTCATCATCCCGCTGGTGATGATCCTGCTGTTCGGCTTCGGCCTGTCGCTGGACGTGAAGAACCTGCCGCTGGTGTTCGCCGACCACGACCGCTCGCCCTACAGCCGCGACTACATCGACGGCTACGTCAACTCGGAGTATTTCAACCTGATTGCGATCGAGACCGACCCGGCCACGCTCGAACGCGGGCTGCGTTCCGGCCAGGCGCGGGTCATCATCGATATCCCGCCCGACTTTGGCCGGCGCATCGCCAGCGGCCAGCCGGTGAGCGTCGGCGTGACCATCGATGGCTCCTTCCCGACCCGCGCCGGGGTCATCAATGGCTACGTGGCGGCCGTGAACGGGCTCTACAACCAGCGCCTGCTGCGCGAGGCGCTGGGCGGCGACGGCGCCGTGCTGCCGGTGCAGATGGATTTGTCGGTCTGGTACAACCCGTCACTGGAGAGCAAGAACACCATCGTGCCCGGCCTGCTGGTGCTGATCCTGATGCTGTTCCCGGCCATCCTGGGGGCACTGCTGGTGGTGCGCGAGAAGGAGTCCGGCACCATCTTCAACTTCTACGCCTCGCCGGTGCGCCGCGGCGAGATCATCCTGGGCAAGCTGCTGCCGTACCTGGCGGTGGCGCTGATCGACTACCTGCTGATCTTCCTGCTGAGCCTGCTGGTGTTCCAGGTGCGCTTCGTCGGCAGTGTGCTGACCCTCAGCCTGGGCGCGCTGCTGTATTCGGTGTGCACCATCGGCATCGGCCTGCTCATTTCCATCCTCACCCGCACCCAGCTGGCCGCCATGCTGGTGACCTTCCTGGCCACCGTGACGCCGGCCTTCAACTACTCGGGCTTCATCACGCCGGTCGGCGCCATGGACCGGGTGGGGCAGCTCATCGCCCAGTTCATCCCGGCCACGCATTTCATGGGCGTGGTCCGTGGCAGTTACCTGAAGGGCCTCGGTCTGGACTTCTACTGGCCGCAGCTGGCCGCGCTCGCCGCCTACACCGCGGTCGTGTACGGCCTGTGCTGGGTGTTCCTGAAAAAGAGGATCGGCTGATGTGGGGCCGCCTGGGCGCCATGCTGATCAAGGAATTCCGCCAGCTGGCGGGCGACCTGCCGATCCTGTTCATCCTGCTGTGGGGCTTTTCAGGGGCGGTGTTCATCGCCGGGCGCGCCATCAGCATGGACATCAACAATTACCCGGTGGCGGTGCTGGACCTGTCGCGCAGCCCCGAGAGCCGGGAGCTGATCGCCCGCCTGCGTGAGCCGTGGTTCAAGGTGGTGGCGCATCTGCAAAGCGACGCCGAACTCACCGCTGCGCTCGACCGCGGGCGCACCAGCCTGGCGGTGGTCATTCCGCCGGATTTCGCGCGCCGGGTGCGGGCCGGCGAAGGCCGCTTTCAGGTGATCTCCGACGGCACCCAGTCGCAGATGGCCACCCTGGCCGGCGGCTACATCACCCAGCTGGCCGGTGATTACTCGGTCGAGCTGCTGGAAGACCAGCTCGGTCCGGCCGACCGCCTGCTGGCCAATCTGCCGCAGGTGGACGCCCGGCCGCGGGTGGAGTTCAACCCGAACATCACGTCCGCCTGGTTCTCCAGCCTGCTGGAGATGCTGAACATGATCACCATGATCTCGATGCTGCTGACCGCCGCCGCCATGGTGCGCGAGAAGGAGCACGGCACGCTCGAACAGCTGCTGGTCAGCCCGCTGCGCCCGGCCGAGCTGTTCGCCGCCAAGGTCATCCCGACCGTGGTGGTGATCCTGCTGCTGTCGCCGCTGTCGCTGTTCGGCATCGTCGGCGGCGTGTTCGGCACGCCGCTGCGCGGCAGCGTGCTGTTTTTCTACGCCGTGTCGGTGCTGTACGTCGTGTCGGTGGCGAGCCTTGGCATCTACATCGCCATGCTGGCGCGCAACCTCGCGCAGGCCATGATGATGCTGTTTTTGATCCTGTTCCCGATGCTGTTCCTGTCCGGCGCCACCACGCCGCCGGAGAGCATGGCGCCGTGGATGCGCTACGCCACGCTCGTGTCGCCCATGCGCTACTACATCGACTTCGGCTACCAGGTGCTGTTCAAGGGCAACGGCCTGGCCTACGTCTGGCACGACATCCTGGGCATGCTGGTGCTGGGCGGGCTGATGTTCGGCTTCTCGGTGGCGCGCTTTCGGCGCCTGCTGGGGTGAGCCGCCGACGCGTTCAGCCTGCTGTGGCCGAGGTCTGCTCGAGCTCCATCAACACACCGCCGCAGTCCTTCGGATGCAGAAAGACGACCGGCAGGCCGTGGGCGCCGATGCGCGGTTCGCCCAGCACGCGGATGCCGGCGGCCTTGACGGTGGCGATCGCCGCCGCCAGGTCCGGCACTTCGAAGCACAGGTGGTGCAGTCCGCCGTCGGGGTTCTTGTCCAGAAACTTGGCGATGGGCGAGTCCGCGCCGAGCGGTTCGAGCAGTTCGAGCTTGGTGTCGCCGGTGTCGACGAACACCGTGGTCACGCCGTGTTCGGGCAAGGGCACGGGGGCCGATACCTGCGCCGGGCTGGCCAGCGAGTCGCGATAACGTGCGGCCGCGGCGGCCAGGTCCGGCGTGGCGATGGCGATGTGGTTCAGGCGGCCGATCATGGGGTGCTCCAGGCTTCGGCCGGCCTCAGCCCGGCCGGTCGAACTCGATCAGCAGCTGGTCGGCGTCCACGGTCTGGCCGGCGCTTACGTCGAGCTTGACCACCGTGCCGTCGCGCTCGGCAAACAGCACGTTTTCCATTTTCATGGCTTCGATGACGCACAGCGCCTCGCCGGCCTTGACCGCCTGGCCAGCTTCCACGTACACGGCGATGAGCTTGCCCGGCATGGGCGAGAGCACCCGGTTCGAGGTGTCGGCCACCTGCTTTGCCGGCATCAGGGCGTACAGATCGTGTTCCAGCGCGGTCATCGCCCGCGTGCTGACCTGCTTGCCGCGGCGCGTGATGGTCAGCCGCCCGCCGGCCTGATCGACGCGAAAGCGCACCGGGTAGCCGTCGATGGTGAGCTCCTGCAAGGCCTGGCCGGGGCGGTAGCGGCCGTGCACGGCGTGCGTGTGCTCACCGATGCGGAACTGGGCGCCGGTGTCGCTGACCTCACCTACGTCCACGCGTACCGATTCGCCCTGGATGGCGACATAAAACGATGTGTCCTGACCGGCCATGGCTCAGCCCCCCTGCCCGGCGCGCTTGAGCAGCTTCCACGGGCTGTCGGCATCGCCGGCGTGCACGTGGCGGGCGCGCAGTTCCTGCTGGGCGCGCACGTAGGCGGCGATCACCGCGAACACTTCGCGCTCGGCGGCGCTGACCGTCGGTTCGTCGTAGCCGTCTGGGTATTCCTCGGCGATGAAATTGGTGGATATGTCACCGCTGGCGAAGCGCGGATGGCTCAGCAGGCTGCCCAGAAAGTCGAGGTTGGTGGTCACGCCGCGGATGTCGTAGGCGTCCAGCGCGTCGACCAGGCGCGCGGTGGCCTCGGCGCGATCCTCGCCGTAGGCGATCAGCTTGGCGATCATGGGATCGTAGAACATCGAGATTTCGCCGCCCTCGTAGGTGCCGGAATCCACGCGTATGCCCGGGCCGCCTGGCTCCCGGTAGTCGGTGAGGCGGCCGATGGAGGGCAGGAAGCCGCGCCGCGCGTCCTCGGCGTACACGCGCGCCTCGATGGCCCAGCCGGTGAGCGTCACGTCTTCCTGGCGCAGCGCCAGCGGCTCGCCGGCGGCAACGCGGATCATCTGCTCGACCAGGTCGATGCCGGTCACCAGCTCGGTCACCGGATGCTCCACCTGCAGGCGGGTGTTCATCTCAAGGAAATAGAAATTGCGCTCCTGGTCGACGATGAACTCCACCGTGCCGGCCGAGAAATAGCCAACGGCGCGCGCCAGCGCCACCGCCTGCTCGCCCATGGCGCGGCGCACTTCGGGCGTCAGAAACAGGCTCGGCGCCTCTTCGATAACCTTCTGGTGGCGGCGCTGGATGGAGCACTCGCGCTCGCCCAGGTACACGATGTTGCCCTGCCGGTCGCCCAGCACCTGGATTTCGATGTGCCGCGGGCGGGTGATGTACTTCTCGATGAACACGCGGTCGTCGCCGAAGCTGGAACGCGCCTCGGAGGCCGCGGCGCGAAAGCCCTCGGCCATTTCCTCGCGCCGGCTGACCACCCGCATGCCCTTGCCGCCGCCGCCGGCCGTGGCCTTGATCATCACCGGAAAGCCGATGTCCTCGGCGATGCGCGCGGCCTCGTCGGGCGTGTCGATGATGCCGACGTAGCCCGGCACGGTGCTGACGCCGGCCTGCACGGCCAGTTTCTTGGACTCGATCTTGTCGCCCATGGCGCGCACGGCGCCCTGCGGCGGGCCGATGAACACCACCCCGGCCTCGTCCAGCCGGCGCGCGAACTCGGCGTTCTCGGACAGGAAACCGTAGCCCGGATGTACGGCCTGGGCACCGCTGGCGGCGATGACCTCCAGGATGCGCTCGACGTTCAGATAGGACTGCGCGCTCGGCGCCGGGCCGACCGGCCAGGCCTCGTCCGCCATGCGCACGTGCAGGGCGTTGCGGTCAGCCTCGGAATAGATGGCGACCGTGGCGATGCCCAGGCGCTGGCAGGAGCGGATCACCCGGCAGGCGATTTCGCCACGGTTGGCGATGAGGATTTTGTCGAACAGCGGCATGGTTGTTTCGGTCACTCAGAGCGGGATGTTGCCGTGCTTCTTGAACGGCCGCTGCACGCTCTTGTTGGCCAGCATGCGCAGCGCCCGGCACAGGTGCTCGCGGGTGCGGCTGGGCGTGATCACGTCGTCGATGAAGCCGCGCTCGGCCGCCACGAAGGGGTTCGCGAAGCGCTCGCGGTATTCCTGTTCCAGGCGTGCGGTCTCGGCCGCCGGATCGGCCGCCTGGTCGATCTGGCGCCGGTACATGACCTCGACCGCGCCCTTGGGGCCCATGACGGCGATCTCGGCGGTCGGCCAGGCGTAGTTGATGTCGCCGCGGATGTGCTTGCTGCTCATCACGTCGTAGGCGCCGCCGTAGGCCTTGCGGGTGATGACGGTGAGCTTGGGCACCGTGGCCTCGGCGTAGGCGTACAGCAGCTTGGCGCCGTGCTTGATGATGGCGCCGCGCTCCTGGGTGGTGCCCGGCAGGAAGCCCGGCACGTCCACCAGCGTCACCAGCGGGATGTTGAAGCAGTCGCAAAAGCGCACGAACCGGGCCGCCTTGCGCGAGGAGTCGATGTCCAGCACGCCGGCCAGCACCTTGGGGTTGTTGGCGACGATGCCGACCGTGCGGCCTTCCATGCGCGCAAAGCCGATGACGATGTTCTTGGCGTAATCGGGCTGGATTTCGAAAAAATCGCGGTGGTCGGCGATCTTGTAGATCAGTTCCTTGATGTCGTAGGGCTGGGTGGCGTTTTCCGGCACCAGCGTGTCGAGCGACGGCTCCACCCGGTCGGCCGGGTCATCGCAGGGGTAGCTCGGCGCGGTTTCGAGGTTGTTCAGCGGCAGGAAATCGAACAGCCGCCGGGTCTGGACCATGGCCTCGATGTCGTTCTCGAGCGCCAGGTCGGCCACGCCGGACTTGCTGGTGTGGGTGCCGGCGCCGCCCAGGTCTTCCGAGCTCACATCCTCGTGGGTGACCGTTTTGACCACGTTGGGGCCGGTCACGAACATGTAGGACGTGTCCTTGACCATGAAGATGAAGTCAGTCATGGCCGGCGAGTACACCGCCCCGCCGGCGCACGGGCCCATGATGACCGACAGCTGCGGCACCACGCCCGAGGCCTGCACGTTGCGCCAGAAGATTTCGGCATAGCCGCCGAGCGAGGCCACGCCTTCCTGGATGCGCGCGCCGCCGGAGTCGTTCAGCCCAATCACCGGCGCGCCGACTTCAACCGCCCGGTCCATGACCTTGCAGATTTTCTCGGCGTGCGTCTCGGAAAGGGCGCCACCGAACACGGTGAAATCCTGCGAGAACACGAACGTCAGGCGGCCGTTGATGGTGCCGTAGCCGGTGACCACGCCGTCACCCGGAAACTGCTTGTCGGCCATGCCGAAGTCCTGGCAGCGGTGCTGCTTGAGCGTGTCCAGCTCGCAGAAGGAACCGGCATCCAGCAGCAGATCGATGCGCTCGCGGGCCGTGAGCTTGCCCTTGGCGTGTTGCGCGGCGATGCGATCGGCGCCGCCACCCAGCTGCGCCGCCGCCCGGGCACTGTCCAGACGATCAAGAATGCTGCCGCTCAAACGCCGCCCCCCTCTCCAGATACGAAACAGATACGAGAAATCCGACAGGCGCCGGAGTGCGTGTCAAACCACCTCCGGTCCGGCCCGCGTGCGGAACGGACCGACGCGCCGGAGTCAGCCGCGGGCTTCGATCGGCGCGTAATCAGCCTTGGTCGGCCCGACGTAGATCTGACGCGGGCGGCCGATCTTGGCTTTCTGTTCCAGCATTTCCTTCCACTGCGCGATCCAGCCCGGCAGACGGCCGATGGCGAACATGACCGTGAACATGTTGGTCGGGATGCCCATGGCGTGGTAGATGATGCCGGAGTAGAAATCGACGTTCGGGTACAGCTTGCGCTCGACGAAATAGCTGTCCGAGCGGGCCGCTTCCTCCAGCTGCTTGGCGATCTTCAGCAGCGGCTCGTCCTGCTTGCCGAGCTTGGCCAGCACCGTGTCGGCGGTGCGCTTGATGATGGTGGCGCGCGGGTCGTAGTTCTTGTACACGCGGTGGCCGAAGCCCATCAGCCGGAACGGATCCTTCGGATCCTTGGCCTTGAGTATGAATTTCTGCACGTCGCCGCCGTCGCGGGCGATTTCCTCCAGCATTTCCAGCACTTCCTGGTTGGCGCCGCCGTGCAGCGGCCCCCACAGGGCAAGGATGCCGGCCGACACCGCGGCGAACAGATTGGCGCGCGAGGAACCGACCAGCCGCACGGTGGAGGTGGAGCAGTTCTGCTCGTGGTCGGCGTGCAGGATCATCAGGACCTTCAGCGCCTTGACCAGGTCGTCATCGACCACGTAGGGCTCGCACGGCACGCCGAACATCATGCGCAGGAAGTTGGCGCAGTAACCGAGACTGTTGTCCGGGTACAGCAGCGGGTGGCCGATGGACTGCTTGTAGGCGTAGGCGGCGATGGTGGTGATCTTGGCGATCAGGCGCACGATGGAAATCTCGACCTCATCGTCGGTCTGGTCCATCTGGGCCAGCTCCGGGTAGTACGCCGACATGGCGCACACCGCAGACGACAGAATCGCCATCGGGTGGGCACCCGGCGGGAAACGGTCGATGAGGACCTTCAGTCCCTCGTGAATCATCGAGTGCCGGGTGATTTGGGCACGGAAGGCCAGCAATTCCGACTTCTTCGGGAGGCGCCCGTAAATGAGCAGATAGGCGGTCTCGGTGAACGATGAGTTCTCGGCCAGCTGCTCAATGGGAATCCCGCGGTAGCGCAGAACGCCTTTCTCGCCATCCAGGAACGTGATGGCGCTGGTCGTTGCGCCGGTATTCATGTAGGCCGGGTCCATCGTGATGTAGCCGGTGCGGGCGCGAAGATCACTGATGTCGATCGCCTTTTCCCCCTCGGAGCCGATCATCACCGGGAACTCGTGGACCTGCCCTTCGATTTCGACCTTCACGCTATCGGCCATCGTAATTCCTGGTATCGGAGTGATCAGGGGACTGCGCCCCGCACGCTTGTAGCGCCCGGGCCTGCAACGCGCAGCCGGGAACCTGTTCGGTCGCCCGGTGCTGCAGCGCGGAAGGCCGATTCTAGCAGCGGCCTCGCGCAGCCAACAACGCGGCGCCTGGGCGCTGCCGGCAGGGTCAAATCTGCTATCCTTGCCGGCCCTTTTTTACGGGCCACCAGTCCGTAAAAGCCTTCGATCCAGCACACCCCAGCGGAGGGCAGGTGGAACTCACCGGCGCCGAAATCATCGTCCGTTTCCTGCGCGATCAGGGCGTGCGGTACGTATTCGGCTACCCCGGCGGCGCGGTGCTGCACATCTACGACGCGCTCTACGGCCAGCAGGAAGTCGAGCACATCCTGGTGCGGCACGAGCAGGCCGCCACGCACGCGGCCGACGGCTATGCGCGCGCCACCGGCGAGCCGGGCGTGGTGCTGGTGACCTCCGGCCCGGGCGCAACCAATGCCGTCACCGGCATCGCCACCGCCTACATGGACTCGATCCCGATGGTGGTGATCACCGGCCAGGTGGCCACGCACCTGATCGGCAACGATGCCTTCCAGGAGGCCGACACGGTCGGCATCACCCGCCCGTGCGTGAAGCACAACTTCCTGGTCAAGGACGTGGCCGACCTGGCGCTGACCCTGCGCAAGGCCTTTCACATTGCCACCACCGGCCGCCCCGGCCCGGTGGTGGTGGACGTGCCCAAGGACGTGACGGCCAACCGCGCGCGTTACGCCTATCCGGCGCAGGTCGAAATGCGCTCCTACAACCCGGTGCAGAAGGGTCATCCGGGGCAGATCCGCAAGGCCGCGCAGCTGCTGGTCAAGGCCAAGCAGCCGATGATCTACACCGGCGGCGGCGTGGTGCTGGGCAAGGGTTCGGCGCAGCTGACGCAGCTCACGCGCCGGCTGGGTTTTCCCATCACCAACACGCTGATGGGCCTTGGCGCCTATCCGGCCGATGACCGGCAGTTTCTGGGCATGCTCGGCATGCACGGCACCATCGAGGCCAACATGGCCATGCACGAGTGCGACGTGCTGCTGGCGGTGGGTGCGCGCTTCGACGACCGGGTCACCGGCGAGCTGTCGAGCTTCTGCCCCTACGCGCGCATCATCCACGTCGACATCGATCCGGCCTCGATCGCCAAGAACGTGCGGGTCGACGTGCCGATCGTGGGCACCGTGGTGTCGGTGCTCGAAGACCTGATGGCGGAACTCGATACCTTGGACCAGCCGCCGGACGGCGAGTCGCTGAAGGCCTGGTGGGCGCGCATCGAAGCCTGGCGCGCGCAGCAGTGCCTGGCCTATGACAAGGCCGGCGACCTGATCAAGCCACAGGCGGTGCTCGAAGCGCTGCACCGCATCACCGGCGGCAATGCCTACGTGACCTCCGACGTCGGTCAGCACCAGATGTGGACGGCGCAGTTCTACGGCTTCAATCAGCCCAACCGCTGGATCAACTCCGGCGGGCTGGGAACCATGGGCTTCGGTCTGCCGGCGGCGCTGGGCGTCAGCCTCGCCTATCCCGACGCGGATGTGGTCTGCGTGACCGGCGACGCCAGCATCCAGATGTGCATCCAGGAGCTGTCCACGGCCAAGCAGTACGGGCTGCCGATCAAGATCGTCAATCTGAACAACCGCTACATGGGCATGGTGCGCCAGTGGCAGGAGTTCCAGTACAAGGGACGCTACTCGCACTCGTACATGGACGCCCTGCCCGACTTCGTGAAGCTTGCCGAGGCCTATGGCCACATCGGCATGCGCATCGAGAAGCCGGGCGACGTGGAAGGCGCCCTGCGCGAGGCGTTTGCGCTCAAGGACCGGCTGGTGTTCATGGATTTCATCACGGATGCGTCCGAGAACGTCTACCCGATGGTCGAGGCCGGCAAGGGCCAGCATGAAATGCGCCTGTCGCCCTTTCAGCAGGCCCTGCGCGACCGGGAACTGGCCTGATGCGCCACATCCTGTCCCTGTTGCTCGAAAACGAGCCCGGCGCCCTGTCGCGCGTGGCCGGGCTGATCTCGGCCCGCGGTTACAACATCGAGTCGCTCAGCGTGGCGCCGACGGACGACCCGAGCCTGTCGCGCATGACGCTGGTGACCAGCGGCGACGACGCCATCGTCGAGCAGATCACCAAGCAGCTGAACAAGCTGGTGGACGTGGTCAAGCTGATGGACGTCACCGAGGGCGCCCACATCGAGCGCGAACTATTGCTGGTCAAGGTGAAGGCCGCCACCGCCGCCGCGCGTGACGAAATCGCCCGCCTGACGGCGGCCTTTCGCGGCCAGGTGGTCGACATCACCCGCAGCAGCTATGTCGTGGAGCTGACCGGCCGGGGCGACAAGCTGGGCGCCTTCATCGCCGCGCTCGACCCGGCCAGCATCATCGAGCTGGTGCGCAGCGGCCCTTCGGCCATCTCGCGCGGCGTCAAGGCGCTGCGTTCCTGATTTTCTGTCCATCCTCCGGTAAGCACCATGAACATCTATTACGACAAGGACGCCGACCTGTCCCTCATCCAGGGCAAGAAGGTCACCATCCTGGGCTATGGCTCGCAGGGCCATGCCCACGCGCTGAACCTGAAGGAATCGGGCGTCGAAGTGCGGGTCGGCCTGCGCGAGGGGTCGACCTCCGTGGCCAAGGCCAGGAATGCCGGCCTGACCGTGCTGTCGCCCGAGCAGGCGGTGCGCGAGGCCGAGCTGGTGATGGTGTTGGTGCCGGACGAACACCAGGCCCAGCTGTACACGGACGTGATCGCACCGAACCTGAAGCAGGGCGGCGCGCTGGCCTTCGCGCACGGCTTCAACATCCACTTTGGCGCCATCGAGCCGCGCCCGGATCTGGACGTCTTCATGATTGCGCCCAAGGGCCCCGGCCACCTGGTGCGCAACACCTACACCCAGGGCGGCGGCGTGCCGTGCCTGATCGCCGTGCACCAGGATGTGTCCGGCAGCGCGCGCGACGTGGCGCTGGCCTACGCGTCCGCCATCGGCGGCGGGCGCGCCGGCGTGATCGAGACCAATTTCCGTGAAGAGACCGAAACCGACCTGTTCGGCGAACAGGCCGTGCTGTGCGGCGGCACCTCGGCGCTGGTGATGGCCGGCTTCGAGACGCTGGTCGAGGCCGGCTACGCGCCCGAAATGGCCTACTTCGAGTGCCTGCACGAGCTGAAGCTGATCGTCGACCTGATGTACGAGGGCGGCATCGCCAACATGCGTTACTCGATCTCGAACACCGCCGAGTACGGCGACTTCACGCGCGGCCCGCGCATCGTGACCGACGAAACGAAGGCCGAGATGCGGCGCATCCTGAAGGAAATCCAGACCGGCCAGTTCGCGCGTGACTTCATCGCCGAGAACCGCGCCGGCGCGCCGATGCTCAAGGCCATGCGTCGCCTCGGCCAGGAGCACCCGATCGAGCAGGTCGGCGGCAAGCTGCGCGACATGATGCCGTGGATCAAGGCCAGCCGCGTCGTCGACCGCTCGCGCAACTGAGCGGCGCGTGGACGGCGAGCAAACACCCGGCGGGCGGCGGCGCGGCATCTACATACTGCCGAACCTGTTCACCACGCTGGGCCTGTTTGCCGGCTTCTATTCCATCGTCGCTGCCGGGCGGGGCCAGTTCGGTCCCGCCTGCATCGCGGTTTTCGTATCCATCATCACGGACGGCCTGGACGGCCGGGTGGCGCGCCTTACCGGTACCGAAACCGACTTCGGCGCCCAGTACGACTCCCTGTCCGACATGGTCGCCTTTGGCGTGGCGCCGGCGCTGCTGGTGTACGACTGGTCGCTGCAGCACCTGGGCAAGGTCGGCTGGCTGCTGGCGTTCTTTTACGCGGCAGCGGCGGCCCTGCGGCTGGCCCGCTTCAACACCCAGCCGCAGGTCTACGGCAAAAAGTATTTCCAGGGCCTGCCGAGTCCTTCAGCCGCGGCGCTGGTCACCAGTGCCGTATGGGCCGGCCACTCCTACGGCTTTCCCGCCTGGGCGGGCATGCCGCTGGCGCTGCTGGTAGCCGTCGGTGGCGGCGGCCTGATGGTCAGCAACTTCCGCTACTACAGCTTCAAGGATCTGGACCTGCGCGGGCGCATACCGTTTTTCGCCGCGGTCCTGATCGCCGTCGGCATTGCTGTGGTATCGACCGATCCGCCGCTGGTGCTGCTCGCCCTGTTCATGAGCTACGCCGTATCCGGTCCGGTGCTGACGGTGCATCGCCGCAGGCGCTTGCGGCAGGGCCGCCGCACCGGCTGAGACCTCAAGGAAACGCCGATAAGTCCGTTCTGGATTTATCAGTGCCCTAACCGGCATTCAGGCGCCCGGCCCACTGTCCACAGTGAGCAGGGCAAAGTACCGACGAACGCTTTCGACGTGATAGACCGGCTCCCAGCCACGGACGCCGCGCTGGACCGTGGGCAGGGCACGGCGCACCTCCGCCCAGCGGTTCGGGTTGCCGCCCTGCGCCACCACGGCGCGGCGCGCTCGGGCCAGACCGCCCGGACCCTGGTTGTAAGCAGCCAGCATCAGCCAGGTCCGGTCCGGTTCCGGCACATGGGCCAGTTCGGCTCGCAGACGGGCCAGATAACGGGCGCCGCCATCGATCGAGTAGCGGGCATCGAACCGATCTCCCCCGCCCAGGCTGCGGGCCGTCGTGGCCGTGAGCATCATCAGCCCGCCTGCCCCGCGCGGCGACTCGGCGCGCGGGTTCCAGCGCGATTCCTGATAGCCGAGCGCCGCCAGCAGGCGCCAGTCAATGCCGTGTTCTGAGCCGGCGCGCCGGAACTGGGCCGCGTAGCGTGGCAACTTGGTTGCCAGGGCCAACCGGAAGCCGTCCAGGTCGACCACATCAAAGCGCCGGCGCAGGCCGCGCTCCTGTTCACGCAGTTGGGCTATGAGCCCGCTCTTGCGGGCCTTCAGGAAAAACCGATCCACCTGCTGGGCCAGAGAATCGTCCCGGGTATTGCGCAGCACCCAGGCAATCTGCCCCGGCGGTCCGACCGCATCGCCCAGACGCAGCGCCGGCAGGCGCTGACGTGCCCGCGCCGCTTCATCCCGCTGCGCCAGCGTGCAGGGAATGTCCCCTGCCGCCACGCGCTCGAGCAACGCCACGGTACCCATGGGCGCGGTCGGCGCCAGGCGAATCCGGCTGACGCCTACCCGGTGCAGACGCGAGGCATAGCCGTCGCTGCCGGAGATGTGAATCTGCCGAAACGCGGCACCTGTCCTCACGTCCGTCAGCAAACGGGCGGCGCTGTTACACACAACGTGCGTTTGACTGTCGGCATATCCCGGCGCCGCGCGCAGATGATCCGGCAAGGGCTCCGGCAACGGCCGCCCCGGGACGGCGATATCCACCTCGTCCCGTGACAGCATGTCCAGTAGTGCGGCCTGCGACTCGGCCTCGACCAGGCTGACGGTTACGTCCAGCCGGTTCGCGAACTCGCGCAGCAGCGCGTGGTGCATGTCCTGGAACGCGGCGTGATCGATGCCCGGATCGACCGGCACCGCAGCACGCAGCGTCCCGGCTCGCTGCACGCGCTCGAGCCGGGACGGTTGCGGGTAACGCTGCGCCAGATCCGGCCAGTGCAAGAGCATCAGCAGCAGGGCGGCAGCCAGACTGGCGCCCCACCACTCGGGAAGTCCATATCGCAGAGCAGAGTCCTCCAAAGGCGGCGCCGCGGTTTCGGTAGATCGAAAACCGGCATCGGCCCGGGGGGCGGATGGTATATTAGCCGCGCTCCACGGCACACCTCAGGCCAAACGGCCATCCTGCGGAGAGGTACCGAAGTGGCCATACCGGCGCGGACTCGAAATCCGTTGGGGGCGTAAGCTCCACGTGGGTTCGAATCCCACCCTCTCCGCCATTTTCTCTTCCGAAAACGTCCAAAAAAATCCAAAACGACTAAGCCAAACAGGAACCTACGCGAGGTTCTGGTCCGCTATCGTCCTGGGACGGCTTTTGACATCCGGGGTTCTTTGGTGGCAACTTTGGTAGCAACTCTGGTTGCCATCAGGTGAGTTGCCATCATGCCGCTGACCGACACCGCGGTCCGGAACGCCAAGCCGGGCATCCGCCCCGACGGCCGACCGACCGAGAAGCCCTACAAGCTCACCGACGGGAAAGGACTGCACTTGGAAGTGGCGCCCGCGGGCGGCAAGTGGTGGCGTCTTCAGTACCGGTTCGAGGGCAGGCAGAAGCGGTTGTCCCTTGGCGTATACCCCGACGTGAGCCTCAAGGCGGCGCGCGAACGCCGCGACGAGGCACGCAAGCTACTGGCGGCCGGCATCGACCCGAGCGCGCAGCGCAAGGCTGACAAACGGGCTCGGCGTGTCGCGGCGGCGAACAGCTTCGAGGCCATCGCCCGAGAGTGGCACGGGGTGCAGAAGCCGCGATGGGCACCTCAGCACGCTGCCCAAGTGCTCCAGAGCTTTGAGGTGGATGTGTTTCCGGTGCTGGGTGGCCGCCCCATTTCCGAGATCGCCGCGCCGGAAGGGCTGGACTTGCTGCGCCAGATCGCTGACCGCGGAGCGCCTGACCTTGCCGGGCGCATCCGCCAGCGGTGCGATGCGGTGGCGCGCTACGCCATCCAGACCGGTCGCGCGACCTACAATCCCTTCACCGATCTGCGCGGTGCGGTCAAGGCGCCTCCCAAGCAGCCTAGGGCGATGCTGCCGATCGCCGAGCTGCCCGAGTTTCTTCGCCGGTTGGAGGCTTACGACGGCCACGTGTTGACACGGTTGGCGATGAAGCTGTGCATCCTGACGATGACGCGAACCATCGAGGTCATCGGTGCGCGTTGGGCGGAGTTCGACCGCGAACGCAAGGTATGGGAGGTGCCAGCCGAGCGAATGAAGATGAGGCGCCCGCACCTTGTGCCGCTGTCCGATCAGGCGCTCGCGGTGCTAGACGACTTGCACCCGCTTTCCGGCCACCGCGAACTGCTCTTCCCCGGCGAGCGCGACCCGCGCCGGCCAATGAGCAACAACACGATGTTGTTTGCGCTCTACCGTCTGGGCTACCACGGCCGGGCGACGATGCACGGCTTCCGCTCGGTGGCATCAACCGTGCTCAACGAAACGGGGCGTTTCAACCCTGATGCCATCGAACGGCAGTTGGCTCATGGCGAGGCGGACAAGGTGCGCGCAGCCTATCACCGCGCTGAATACCTCGACGAGCGCGGACGCATGGTGCAGTGGTGGGCCGACCATCTCGACCGGCTGCGTGCCGACGGTAATGTGGTGCCGCTTCGGCGTCCGGCAGCATCCGGTTGATGTGGACCTTGAAGCTACTGTGCCGCTACGGCTGGGCCAGCACGGGGCTGGCGTTGCCTTGAAGTATCTTAATCACCGGCGAACCACAGCATGGGGACCCCGGCGAACGAACCGCGAGCACGTTCGACCGCTGAAATCTGCCAGGGTGCACGTGAAAAACAAGGTGAACGGGTGAACGGGTGAACTGTCGGCAACCGCGCGTCGAGGTGGATGCCAACGCCAGCGTTTGATAGGATCGCATCGACTACTACCCCGATGGCCTCGGCTGTCGGGTGCGGGGCCTCTTCGGAGGCCCTTGCTTTTTCGGAGTAGTGATCTTGGCGGAAGCCCCGCACCGCACCATCGTCTATGTTGACGGTTTCAACTTCTACTACGGTGCGATCCGCGACACCCCCTGGAAGTGGCTTGACCCCGTCGCGCTGTTCCAGAAGGTTCTGGGCCGACAGAATGCGCTGGTGAAGGTGAAGTATTTCACCGCGCGCGTTGGACCTTCCCCCAAGGACCCGAACGTCCACGTCAGACAGGACGCCTACCTGCGCGCCTTACAGGCCCATTGCCCGCTGCTCGATCTGTACTACGGGCACTTCCTTCGCCACCGCATTAAGATGGAACACGCAAACCCGCCGCCGTACAGCGTCGAAGTGTGGAAGAACGAGGAAAAGGGCTCAGACGTAAACCTCGCCCTGCACGTTTTGAACGACGCTTGGCTGAACGCCTACGACTGTGCCGTGATCGTGTCCAACGATTCGGACCTGGCGGAGTCGCTGCGGCTCGTCAAGGCGCAGAATCACAAGATCATCGGCTTGGTCACGCCCGGAGCGCCGAAGCGCAAGACATCGCTCCAGCTCAGGCAGCACGCCGACTTCGTAAGACCCATCCGCACCCAGATGCTGAAATCGAGCCTGCTCCCCGATCCCATTCCAGGGACAACCATCCATAAACCAGCGAGTTGGTAAAAGACATCTAACGGAGACAGGATGAAGTCCGAAATCGTCACCGTTCAGAACATCTTCCAAGATCGGCGCCAATACTGCGTGCCTTTTTACCAGCGCGCCTACGTGTGGACGCTGGAAGATCAATGGGAGCAACTGTGGGACGACATCCGCGAAAAGGCGGAAGCGCGCCTCGCCAATCGCAAAGCCACTCCGCACTTCCTTGGCGCCGTCGTGCTCGACCCTCAACCCAGGGAGGGCCTGATCGGCGTCGATGTGTTCCACATCATTGACGGGCAACAGCGCCTCACCACCCTGCAATACATCTTGGCAGCGGTCCTGCTCACGTTGCGGCGCGCCGGACAAGGGGCCTTCACGCACATCGTCAGCGACTGTGTACGAAACGGCAACCCAGACACGATGCGCAATCCTGCCGTGGAGAAGTACAAGGTCTGGCCGACGTTTCGGGACCGGCAGAGTTACACGCTTGCGCTCGAAGCCACTGATCTCGACGAGCTACGCATCCGGTTTGCACCGCATTTCACGCGACAGGGAGAGTTGCGGAGAATTGGGATCGACCATCCGCCCGCACTGGCGGCCCTGTGGTACTTCTCGCGCTGCTTCGAGACCTGGCTTACAGCGGAAGCCGGCGAGACCGCCGCACGCGCCGAGGCCCTTATCCTTGCGATCCTCCGCGACCTAAAGGTCGTGTCCATCGCCCTCGAAGCCGATGATGACGCGCAGATCATCTTCGAGACTCTCAACGGTAGGGGTGCGCAACTCCACGCCACCGACCTGATTCGCAACTACCTGTTCATGCAGGCCGACAGGGACGAGGCTGACTCCGAATCCCTCTACGACACCCTCTGGTCGCCCTTCGAGACGGAGTATTGGGCTGGCGAACAGCGGCGGGGCCGCATCAAGAAACCGCGGCTGGAATGGCTGATTCACACGTCGCTGCAAGCCGAGCTGCACGAGGAAATCGATCTTGCCCGACTCTACTTCGAGTATCGCCGCTTTGCATCTGCCGGCGCCCCGCCGCCCACTGCCGAAAAACAGCTCCTGACTCTGACGGAATACGCCAAGCACTACAAGGAACTGGTCAGCGGTACGGGGACGAGCCCGGTCGCGAGGTTCGGTCGCAGGATCGCCCCCTACGACATTACAACGCTCCATCCCCTGGCGTTGATGATTTCGACGGCGCCAATCACCGACGATGCCAAGAGCGAGATGTTTGCCGATCTGGTGTCATACCTGGTGCGTCGCGCCGTGTGCGGCCTTACGCACAAGAACTACAACAACGTGTTCCTGACGACGCTGCGGCAACTTCATGGTGCGGGCGTGGCGCCTGCCGCGCTGCGCGCAATCCTTGGTGGCCTGACGGGGGAAGCATCGCGGTGGCCCCAGGACGGGGAGTTCAAGGCCGCCTGCATCTCGGCTCCGCTCTACGGCAAGTTGGAGCCGCCAAAGATCAGGGCCATCCTGACGGAACTGGAATCGCAACTGAGAGCCACCGTTCGCAGCGAAGAACCGATCGTGCCTGATCTCAACCAACTCGATGTGGATCACATCATGCCTCGGTCCTGGTTCGCGCATTGGCCTCTGGCGGACGGCACGAGCGTGACCTCACACGAGGCATCGGAGGTCGAATTACTCTCACTCACTGGGGAACAGCCGAATCCCCGACAAAAGTTGATCTCGGATCGTCAGGCAACGATTGCAACGCTGGGCAATTTGACCCTCCTTAATCTCAGCGTAAACCGCGAAGCGAAGAACTACGCCTTTGCGAACAAACGCGACCTACTGATCTCGAATACCAGCCTCCGGTTAAACGTTCCGTTGATCTCGCTGCAATCGTGGGACGAGGCCGCCATCGCGAAGCGCGGGGAAGCGCTCGCGGACGCGGCGCTAAAAATCTGGCCTGGTCCCCGGCCGTAGGGGAACAAGGGGAGCCCCTGGGCGTTGGACGGGACACGCGGTGCGAGCATCGGAAGCGGAACTGCGCGCTGCCGGCGGTCAAAACCGCGCGGCCGCGCCCCGGAACGAAGCTCGCGCCACTATAACCGCGCGTGGGGTACCGACAGCCCACTCAGCTCACCAGCTCGGTGACCGAGGTGACTACGCGGAAGCGCACTTCCTCGAAATTCTTGAAATGCCGCTTGCCGCATTCGATGCGCAGTTCTTCGATGGGGCGCAACAAGTCGAGTTGCACATGATCGCCACTGCCGGTCTTTTTCGTCTCGACGATAAAGTACAGCGTCTTGTCGTTGCGATACGCCAGCGCCCAATCCGGGTTGTATGGGCCAACCGGTGTTTCGATTCGGAACCAGCGCGGTAGCTTGATGTAGAACAGCACGTCGTCGTTGTCCTCGCAGGCTTGTGCGAACAGCCGTTCTGGGCTGGAATTGGAGTCGATGACAATGTGCGAGAAAAGCGTCTTCTCCTGTTTGTCTACTGCCTTCACATTGGAGGTGAAGACTTCCATCAAGTCGTCGGCCTCGAAGCGCCGCATCTCGTAATAGGCATCGTCCAGTTTCAAATACTTCACCCCACTGCCCTCGGAACCATCGCCGTACACGAGGAACTCTCGCTTCACGGCATTGACCGCCTCGGCCGCGTGGTCGATGAACGCCTGTGGATTGTTGAGCGCATCGGCGAGCCGCCCGGAATCGAGCAGGATGCGCGCCACGGTTGACTTCGCCAAGCCAGTCTTCGCCTGCACCTGCCCGACAAAATCCGGCATGACGTACTTCGCCTCGACAGTCTGGGTGCGGAAGCCGGTCTGCGTGCCGGTCACGCCTGCGGTGCCAATGGCGATGTCGGCGCGGGTCAGCGCCACCTTGGGCCGGCCGATGATGGGCATCTTGTCCTTGATGCGCTGCGCGGCCTTGGCTACAAGTTCCGCCGTGCTGTAGTTGACCCGGTAGCGGGTGCGCGCCCGAATCTTCTCCCACAATTCCAGAAAACGGCTGTCGGTGTCATATCCCTTTTTGAGCCGTACCGTCACCTTGTCGCGCTCGTTCTGGACCAGTTCGCGCTTGAATTTCACGCCCGCCTCGATCATCTCGGTCTGCAACTGGTTGGCGAAGTCTTCATAGCTCTCGTTGGCGATCACCGTCAGCCGGTTCACGGCCCGGTCGCGTACCCGTTCGCCGTCCTTGTTCACGCACAAGCGCAGCCCGCGGCCGATCTCCTGCCGCTTCTTGATCTCTGATCTCGATTCGGCCAGGGTGCAAATCTGGAAGACGTTGGGATTGTCCCAGCCCTCGCGCAGCGCCGAGTGGCTGAAGATGAAGGCAAGCGGCTCGCTCACGTCCAGCAGGCGTTCCTTGTCCCGCATGATGAGTTCAAAGGTCGTGCCCTCGGCATCGGCATTGGTTTTGCCCGTCACAGTCTCGAAAGGGGAAACGGCGCGTTTGTCCTGTGAGAAATAGCCGTTATGCACCTGGCCCGCGTCATGTGGCATCAGGCCGTCGAAGTCGGCATGCGAGCGATAGCGCTCGTAGATTTCCTCGAACCATTCGGCGAACTTGCCCTTGCCGGGCGTGCCGTCCTCGGCGTAGGTGCGATAGTTCGCCACCCGGTCGATGAAGAAGACCGACAGCACCTTGATGCCCATGGGATGCAGCCGCTGCGCCTTCTCGAAGTGACGGCGCACCGTGGCCTCGATCTGCAAGCGCAGGACGGTATCGGTCAGCGCGCCATGCGGCTGCCCCACGCGCACCCGAACGTCATTGGCGAAGGTCACATAGCCCTCGCCGGCGTCGATCTCGTTGACGATGAACCCATCGCGGTAAATTTCGCGCTTGTTGGAAAACTTTTCGGAATAGAGGTCGTCGCCGTTCTTCACCGTCACGGTCTTCTTCGCCGGGCCGGTGGCCTCATTGGCCCAGATGGTCAGCCTGGCCGACACGCTACGCGCCCCCGTCCTGAAACTCTCCAGTTCGACGAAAGCCTGGTTGGCATCCTTCAGTTCGATCACCGAATCCACGCCGATCTGCTTGACCAGCCCCAGCTCGTAGGCGCGCACGGGGTCCAGCGAATGAATCAGGTTGTAGCTGCTGCGGTGCGTGGCCGAGTAGCGTAGCGCGCACAGGGGATTCAGGCGCGCGATGGCCTGCTTGCGAATGTCCGTCTCCAGGTTCTGCGGCTCGTCCAGAATCACGATGGGCTGCGTGGCCTGGATGAACTCGATGGGCGCGACGCCGGTTTCGCGCACCTGGTTGATGACGTTACCCTTGGATTTCTTGCGGCTCGCACCCGCCGCACCGTTCGCCTCGCTCGAATCCTTGGCGAAGGCGTCGATGTTGATGACCAGAATCTGGATCGCGTCGGACAGCGCGAAATTGCGAAGCTGGTTCACCTTGGCCGAGTCGTACACCATGAACTCGGTGCGCTCGTAGTCGTACAGCGTCTGGAAATGCTCGCGGGTGATTTGCAGGCTTTTCAGCACTCCCTCGCGGATCGCCACCGAAGGCACCACGATGACGAACTTCTTGAAGCCGTAGGTCTTTGCCAGCTCGTGGATGGTGCGCAGATAGACATAGGTCTTGCCCGTGCCGGTCTCCATCTCCACGGTGAAATTGGGAAACGCGCCCACCGGCGAGCCGTCATCCAGTCTCATGGTTTCCAGCATGGCCGACGGCTCGATGCCGTGCGCTGCCTGGACAGCGTGCAAGTTTTCCAGCCACTGCGCATCATCGATCACCCGTTGGTTGGCGATGCCGGTTTGCGTGAGCTTCAGGCTGGACAGCTCGTCGTCCCGCGTCACGGCGGCTTGCGAGGCGTCTGGCTGGCCCTCGAACAAGTCCACCACGGCGCGGATGGCTTCGAGCTGGTAGTCCTGGTTCGCGTCGAATTGCAGCTTCATGCTTCGCCCAGCTGCGCCAGCAATTCAGGCAAGGCCAACTGCACCGTATCCCACACCACATCGAGGTTGATGTCGAAATATCCGTGCGCGATGCGGTTGCGCATGCCCCGCATGCTGCGCCAGGGCACGTGCGCGTACTGCTGCACATAGTCCGGGTAAGACTCCATCACCTTGGTGGCGGCTTCGCCGATGACAATGAGGCTCATGATGACCGCCTGCTGGGTACGCTTGTCGGCCAGAAAATCGTCCTTGTTCAAGCCCTCGACAAAGCGGCGCGCGTCACGCGCGGCCTGCCGCATGTGGTCAAGGTAATCGGCCAGACGGTTTTCGTTCATACCGGGCGCGCCTCGGAGAGCACCTGCTGGCGAAACTTCGGCGGCAGGTCGCCCGGCGTCAGCACCTCGACCCGGACCCCCAGCAGGTCTTCGAGTTCGACCTGAAGGCCGCCCAGGTCGAACAGCGTCGTGCCGGGCAGCGCATCCACCAGCAGGTCAAGGTCGCTGCCGTCCCGATCGGCGCCGTGCAGCACCGAGCCGAAAACACGCGGGTTCGCGGTATGAAAACGGCTTACGGCTTCACGCACGGCGGCACGTTTGAGTTCAAGCGCAACGGATGGCTTCATCGGTCTCTCCCTTCACAAGCACGTGAACTTGATGCTCGCGTCGCGGCATTGCAGGTCCAGATTGGTCTTCAGGGTGTCCGAATCGTGGAACACGCCGTCGATGGCGATGATCTCGCGCGGTTTGAGGTCCACCAGCGGCTGAATCATGGCGTCAGTGAAGGCTTCCAGCACGAACAGCATCTTGCCCCCGTGGATGGCGAACACTTTTTCGCCCGCCACCTCCAGCGTCTCGACCGGCGTGGTCAGCTCCTGCCCGAATTTCAGCATCAGCTCGTAGAGCATGTCCTCGACTTGCGCACCCTCCTTTTCCGACTTGGCGAACATCTGCATCTGCTCGGCCAGTTGCTCGGGCGTGTCGATGCCGTCGCCGCGCCACTGCTTGAAGTTGGAGGGAGTCAGCACGAAAGCTTTCATTCCATTGCCTTCTGGCGAAGAAGCCAAATCTGAGGCTCCTTCTGTCACCATGACCCGCCTCTTGAAACGTTCCCGTGAGATGTCGGCTATCGAATTAAACCCCGCCTCCTTCGCTAGTTCGGTATCTACCGGCTCGGGCAGTTGAATCAATATAGCTTTACGGGTTCCTCCATCTCTGGAGTTTTGATCTAGCACCGCATGACCGGTGGTCGCCGACCCAGCAAAAAAATCCATTACGACGCAATCTTTGTCCGTTTTGTCAGTTGCCATCTCAACGAACTGTCGGAGAATTTCTTCGTCCTTCGGATACGGGAAATAGGAACCACCCAAAAATTTCTCTAACCTTTCGGATGCTGATCGTGCTGGTTGATAAAAGACGCTCTGTGGCGTCACATAATCTGTTTCATGGAGATAGCGGCGAACCATTATGCTATTCTGGGCGATGAAGCTAATCCGCCCCTCTTCAACCATGCGATCAAACTCGGCCTGGTCAAACGCCCATCCACGGTTTGAGCGAAGAGGAATTTCTTCCTTTGATTTCGGGTGGAGCAACTTGAATTTCCTGCCCCCTGGCGCAGTAGGGTCGTCCTCCTTATATGCGCCGAGTTTGTCTATGTAACGGAATCGCCGATGTGCGAAAGATGGTGTCGCCTTCATCGCCCTGAACCAACCTGCAAGCTCTTCCGAGGCAGCATCAAAGTCTTCGCCATGCTTGGCTTTTAGCCGCGCTACTTCTCGTAAGACGGGATCTACACCGTCCTTCGATAACTTCCACGTTTTCGGGACGGAAGCACGCAAGCGAGCAAATACGAGTACGTATTCGTGATCTGTTCCAATTTGGTCTGCGGTGTTCTTTGAGGCGCCCTCCCAGACCATTTGTGCAATGAAATTCTCTTCGCCGAACACCTCATTCATCAGGCAGCGCAGGTTATGCACCTCGTTGTCGTCGCACGATACGAAAATCACCCCATCCTCGCGCAGCAGATTCCGTGCGATGTACAAACGCGGCAGCATCATCGACAGCCAGTTGCTGTGATAGTGGCCGTTCTCCTTGCTGTTCTTGCGAAAGAAGCCTTCGCGCATCAAGGTTCCGTCGTCGGAAAGTTCGTTGATGCGCCTGAGATAGTCTTCCTTGCTTTCCTGGAAGCGGTCGGGGTAGATGAAGCTGTCCGAGCCGGTGTTGTAGGGTGGGTCGATGTAGATGAGCTTGACCTTGCCGAAGTACGCCTTCTGCAAGACCTTGAGCACTTCCAGGTTTTCGCCTTCGATGAAGACGTGCTGCGCGGTGTCGAAGTTGACCGATTGGTCGCGCTCGGGTCGCAAGGTAGCGCTGGACGGGGTTTGCAGCACCTTGTAGGCGTTGGCCTTGCCCGCCCAGGTGAGGGCGTAACGTTCGCCGCCCTCGATGATGGCCTCGTCGCCCAGGGCGCGCTTCAGGGCGGCCACATCGAGCCGGCCCTCGGAAAACGCTTCGGGCATCAGCGCGGCCAGTTGCGCGCGGCGCTCGTCGGCGGGGTTGGGCGAGGTGGCGATGGTCTTGTTTTCGTCGGTCATGGTGGCGACTGCCTACTTGCGCGGAAGGTCAAGGTGGCCGTCTTGGCGGTAGCCATGGTGCTTCCTGTAGGTTGTACTGCGCTTGAGCTGCACTATCATCGAGGCCGGCCCGAGCGAAACGGAGGCGGAAAATGCCAGTATTCGACCTGAACGAGGCGCTCGAACGAGCGGTCGAGGAGGCGAACAAGCTGCCACTGAAGGAACCGCCTCTGGTCCTGCCGCCGCGGAACGTGGTGCCGATCAGCTACGGGAGGCGGCCGGAGGGGCTGCATACCTACAGCAGCAAGGCGCCGGAGAATGGAACGTTCAGTCCCCCGGCCCCATACGAACAGCTGGACCTTTTCCTACCGACGGGCAAGTCGCGGCCTATTGTAGACCGCGCCCTGTCGCGGCGCGTCAAGCGTACTGACGGGGATGCTCCCTGTTCCTGATGGCCCGGCCAGAGCGGCCGAGCAGGTCGCGCGCTTCGTTGCGCCCCAGCGCATGGAGCCGCAGGAAAGTGTCCTGGCGGTCGTAACGAACGATACCGGTGACGTGCTGGCGACCATCCGTCACACCGTCGGCGAGACGGCGGCGTCGGCGGTACAGTGGCGTCCAGCAGGGGCCAAACCGCCTCGGGGGGCACATGCGAGGGCGTAAAGTTCGCGCTACCAGGCCTGCCGCCACGTCCAGGGACGCTGACCGCTATGTTCCGTACCCGCGGGCTCTGCGCCGCCTACGGGAGCGATTGGACGCCACGCCCGAGGAGCTGGCGGCGTGGGTCTTCATGGGGCCTACAGACGGTGGCATCGCCGCCTATGTCAGTGCCAACGAGGCCAACGGTTCGGAGCAGCCGCCGAGGTTTTTCTTCGAAAATCATCCGGGGGAGGGCTATGTCGCGGCGCTGATGCCGTGCTGGTTTCGGGCGAACGACATCGAGAGTTTCGAACCCGCCGAGCGATTCATCACCGGGGAGGCACTCATCGCGCGCTGGGCCACGCAGCCAGGCATCGTGCCCGAAGCATTTATTCAAGCCAAGATCGAGGAATCCCGCCTGATTGACTTGCATCCCACCTGTGGACAGGCGGGCGCAGCCTGCCAAGACGGAGCCGACGATCCCCCGCTTGAGGACGGGCTGTTTTCCCTTGCCGACATTCGTGCCATCGAGTGCGAGGATTTTGGCTCTCCACTGGAAGAAGACATGCAGAATCCTCCCGTGGGGTCAGCGGAGTGGCGTTCGCAAAATGCGAAAGCAGCTGCGGATGCGCGCCACGACCGGCCAGGCGGGAGCCGGGAAAAACGCGCCAAGATGCGCGCGTTTTGGGCAAGCGGTAAATACACATCGCGAGACCGGTGCGCCGAAGAAGAATGCGGCGCGCTGGGGATGTCCATCGGGGCGGCGCGGCGAGCACTGGAAAACACTCCTGATCCCGAGTAGCCCCTCAATGCTCAGCAGCGCCTCCCCGATGCTCAGCAGAGGGTATTCGCAGCAGGAGCGTGTGCAATAAGACTCTCTGGCCATGTTCAACACCGCCCCAGGAGGCGCAAACATGGCCACGAAAATCCTCAGGCTTCCGGCCGTCAAAGCCAGTACCGGCTTGTCACGCTCTACGATTTACCTGCGCATCGCCGAAGGCACGTTCCCCAAGCCGGTGAATCTCGGTAATCGCGCCGTGGGCTGGCTGGAATCGGAAATCCAGGACTGGCTCCGGCAGCGCATCGAGGCGAGCCGTAAGGCGGCGGCCTGACGGTTCGGCGATGCGCGAACACATTGAGCAATTCCGCGCGGCGATCCACAACGCCGGGCTGCATCCGCCCGAAGTCATCGAGCCGGACGGCAAGCTGCACCGCTTCGCCAGCAACGGCAGGCCCAGCGACGACGCCGGCTGGTACGTCTTCCACGATGACGGCATTCCCGCGGGGGCATTCGGCGACTGGCGCGGCGCGTTGTCCGAAACGTGGCGCGCGGACATTGGCCGGACGCTCTCGCCGCAGGAAGAAGCCGCGCACCGGGCATGCGTGGACGCGATGCGGCGCGAGCGTGAGGCGGAAGACGCCGGACGCAAGGCCGAGGCGCGCGAGAAGGCGGCGGCGATCTGGCAGGCCGCGCAACCGGCTTCAGATGAGCATCCCTATCTCGTCGGCAAAGGCGTGAAGGCGCACGGGCTGCGTGTCCACGCGGAGGCGCTTGTGGTGCCGATGCGCGACGGCGCGGAGCTGCATAGTCTGCAATTCATCGGCCCCACCGGTGAAAAGCGGTTCCTTGCGGGCGGGCGTGTGAGCGGCTGTTACTTCCCAATCGGCAAGCCGAAGGCCGTGCTGTGCATCGCCGAGGGCTACGCCACGGGCGCGAGCATCCTTGAGGCCACGGGCTACGCGGTCGCCGTGGCGTTCAATGCCGGGAACCTGCTGCCGGTGGCGCGGGCGCTGCGGGCAAAGTTCCCCGAGCTGCGTCTAATCGTGTGCGCGGACGACGACGCCATGACGCCGGGCAATCCGGGTTTGACGAAAGCGCGCGAAGCGGCGCGGGCAGTGGGCGGAGTCTTGGCGGCGCCGGACTTCGCTGGCACGCGACCCGAAGGAGCAACCGACTTCAACGATCTGCACCGTCACGCCGGGCTTGCTGCCGTGAGCGACGGGATAGCGCGCGCGTTACCTGTGGAATCCAGTCCGGAGCCCGACACGTGGCCGCAGCCGCGGCCCATCATCGCCGAGCTGAAACCCGTGCCCGCGTTCGACGCCGACACGCTGCTTCCGGAGGCGCTGCGTGCCTGGATCATGGACGAGGCGGAGCGCATGCCCTGCCCGCCCGAGTTCATCGCAGCAGCAGCCTTGGTGGCGCTTGGCTCGATCATCGGCGCCCGTTGCGCCATCAAGCCGAAGGCGCGCGACTCGTGGCTGATCGTGCCCAACCTTTGGGGCGGCATTGTCGGCGATCCGTCCGCGAAGAAATCGCCCGCCTGGGGTGTCGCGTTGAAGCCGCTCGACAGGTTGATCGCCAAGGCGCTGGAGGAGCACCGGGCGGCGCTCGCGGAGTACGAAACCGCGAAGGTGGTGTTCGACGCGCAGAAGGACGCGATCCAGGGCCGCATCAAAGAGGCCGCGAAGAAACCCAGCAAGGGTGACCCGGCCGCGATTGCGCGGGAACTGCGCGCGCATGGCGAGCAGGGGCCAGACGCGCCGACCCTGCGCCGCTACAAGACCAACGACAGCACGGTGGAGAAGCTGGGCGAGCTACTGCGCGACAACCCGGCCGGACTGCTGGTGCTGCGCGACGAGCTGGTGGGCCTGATCGCCACTTGGGAGCGGGAAGGTCGCGAGGGCGAACGCGCCTTCTTTCTCGAAGGCTGGAACGGCAATCAGAGCTTCGATACCGACCGCATCGGACGCGGGCATATCGCAATCCCCAACCTCTGCGTGTCCATCTTCGGCGGCATACAGCCGGACAAGCTGACCGTGTATCTCGAACAGACGGCGCACGCTCTCGCTAACGACGGAATGCTGCAACGGTTCCAGTTGCTGGTTTACCCAGACCCGCGCCCCTGGGAATGGCGGGACCGCTCACCGAACAAGGCTGCGCGCGATGCGGCTTACGCGGTTTTCGAGACGTTGGCGGACTTCGACCCGCTGGTCTGGGGCGCGGCGCCGGCGGACGAGTTCACCAAGTTCCCATGGTTCAGCTTCGATGACGAGGCGCAGGCCGTCTTCGTCGAGTGGTCCGAGGATCTGCACTGCAACCGCATCCCGAACGAGGACGAGCCGATCATCCAGCAGCATCTGGCCAAGTTCGACAAGCTCTTTCCGGCGCTGGCCCTCGTGTTCCATCTGCTGGAGGGTGCCGCCGATGGTGTGTGTGGACCGGTGAGCAAAGGAGCGGCACTCCGTGCCGCAGCGTGGTGCGAGTTCCTCGAAGCACATGCGCGGCGCTGCTACGGATTGCTCAAGGACGACGGACTGCGGGCGGCGCAGGCACTGGCCGCCAAGCTGGAACGCGGGGTGCTAAAAGACGGTTTCACGCTGCGCGATGTGCGGCGCAACCAGTGGCGCAACCTGACGGCCGACGAAGCGATTGAGGCGGCGCTCGACTGGCTGGAAGATGAGGACTGGCTGCGGGGCGAGGCGAGCGGCGGAACCGGCCCGGGGAGTGGGCGACGCACGGTGCGCTACCGGATCAACCCCGCCGTGAAAGCCGAGCGCAAGGAGGACGCCGGATGAACTGGCTAGAGCGCGCGCGCCGCGAAATCGGCGGAACGCCCACAGGCACCACTGCCAATAGTGCCAATGGAAATCCAACGGCAGTATTGGCAGTGGTGCATCGCGGTCCCCCGGACAAACAGGACGGCTCCAACGGCAGTATCGGCAGTGCTCCGCCCTGCGGAACACAGGGTTCCGAAGCCCTGCGTGAAGCCTTCGAGGAACGCGCCGCCATCATGGAGTTCGATGGCGGCATGAACCGTGAGAACGCCGAGCGCGCCGCCTGGGCGCTCATCTTGAAGCCGAGAACGCAGCACTGAGGATCACGGCATGGCACGCAAGAAGCAAAACTACATCAAGGGCACCCTCATGCATCGGCGCACGGCTGACTGCCTGGCCGTACCGCCCGTGAAACGGCAAGGTTTCGGTGGAATCGCTGCCGCCTTGAGTGTGTAAGTTCGCCAAATGATTACGGGAAAATCGGATGGGTGGTCCGGGTAGCGGAAACCGTTGGCGCTATGGCGCCATGCTCACCACGGATGACTACTGCTCGCTCGATATTCGGCGCTGGGCGCGCGAGGGGATGCTCAGCCCCGGCTATTCGGGTGGGTGGCAGTGGACACACAACGGTGAAGTCACCGCGTCCATCTCGATGCGCGCCGAGGAGGATCGCGTGGTTCTCAAGTACCGGCACCGAAGGGGCGGCGGCGAATGGCAGAGCTTGGAGTATCCGGTGTGGATCGAGCGCACAGCCTGTCATCTGGGCGGTACGCGTCCTTGGTTCGTCTGCCCAGCGCGGGGTTGCGGGCGCCGCGTGGCGATTCTTTACTGCGGGGGAATCTACGCCTGCCGGCATTGCCACCGGCTCGCCTACGCCAGCACTCGCGAGGACGCGGGCGGCCGGCTGAGGAGACGGGCGGACCGCATACGCGAACGTCTTGGCTGGCGGGCCGGTATCCTCAACCCGCGTGGCGATAAACCGAAAGGGATGCGCTGGCGCACCTTCCGACGACTATGCGCGGAGCACGATCATCTGGTCCGTGAGTCGTTGCGTGCTACGGCAGTGAAGTTTGGTTTTGGGGAGCCTTGAGCAGGCTTGCGCTGGACGAGCTGTTTGAAGCCGCAAAAAAGCGGAGCAGGTTGTTCAACAGCGATTGCTGGATGCCTCTTGAAGGGTGCACGTGACAGCCTTGCATGACCCGCAACTGGTCCCGCCGCGGGATGCGCGGACTTCGGCTTGCCGTGCCAAAACAGGTCCAGCACGGCGCTGGTGATGGCAACTTTGGTGGCAACACGTGAGGACATATTTGGCGAAATGTCCATCTGGAGCGATTTTCCTGCCGCAATGTGAAAGACACCCTCGCAAATACGCGGCTTTCCGGGCAGTTTCAAAATATAGCCCCCTTTTTAGGGGCCGCATGAACCTTTTCGGGGCCGTTTATGCAAAAACGGGGCAGGGGCCGCTCTACAGCGGTGCGGGCTGGAGTTTTAACCGCCCCCCGGGGGGCAGTAACCTGACGCCCCGGCGGATCGTCGGAGCCGGCCAGACCGGCCCTGTGCGCAGCCCAAGTGGCCTCGTGCCGCGGCGGGAGGAAGTCGTGTACACCTACGTTGGGGAGTGCGGCTACCAGCGCAAGTTAGACCGGGCGGTTTCAAACGCGCGCCCCTTCCGGTGCCCTTCGGTAAGGTGCCGCGCCAGGCCGGCGAAGGTGTCCGGCTTTTCGGGGATCAGCCTAGGCGCGGCAAAAACGATCAGGCTTCGCAGTCGCTAACGCTTGCGTGTCGCAACCGAGCTAGGCCGCCAGTGCCCGCAGCACGGCCTTCGGTTCGCGCTGTATGACATTGAGCAATACCAGCGCCGGTCCTTTTGGCGTGCGGTCGCCGCGCTCCCAATGCCGCAGCGTCGCCACGGAAAAGCCAAGGCGCGCCGCGAACTGTGCTTGTGTGAGTCCCAGCCCTTGGCGCAGCGCTTTGACGTCCACCGGGCGCATGGCGTGCACGCGGGCCGCCACCGGTTCGCCTTTGGCGTGGGCGATGGCTTCTTGCAGCCCCTGCCGGATACTTTCGAATGCTTCACTCATGGTTTGCTCCTTTTGATCCAAGCCGTTTGCAGCACGTCCACCAGCCCGGCCAGCGCGTTGCGTTCGGCCTTGCTCAGGTTCGCCCGCTCGTTCTTGGCGAACAGTGTCAGCAGATACAGCGGCATGGCCTCGCTGTGGAAGTAGTAAATCACCCGCACGCCGCCACTCTTGCCGCGCCCGTCCCGCCCCCAGCGCAGCTTTCGAATGCCGCCGGTGCCTTCCAGCAAGTCACCTGCCTTCGGGTGTGCCGCCAGGTAGTCGATGACGTCCCGGCGCTGCGCTTCGGTCAGCAGTTTGTCCGCGCGGCGGATGTATTCGGGCAGTTCGCCGATAGTCAACATGGGCCGCAATGGTAATCCAAAGGATTAGTCATGCACCATGACGCAGCGGCACCACGCCGGCCACCGGTGCCACAAGTCCGCAGAACTGCCCCCACTCGGCCATAAGCCTGCGCCGCTTCTCGAACAGCGTGCCGCGTGCATAGGCGGCCTCGGCCTTGTCCCGCAGTTGGTGCGCCAGCGCGTGTTCGATGACCTCCCGCGGGTAGGCTGTGCACTCGCCGGCCCAGTCTCGAAAGGTCGAACGGAACCCGTGCGCCGTGACAGTCCGGCCCATCCGCTTCAGGACGGCCGCCAGCGTCATGTCGGATAGCGCGGCGCCCTTTGTGTTCGGGAACAGCAGATCACTACCATCTATGCGCGGCAGGGCTCGCAGTAGCGCCACGGCCGGCGCGGACAGGGGAACCCGGTGCTCTTTCGCGGCCTTCATACGCGCAGCCGGTATCGTCCACACGGCCTGCACCAGGTCGACTTCGGACCACGTCGCGCCCCGCACTTCGCCGGATCGCGCGGCCGTGAGAATTGCCAGCTCAAGCGCACGGGCGCCCGTGCCGGCCTGTTGTCTCAGCTCGGCCATGAAGGCGCCGACTTCCTGCCACGGCAGCGCCGCATGGTGCTCTATCTTGGCCACCTTGCCGGGCGCTGGCAGCAGTTCCTTGAGGTGCCCCTGCCACCGGGCCGGGTTGTCGCCGGTGCGGTATCCGCGCGCCGTGGCGTAGTCCAGGATCGACTGAACGCGCCCGCGAAGCCGTGACGCGGTTTCGGTTTTCGTGGTCCAGATCGGTTCAAGGATTTTCAGGACGTGCGGCAAGGTCACGTCGGCCACGTTCAGCGCGCCGAGTATCGGGTAGGCGTACTGCGTCAACGTGGCGCCCCACTGCGCGGCGTGCTTGGCGTTTTTCCAGCCGGCCCGCTTGGCCTCGATGTAGCGTTCGGCGCACTGCTGGAACGTGACAGCCGGCACGCTGGCCTTGCGGGTGACGATCTCGCCCCGGCCAAGTCGGTCCCGCACTTCGGCGGCCAGTTCGCGCGCCTTCGCCAGTGTGACTTTCGGGAAGGCACCCAGCCCGGATTCGCGGGTCTTGCCGTCGCGTGTAACGCGCAGCACCCAGGACTTCGTACCGGCCGCCGTGACGCGAAGATAAAGCCCGCCCCCGTCAGGGTAGCGCCCCGGCCGCTTGGCGCCCTCGGCGGCCCTTGCTGTGAGTCGGTTCAGCGTGTGCCTGCCCATTCCAGTCCCCTTTTCAGTCCCCTTTTTGGACGGGGATTGTACGGGTTTTTGTTGGAACGCGCTGGAACTAAATCAGCCGGAAAACCGCGCCAGTGCTTATGTTTTATGGAAGTTTCTGGAACGCGCTGGAACCCCAGTTAGCGGACACCCTCTCCGCCACTCCCCGCCTATGGAAACGCTGAATAAATCCATCCTGGATTTCTTGAGCGAAGCCATCGGAAAAGCGTGGTTTTCCGATGGCTCACAAGATCAGCAGCTTGGCGCTGCCGATCTTGGCAGCGCATCCCTGCGCTGCAAAAAACGCTGAATCCTCCAGCGTTTCCCTGTCAGAGGCGATCAGCCGCCGGGCGCCGGCTCGACCGGGCGCGCGTCCTGAGCCCACCAGCGCCGGTGCAGGTCCAGCAGCACGGCCGGCTGGCGCAGTAGCAGTTTCTGCTCCGGCGGCTTGAGCGACGCCGGACCTTCGCGCAGCACCTTCGCCGCCAGCACCCGGCGCCGCTCGGCGATCAGCGGACTCAGGCGCGTCCCGCGCGCCAGCCCCTGCAGGGCCACGTGCAGCGCATTGATTGCCGGATCCTCGACGGCGGCGGCGAAACCCCGCAGCGGCGCGGCGGGTGCCTGCTCGGCAGCGCGCAGGTGGCATTGAAAAATCTGCAGCACCGGCGCCGGCTGCGTCTCCGGCGGGGTCAGAAACAGCCCACGCCCCCGCGCGCCGCGCCCGACGCTGCTGCGACTGCTCAGCACCGATACCGGAATCGCCAGCAGCAGCGCCGCCACCACCGGCGTCAGCCACCAGAAGAACGCCGGGTTCAGCCAGAACACGGCAAGGCCCCATGCGGCCGCAAACAGCGTTGCCAGACCGTGGTAGCGCAGCGCCTCGGCCCAGCCGGTGCTGGCGTCGCCGCGCGACTGGGCGCCCCAGCCGACCTGCTGACCGAGCAGCGTGAACAGCACGAACTTGGCATGGAACACCGCCTGCACCGGCGCCAGCAGGGCCGACATCAGCGTCTCCGTGAGAGCACTGGCCAGCAGCCGCAGCACGCCGCCGAACTGCCCGGCCCGCCGCTGCACGACGATCAGCAGCACCGCCAGAATCTTGGGCGCGAACAGGATCACCGCCGTGGCCACGATCAGCAGCAGCGCCCACTGCGGCTGCCACACCGGCCACTGCGGAAACAGCGCCGGCCCGGCCGGGAAGTAATCCGGGGGCTTCAGCGCCTGCCACACCGCCTGGCCGCTGGACAGCAGCAGGAACACCAGCCACAGCAGCGCCGACACGTAGGACATGATGCCGTTGATGAACAGCGCCCGATGCGCCGGAAACAGGCCTTCGGCGAACAGCAAACGCAGGTGCTGCAAATTGCCCTGGCACCAGCGGCGGTCGCGCTTCATGGCGTCCAGCAGGGTCGGCGGCAGTTCCTCGTAGCTGCCCGGCAGGTCGTGCGCCAGCCAGATGGTCCAGCCGCCGCCGCGCAGCAGCGCCGATTCGACGAAATCGTGACTAAGGATGTCGCCGCCCAGCGGCGGGCGGCCCGGCAGGCGCGGCAGGCCGCAGTGCTGACGAAAGGCCTCGACCCGGATGATGGCGTTGTGGCCCCAGAACGGCCCGTCGCCGAGCTGCCAGAAATGCAGCCCGGCGGCGAAGATCGGCCCGTAGGCGTGGCCGGTGAACTGCAGCATGCGCGCGAACAGCGTGTGCTGGCCCATCGGCTGCGGCAGGGTCTGGATCAGCCCCACGCGCGGGCTGGCCTGCATCATGTTGACCAGCTTCACCAGCGCCTCGCCGCTCATCACGCTGTCGGCGTCCAGCACCACCATGTAGCGGTAGTGCGCGCCCCAGCGGCGCACGAAATCGGCCACGTTGCCGCTCTTGCGCTTCAGGTTGACGTGCCGGCGCCGGTAGAACAGCCGCCCGGTGGCGCCCAGCTCCCGGCACAGGGTGGCCCAGGCGACCTCCTCGTCCACCCAGCGGCCAGGGTCCTGCGTGTCGCTGAGGATGAAAAAATCGAAATGCTCGAGCTGGCCGGTGCCCGCCAGCGACTGGTAGGTCGCGCCCAGGCCGGCGCCGACCCGGCCCATGTCCTCGGCGAACACCGGCAGCAGGATGGCCGTGCGGGCGGCCGGATCGATGGGCTGCATGGGGCCTGTGGCGCGCACCAGGTTGTAGCGGTCGCGGCCGATCAACAGGCTCGCAAAGCCGATCGCCGAAGTCCACAGGCCGATCGAGATCCAGCCGAACAGCACGCCGAACACGATGATGATGGCCAGCTCCAGGCCGGTGCGCCCGCCGTAGGGCAGCACCTCGCGCATGAACTGACTGGCGATGGTGGCCGGGATCAGCACCAGCCCGAGCAGCAGCAGGCGCCGCCAGAACGCGGCGACGGCGTGCGGCTGGTCGAAGTCCGCCATGCGGCTCATGGGCGCTCCACGCGGCCGGTCAGCAGTTGCAGGCGGCGCAGCACCCGCGCCGCCGGCCGGTACAGGAACATCCCCAGCAGTTGCCGCACGAAGCCGCGATGCAGGGCGCGCGCGCTCATGTGCTGGCGGCGCAGCGGCAGCAGCGTCGGCATCAGCGCCTGCTGCGGCGCCGGCACCGGCAAGCCGTAGGCCCGCTGCACGGCCCCGCGTAGCCAGACGCAGTCCGCGTCGGCCGGATCGGGCGCCTGATCGGCGCCACACGCGGCCTGCACCAGCCGCGCCTGCAGCTGTGCGATGGCCGGCCCGTCGCTGTCGGGAAGACCCAACAGCAGGCGCTGCGCCTGTTCGCCGCTGATGCCCAAATGCGCCAGGTAGGCCCGCGCCGCGGCGGCCGATTCGGTCACCGGATCATTCCTCTCCGAGGTGATGCAGCCAGGTTTCGCTGCGCATGCCGGCGTCCGTGAGCAGGCTGGCGCGGATCGTCAGCGGCGCCCCGTCACCGTGCTCCACCGGCAGCGTCAAGCGCCAGCCGTCGCCCAGCGGCCGCAGGCCGGGCTTGCCGCCCTTGCCGCCTTGCACGCTGATTTCCGGCCTGAGCGGCGCGCCGCCGGCGCCGAGCGACGCAAAATCGATCTGATAGGTGCTGACGCCGTCCTTGTGGGCGACGCGCGTGGCGAGCACCCGGCCGGCTTGTGCGCCCGGCTCGCGGTCACCCCAGCGCAGGCGGTAGCGCAGCGACAGGTGATTGCCACCCCGCACCTTGGCCTGCGGCACAAAATAGGCCAGCACGTTCTGGTTCAACCCATCGCGCACCGGCAATTCGAGCAGTTCCAGGCGGCCGGCGCCGAAACCCTTCTGGGGTTCGAGCACCACGCTCGGCTGCGCCTCGAAGGCGGCGTCCAGATCCTGGTAATGCCGGAAATCCCGATCCCGTTGCACCAGGCCGTAAGCCGTTGCCGGCGGCACCGGCAGCGACTGCTGTCCCAGGCGCGGCAGGTTGGCCAGCGGACGCCACAGACGCTCCTTGCCGGCGTGCACCAGCAGGCCGTCGGAGCTGTGCACCTCGGGCCGGTAGTCGTCCACCGGCGGGCCGTTTTCGCCGTACCAGAACATGCTCGACAGCGGCCCCAGGCCCAGCCGGCCGACCGCATCGCGGAAAAACAGTTCGCAGTCGACGGCCGTCACCACCTGCGCGCCGGGCGTCAGGCGGATGCGGTAGGCGCCGCTCACGCGGGGCGAATCGAGCAGCGCGTAGATGGTCAACTGCTTGGCGTCGGCCGCCGGGCGCACCAGCCAGAAGTCGGTGAACACCGGGAACTCCTCGCCACTGGGCAGGCCGGTGTCGATGGCCAGCGCCCGCGACCGCACGCCGCCGGGCAGCAGCGGCGCGCCGGCGCGCATGAAGCTGCCGCCCAGAAACTCCGCCACCGGCTGCCAGGCACCGCCGACCTGCGCGTAGACCGTGAAGCCGGCGTAACCCAGATCGCCCGGCACCCGCTGACGGTCCACCTCGGGGCCGTAAAAGAACTGCCCCGGGGCATAGGCCAGCGGCGTCGCTTGCCCGGCCTCGACCTGGCTGATCGCGACCGGCTGGCGATAGATGCTGCCCGGGTGGTGGAAACGGACTGAGAACGGCAGGCCCTGGCCGGCCCACAGCGCCGCGTTCGGATCGAAGCGGATGTCCTGCCAGGCCCGGTAGTCGAGTTCCAGCAGCCACTGCGGCAACGGCGCCGACACCGGCTGATAAGCCTGCGCGGCGCGCTCGCGGGCCTTCTGCACCACCTGCGGCCAGTCGAAATCGGCGCCCTGCGCCGCCGTCAGCAGCAGCCAGCAGCCCACGCCCAGCAGCCAGCGCAGGCCGGTCGCCGGTGCAGCAAAACCTCCAGGCGGCCGCCGTCGCAAGGGCCCGAGGTAATCAGCGAGGCGGATCGACATAGTCCCAGGTTTCGGTCAGAGGCTGGTCGGCATGCTGCAAATAGGCGCGCAGTTGCAGCGGGGCGTCGGTTGCACGGTCGAACTCGAACAGCAGGCGCCAGCCGCCGGTGTGCGGATTGGCCACCACCTGTTGGCGCTGCAGGCCGCCGCCGCGGCCGATGTCGATGACCGCCACCGGCGCCGCGCCGGGCGGCAGTCCGCGCAGGGCCGGACCGACGAAATCGACCGCATAGCGGCGGCGGCCATCGCCCCCGCCGGCACCGCTGCGGGTGGCGATCACCCAGCCGTCGGGACGCGGCAACGAAGGCTCGGTCGACCACTGGACGCTGTAACCGAGCTCCATCCCCGTGCCCGGCGCGGGCTGCTGGTCGGGCACGAACCCGACCTGCACATTGCGCTCATCGGCACTACCGGCCGGGGCTTCGAGCAGGCGCAGCTGGCCCGCGCCCCAGTCCGCGCCCGGCACCAGCCACACGTCCGGCTGGCGCGGGTGCGGCGCGTCCGGCTCGTAGTGGCCCGCGTCGCGATCACGCTGCAACAGCCCAAACCCGCGCGGCGTGTTGACCAGAAAGCTGTAAGCGCTGCGCTGGGGTGGATTATCGAGCGGCCGCCACAACCAGCCGCCGGCGGCGGTGTGGATGGCCAGGCCGTCCACGCTGTGCACCTCGGCCTGCAGTGGCAACACGCGCCCGGGCCGGTGCTCCCCCTGCACGAAACTGCCCGCCAGCGGCGCCAGCAGCAGTTTGCCGGCGCCTTCCCGCGGATACAGCGCCACCTGAACGTCGGCGCGGCCGGCGACGCCCGGCACCAGGTCGACCTGGAATGCAGCCGTCAGCGCCGGCGCATCGGCCAGTGCATACAGCCGCAGCTGACGGGCGCCGACCGCTGGGCGCACCAGCCAGAACTCGCGAAACGGCGCCGCCTGCACCCGACCGTCCTCATCGATCACCCCGACCGCGAGTGCGGCCGCACCGAACGGCGACCCGCTGCCGACCAGTTGCCAGGCATCACCCTCGAAACGCGCCAGATCCTCGCGTTTACCGTCGCCGGGCGACGGATACAGCAGGCGAAAGCCGCAGAAACCGGTCGCGGCAGGCCCCGGTGCCGGCAGGCCGGCCGCCGGCCAGTCGAACAGTTCCGGCCGGTAGTCGAAGCGCTCGATGCCGCTGGCCTGGATGGAATTGAACAGCGTCGGCGCACAGCCCGCCCGCGGCGCCCGCGGCAGCGGCACGAAGCGCGAGGCCATCGACCACGGCGCGTAGCGGGGTTTGAGCAGCGCTGCCGCCTGGCGTGCAGGATCGACCTGCGCCAGGGCAGCGTCGGCGTCCGGCGGCGGGCTGTACACAGCCGCCGCCTGCTGGCGGGCGCGCGCCTTCAGGGTGTCGAAATCGAAGTCCTTGCCAGCCGCGCCCAGGGCGCCGGACAAGGACGCCAGCAGCAAAGCCAGGCCGCACCGGTTCAGCATGACGCCGCGGCGATGTACTGGTACAGCCAGGTCTCGGTCAGGGTCCTGTCGCCCAGGCGCACGTAGCAACGCAGCTCCACCGGTTCGGCGCCGTCCACGTACAGGTCGAACGAGGCCCGCCAGCGGTCGGTGCCCACCACCTTGAGCACATGCGCGTTGTCCACGCGCCCGCGCGATGCAGTCACCACGGGCGTCAGGTCGAAGCGCTGCTCGAGCCCCGCCAGCGGCCCGCCGGAGAAATCGATGACGAACTTCATGCCCGGCGCCTGCTGCTGCGCCTGCTGGGCGGTGATGCCGGGGATGCCGTGGCGGCCGCGCCAGGTGTGGCGCACGCGCCCGACCTCGGGGATGAACGGCTCGTCATCGCCCCAGTGCAGGCGGTAGTCGAAGGTCCAGGCACCGCCAGCGCGCACCGGCTCCTTGGGCGTCCAGTAGGCGACCAGGTTGTCGTGGATCTCGTCGTCAGTCGGGATTTCGACCAGTTGTACCGCGCCCTCGCCCCAGTCGCCCAGCGGCTGCACCCACACCGACGGCCTTCGGTCGTAGAAGGCGCCGTCGTCCTGGTAGTGCTCGAAACTGCGGTCACGCTGCGACAGGCCGAAGCCGCGCGGGTTGAAGTCCACGAACGAGGAGGTCATCACCAGCGGCGGGTTCTCGATCACCCGCCACAGCCGCTCGCCGGCGCCGGTCCACAGCGCCAGGCCGTCCGAGTCGTGGATTTCCGGCCGCCAGTCGGCGCTGCGCCGGCGGTTGTTCTCGCCGTACCAGAACATGCTGGTCAGCGGCGCCACGCCCAGGCGGGCGATGTCCTGGCGCGCGAACAGCTCGGCATGCACCTCGGTCAGCACCGGGTTGGCGCGCGTACACACAAAGCGGTACGCGCCGGTCAGGCTCGGCCCGTCGAGCAGGGCGTACAGCGTGATGCGGTCGCCGGCCGGACGCTCCAGATAAAAGGCCGTGAAGTCCGGAAACTCCTCCGGCCGCGGCATGGCGGTGTCGATGGCAATGCCGCGCGCCGACAGGCCGTACTGGCCCTGCACGCCGCTGGTGCGAAAGTAGGACGCGCCCTGAAAAGCCAGCCAATCGGTTTTGGCCGGCGCCGGGTCCATGACCCGAAAACCGGCAAAGCCGCCATGGCCGGCCATTTTTTTTGCCAGTCCGGATGTGCCGTAGTCGAACATGTCGGTCGAGAACGGCACCTCGCGTGATTCGTCGCCCTCCACCACATGAATGCGCACCGGCTTCTGGGCGAAGCGGTGGGGATGGAACAGCTGCACGCCAAAAGCCGACGGCGGCTCGTTCCACAACGCGTGCTCGGGCTTGAAGCGAATTTTCTGGATGGCGTCGAAGTCGATCGTGTACAGCAGCTGCGCATCCGGAATCGTCGGCGCGACATACGGCCGGGTGGCCAGTTGGCGAGCCTGTTCGCGCAGCGTCTCCATGCTGAATCTGCGCTTCGGCCCCAGGCTGGCGCGGGCCAGCACATGGGCTGGGTACACACCGGCCAGCGCCAGCAGGCCGCCGGCACTCATGAACTTCAACAGGTCGCGACGCGTGCTGCGCAGCGGCATACGGTTGCTACTCCAAAGGGTGGCAGGCGGGAACTGGCCGCGGTGCGGATACATGGACCGAGCGGCGCGAGAGGAATTGCCGTCGAGGCGGGCGGAATTCTACTTTGCAGACGCCGCAACAGGGCGGCAGTCAGGAAATGCCATGCGCAGTCCACGGTTGCATGCCGGCCGCGGCCGATGCCGGGGCGCGGGCTTGCTAGACTGTCGCGCCCTGAAAACGCCCGCCCGACTGTCATGAAGCGCCACATTCCGCTCGAAACCCTCCACTTCGCCACCCGCTGCGTGCACGGCGGCGTCTACAAGGACCCGCTGTACAACTCCGTGGTGACGCCGATCTACCCGTCGTCCACGTTCTACTTCGAGGGCCCGCGGCAGACCTCCGGCTACGACTACACGCGCACCAAAAACCCCACCCGCGACGCGCTGGAAGAGAACCTGGCGAGCCTGGAAGGCGGCGCCGGCGCCACTGCCGTGGCCACCGGCATGGCCGCCATCACCACCGCGCTGCACCTGCTGCCGGCCGGCGCCCACGTGATCGCCGGCAACGACATCTACGGCGGCACCTACCGCCTGTTCGCCAACGTGCTGCCGGCGCGCGGCCTGCGCTTCTCGCTGATCGACATGGGCGACCTCGACGCGGTCGCGGCGGCCATCGAACCGGACACGGCGATGATCTGGATCGAGACCCCCAGCAACCCGCTGCTGCGCCTGACCGATGTGGCGGCCGTGTGCGGCCTGGCCCGCCAGCGCGGCATCCTCAGCTGCGCCGACAACACCTTCCTGAGCCCCTACCTGCAGCGGCCGCTGGAGCTGGGGGCGGATCTGGTGGTGCATTCGACCACCAAGTACCTGAACGGCCACAGCGACGTGGTCGGCGGCGCGATCGTGTCCGCCACGCCGGATCTGGCGGCAAAAGTCGCCGCCACTGCCAATGCGCTCGGCACCACCTGTTCGCCGTACGACGCCTGGCTGGTGCTGCGCGGGGTGAAGACCCTGCCGCTGCGCATGCAGGCGCACGAGAAAAACGCCACCGCCCTGGCTCACTTTCTGAATGCGCACCCGCAGGTCGAGCACGTCTACTACCCGGGCCTGTCCACGCATCCGCAGCACGCCCTGGCCCGCAGCCAGCAGCACGGCTTTGGCGCCATGCTCAGCTTCGACCTCAAGGGCGGCGAGGAGGCGGTCTTCCGCCTGGTCGAGCGCCTGAAGCTGTACGCCTTCGCCGAGTCGCTGGGCGGCGTCGAGAGCCTGATCGAGCACCCGGCCAGCATGAGCCACGCGGCGATGAGCCCCGAGGCCCAGGCAGCCGCCGGCATCGGCCCCGGACTGGTGCGGGTATCGGTTGGCATCGAGGACAGCCAGGACCTGATGGCCGACATGGCGCAGGCACTGTCCGGCTGAGCGTAGACCCGCGCCGAAAACCCGTCGCGCCGTTATGTGCAAACCACCGCAGCCCTCGCGGCTGCGCGGGCAAGCGTGTTCGGCTTGGGCTACCCCGTCGGTCGCATCTTCAGAAGTCAGTCAGCGCAATTACCGGGCGCCCGTACGGTCAACGTCGACCGGGCGGCGAAACCCTGCTGATCATCTGTGGCCCTCTGGACGTTCGCGTGAGGTCCTGTCGGCCGCCGGCGAATCCCCGGTTGTGGAAGTTGCAGCTGACACTGCCGGAAGCCGCGCTGGCCGGGCGAGCAGTCGCCGGACCCGCGGCTGTGGCCTGCGCCGCTTGTCGCTGCCTTGATCTGACTTGATTGACGGCGCGCACCAGTACAGGGCGACCGCTGAGTGCGAGGCAATCCCATCCAAGGGGATGAATCCCGCGCCCACGCGGCGCTTCCCAGCGCCATCTGAAACTTCGGAAATGGTGGAGCGGAGGAGGATCGAACTCCCGACCTTCGCATTGCGAACGCGACGCTCTCCCAGCTGAGCTACCGCCCCACGTGATGCCTGACTCTTCGATTCCAGGGCGCCGCCAACCTGCCAATCTGGCTGGTCAGGGCGCCTGTTTTTTGGGGCGCGCAGTGTACCATGCGGCCTGCGCCGGCCAACATGTCGGCGTTGCGTCATCAGGAGGATGCCACCGTGCGTAATAGTCGTCAGATGTTGCTGGCCACCGTCATGACCGCCGTTGCCGCCTGGTCTTTGGCTGCGCGCGCCGGCGAGCTCGAGGACGGCATCGCCGCCTTCGAGAAGCACGATTTCAACACCGCCGTGCGCCTGATCGAGCCGCTGGCCGAGCAGGGCAATATCGAGGCGGAGTACTTCATGGGTACTTTCCATATGTACGGCCATGGCGTGGCCATGGACCCGGCGCAGGCCACGGTGTGGTTCAAACGCGCCTTCGGGCATTGGGAAACTCAGGCGCGCGCCGGCAACCCGGCGGCGATGGTGGAGGTGGCCGGCATGCTGACCTCCGGCTTGGGCGTCACTCGCGACGACAAGGCCGCCGTCGAGTGGCTGCGCAAGGCGAGCGATCTGGGCTACGCCGAAGCCTGGGCGGAGCTGGGCGGGCTGTACGTGGAAGGGGCCGGCGTGCCCAAGGACCTGGCCGAGGGTGAGCGGCTGCTGAAGAAGGCCTCCACCGCCGGCAGTGCGCGCGCCGACGAGATGCTGGCCGCCCTGTCCAAACGGGTCGAACCGGCCAGCTTCTGAACGGGCGCCGTCGGCATGCACGAGCGTGACCCGACGGCGTGATCCTGCTCGCTTATCTTGCGGTCGGCATGCTGGCGGGGCTGATCGCCGGCATGCTCGGTCTGGGCGGCGGCGTGGTCATCGTGCCGGCGCTGGCTCTGGTGTTTCCGCTGCTGGGCATTCCGTCCGGGGTGCTGATGCACCTGGCGATCGGCACCTCGCTGGCCGTGATCGTGCCGACCTCGATGTCATCCAGCTACGCGCACTTTCGGCGTGGCGCCGTGGACCTGACGCTGGTGCGCGTGCTGCTGCCGGGTCTGGTGGTGGGCGCGGCGCTGGGTGGCTGGCTGGCGGACAAACTGCCAAGCGCACTGCTCGGTCGCGTGTTCGGCGTGTTCGTGATCGCCGTCGCGACGCAGATTTTCTTCAACGCCACCGCGCCCGGTCGCCGGCCGCTGCCGGGCACTGCCGGCCTGCTGACGACCGGCGCGGTCATCGGCACCGCATCCACGCTGCTGGGCATCGGCGGCGGCAGCCTGACGGTGCCGTTCCTGAACTACTGCCGGGTGGACATGCGCCGGGCGGTGGCCACCTCATCCGCCTGCGGGCTGGTGCTGGGGGTGGTCGGGGCGGCGGCGTTCCTGTGGGCGGGGCGCGATCATCCCGACTTGCCGGAGGGCGCCATCGGTTATCTGTATCTGCCGGCGTTCATCGGTATCGCGGTGGCCTCGGTGCTGACTGCGCCGCTGGGCGCGCGCCTGGCGCACAGCCTGCCAGTGGTGACGCTCAAGCGCGTCTTTGCGGTGTTTCTGGCGACGGCCGGCCTGCGCATGCTCGGCGTGCTCCATTTCTGAGAGGGGGTCAGCGGCGACGGTACGTGACGAAGCTGTACGGGTGGGCGTTGCGCGCGTCCGCCGGGTGATCCTGGCGTGCCACTTCGCGCCAATCGGGGCCCAGCGGCGGGAAGTGCGTGTCGCCGGCAACGGCGGCATGCACTTCGGTCAGCTCCACCGCGTCGGCGTCGGGCAGGGCCTGGGAAAAGATCTGCGCCCCGCCGATCACCATCGCCGGCCCGCCGTGCGCCGCCGCCAGGCGGTAGGCTTCATCCAGGCTGCCGACCACCGCCACGCCCGGCGGTGCAAAGCCGGCCTGCCGGCTGAGCACGATGTTCAGACGCTGCGGCAGCGGCTTGCCGATCGACTCATAGGTCGCCCGGCCCATGATCACCGGCCGGCCCAGTGTCAGCTCGCGAAAGTGCTTCAGGTCTGCCGGCATATGCCAGGGCAGCGTGCCATCGCGGCCAATGGCGCCGCCTTGCGCCACCGCCACCACCAGCACCACCTCGACCGGCGCCGTCACACGGCGACCGGGGCGGCGATGCGCGGCAGCGGGTCGTAATCGAGCAGCTCGAAGTCGTCGTAGGCGAGATCGAAAATCGACTCCGTCGGCCGGCGAATGCGCAGCCGCGGCAGGGGGCGCGGCGTGCGGGCCAGCTGCTCGCGCGCCTGGTCCAGGTGGTTCAGGTACAGGTGCGCATCGCCCAGGGTGTGGATGAACTCGCCGGGCAGGAGCCCCGTCACGTGCGCCACCATGTGCGTCAGCAGCGCGTAGGAGGCGATGTTGAACGGCACGCCCAGAAAAATGTCCGCGCTGCGCTGGTACAGCTGGCACGACAGCCGGCCGCCGGCCACGTAGAACTGGAAAAGGACGTGGCAGGGCGGCAGGCGCATGGCGTCGACCTGCGCCGGGTTCCAGGCGCTGACCAGCAGGCGGCGCGAGTCCGGATCGCGCCGGATGCGCTCGATGACGGCGCTGATCTGGTCGATGTGGCCGCCGCCGTAGTCCGGCCAGGAGCGCCACTGGTAGCCGTAGACCGGGCCAAGGTTGCCGTCGGCATCGGCCCACTCGTCCCAGATGCTCACGCCGTGCTGTTTCAGGTAGGCGATGTTGGTGTCGCCGCGCAGGAACCACAGCAGCTCGTGGATGATGGATTTGACGTGCAGCTTCTTGGTGGTCAGCAGCGGAAAGCCGGCCGCCAGGTCATAACGCGACTGGTGGCCGAATACGCTCAGGGTGCCGGTGCCGGTGCGGTCGGACTTGCGCGTGCCGTGTTCCAGCACGGTGCGCATCAGGTCAAGATATTGCTGCATGAGGGGCGGGGCGCGAGGGAAGATGCCGGGCGCTAGAATACCGCCATGAACGCTCCGCACGACCCCAACGAGCCCCGGCCGCATGACATTGCGGTGCAGGTGCGAACGCAATACCTGGCCGAACAGTCGATCCCGCTGCAGGGCCGCTACGCGTTTGCCTACACGGTGACGATCACCAACCGCGGCACGCTGCCGGCGCGGCTGGTGGCGCGCCACTGGATCATTACCGACGCCGGCGACAACACGCAGGAGGTGCGCGGCCTGGGCGTGATCGGCCAGCATCCGCACCTGGCCCCCGGCGAGTCGTTCACCTACACCAGCGGCACCCTGCTCGACACGCCGACCGGTCTGATGCACGGCAGCTACCAGATGGTGGGCGACGACGGCGTCGAGTTCGACGCGCCGATTCCGCCGTTTCACCTGGCGGCGCCCAACAGCCTGCACTGAGTGGACATTCTCGTGAACGGGCAGCCGCGCACGGTCTGCGACGGGCTGACTGTGGCGCAACTGCTGGCGGAACTCGGGCTCGCCGGCAAGCGCCTGGCGGTCGAAGTCAACCGCGACATCGTGCCGCGCGGTGAGCACGCCGCGTGCGCGCTGCACGGCGGCGACCGGGTCGAGATCATCCACGCCATCGGCGGCGGCTGAGGCGGCCGAGTCGGTAACAGCGGCTGAGCCGCTGACCGCCAACCGCAGCCGAACCATTTATTGCTGACAGCGGCTCAGCCGCTTATCGCGAACAGCGGCTCAGCCGCTCATTACGAACGGCGGCTCAGCCGCTTATTTGAACGGCGGCTCAGCCGCCAGGACACGCAACCATGACCGCATTCAACGACGAACCGCTGCGCATTGGCGCCCGTACCTTCACCTCTCGCCTGCTGGTCGGCACCGGCAAGTACAAGGACCTCGACGAGACCGCCCGCGCCATCGAAACCAGCGGCGCGCAGATCGTCACCGTCGCCGTGCGGCGGGTGAACATCGGCCAGGATCCGGGCCAGCCGAACCTGCTCGACGTGCTGCCGGCGGACCGTTACACCATCCTGCCGAACACCGCCGGCTGCCACACGGCCGACGAGGCGGTACGCACCTGCCGCCTGGCGCGCGAGCTGCTGGACGGCCACAACCTGGTGAAGCTGGAAGTCCTGGCCGACCACAAGACGCTGTACCCGGACGTGACCGAGACGCTGGCCGCGGCCAAGACGCTGATCGCCGACGGCTTCGAGGTGATGGTCTACACCTCGGACGACCCGATCCTGGCCCAGCGCTTCGAGGCCATGGGCTGCGTGGCGGTGATGCCGCTGGCGGCGCCGATCGGCTCCGGGCTTGGCATCCGCAACCCCTACAACCTGCGCCTGATCATCGAGCAGGCCGGCGTGCCGATCCTGGTCGACGCCGGCGTCGGCACAGCCAGCGACGCGGCCGTCGCCATGGAGCTCGGCTGCGACGGCGTGCTCATGAATACCGCCATCGCCGGTGCCCGGGATCCGGTGCTGATGGCCAGCGCCATGCGCAAGGCGATCGAAGCCGGTCGCGAGGCCTTCCTCGCCGGGCGCATTCCGCGCAAGCCGTACGCGTCTGCCTCGTCGCCGCTGGACGGCCTCTTTTTTGGCTGAAGCGGCGGACACCGCAGCGCCCGAGGCAGGCCACCGGCGCGCCATCCGCAGCTTCGTGGTGCGCGCCGGGCGCATGACGCCGGGCCAGCGCCAGGCGCTCGAACGCCTGTGGCCGCGCTATGGCCTGGACCTGCCGGACGGTGCAATCGATCTTGACCAGGCGTTTGGCCGCCGCGCACCGCGCACGCTCGAAATCGGCTTTGGCATGGGCGATGCCCTGCTGGGGTTGGCGGCGCAGCATCCCGAGCAGGACTTCATCGGCGTGGAGGTCTACCCGCCGGGCATCGGCAGCTTTTTGCTGCGTCTGGAGCAGGCGGGTCTGAGCAACGTGCGCGTGATCTGCGCGGATGCCGTCGAGGTGCTGGCGCGTCACCTGCCGGCGGCGAGTCTGGATCGCCTGCTGGTGCTGTTCCCGGACCCGTGGCCGAAGAAGCGCCACCACAAGCGCCGGCTGGTGAATGCGCCGTTTCTGGATCTGGCCGCGCGTGTCCTGCGCGGCGGCGGGCAATTGCAAATTGCCACCGACTGGGCCGACTACGCGACTGCCATCGGCGAGCTTTTGCCACCCTGCCCCGACTTCACGCCAGTGCGGTCGGATTCGCCCACCGCCGGGCGCCCGCCAACCAAGTACGAGCACCGCGGTCAGCGCCTGGGCCACACCATCGAAGAGTTCGTTTACCGGCGCCGATAGCGATCAACCCAGCAAATGGCTGACCATGCCGTCGGCCAGTTTCGGTTCGAACCACGTCGATTTCGGTGGCATCACCTGGCCGGCGTCGGCCACCGCCATCAGGTCTTCGAGCGAGGTCGCATACAGCGCGAAGGCCACCGCCATTTCGCCGCTGTCCACCCGGCGCTGCAGTTCCCCCAGGCCGCGGATGCCGCCGACGAAATCGATGCGCTTGTCGCGGCGCGGGTCGCTGACGCCAAGAATCGGCTCGATCAGGTACTGGTGCAGCAGGCTCACGTCGAGCCGGCCGACCGGATCGGCCGGCACCCGGCCGGGCTTCAGGCGCAGCCGGTACCACTGGCCGGCCAGGTACATGCCGAACGTGTTGATGGCCATGGGCCGCGCCTCGCCGGGCACCGGCTCGATCTCGAAATGTTCGGCCACGCGGGCCTTGAAGGTGGTCTCGTCCAGATCATTCAGATCGGTCAGCAGGCGGTTGTAGTCCAGGATCTTCACTTGATCGTGCGGAAAGCTGACGGCCAGGAAATACCAATGCTCGGCATCCGCCGGGCCACCGCGTTGGGCGGCCACGCGTGAGGCGGCGGCGCTGCGGTGGTGACCGTCGGCGATGTACAGCACGCCCGCCGCCTCGACCGCCGCGCTGATGGCGGCGATGTCGGCGGCGGCATCGATCACCCACAGCGTGTGACGTACGCCGCCATCGGCCACCACATCGGCCGCCGGCTGACCCTGACTGGCCCGCTCCAGAACCCCATCGAGCGCCGGCGCGGCGCGATGCACCAGGAACACCGGCCCGGTCTGCGCGTTGCTGGTGTCGATGTGGCGTACGCGGTCGTTTTCCTTGTCCGGGCGGGTGAACTCATGGCGGCGGATGCGGTTCTCGTCGTAAGCCCTGACCGAGGCTGCCAGCACCAGGCCAAGCTGCGCGCGCCCGTCCATGACCAGTCGGTAGGCGTAATAGCACGGCGCGTCGTCCTGACGCAGCACGCCGTCGGCGATCATGCGCCGCAGGTTTTCGGCGCCCTTGGCATAGACGGCGTCGGCGTAGGGGTCGGTGTCCGGCGGCAGGTCCACTTCCGGCCGCGACACGTGCAGAAAGCTCAGTGGCCGGCCCTCGACCATGGCACGCGCCTCGGCGGTGTTCATCACGTCGTAGGGCGGGGCGATGATCTGGCCGGCGCGTCCGGGGGCCGGGCGCAGACCACGAAACGGGCGAATCAGGGGCATCGGATTTCCTCGGACTGAAAAACGAAAAAAGCGCCTGATTCCGGCCGGAACCAGGCGCTCATGAATGCGCGGATCAGCCGGCCCGTTGCAGGGCGGCGATGCGCTCTTCGAGCGGCGGGTGCGACATGAACAGCCGCGAGATGCCCTTGTTGTTGGCAATGGCGAACGCTGCCAACTGTTCCGGTAGCATCGCGGGCTCGTGGACCGCCCGCAAGCGTTGCAGCGCCGCAATCATCTTGCCGCGTCCGGCCAACCGGGCGCCGCCACTGTCGGCCCGAAACTCCCGATGACGGCTGAACCACATCACGATCACGCTGGCCACGATGCCGAACAGCAGTTGCGCGACCATGGTCGCGATGAAAAAGCCGGGGCCATGACCGTTCTCGTTGCGAAAGACCGCGCGATCGATGAACTGTCCGGCCAGGCGCGACAGCACGATCACGAAGGTGTTCAGGACGCCCTGAAGCAAGGTCAGCGTTACCATATCGCCATTGGCGACGTGGCTGATCTCGTGGCCCAGCACGGCCTCCGCCTCGTCGCGCGACATGGCCCGCAGCAGGCCGCTGCTGACCGCCACCAGAGCGTTGTTGCGGCTCATGCCGGTGGCAAAGGCATTCACGTCCGGTGCGTCATAGACGGCCACTTCCGGCATGCCGATGCCGGCCAGCTCCGCCTGGCGGCGCACCGTGTTCAGCAGCCAGGTTTCAGTGTCGTTGCGAGGCTGATCGATCACCTGCGCGCCAACCATGCGCTTGGCGCTCCATTTGGACATCGCCAGCGAGATGAACGCGCCGCCCATGCCGAACACCGCGGCAAACACCAGCAGCGGCGCCATGCCGCCCTGCTCCGGGCGGATGCCCAGCAGCGGCATGATGATGCTGAGCGCGACGCTCAGCACCAGCATCACCGCCAGGTTGGTGAGAACGAACAACACGATGCGCTTCATGGAAGCTCCTGGACTTGGCATCCGCGACGGGACGAACTGCAAGCCAAGATAGGGGCGACGCCGGTCGAGTTCAAGTCAGCCGCCACGCCATGCGCGAAATTTCGCTACGCTCGTCAGCTGACCGTGGCCGATGTGGCCATAACACCATGAATGGCCCTAACCGAACGATCGTTTTCTGCAAAGTCAAAAAAATCGGGAGGGCCGAAGCACTCCCGATTGGAGGTTAAGAGGAGGAGAAACGACGTTCATTGCGAACGTCGAGGCGAATCTTAAAAGGCCTCGACCGAGCCTGTCAACATTTTTTTTGCGATCGCAAAATACTCTTGGGAGCAGATGTCGATGCCCGCGACGCAGTTCATGGACCGAGGCTCCTACCGCCTCGCCTACGAGCAAATCGCCGGCCTCAGGCCCGGCGTGCTGTTCTGTGGCGGCTTCATGTCGGACATGAGCGGCAGCAAGGCCACCGCGCTGGCCGATCATTGCCGGCAACAGGGTCGCGCCTTCGTGCGCTTTGATTACGCCGGCCACGGCGCGTCCGGCGGCCGCTTCGCGGATGGCTGCATCGGCGACTGGCTCGGCGACGCGCTGGCGGTGCTGGATGCGCTCACAACCGGGCCGCAGGTGGTCGTCGGCTCCAGCATGGGTGGATGGATCGCGCTGCTGCTGGCGCTGGCCCGGCCACAACGGGTGCGCGGGCTGGTGCTGTTGGCGCCGGCGCCGGATTTCACGCAGGCGATCTGGGACGACGAGCTTTCGACAGTCGAGCGGGAAAGAATGCAGCGCGACGGGTTCCTTGAGCGCCCGTCCGAATATAGCGAACAGCCTTATCTGATCACCCGCAGGCTGATCGAGGACGGCCGCCAGCACCTGCTGCTGGGCGGCCCGATCGACATCCGCTGCCCGGTGCGGATCGTGCATGGCCTGCGCGACAGCGATGTGCCGTGGCGAAGGTCGATCACGTTGCTGGAAAGATTGCAGGGCGACGATGTCACACTCACGCTTCTGAAAGGCGGCGACCATCGCCTGTCCAGCGCGGACGACCTGGCCCGACTGCTGGGCCTGGTGGACGCGCTTGGCACCCCTCCCGACTGACGGACCCCCTTGCAATGCCGCCCCTTCCCGTCCCCCTGTTTCGCCGGCCACTGCGCCTCCTGTTGGTGGCCGGAGCACTGCTGTTTGGCCCGCCATCGGGCGCGGGTTACATCGACGCCATAGCGGCCGTGAAGCCCTCGGTCGTGGCCATTGGAACCTTCGCGCCGGACCGCAGCCCGCGCGTGCGAATGGCGGGCACCGGCTTCGCGGTGGCTGACGGACGTCACGTGGTCACGAACGCGCACGTTGTCGACATGAAGCTCGCCCGGGGCGAACGGTTGGTGGTGATCCGTGCCCGAAGCGGCGACGCGGAAGTTCGCCAGGTGCTCGGCAGCGTTCCCCGCGCCGAGCGCGACATCGCGCTTCTAGAAGTGGGTGGCCCCGCCCTGCCGCCCCTGGCACTGGGCGATTCGGACACCGTGCCCGAAGGCAGCGACCTGGCGATCACCGGTTTTCCGCTGGGGTTGATTCTTGGCCTGCACCCGGTCACGCACAGGGCGTTCCTGGCCGGCATCGTGCCGTTCAACGTCCCTGCCGTGCGCGGCGCACAGCTGACGGCCAAGAGCATCAAGGCCCGCAAGAATGGCAATTTCTCGGTGTTTCAGCTGGACGCGACGGCTTTCCCCGGCAACAGCGGCAGCCCCCTCTACAACCCGGCCGACCGCAAGGTTTACGGCATCGTCAGCATGGTGTTTCGGGGTCGCACCGGCGCCAACCCGGCCGAGCAGCCGAGCGGAATCACCTTCGCCGTGCCGGCGAGCCACATCGCGCAGCTCCTGCGCGACCAGGGCCTGACGCCGTGACGGCGAGCCGGCCGTTGCCTGTGTCCGATTCCATGCCTTTCCCTAATGTCCGATATGCCGTCATGTGGGCTCGGGTACGCTACGCGATCGGCGCTACGGTTCAGACGATCACCAACCGACACCCATGAAGCCTGACGTTTCCATCATCGTGCCGGCATACAACTCGGTCCGATTCATCGCCGAAACGCTGCGCACCGCCCAGGCTCAGACCGGTATCAGCAGCGAAATCATCCTGATCGATGGGGCCTCCCGCGACGATACCGTGGCCGTGGCGAAGGCGGCCTGTCCGGGGCTGAAAGTGATCGCCGAACCGGATCGCGGCGTGTCGGATGCCCGCAACAAGGGGCTGCGCCTGGCGCAGGCGGACTGGGTGGCGTTTCTGGACGCCGACGACGTCTGGCTGCCCGACAAGCTCTCGCGCCAGCTGGCGGTGGCGCGCAGCGAACCGGGCCTGGCGCTGGTGTTCTGCGACGCCTGGCAGTTTCGCGGCGACGAGCGCCTGCTCGATTCGTTCCTGGCCACGCGTGCGGCCTATCCGAAGCTACCCCGACACGGCGTCCCCGGCGTCGAGGGCGGTCAGGTGTTCGACACCGACATGGCGGCCGCCATCATGCACACCAACTTCGTGGTCACCACATCGACCGCCATCGCGCACCGGGAGCACGCCCTGGCGGTCGGCGGCTTCGACCCGACGCTCAAGGTCTGCGAGGACTACGATTTCTGGCTGCGCCTGGCCAACAACCGACGGGTCGGCGTGGTGCAGGCGCCGCTGGTCGGTTACCGCCACCACGGCAGCAGCCTGTCCGACGATCAGGACGCGATGATTCGCGGCCGCATCGAAGTCGCGCAGCGGGTGTTCGCCGCGCCGCACCACTATCCGGAGGGTGCGCCGGCTTTCTTTTACGCGGAGAAGGCGCGCCGACATGCGCAGCTGGGCCGTCGCGCACTGCACGCGTCCGACCTGGCCCTGGCGCGTCATCATTTCTGGCACAGCCTGCGCGCCGGGCCACGCCTGTCCACCGCCGCCTTGCTGGCGGCCAGTTGCACCGGCCGGGCCGGCAGCCGCTTGCTGTTGAACACAAAACGACTCGTCGGCCTTGACCTTGACCGCTAGCGCCGCAGCCGTGCCGGACCCGGTCCGGCATGCGGCCGACAGCCGTCGCGGCCTGCTGATGGTGGCGTTTCATTTTCCGCCGGACAACAGCAGTACCGGCGTGCTGCGCAGCCTGAAATTCGCCCGCCACCTGCTCGACCTTGGCTGGCGGTCGCACGTACTGAGCGTTGATCCGGACATGTATGCGGATTGCGACCGGGCGCTCGAAGCGCAAATTCCGGCCCAGATTCCGGTCCAGCGCCTGCCGTGCCACGATGCGAAGCAGCGCTGGAGCATAGCCGGCCGGTATCCGGCCATCGTTGGCGTGCCGGACCGCTTCGGCTCATGGCGGCAGCCAGCGGTCCGTGCCGGCAGAGCCCTGATCAGGCAAGGCGTAGTGCAGGCGATTTACTCGACCTATCCGGTGCCCAGCGCCCACCTGATCGCGCTGACGCTCAAACGCCACAGCGGCCTGCCGTGGATTGCCGATTTTCGCGATCCGTGGGCCGGCGGTGGCGGGCGCGGCTGGCGTTACCGCATCGACGCCTGGCTGGAAAGCCGGGTCGTCGCGGCCGCCGATTGCGTGCTGGCCAATACCGAGGCCGCGCGCGAGGACTTTCTGGCCCGCTACCCACGCCTGCCGCCCGAACGCTTTGTAACGTTGCCAAACGGCTACGACGAAACCGACTTCCAGGACCTGCCGGCCCCGGATCGGGATCACTTTCACATCGTCTACCCCGGCAGCGTCAACCGCAGCAACCGCGATCCGGCACCCTTGCTGCGAGCCGTCGGGGCCCTGCTGCGCGCCGACCGGCTGCCGCGGGCGCTGACGCGCATCACGCTTTTGGGCTGCGGCCCGGCCGGCAACCAGCCGTGGCTGCATGAGCTGCTGGCCACCGAAGGCCTGACCGACATCACCCGCATTGAAGTGAGCCGCGTCCCCTATCGCGACAGCCTGGAGCGCCTGGCCCGCGCCGGGCTGCTGGTGGTCCTGAACGAAGCGGCCACCGATACGGGAGGAGATCTCGCCTATGCGCGCCTCATGGTTCCGGCCAAGGTCTACGAGTACCTGCGCCTGGGGCGCCCGTTTCTGGTTCTGTGCGGCGAGGGGGCCGTTGCGCGACTGCTGGCACGCACCGGCGGCGGCTTGGCTTGTTATGCGACCGATCAGGACAGAATCCAGGACTACGTCAGCCAGGCCTTTGCCGCTTGGCGGACAGGCAGCGACGGCGCGCCGTCCGGCGATCGCGTGATCACCTTCGAGCGCCGCCGCCTCAGCGAGCGGCTGGCGACCGAGCTTGACCGGTTGGCCGGACCGGCACAATGAGCAATGAGATGAATGACGGCCAGGCCTTCGCCGGGCCGACCTGGCTCGGCGCCTGGTTCGCGGCCTTTGCGCCGGATGCCCCACCGATCGTGCTTGGCCAAGGAACCCATCCGCGGCTGCTTGCGGGTCACACGCGTGTGGTCGGCTTGCCGCTACGGGTGCTGCGCTCCCCCACCAACGACCATACGCCCCGCTACGATTGGACCGGCGACCTGTCGCCGGATGCCCTGGCCGACCGGCTTGCAGCCAGCCGGCGCGCGTTTGCCTGGGATCTTCTGGAACTCGATCTGCTGACGCCGCAGTCCAACGCGGCGCGCGTACTGGTCAGCCTGCCCGAGCCCTGGCGCCGTACGGACCTGCGGGCGCGCTGGGAAACGCCGGTCATCGATCTTAACCAAGCGGCCGATGCCTACTTTGCCGGCCTGCCACAGAAATTGCGCGCCAATACCAACCGCGCCGAGAACGGCCTTCGCAAAGCAGGCGAACTGATCGCGCGGGACCTCGCGCAAGGCGACGATTGGCTGACCTGGCTGGACGCCTGTCTGGCCCTGGAAGGCGCCGGTTGGAAAGGCGAGGCCGGCGGCGCAATCGCCCAAAATGACGCTACGCGCGCGTTCTACCTGACGGTGTTGCAGCATTTTCATGCGATGGGCGTGCTGCGCCTGTATGGGCTGACGCTCGACGGCGAACTGCTTGCCTTCAATTTGCTGGTCCGCGATGGCCACACCTGGTTTGGCCTCAAGACCGGCTACGCGCAGGACTGGGCCAAATACAGCCCGGGCAACGTGCTGCTGCGCCATCTGCTCAAGGAGCTGTTCGCCGACGACGGCGCGCACGCTCTGGACATGCTCGACCCGGTCACGGACTGGAAGCGGCGCTGGGCCAGCCGCATAGAGCCGCGTCTGCGGTTGCGGTTGTATGCTCCCGGCTGGCGTGGCGGACTGGCCTATCATGCCGAACGTTTCGCCCGCCGGCTGTACCAGTCGCCAGTCGGGCAGCGCCTGATCCGCCTTGCCAGGAGATATCCATGAACTGGAAAGCCACTGTCGTGATCGCATGCGCTCTGGCTGCCACGCTTGCGAGCGCGGCACCAACCTACAACGAGCGCGGTCGCTGCACTGCCGGCTGCAACTACTACGAAGGCGACAGCGAACACATCTGGGCGGTGGAGAAGTACCACCTGGATCCGGCGAAGAAAAAACTGGCCGACGGGCGGACCGGGTACGCCATGGCCGACATCGAGTTCATGCTGCGCCACTTTCCGAACAACCCGAATGCACTGATGCTGCTTGAGACTGCCGCCCGGCGCCTGGGACAACCGGACATGCCGGTCCGCTATTTCAAGCAAGCCATCGATGCCTACCCCGACGAGGCGATGACCTACCTGGTTTACGGCATGTACCTGCAAAAGCGCGGGCAGACGGGCGACGCCATCGCGCAATACCAGCGCGCCCTGGCGCTGAATCCGAAGCTGCCCGACGGGCACTACAACCTCGGGTTGGCGCTGGTCAAGTCGAAGCGTTATGCCGAGGCCAACGCCCATGCAGTGTCGGCCTACCAATTGGGACACCCGATGCCGGGCCTGCGCAATCAGCTCCAGCGCGCTGGAGCCTGGAACCCGGACGCGACACCGGCCACCGGACCGGCCGAAAAGGCCGCCCCCGAAACGGCCAAGAACACCGCGCCGGATGCGCCTGCCAAGACCGACTCCGCAGCGCAGCCGTGAGCTAGTGCGGACGCATTCGGCATTTTGCGCAGGTTCAGGAATGCGCTGCCAAAATCAGGGGCTGTACGCTGCCGATGGCGCCATCGGAGAAACCCTGCTGTTCCGATGCCGGGGGCCGCTGCATCACCACCGGTCCGCGTAGTAGGCGCCGGGCGCCGTACCTTCCACCACCGCCCGGATGCGTGCCACCACATCGGCAGGCAAACTGTCGCGCCACTTGTTGGCCGCCTTGAGCGGATCCTTGAACACGCTGTAGTAGGAATCCTTGTCGCTGCCGGTACTGGCATCCACAAAGGCTGCCGTCTGCGGCGTCCAGGCAAGGCCTGCGAAAGCGAACATGCGCCGCGTCATCGCCTGCGGCTCACGGCAGACCTCCTCGTAGGGCATCGCCAGGCAGCGGTCGGTCAGGTCCGGCGCCAGGGCCGCCTCGTTGTAGATCACCCAGCGCCAGGCCAGGCGCTCGACCGGATGCATGCCCCTGAACGTTGCCAGATCCATCCCCCGCCGCTGGGCCGACGGCGTCGCCGCCAGAATCTCGTACAGGCCAAAATCCTCGCTCGCCGGGTCGGCGGCGGTGAACTTGCCGGCCGATTCGCCGCGCAGCACGGACGCCACGAATCCGGCCGGATGGCGCAACAGGTGGATCGCCCGCGCCTGCGCCAGGGCGGCCAACAGCCACCGCAGGCGCCCGAGCGATTCGATAGACTTCCACACCGGCTGCACCTGCGCGCCGTGCCCGGCCCGGCCCACCCACGGCAGCGGGCATTCCCCGGTCAACCGCGCCAGCAGCTTGGCGCTCCACACCGAGGCCAGAAACAGCCGATTACCGACGCCGCCCAGGTAGGCTTTCGGAAATACCGGCGTCGAGGCCCGCACCTTGGCCTCGCGGGCATCGGCCAGTGCCGCGACGAAAGCCTCGATGCGCCGCCGGCCGTCCGCGTCCACCGGCGCATCCGGAAACATCGGCAACCAATTGAGGCGCCCCCAGCTGTCGGGCTCGTGCAGGTAAAGGGTTTGCGGGTGACTGTCGAAAATCTTGCCGATCCAGGTCGTTCCCGACCGCGGCAGACCAAACAACAACACAACAGGCTTGGACATTGACGAACGGCAGCGATGGCAGCGGGCGCAGCATGGTAAACGCTACCGGCGCCGGGCCGGCATGAACTCCAGCCGCGAATTGCAGCATGCGCCGGTCACTACGCGCTGGGTGCGCGACGAGGCCGGCATCGAGGCCCTGCAGGCTGACTGGAACCGCCTGTGCGCTGCCATGCCCCAGGCCACGGTGTTCCAGCGCCACGAGTGGTTCAGCGCCGCCTGGCAGTGGCAGCGTCAGAATCATGTGCTGGCAATCGCGGTCGTCGAAATCGCCGGTGTGCCGATCGGCATCGCGCCGCTGGCTTGCACGCGGGTATCGACTGGCCGTGGCCTGCCGGCGCTGCGCGTAATGGAGTTTGTCCAGGTTCCGGACAGTCAGTGCTGCGACCTGCTTGCCGCAGCGCAGGATCTGCCAACGGTGGCGAGCGCGTTGGCCGCGGCGCTGCGCGCCGCCTCCGCACAGTGGGATGAGCTGCGGCTGCGCCTGTTGCCGGCGGATTCGCCCACCGTTGCGGCGTTGACTGATGCGCTCGCGGCCGCCGGCCTGCGCCCGGCGCGCGAAGCCCATGGACCAAACCCCCTGATCGATCTGCGCGGCACCTGGCAGGATTACTACGCCGGGCGCAGCCGCCGCCTGAAGAAAGGCAACAATCTGATTGCCAACCACCTGCAAAAAGCGGGCGCCGTGGAACTGCAGCACTGCGCAGGAAGCATGGACCCGGCCCAGGCCGACCACCTGCTGGACACTCTGACCGCCGTCTCGGCCAAGAGCTGGAAACAGCGCACCGGCAACACCCTGGACCGCAGCGGCCCACAGGCTTTTTTTGCTGCACTGACGCACGCCGCCGCGGCGCAGGGCTGGCTTTCCGTGTGGCTGCTCAGGCTGAACGGGCAGGTCATCGCCACGGAATACCATCTGTGCTTTCAGGGGGGCGTGCACGCCCTGCGCTCCGATTTCGACCCGGCCTACGAGGCGCTGTCGCCGGGCACGTACCTGAACTGGAAGGTGCTTGAAGGATCCTTTGGCCGCGGCCAGACGCACTATTTTTTTGGGCCTGGTGACAATCCCTACAAGCAGCGTTGGGCCGAGGACGGCGCGCCCTTGAGCGTTTTGCGCGCCTGGAGCCCGTCCGCGCGCGGGCGCCTGCGCCATCTGTGGCATCAACGCCTGCGACCGTGGGCCAAGCGCCTGCTGCGTCGCGCCCCGAAGCCCACACCGACCGACTCACCGCAGGATTCATGACCCTACTTTCCGGCAGCCTTGGGGGCGGCCAGGCCGACCTGCCCACAACACCACCGACCTGCAGCGCGCCCGATCTGGACGTGTTCCTTGCCGGCCAGCCGCGCTGGGCCGGTCAGCGCCTGCCGCTGGACGAGGTCGCCACTCGGCTGGCGGATGCGTTTCGCGCGCGGGGCGAGGCGGCCCTTGCCAGCCTGCAAGGCCCCTTTGCGCTGGCCTTGCTGCGCCGGGCCACGCAAGAACTACTGCTGGCCACGGACCGGTTCGGCATCGAGCCGCTGTATTTTTGTGGCGACTCCCAGGCGATCGGCTACTCATCCCAACTGAAGCTGCTGGCGAAGGGCGCCGACCTGGATCCCCAGGCGCTCTACGACTACGTCTACTTTCACTGTATTCCCGCGCCGCGCACGCTCTATGCCGGCGTCAGCAGACTGCCCGCCGGCCATCTGCTGCGCTGGCAACCGGGGCGCCCGGCGCAGCTTGCCCGCTACTGGCAGCCCGATTTCGCAGAACACGAGGCACCCGCCGACGACCGTGAATTGCAAGTGCAATTGCGCGCGCTGATGACGCAGGCCGTCGAACGCGCAAGCCCTACCGTCGGCCATGTCGGCGCATTTCTGAGCGGGGGCCTGGATAGCTCCAGCGTGGTCGGCACTCTGGCCGGGCTGCACAAGGCGCCGGTCGCGACCTTCTCGATCGGCTTTGACGCCGACGGTTACGACGAACTGCCCTACGCGCGGCTGGTCGCCGCACATTTCGGCACCCGCTCGCACGAACGGTACGTCACGCCCCAGGACGTGCTGGACAGCCTGCCGCTGTTGGCCGCCGGGTACGAGCAACCCTTTGGCAACGCCTCGGCCATTCCGGCCTATCAGTGCGCGCGCCTGGCGCGTGAGCATGGCGTCGACACGTTGCTCGCCGGCGACGGCGGCGACGAGATTTTTGGCGGCAACGCGCGCTACGCCAAGCAGGGCCGGTTCGAGCGCTACGGGCGTTTACCGGGCTGGGTACGCGGCATCATCGAGCCGCTCACCGTGCCGCTGGCCAATCGCGCGCCGGCGCTGGGCAAGCTTGGCAGCTATGTCAAACAGGCACGCATTCCTCTGCCCGGGCGCCTTCAAAGCTACAACCAGGTCGAGCGCCTGGGACCGCTGAACCTGTTCGGCGCCGATTTTCTGGCCACCATCGATAGCGGCGAGCCGTTGCGCGCCCTGCAGGCCGAATACGCCGCCGCCCCGGCGCAGCACTATGTGAACCGGCTGCTGGCGCTGGACGGAAAGTTCACGCTGGCCGACAACGACCTGCCCAAAGTGGTCGGCACCGCTGCCCTGGCCGGCGTGTCGGTGGCCTTTCCGATGCTGGATGAAGACCTGGTGGCTTTTGGCTACCGGCTGTCGATCCGGCAAAAAGTCGATGGTGCAGCCCTGCGACCGCTGTTTCGCAATGCCATGCGCGGCGTACTGCCGGACCAGACCCTTGGCAAATCCAAACACGGCTTCGGGCTGCCGTTTGGCGTCTGGCTGGGCAGCCATGCCGGCCTGCAGGAGCTGGCCGACGCCAGCCTGCGTGCGCTGGCCGGGCGCGGCTGGTTCGAGGCGACATTTCTGGCCCGCCTGCGCGATGAGCTGCACCGCAGCCACCTCGCCTACTGGGGCGAGCTGGTGTGGGTGCTGGTCATGCTGGAACAGTGGCTGCAACACCACAAAGCCGACGCGTCCGCGGGTGGCGGCTGCTAGACTCGGGCGCGGTAACAGCCCCCTGCCCGACCTGACCGACCATGACCGGAACTGCCCTGCGTCTGCTGCCCGCCCGCGTCCGGCATGCGAACGCCGTTGCCCAACTGGTGCAACTGGGCGCGCCGACCAGCCAGCACGCCCGCTGGGATGCGGCGCGCATCGGCCGCCGCATCCGCAGTCCCAACAGCGCCCTGGTGCTGGCCGCTTCCGGGCGCTATCTGGCCGGCGCGGCGGTGCTGGACCTGCTCAGCGAGGAGGCGCAGCTGGCCCTGTTGGTGGTTCATCCGCACTACCGGCGCATCGGCATCGGCAGCGCGCTGCTCGGCTGGGTCGAAACCACCGCCAGCACGGCCGGCCTGTTCACACTGCAACTGAAGCTTGAGGCCAGCAACGGCGCCGGGGGCGCGTTCTGCTTTGCCCATCACTATCGCGAGCGCGGCCGCCTGCCGTCGTTCTATGCCGACGGCTCGCCGGCCATCCGACTGGTGCGCAACCTGCGCGTGAATTCCGAACCCGCCTGATCAGGACACCTGCGCCGGGACGCTTTCCGACCCCCGCCGCCGACCACCGTCTGCCGGACGATATGCCGGCGCCAGCGGATGCCGGGCGCCCGCTCAGGCCGGCAGGTCAGCGCGCCCGATGCAGTGGTACTCGAAGCCGCGCGCCGCCATGCCGGCCGGGTCGTACACGTTGCGCAGGTCCACCACCACGTTCCCGGCCATACGCGTCCTGACCTGCTCCAGGTCCAGGCCGCGGTATTCGTTCCACTCGGTCATCAGCACCAGCGCATCGGCGCCTTCGACTGTGCTGTACGGATCATCGCAATAGTCGATGGCCGATGGCAGCAGGCTGCGCGCCTCCGGGATGCCCTTGGGATCATGGGCGCGCACGTGCGCGCCGCGATCCAGCAGCGGCGGCAGGATGGCCAGCGCTGGCGCCTCGCGCATGTCGTCCGTGTTCGGCTTGAAGGTGAGCCCCAGCACGGCGATGGTCTTGCCGGCCTCGCTGCCGCCCAGCGCCTGGCGGATCTTGAGCACCATGCGCGCTTTCTGGGCGGCGTTGACCTCGACCACCGCCTCCACGATGCGCGACGGGGTGCCGGCCTCCTGCGCCATGCGGATCAGCGCCAGGGTGTCCTTGGGAAAGCACGAGCCGCCATAGCCTGGGCCCGGATGCAGGAACTTGCGCCCGATACGGCCATCCAGACCGATGCCGCGCGCCACGTCGTGCACGTCGCCGCCCACGTGCTCGCAAAGCTGCGCCATCTCGTTGATGAAGCTGATCTTGGTGGCCAGAAACGCATTGGCGGCGTACTTGATCAGCTCGGCCGTCTCAAGACCGGTCACCACGATCGGCGTTTCAATGAGGTTCAGCGGCCGGTACAGCTCGCGCAGCAGCGCTTCGGCGCGCGGGCTTTCCACGCCCAGCACCACCCGGTCCGGGCGCATGAAATCGCCAATCGCCGCACCCTCGCGCAGGAATTCCGGGTTCGAGGCGACGTCGAAGTCGGCCTGCGGGTTGACCTCGCGCACGATGCGCCCGACCTGGCGGGCAGTGCCGACCGGCACCGTGGACTTGTCCACGATCGCCGTGTAGCCGCTCAGGTGCTCGGCCACCTGCCGCGCGGCGGCATAAACGTAGCTCAGGTCCGCATGGCCGTCGCCGTGGCGACTGGGCGTACCGACCGCAATGAACACCAGATCGGCCTCGCGCACCGCGGACGCCAGGTCGGTGGTGAAGTTCAGCCGCCCGGCGCCGGCGTTGCGGGCCACCAGTTCGTCCAGGCCCGGCTCGTAGATCGGAATCTCGCCCCGCCGCAGGCGCTCGATCTTGCCCGGATCGATGTCCACACAGACCACGTCGGCGCCAAAATCGGCAAAACACGCCCCCGACACCAGGCCCACGTAGCCGGTCCCAATCATCACCACGTTCATGCGTTGCGGATCTCCATTGCCAGGCGGCCACGCAGCCGCAGCGCATGATCGCACGCGCACTGTGCCGCCGCGGAGTCAGTCGCCGGGGCAACAGGTGGCGGTAAATTAGCGGCCCCGCAGGCAGGAGCCGCCATGATCAGCGCCGATACCGCATTCGCCCGCCTGCGGCCCTACGAACACGCGCTGTACCACTGCGCCACCTGCAACTACTGCGTGTCGGCCGTGTGGCCGCAGCGCGGAATCGATGGCGTGTGCGCCACGCTGCGCAGTCACTCGCCGGCGGCGTCCCATTCCGGCAAGGGCTATCTGGCCACCGCCCGCGCGCTGCTGGAAGGCGAAGCGCTGGACCTGACCACGGTCGCCGAGCGCGCCTACGCCTGCACCACCTGTGGCAACTGCGAGTCGGTGTGTCCGATCGGCATGCCGCCGACGGCCGTGGTCAAGGCGTTGCGCACGGAACTGGCCGAACGCGGCCTGGCCCCGGCCGCCGCCATGGCGGTGCGCGAGCACGTGCTCACGCGGCAAAACCCTTGGGGCGCTGCGGCCGCGCACGCTGCCGACTGGAGCCTGGGCCTGTCGCCGCACCCGCAACCGAACCTGTGGTTGCTGCCGGGCTGCGCGGCGGCTCAGCGCCATCCGGCGGAAGTGCGCGCGGCGGCGCAGCTGCTGGGCGTGATCGGCTTCGATGTCGGCTGGCCCGAACACGGGATCTGCTGCGGCGCACCGCTGGCGGCGCTGGGGTTTGCGCACGATGCGGACCGCCAGCGCACCGCGCTGACGGCCAGCCTGCCGGCAACGCCCATGCTGGCCCTGCTGGGCGGTGAATGTCTCGCGCACCTGCACGCCGACGGTCAGCCGGCCCAGTCGGTGCTTCAACTGCTACATACCGCGCTGCACGACGACCGCCTGGCGGTAGCGCCGCGCGGTGACGCGCCGCCACCGTCCGTGGTGGCGGTGCAGGACAGCTGCCACCTGTCCAAGCCGCACCACGGCCTGGCCGATCTGGACGCCCCGCGCCTGCTGCGCGAGGTGCTGGCGGCGCTGGGTTGCCAGGTAACCGAAACGGCCGCCGCGCCGCGCCATGCCCTGTGCTGCGGCGCAGCCGGCGGCATGGCGCAGCTGCACCCGGCCTCGGCCCGGCGCATGGCGGCCGAGCACCTCGGGGCAGCCGATCGCCACGGCGCCGCGGCGCTGATCAGCGCCAGCCCGCTGTGCGCCAGCCATCTTGCCGACGGCATCGGCGCACGGTTGCCGGTGTACGGCATCTGCGAGTTCATCGCCGCCCACTTCGCCGTCGCCGGACCCGACGCATGAGCTGGCAGGACGAAATCAGTGCCCTGCTGCCCACGGGCCTGGCCTGGCAGGAGCCGGTCGACACCCTCGCCTACCGGCGCGACACCTCGATCGTCGCGCCGGGCCGGCCGGACCTGGTGGTGCGCCCCCTGGACGCGCCGGACGTTGGCCGCGTGCTGGCCGCGGCCACCCGGCTGAACGTGCCGGTCTACAGCCGCGGCGCCGGCTCCATGTACGCCGGCGGCGTCAACCCGCATGCCGGCGGACTGGTGCTGGACCTGTCGGGCCTTGACCGCATCCTGGACATCGACACCGTCAAGGGCGTGGTGGTGCTGGAGCCGGGCGTCACCTTCGGCGCGTTGCTGGCGGCGCTGGAGCCGTTCGGCCAGACCATCGGCATCGTGCCGTCCACCGGCGCCGCGGCGACCGTCGGCGGCGCGGTCAGCGCGCATGCACTGGGCACCGGCTCGCCGCGCTTTCAGAGCATGGGCGATCAGGTGGCCGGCCTGGAAGTGGCGCTGGCCGACGGCAGCTTCATCCGCACCGGCAGCGCCGCCGCGCACGGCGCGGGCTTCTTCCAGCGCTACGCCATCGGGCCGGATCTGACCGGTCTTTTCATCGGCGCCGACGGCACACTCGGCGTCATCACCAAGATCGCGCTGTGGCTGCACCCGCTGCCGGCGCACCGCGAAACGGCGTGCCTGGGCTTTGCCGACTACCCGAGCGCGGCCGCCTTCATGGGCGAGCTGCAACGCAAGGCGCTGCTGGACAACGTCTGGTACGGCGCCGGCTACGATGCCATGGCCGTGCGCGGCCGCTTGCTGGGCGCCGATCCGGACCTCGACCCGACGACCCTGCCGCGCTTCATGCTCGGTCTGGACTACGGCGGCGAGGCCGACGCCGTCCGGCGCGACCGCGCACGCATCGAAGCGCTGGCCGGCCACTACGGCGGCCGGCCGCAGCCGCGCTTCGACGAGGTGTACTTCCACAACCTGCGCCGCGACGAGCTGTACTGGTATTCCTACGCCGGCTACTTCGCCAAGTCGCGCTGCGCGATGGTGATGGCCTCGTTCGCCACCGAAACTCTGCCGGCCTTTCTGGATAGGGCGCAGCGCTGGCGCGAGCAGCACCCGCAGTTCACCTGGGCCAGCGCCACCGTGCTATGCCGGCGCGGCCTGCACGGCGCGCTGCTGACCTTCTACGACGAGCAGCAGCAGTGGCCGGATGTACAGAAAGTGGTGGCCGGCTGCACCGGGGAACTGATGGCGCTCGGCTGCGTGCCTTACAAGAGCGGCAAGCTGTGGGCCGATCAGGTCGGCAAGCTGACCGAATACCACCGGGCGCTCACGCGCATCAAGGCGGCGCTTGACCCCGCCGGCGTGCTGGCGCCGGGCAACCTAGGGCTCGGGGCCCGGTAGGGTCGCGCAGGAAAGCGCTGACACGGTCAGCCTTTCCCCAACGCGGGGGGACCGGGTCGATCGTCGCCGGCACGGGTTCGGCGCGATCGATGCCGGACTGTTGTTCCGGGCCTGGCGGCCTTCACTGCACGGTCAGCGCCCGGCGACCGAAGAACTGGCGCTCGAATTCCAGGTCATCCTGCAGCTGGCGCAGGCGTGCCTCGATGGTCGCCAGCTGCGCAAACGCAATCGGTTGCAGCTTGCTGGCCCGGCGCAGTTGTTCCATGGCCAGTTCCAGGCGGCCGTTCTGCACGTGGTACTCGGCCCGCATCTGGTAAGCCTCGATCTTGTCGCCGCGCTGCTCTGCGGCCCGTGCCAGCAGTTCCAGCACCGGTGGCGCGGGGTGCGGCCGATGGGCCTCGCTGCCGAGCAGGGCCCGCGTGACGGCGCCATGGCCGACCCGCAGTTCGGCCTCGCCCAGCAGCGTCATCAGGGCCGCGTTGGCCGGGTAGAGCTTGAGCAGTTCGCGGGCCTGCGCGCTGGCGGCGGCCGGCTGGTTGTTGGCCATCGCCAACTCGACCTGGGCCACCCGGTAGGGCAGAAAGTCCTCGGCGCTGCGCTGCAGCGCGGCCAGCGCTTCAGCGGCCTCCTCGGTACGGCCGGCGCGCATCAGCGCCAGCATCTTGCCGTAGCGCCAGGCGCGCGCTGCCAGCGCCTCGCCGGGCATGGCGGTTTGCTCGTAATGACGCAGCGCCACGGCCGGCCCGGCGGCAGTCAGGACCCGCACCCGCTCGCGCATGTGCGCAAACATGCCGCTGTCCGGCAGACGCCGTCCAGGCAGGCCAAGGGCCCGGTCACGCGACTCGGCCACGCGGTCCAGGGTGACCGGGTGAGTGCGCAGGAAGCCCGGTAACTGCTCCCCTGCCGAGAAGCGCGATGCCTGATGCATGCGCTCGAAGAAATCGGCCATCGCTTGCGGGTTGAAGCCACTGGCAGCCAGGGTCTGGATGCCGATACGGTCGGCTTCCGACTCATTCTGACGGGTGAAATCGATCTGGTTCTGCACCGCGCCGGCCTGCACGGCCGTGATGGCCGCCACACCGGCATCGCCACCGCCGTACGCACCCAGGATGATGGCGCCCAGCATGGCGGCGATGGTGGGCATGGTCATGCGCTGCTGGTGCTCGAAGGCACGCGGCAGGTGGCGCTGGGTAACGTGCGCAATTTCATGGCCCAGGACCGAAGCCAGCTCGTCCTCGCTGCGGGTGGTCAGGATCAGCCCGCTGTTGACACCGATGTAGCCGCCTGGCCCGGCGAACGCGTTCAGGGTGGGGTCGATCACCACAAAGAATTCAAAGCCGCGCTGCCCGTCGCCGCTGTTGCGGCTCAGGCGCTGGCCAAGGCCGTCCACGTAGTTGGCACTGAGCGGATCGTCCAGCACCGGCATGCTCTGGCGTACCTGGCGCATGAAGCTGACCCCGATGCGCTGTTCCAGTTGCTCGGACAGCAGTCCGCCGGACGCGTCGCCGATTTCCGGCAGCGCGATTTCGGCCTGCGCAATCGGCAACCACAGACACAGCACAAGGCAGATCAGGCGATGCATTTATCGTCGGGCTTCAACTGGGGACGCGGTACCGGCTAAGACAGTATGCTTTAGGCGGAGTTACGCCACGACATCGCCCATGACCGACCCGGCCATTACCCAGGAACTCGACACCAGCGGCCTGCTGTGCCCGCTGCCGGTTTTGAAGGCCCGCCGCGCCCTGAACACGATGCACAGCGGCCAGCGCCTGCGCGTGATCGCCACCGATGCCAAGGCGCCGGGAGACTTCGCCGCCTTCTGTGAACAGTCCGGCGACCTGTTGCTGGAAGCCAGCCAGGACGGCGAACGCTTCCGCATCGTGGTGCAAAAGCGCTGATCGGAGCACCGTCTCAGTCGGCCAGGACCGAGTCCTGCACCTTGACCACGCCGTACACGTATTGCAGCACCGGCACCTCGATGCCCAGCTCGGCGGCCTTGTCCAGATACGGCTTCAGGATCACGTCGACTTCCATCCGGCGGCGCCGGTGCAGGTCCTGGTGCATGGAGGTGCGGCCCTCGGTTTCGCCGCTGGCCTGCATGCGCTGACGAAAGCGCACGCCTAGCTGCATCATCAGGTCCACGGCCTGATCCAGCGGCAAGCTGTCGTACTCGCGAAACTGGCCCATCGGCGCGTAGAAGTTCTGCGGCTGGTAACCCATGGCCTTGTAGACCTTCAGGAAATCCCGCGCCAGCAGGATGTAGTTGACCGCGCCCTCGCGCACTTCGAGGCCGTCCGGAAAGGTCAGCGGCAGGCCGAGCGTGCTCACCGACCATCCCGACGCCGTGCCGATCTGCATCAGCTTTTCCCACAGCACCTGGCGGATGTCGGCCATGGCGCGGGTGCCGAAGCCGGCTTTCTGGAAGGCCGCCACCACGGCCTCGATGCGCGGCGTAATGCCGCCGTCCAGCTCGCCGAAATAGGCCGTCGTCGGCGTGGTCAGGCCGGCCATGGTGTGGCCCGGCTCCAGCAGCACGCCGCCTTCGATCGTCGAGGCGCCGATTACCTTGTCCCGGCCCGCCCACTCGCGCAGACGCTCTTCCTTGCCGATCCCGTTCTGAAACGAGCACACCATGCGCACGCGACCCCGCAGCGATTCGGCCTCGGCGAGGGCGGTTTCGCTGTCCTTGGCTTTGGTCAGCAGGATCATCAGATCAAACGTGCCATCCGCCTGGTCGGGGTGGGTGACACAGCTCAGGTTGTCGCGGACCACGAAATCGCCGTAGATGCCGCTGATGCGCAGGCCGTTGGCCTTGATGGCGTCCATGTGCCGGGGCCGGCCGACCAGCGTCACGTCCTCGCCGGCGCGCGCCAGCATGCCGCCGATGACCGAACCCAGGCCGCCGGCGCCGCAGATGATGAATCGCATGGGGGTTTCTCCTTTGTCGCTCGTTTTAATGTGACTGCCGATCTTGTGTCGGCACCGCCGCGTTCGCGCGCTGCGGTGGTCCGCACCGGCCGGCGTGCGAATCGTACCGTCCGCACGCCGCGAGCGGCGCCGATCGCGGCCCGGGCGGGTTCGGGCAGCCCGGGCCGGCCACGGGCTGCTGGACCGTTCAGCCCTTCATCAGGGAAGCTCGATGCGCCCGGCGGGGATCGGCGTGCGATCCAGCGATACCAGCCGCAGTTCCTCGCCGTAGCGCAGCAGGCCGCCCAGGCGCAGCTGCTCGACCTGTTCCAGGGGCTTGGCGTAGGGGCTGGATGTGGCACCGACCGCCGCCACGGCATCCTTGGCTACTTTCAGCAGCGCGTCCTGCACGGCTTTCAGGTCCGCGTTGTCGGTGACCACGAGCTCCGCCCGCTGCTCGCCGTTTGAGGTGCGCGCCAGTGCCTCGTAGACCTCCCCCCGGTAACCGGCCACCGTTTCCTGGCGCCCGAGTGGACGCACCGTCAGATCGGTCGGCACGTCGGAGGTGGCATCGCCGAGCAGTCCGGCCAGGAAAGTATCGGCGCCGACGGCGCGGATCTGCCGCGACATTTTGTCGACGTCGAACACCTGCCCTTGGGCGACCGCGTACAGGCGCCCGTCCAGCATCAATTGGTAGTTGTCGGCATCGGTGCCGACACGAAAATTGGCCGCGTCGCGGTATTCGACCCGCAGCGGATCGCTGCCGGCCATCGCATACACGGCGGTGATGTCGGCCCAGGCCGGCGCGGCCAGCAGGGCAGCCGCCGCGAAGATCAGTTTGCGCACCATTGGATCAGTCCTCGCTTCCAAAAAAATCAAAACCGTACCCGCACGCGGTAGGCCAGCGTTTGACCGCCCCCGGCCGGCACCGTCACGCGCCAGCGGGCGGTGTGGGCATCGGCCTTGTCCTGCGGCAGGTTGCTTTCCAGAACCTGCCAGTCGCCGGGAACCGGCTCCAGCACGGTCACGGTCACCGGCGACTTTTTCGCGTTCTTGAGCTCGATCTTGTAGGCGCTCTCGAACTGCGGCCGGTCGTCCTGGCCCTTCGCCAGCGCCTTGAAATCGGTTTGCGTCTTGCGGGCGGTGACATCGAAGGCATCACCCAGCTTGATCTGCGCGGTTTCGTTCTGCGGCGTGTGGTCGATGCGGTCCTCGCCGACGAACTGCACGCCGCCGCTCGCATCGCGCTGGTACACGCGCACCACGCCGGCCGGCAACGGCAGGCCAAGGCCCGCACGCTTGGCATTGTCCAGATGCAATACCACAGCCACCTTCAGCGCCCGGCCGATCTCGCCGGCCTGGGCGGCGTAGTAATGCTCGGCCCCCGTGAGGCGATAGTCCTTGCTCACCGTGACGGCCGGGGCACTGAGCAATGCCACCTGCTTGGTCTGCTGATCGGCCAGCGTGGTCGGGCGCCCGAGCGTGTACAGGTGATAGTCGAGCAGGGATTCCTCCTGCATGGCGCCGCCGTCCGCCTTGGCCGCCATCTGCTCCATCACCATGCCGCGCGCCATGGCCGGCTGCACGCGGTGCACGTCGCCGGCCACCAGTTGAAGGCGGGCGTCGCGGTACGCCGTGCCGCTGCGGTTGGTCAGCGTGACCCAGCCGGACAGGGCCAGCTGCTTCTCGTCGGCCGCGAGTTCCGCCACGTAGTCGGCCTGCCAGCTCAGGCCGCCGGTCAGGTAGGACAGCTCCAGCGCGCGCGGGCCGGCGCCGGCGCTGTCCAGGCTGACCGCCAGCGTCGGGCGGTCGCGCAGGTTGTCCGGCACGGCGTCGAACACCAGCCGGCCCGGCAGGCCGGTTTCGATGCGATCGCCGATCCGCAGCACGACCCCGTCGCTGGCCGCAAGTACCGTGGCGGTCTCGGTGCTGTCCGCCCCGCTGGTCGGGTTGGTGCGCAGCACGCGCACTTCGCGGCCGACGTATTTTTCGAGCAGCTTGGCCGGCGTCAGCAGGTCGAAGTCGAAGTTCTGCTCCAGCAGCGTGATCGGCTGGCCGTGCGCCACCCGCAGCAGGGCCGTTTCCGGGCGCATCTGCGCGCTCACGTCGCGCAGTTCGAGCACGCTTTGCCCGGCCGGCAGCGCGACCTGGCGGGTATCCTTCACCAGTGCCAGATCGCCGTTGTAGACGGTGACCGCCAGGGCTTTTTGATCCTCCAGCGTGCTGCGCAGCGGCGCCGCCTGCGCCACCCCGACTACCAGCGCCAGTGCCCACACGCGATGCCTCATGACCGATCCTCCCCGACCGCGCCGCGGCTGGTGCTGCTGAACAAACCCTACGACGTGCTGTGCCAGTTCACGGACGCGACCGGCCGCCCGACGCTGGCCGACCTGCTGCCGCTGCCCGACCTGTACCCGGCCGGGCGTTTGGACCGCGACTCCGAAGGCCTGTTGCTGCTGACCGGCGATGGGCTGCTGCAAAAGCGCATCGCCGATCCGGCCCACAAGCTGCCCAAGACCTACCTGGCGCAGGTCGAGGGCGAGCCCGGCGAAGCGGCGCTTCAGGCCCTGCGCGACGGCGTGCAACTCAGCGACGGCCCGACCCGCCCGGCGCAGGCGCGCGTGGTGCCCGAACCGGTTTGGCTGTGGCCGCGCCTGATACCCATCCGCGAGCGCCGGCACATCCCCACGGCCTGGATCGAGCTGACCCTCACCGAAGGCCGCAACCGCCAGGTGCGGCGCATGACGGCCGCCGTCGGCCACCCCACGCTGCGCCTGATCCGCATCGCCATCGGCCCGCTGCGGCTGGACGGTCTGGCACCGGGCCAGTGGCGACCGGCCACGGCGCAGGAGCTGGCGACGCTCGGCCATGCTCAGGCGCCGGCCAGAACGCCACCCAGCGTGGCGTCCAGATCGCGCAAGAACGCCTCGCGCTCACGGTAGACGATGCCGGTCATGCCCAGCGCCGCCGCGCGCGCCACGTTGTCCGGGTTGTCGTCGATGAACACCGCCCGCTCGGGCGCCGTGCCGATGGCGTCCAGCACCGCCCGGAACGACGCCGACTCGCGCTTGCTGGCGCCCAGGTAGTAGCTGTTGAACACGCGCCCGAAGGCGTGGCCGAAGGGCTGGCGGGCTTCGATTTCATCCAGCCAGTCGGTGTGGTCGGACAGCACCGCGGTGCGGTAGCCGGCGCCGGCCAGCCGCCCGGCCAGCGCGAGCTGCCAGGGCCGCACGACGGATGCTTCCAGCAGATCGCCGCGAAACTGCTCGCAGGTGCCAAGCGCGCTCAGCTCACCCTGCAACCGCTCCCACCAGGCCTGCTCGCTGCCGCGGCCGGTGAGGTAGCCGCTGTCGACGAGTGCCTGCATGGCCCGCGCCGGCAACGGCGCGTAGTCCAGGCCACAGCGCCCGGCCAGGGCCCGCAGCGCCGCCCGAAAGCCGCGCTCGGCGATCACGCCGTCGAAGTCGAAGACCACCGCCTGCACGGCCATATTCAATCGGCCCGCAGCTGGAAATTGCCGTGCCCGGCGGCCACCGGCCGCGCCGGGTCGGCCTGCCAGGCGTCCACGCGCACCGTCGCCACCGCCTGGCCCATGCGCAGCGCCGTAGCGCGCAGGTACAGATCGCGCGACAAGGCCGGACGCAGGTAGTCGATGGTGAAATCGATCGTGGTGGCGGCCGGTGCGCCCTGCTCCAGCAGCAAGACCCGCGCCGCGCACTCCAGCGCCGCCGCCACCACCCCGCCGTGCAGGGCGCCGATGCGGTAGTTGCCGACCAGGTCGGCCCGAAACGGTAGGTGCAGTGTCCCGTCCGCGGACCACTCGAGCCCCAGATAGGCGGCATAGGGCAAGGCCGCCAACACGCCGGCCGCGCCAGCACCCGGCTCAGACATTGCCCAGGCTCGCGAGGTCATGCAGCGGCTGGCTGTGCGGCTTCAGGAAAAACACGCCGCTGACAGTGGCGAACGGCGGCCCCGGCCGATCGGCATCGCCACAATCAGCCACGCCGCGGATGTGTGCCTGGCGCCCTTCCAGGCGCAGGCATTCGACCCGGGCGAACACGTCCCTGCCGGCCGCGGGCGCCGTGATGAACTCGACCCGCAGGCTCAGGGTCGAGAAGTCCGTCGCACGCGCCAGGCTGCAGAACACGGCCACGCCGCCGGCGTTGTCCAGCAGCGCCGACACCGCTCCACCGGCAAGACCGCCGTGGACATCCGCCAGCGGCGCCTGAAACGGCAGGCGCAGCACGCAGCGCCCCGCGCCGACCTCGACCATGTCCATGCCCAGTGCGGCGCTGTGCGGAATACTCGCGATGTAGTCGCGGCGATGCGCGGCGCTGCTTTCAAGATAGCGGTACAGCATGGCATCCGACCGGGCAGAAAATGCCCGCCAGTATACTGACCGCCCCCTCCCCGCCCGTGCTGACTGCCATGCCCATCACCCGCAACCCCACCCGCGCGGTCCGCATCGGCCGCATCAGCATCGGCGCCGGCAATCCGATCGCCGTACAGAGCATGTGCGCCACCAAGACGCAGGACGTTGCGGCCACCGTGGCGCAGGCCAACGATCTGGCTGCCGCCGGCGCGGGCGTGGTGCGCATCGCCGTCGACACGCCCAGGGACGCCGAGGCGCTGGTCGCCATCCGCGCGCAAACCGAGGCCAACCTGTCCATCGACCTGCAGGAGAACTACCGCATGGCCGAGCGGGTGGCGCCGCACGTGGACAAGATTCGCTACAACCCCGGCCACCTGTACCACCACGAAAAGCACAAGCCCTGGCAGGACAAGGTGCGCTACCTGGCCGACATCGCCGCCCGGCACGACTGCGCGCTGCGCGTGGGCGTGAATGCCGGCTCGCTGGACCCGGAGCGGGCGGCGCTGTTCGACGCGCACGATTCGATCTCGCCGATGCTGGTCGGCGCCTTCGAGCACTGCGAGCTGCTGGACGATCTGGGCTTCACGCGCTACTGCGTGTCGCTCAAGGACTCCGACCCGGCCAAGGTGGTGGAGCTGAACAAGCGCTTCGCCGCCCAGCGCCCGGACGTGCCGCTGCATCTTGGCGTGACCGAGGCCGGCCTGCCGCCGGACGGCATCATCAAGACCCGCATCGCCTTCGAACAGCTGATCGGCGCCGGCATCGGCGACACCATCCGCGTGTCGCTGACGCTGCCCAACGCCCGCAAGGCGGAGGAAGTCACCGCCGGCCAGCAGATCCTGGCGGACATCGCCGCCGGGCGCGTGCGCTCGGTGGTCGACTTCGGCAAGGGCCTGAACATCATCTCCTGCCCCAGCTGCTCACGGGTGCAGAACGAGGCCTTCGTGGAGCTGGCCGAACAGGTGCGCGAGCTGACCACGTATGCCAAGGACCACCACCTGACCATCGCCGTCATGGGCTGCCGGGTGAACGGCCCGGGCGAGACCGACGACGCGGACCTGGGCCTGTGGTGCGGGCCGAAGCAAGTCAACTTCAAGCGCCGCGGCGAGCTGCTGGGCGCCTTCGGCTACGACGCGATCCTGCCGCGCCTGAAGGCCGAACTGGATGCGCTGATCGCGACCGAGCAGACTTGACCGCGTGCCCTGCTTTCAAGGCTCCCGGTAAACCTCGCGGCGGTGGCCCACCTTGACGATTTCGACGATCACCTCGCTGTCGAGCACGGCATACAGGATTCGGTAGTCGCCCTGGCGCACGCGGTAGCGTTCCTGCGCCGAGAGCTTTTCTGAGCCAGCCGGACGCGGGTCTTCGCGCAGTGTCTCGATACGCGCCAGGATGCGCCGCGGGTCCGTCGACGGGATGCCGCGCAGATCCTTCGCTACGGAGGGCTTGAACCTGAGTTCATAGCGCGCCATCGGCTTTGAGCTGAGCCAGGAAGTCTTCGTAGCTAAGGGTCTTTTCCGCAGCCCGCTCGGCGAAGGTGGTCAGATCCTCCTGATCTTCGCGCAGCGCATCGCGAATGGCGTCGTTCACGATCTGCGACATGGTGCGATGGGCGGTGGCGGCCTTCAGGCGCAGCGCTCGATGCAGGGCCGGGTCCAGGTAAAGAGTGGAGCGAATGGCGTCGCTGCTCATGGGCGCCTCCCAAATGGCAAGGGGCAAAATGTCGTGACGTTGCGGCTAAAAATCAAGCATGCGCGCCTGCGGGCCAGCCGATGTTATGCCAGAGGACCGGCCCGGCTACCCTACTGACGCCGGCTTGCCGAGGCCGGCCGGTTGAAGCCACCTGACCCACCGTCCCGCACCGTCGAGGAGAGTCTTTGATGTCCACCACCGCCCCGCCCGGCTACGAGTTCGCCGACGTCATCGAGCGCCGGCGCCGCACGCTGGCCAACATGGCGCGCCTGCGCGGGCGCATGCGTCCGGTCACGTGGCTGCTGCGGCGGGTGTTCGACCTGTCGCAGCGGCTCGGCCTGGAGTACCCGCTGTTTCGGCGCTTCTTTCGGCCGATGGCCGGCATGTTCGACAAGGCCATCGACAAGGCCTTTGCCGGCTACGTGCCGACCGAGCACGACGTGTTCGTGTGCTCGTACTTCAAGAGCGGCACCAACTGGGTCATGCACACCGCCTACCAGATCGCCGAACACGGCGAGGGGCAGTTCGAGGACATCCTGGACGTGGTGCCGTGGGTGGATTGCCCGGACCAGGAAACCACCGTCTGGCTCAACGACCCGCGCCCGCAGCAGCGCTCCAGGTCCGGCCTGCGCGTGATCAAGACCCACGCCCGGGCGCAGTTCGTGCCCTACAACGAGCAGGCCCGGTACATCTGCGTGGTGCGCGACCCGAAGGAAGTGATCGTGTCCGGCTATCACTTCTTCGGCTCCATGCTGCTGGGCAGCCTAATTCCGTCGGTCGACACCTGGGTGCGCCACTGCACCTCCGAGGAGGCGGTGTTTCACCCCTGGTACGAGTTCACCGCCGGCTACTGGGCCTGGCGCGAGCGGCCAAACGTGCTGTTCCTGACCTACAACGACCTGCAGGACGACCCCACCGGCACCATCCGCCGCATGGCCGAGCTGATGGGCGTGAGCCTGACCGAAGCCGAGGTCGACCGCGTGCGCGCGCTGTGCGCGTTCGAGCACATGAAGGCCATCGACCACAAGTTCTACCCGGGCGAGGTGTCACCCTTCGCCCGCCCCGGCGGGCAGATGATCCGCAGCGGCAAGCGGGGCAACTCCGGCGAAATGCTGTCGCCCGCCCAGCAGGCGCACATCGACGCCTGGGCCAAGGCCGGACTGGCCAGGCTCGGCAGCGATTTTCCGTACGAGCGGTATTTCGGTTAGCAGCAGGCCCGAAAAGGGGTTTCCTGCCCCTTTTGCGGCCTCACTCGCGACGCCCGGGCATCATAGTCGGCGAGCCCCCAGCCAGCGGCTCAAGCCCCTTTGCCGCTAACGCGGCGGCAAGCGCTCACTGGCTTGCCGACGCTGCGGCCGGCTTTCGAAAGCGCAGCGTCATGCGGTCGGACTCGCCGATGCCAAGGTACTTCTCGCGGTCCTTGTCGCCCAGGCGCAAAGCGGGCGGCAGGCTCCACACGCCGGCTTCGTGGTCTTTGGTGTCGGCCGGGTTGGCGTTGATCTCGCTGCTGGCTTCCAGCGCGAAGCCAGCCGCCTTGGCCAGCCCGATCACCTGGTCCTGGCCCACGTAGCCGGACTTGTCCCCGGGCGGCACATCGCCGGCTGCGCGGTGTTCGACCACGCCCAGCACGCCGCCGGGCTTCAGCGCCTCGTAGAAGCCCTTGAACATCGCTTCTGCCTGACCGGCCGCCAGCCAGTTGTGAACGTTGCGAAAGGTCAGCACGGTGTCGAACGAGCCGGGCGCGCCAAAGTCTGGCCGGCCCGGATCGATCTCGCGCAGCTCGGGCTCACCGTAGACGTCCGGGCGAGCCGCCAGCTTGGCGCGCAGGGCGGCATTCTGCTGGGTGAAGTAGTCGCGCGTGCGCTCGTCGGGCGCCGCCGCCGGATCCGAGATGGCGCCGACGTAGCGGCCCTGCGCGCGCAGGTACGGGGCCAGTATTTCGGTGTACCAGCCGCGGCCGGGCGCCACTTCGAGCACCTGCTGATCGGCGGTAACGCCGAAAAACGCCAGCGTCTCCCTGGGGTGGCGCCAGATGTCGCGGGCCACGTTGGCCGGGTCGCGCCAGTCGCCGGCAAGGATGTTGTCCAGGTTGGCAGCCGGCGGCTGGGCGGGTGCCTCCTGCGCCGACTCGGCCGGAACACTGGCGGTCTGCTCAGGTGCGACGGCTGCCGGCGGTGGCGCCGCGGCGCCGGGCGCGGTCGGTGCTTCGCTGTCCTCGCGGCCGCAGCCGGCCAGGGCAAGGACGCAGGCGGCAGCAATCAGTGGGCGTGGGGTCATGGCGAAGTCCTCCTCGTTGACTCGTATCGGAGCCTAACACTGCCCGGGGTGCGTGCTAAGCAAAGGCCCTGGGCCGCGGGCATCGGCTGCCTCCGGTCCGCTAGCGCGCGTTGACATCGGGATCACCAGAATCTACGGCCGAGTAACCCAGCTCGGTCAGGATTTGCGCGGTGTGCTCACCCAGCATGGGCGGCGGCCGGCGCACGGCGCCCGGTGTACCCAGCAGGTGCAGCGGAATCCCCGGTACCACGAGTGAACCGTGGGCCGCATGGGTGACCGGCACGAACATGCCGTTGTGGCGCAGTTGCGCATCGGCGGTGGCGGCCGGGTAATCGTTGACCGGCGCGGCCACCACATCGGCGTGCTCCAGGCGGGCCATCAGTTCGGCACGGGAATACCGCGCGCAGTGGGCGGCGATGTGCGCGTCCAGAGCGTCGCGGTGCTCCAGGCGCAAGGCGGGGCTGGCGAAGCGCGGGTCGTCGATCAGCTCCGCTGCGTCCAGGGCCCGGCACAGGTTGCGGTAGAACTTGTCGTTGAAGGCGGCCAGGTGCACTTCGCCGCCGTCGGCGCAGCGGTAATTGTTGTAAGGCGCGTAGAACGGGCTGCGGTTGCCGACTCGCGGCGGCGGGTTGCCGGTCAGCAGATACTCGCCAAGCTGCACGCCTTGCAGGTGCACCACGCCGTCGATCAGCGCCACCTCGGCTGCCTGGCCACGACCGTCGCGGGCGCGTGCCCAAAGCGCCAGCATGGCGCTGTAGGCGACCAGCGTGGCGGCGGTCACGTCGGCGACTGCGGCGCCGGCCTTCAGCGCCGGGCCGCCCGGCTCGCCGGTGCCTGCCATCAGCCCGCCCAGTGCCTGCGCGGACGGGTCGATGCCCGGTCGACCGGCGTACGGGCCGGTCTCGCCGTAAGTGCTGACGGTGACCAGGATGATATCCGGCCGGATGGCGGCCAGCGCGGGGTAATCAAGGCCCAGCCGCTCGCGCGCCGGGCTGCGCTGGTTGTGGATCACGATGTCGGTCTGCTGCACCAGCCGGCGCAGCACCTGCCGGCCGGGCGGCTGGGTGAGGTCCAGCACCATGCCGCGCTTGTTGCGGTTCACGCCGATGTACAGGCCGGTCTCGTCGCCACGGCGCGGGCCGATCCGGCGCCCTTCCTCGCCGCCGGGCGGCTCGATCTTGATCACGTCGGCGCCCATGTCGCCCAGCAGCGTTGCGCCCAGCGGCGCCGCCACCATGCTGCCCACGTCCAGGACGCGGATGCCGGTCAGCGGCACCGTCGCTGCCTCAGCTTAGCGCGGCACGACCTGGATGGCGTCTTCCGGGCAGGCGGCCACGCAGCGCAGACAGTTGCGGCAGTCCTGCTCATGGTCGGCGAAAGCCTGACGACGGCCGTGGGCGCGCACCTTCAGGCGCGGCAAAAAGCCTTTCACGTGGGTATTGAACTCCTCATCCGTGAGGCGGCGGATGGCGAACACGCCCTCCGGACACACCTGCGCGCATTTTTCCTTGCCCTCGCAGCGGTTGCGGTCGATCAGCACCCGCCACCGGCCGGCCACCTCTTCGCATTGATCCAGCGCGCTTGCCACGGTCATGTTTCTGCTCCTGTTGTGATCGTAAAAACCTGGATTGTCCGTTACCGGACAGGTGGCCGCAGGCGCGGCTCCAGCCGCGAATCCACACGTGCCGTGGTTACGCATTCGCGCCTGAAGGCGCTCCTACGGAATAGGCCCCGGCCAATCACCGAAATTCATGCCCCGCCCAGGCGGGCCAGGGTCGCCCGCGCCTCGGCGACGATACGGCGCACGATCTGCCCGGCCGGCAGAACCTCGCGGATCATGCCGGACACCTGGCCCGCCGGCAGGCCGCCATCGTCCACGGCGCCCTCGTAACGGGCCCGCCGCGCGGCGTCCCGGCCGACCGCGATGTGCTGAGCCGGGAACGGCAGGATGTCCTGTGGGCGCGCATCCCAGCGTTCGGTGAAGGCATTGCGGACCAGCCGGCACGGCTTGCCGCTGTGGGCGCGGGTGACGACGGTGCCTTCTTCGTCGATGGCGACGATCTTTTGCTTGTAGGCCTCGTGCGCGTGGGCCTCGGCGGCGGCGACGAAACGCGTGCCCAGCCACACGCCACAGGCGCCCAATGCCAACGCCGCCACCAGACCGCGCCCGTCGCCGATGCCGCCGGCCGCCAGCACCGGCACCTCGACCGCGTCCACCACCTGCGGCAACAGGGTGAAGGTGCCGATGCGGCCGGTGTGGCCGCCCGCCTCGTGGCCCTGCGCGATCAGCATGTCCACGCCGGCGGCTGCCAGACGCCTGGCCTGGCGCACGTTGCCGATCACCGACATGACGGTGATGCCGCGCGCGTGGGCCGCGTCCAGCACGCCGGCCGGCGAACCCAGCCCCGAGATCAGCACCGGCACACGCGCCTCAAGGACCACATCGATCTGGCGCTGCACCTCGGCCGAATACTCGACTACCGCGTCGCTGCGCTCGCTCTTGACCTGCCCGAACAGAATGTCGACGCCGAACGGGCGATCCGTGAGCGCGCGCACTTTGGCGATCTCCCCGGCCAGCTCGTGCGCAGAAAGACCCTCCGCACCGAGTACGCCGAGTCCTCCCGCGGCCGACACCGCAGCCACCAGATCGCCCCGGGCAATGAAACCCATACCGGCCTGGCAAATCGGGTAGGCAATGCCCAGGCGCTCGGTGAGCGCGGTCACGAGGGGACTGGCTTGGGTCATGGTCCGGCAACACTGCACAGGGGCACGCCAAGCATAACGGCCGTTCGGGCCGCCGCGCATCAGCGCCGGTGCTTGTGGCTGCTGTCAGGCCGCTTGAGCGAGGTAGGCAGCGGGCGCCAGGATGCGCACACCCAGGCTACGCTTGCTACCGTCATTCCAGCGAAAGCCTCACCGATCGTCATTCCGGCGAAAGCCGGAATCCAGAGTGCTGACGGACTGGACCCCGGCTTTCTCCGGGGTGACGCTGGATGGGCGGCGGGGTGAAGTGTTTTCGCCGGGGTGACAGCAGTGGTAGCCCGTAGCCAGCGCAGCGCAAGACGGGGACACCGGTTGCGCCCATCGCCCCGGATTCCGCGGCGCTGCATCCGGGCTACGCTTGCGACACGGGCTTGCCGGGGCGCAGGGACCGGCGCCGCATCCGGCTGCGGGCCGGAACACGACGTGCGCCGGGTCGGCGCACCGATTACCCTGTTTCCCGCCCGCGGAAACTCCGGACACCACCGTATGAGCCCCACCCAAACCGCCCCCGTGCGCCTCGCGCCGCAGCAGGTGGACATCATCCGCGCCGCAGTCGCGGACATCTTTGGCGCCGGTGCCGGCGTGTGGCTGTTCGGCTCGCGTACCGATGTCGGCCAGCGCGGCGGCGACATCGACCTGTATATCGAGACACCCTGCGACCCCGTCACCGCGCTGCAGCGCGCAGGCCGCCTGTACGCGCGCCTGCAGCGCGAGCTTGGCGAGCAGCACATCGACATCGTCACGCGCAGCCCCGGAGAGCCCGAGCAGACCATCCACCGCGCCGCCCGCACCGGTGGGGTGCCGCTGTGACCGACACCAATCCGGCCGTGGAACGCCTGCGCCAGTTGCTGGCCCTGGTTGCGCGCGAGGAATTCCACCTGCTGGGCGTGCGCGAGCGCCTGTTCGGCGGCCTGCCGGACGCGCAGCTCACCGAAGCGTGGCTGCGGCACACCCTGGCCACCCCCGAGGGCATCGACCGGGTGGAATCGTTCGGCGCCAAATTTGGCCGTATGCAGGACACCCTGGTCGACAAACTGCTGCCGGCCCTGCTGCGTGCCAGCGCCGAGCAGCCCGGCAGCGCGCTCGACAACCTGCACCGCGCCGAGCGTCTCGGCCTGCTGCAACACGCCGACGAGTGGCCAGCCATGCGACTGGTCCGTAACCGGTTGGTGCACGAATACTTCGAGCGCCCCGAGGCCATGCTGCCGGCCCTGCTGCGCGCTCGCCATTTCGTCGACACGCTATGCGCCGCCCACGGCGCCATGCGCGCTTACGCACAATCCCGCTTCGGCGACTGATCGCCCGGCCCCACACGTGCGGCGGCGCCGCCATCGTCTTCCCACCCGTGGGACGCGCTCCCGGAATCCGCCCAGCCCCTGTGGTTGGGCTGACGCCGGAAGCCCAACATGACCGACCGGGCGGCGCATCCGGGCGACGCTTGCTACGCCATTTCGGCGAAAGCCTCCCCCATCGTCGTTCCGGCGAAAGCCGGAATCCAGAGCGCCGACGGACCGGACCCCGGCTTTCGCCGGGGTGACGCTGAATGGTCGGCGCGGTGAAGTGTTTTCGCCGGGGTGACGGCGGAGGGCGGCGTGACGGCGCAGCGTGGTAGCCCGTATGCAGCGCAGCGCAATACGGGAAACCGGTTGCTTCATCACCCCGGATTCCGCTGCGCTCCATCCAGGCTACTTTTGCACCGTCGCAGTGCTCGGCCCTCACCCGGACCGCGCCCCAATCCGCCGCATCGCCGCCGCCAGTTCCATACCCACTGCGCGCCAGTCCGGCTGCGGACCGTAGTCCACCGTGCCAAGGTCGAGGGCCGACACCAGCGCACCGGCCAGCGTCGCCGCATCACCGGGCGCCACGTTCATCACCGCAGGTGACTCTCGCAAAGCCACCAGTGGCACACTGGGCGGCAACTTTTGCGCCAGGCCGGCGCGTCACAAAAATATGCACAGGTACCCAGCACATGAACAGCACGGAAAGAATTACCGTTGACCCGGCCGTGTGCCACGGCAAGCCCTGCATCCGCGGCCTGCGTTATCCCGTGGAAGGCATCCTGGAATGGCTCGCCGGTGGTATGAGCGTGGACGAAATCCTCGCCGACTACCCTGACCTGGAGCGGGAAGACATCCTCGCCGCAGTCGGTTATGCCGCGCGGGTTCTGCATATCAACCGTATCGTCGTAACGTCTGCGGCATGAAGTTTCTTGTAGACGCGCAGTTGCCCAAACGTTTCTGCGATTGGCTGGAACAAGCCGGCCACGACGCCCGGCACACCATCCACTTGCCCAATGGCAATCTCACCACCGATCAGGCGCTTGTAGACATCGCCGATCGGGAGGGGCGCGTCGTCATCACCAAGGACTCGGACTTCGTCCAATCCCTGCTGATAACGGGACGGCCACAGCGTCTACTGCTCATCTCTACCGGCAACGTGAGTAATAAGGAAACTGGAACGCCTGGTTCGCGTGGCGCTGCCGGACATTTGCCAGGCGTTGGAGCAAAGCCGTTTCGTCGAACTGGGGCGTGCGGCATTGATGGTGCGGGCTTAAAAAGAGCAGCCTCCAGCCGCATCACGCCCCGTCGTGCCACGGCCGGCAAAGCCGGCCGTGGCAACCTTACCTTTCCAGCGTGGTAGCCCGTATGGAGCGCAGCGCAATACGGGGAAACCGGTTGCCCCATCGCTCCGGATTCCGCTGCGCTCCATCCAGGCTACGCTTGCTCAGTCCTCAGCCAGACCGCCCGCCAATCCGCTGCAGCGCAGCCGCCAATTCCGCACCCGCCGCGCCCCAGTCCGGCTGCGAACCGTAGTCCACAGCGCCAAGGTCCAGGGCCGACACCAGCGCACCGGCCAGGGCCGCCGCATCGCCGGGCGCCACCAGCCGGTCCGGAAAGTCCCGCAACACCCACGCCGTACTGGCCGTGCGGCTGGCCACCACCGGCCGGCCGCAGGCCATCGCCTCGTAGAGCTTGATGGGATACGAGTAATCGCCGAACGCACCCGGCGTGTTCATCACCGCCACCGCGTTCACCGCCTGATACAGCGCCGGCATCGCATCGTCCGGCAGATAGCCCAGCCACAGCGCATCCGCCGGCGGCGCCACGCCGCGGAACCGCCGCCCGGACAGCACCAGGCGCAACTCCGGGCAGCGCGCGCGCGCCAGTTCCATCGCCCTGAACAGCGTCTCCAGGTCACGCGAGGGGTGCAGCCCGCCGCCGAAGGCCACCAGCGGCACATCCTGCGGCAGCGCCAGGCGCGCCCGCGCGGCCCGCATGTCGCCGGGAACGAACCCCACCGGATCCGGCGCCATGGGCAGCACGAGCGTGCGCGCCGGGTCGCGGCCGGCGCCGAGCAGGTCCGCCAGCGTGGGGCCGGCCACCGTCAGCAGGTCCGCCCGCGCTGCCGCGCGCCGCCACGCCGCGTGCAGCGGCCAGGCCCAGGGGATGTAACTGGCGTAATTGTCGTAAGCATCCACCCACAGCCGCCCACCCGTCCGGCGGGCAAGATGCGCGGCGAGCACCGCGTACCAGGTATCCGACAGTCCGCCGATCCAGTCCGGGCGCTCCGCGCGGGCCAGCCGCCGCGCCGCCGCCAGATAACGCCGCAGCCCCGCGCCGCGGACGGAGATGGAACGCACCGTCACGCCGTCCCGCTCGACCGTCGCATCGGGCTCCTGGCGGTAGCTCGCCAGCAGCAGCGTGACCCGGTGCCCGCGCCGCGCGAGTTCGGCCGGCAGGTGGTGGAAGCGGCCGAAGGGGCGTCCCACCAGGTCGCGGTTTTGGGGGCGGCGCTTGGAAAGAATCAGAATCGTCACGACTCGTCCCTTGGCGCCAACACTCCTTGAAACACGCTCTGCACCGTGAAACGCCGCCTTATGTCCTGACAAGCCACTTTCCTGCCCACGACATCTCATCTGTCACCAGAGTGGTACTCGTGGGTCTCATCCCAGTAGCGCTTCACACTGACGTCCTTGTCTCGCCCGGATAATGTCGCGTGAAAGACGGCTCTGGTAATAGTCATTCCTCGGCGGCGCACAAAAGCCAACGCCTTCCGCAGGGCGCTCCTTCTTACATATTCCGCCGAAACCATTTCAAACCCAAGAGACTCGAGCGTGTCCGAAAGCCCCTTCCTATTGAAAAACGTACAGCTCGTTGGTTCATAAGGGCTTTCTTCTCCTGTCGGGCAAAACAACATCGCCTTATTGGGATGACCTCTCCAGGTGGCTGTTTCAATAAGCAAATGACCACCGACATTCATAACGTCCCTAATTACTTTTAAACCCCAGAATGGATACCGCAGATGATAAAGAACGCCGGGGAAAATAATGACGTCAAACAGGCCAAATGTATCCGGCTTAAGGTCGTACAGGTTCATTTCCACCATCTTGACCTTAGATTTAAAGTAAGGGATTAGAAATTCAGTCGCCGCCATCGACAAATCATTGTCTATTCCGATAACTTCAGCCGCGCCCATTGACTCCGCAAAAAACGAAAATAAACCATCACGGCAACCTATATCCAAGACCCGCTGTCCAGAAATATCCAAAGACCTCAAATAGTTCTTGCAGAGGTCCTGCGCCGGTACGAAGCTGGCGTATCCATCTGTAGAAATACTATCAGTGAGTTTTATAGTGTGATAAAACTTGTAGCGCCCCATTGCCGCCCGAATTTCGCCTTCGTCCATTTTCCCTACTCCCGTTTGTTGAGTGACAATGCGAAAACCCGTTTCCCAAACCCCACGTTCGGCCAAGACAAAAGAAAGTTAAACAACGCGTTTACATTTGGGGCCCACCATACAACAATTCGAAACGATTAAGTCATCCTGGATTGCCTCTAAAGGCCCGCGCGTAAACGCGGGTGGTGCGCAGAACCCGCCTCATTCTTCTGAATGGCCGATTTCGTTCCTGCCGTAAAACGGCTCGTGCCAGTGTCCCTGCTGCGTATACATCGTTCACGCCCATAGGTGCCGTATCAATGAGCGCACTGCTCAAAACCCGGTTCGCCTCAATGAGGAAGTAAAGTGGCTTGACCAGAATCAACCAGAGCCAACGCAAACTGAAACCAAACGGTCGCTTTCCCGTCCGGTCCAGAATGCGGTTGCAGTACCCAGAAACCTCTTGCCGGTCACGGCGTGCAGACAGGGCCTTGACGATCCGCAACTGACGCCCAAGATCGGACGCCGCAAGTCGGATAGTGGATTGCCCCTCAAGAAAAGCGGCCTGGAGATAGCATTCGTAGACGAAAAGATGCGTCGACATTGGGAAGCGTTGGTCCTGAAGCAAAGGGTGCATAGCGGCAGCGTTCTGGATCATGAACTCCTGCTTCGGTGCTTCGTTCGTACTACTGTTAAACGAGGAAGCGCCCGTACTGTGAGAGGACGTTCCGCGTACAGCAATCGGCTCATGAAGATATGCGTACCTGTCCACCAACAACGAAATCGCAACGGCCGAGTAAACGTCCGGAATTATGGAATTGAAAAACGTATTTTTCTTACTCAAGGCTCCTCTGATAACGCGGTACTCAACAAAGCCACCCGTATAAACGTAAGGCAGTTCGATGTACCTCCATGCCCCACTGAGTACCCGCTGGCGCCACCGCCGCGAATCCCGAATTTCCAAGCCGTTGGAAAGCGGCAAGACAAGCTTGTTCGCATGCGCGAGAGGGCCGGGCCACGTATACCGGCACCAACTGGACGTGACCGCGGACACGCCAGTTGTGTTAATCACCTCCGCAACCCGTTCAAGCGCACCAGGGATCAGGCCATCATCGTCCCCAATAAAAGTTACCCAACCATCTTTGATGTGTGTTAATGCGAACTCCCAGTTTTCCCGCATGCTCAAGGGCTTTTCTGTGCGCACATAGCGCAGTCTGGAGTCCCCAAAAAACTTAACAACTTGCTCGGTGTCGTCCGTGCTGAAGTTGTCGCTGACGACTATAGAGAAGCCAGGATAGTTTTGTGCGAGAAGCGATTGAAGGCAGAACCTAAGCGTATCGGCGCGGTTCTTGGTGGGTACGAGGATATTGAAAAAAGGCGCCTTGCTGGTGGTCACTCTGATCTGCCCGATATTTTTTGACGGAGTAGGCGGGCGAATCAGCTCTTTACGCATTTCAGGTAACCATCCGGCGCGACCGTGATCAACAATTTGTGCTGAATGCTCTTGTCGATTTGGAAACCCGGGTGGTTCTTAAGATATTCCCACACTGCGGTCTTGGGATTGTTGCCCGGCCCCCAGGGTCGGTCGGGGAACATGTCCTGCGGCATGTCTTCGATGATGGTGTCGAACACGACGCAATAGCTCCCTGTACTGACGAGCGGCGCATAGGCTTCCAGCTCCGCCAGTACGTGATCATGGGTATGGTTGCTGTCCAGACACACCAGCACGCGCGAATGATCGGCGGCGACGGCGCGCACCTGCGCGATGATTTCCGGCGCGATGCTTGACCCCTGGATCATCTGGATGCGCGAGGCCATCGGGTGCGCCTCTATCGCCGCGCGGTTGTGCGCGCGGATGTCGATGTCGATACCCAGGACCCGGCGCTTCGACTGGCGGGGGTCCAGCACGGCGCCAGCCTCGATGGCATCGCACAGATCAAGCAGGGCAAGCATCGAGGCGCTCATAATTAACGAGCCGCCATGGGCGATGCCGGTCTCGATGATCAGGTCGGGCTTGATTTCCCAAATGAGTTCCTGCATCGCCACCATGTCCTGCGGATACTGGATGATGGGGCGCCCTAAGGTAGAGAAGTTGTAGGAATATTTTGGCAATGTCGATTCCACCGTAAAGGTGTGTGCTGCGGAGACAAGTGCAGCATTCTCAACGTTGCCAGCTAAGCGGCGTTGTACTTCTTGTAAAAACTTATTCATTGTTCAGGTACTATGTAGTGATATCGATCGCTCGACATATTTTTGATTTCTTCAAGGTACTCGGAGTTCATGACATAAATTGGCGAACCTGGCACCAGCTTCTGCAACGCTTCGGCCGGGGATTGCACCTGAAGTCCTGTGCCGGGTAGATACCTTCCGCGCTTTGCTGGGTTGATGTCGATCACCATATTTACCGGCATGCCCATGCGTTCGCGAAGGAGAGAAAAGATCACCCCTTTGGCAGCCGCTCCCCAAACACAGACGCTTGTTCCGTTTCGCTTGGCGTTGTTTTGTTCGCCACCGCTCAAGCTTGCGAGAAAGTCTGAGGGAAATTCAATCCCAAAGGATTCATCGGCCTGGGGCATTCGCAGCGTGGCCAGATCGGCGATGACATAAAGGTACTGACCCCCGAACAAACGACCGCTTTGAATGACGCGGCCGAACATCCTATGAAAGTCACCCAAGCGAAAGTAATTGACATGCTCATAGACGATATCGAACCAGGTGCGCCTGTTCATGACCCAGTCAAGGCAGGGGACTTCTACGTAGATAAGTCCCTGTTCCCCATTTGCTTGGCGCAGTCGAAACAGGAAATCAATGGGACTGGGGATGTGTTCCAGTACGTGCCGGAGGATCAATCCGCGGGCAGGTGCCACGATTATGCCCGGCTCGAAGTGCCGCTTGACGACTCGAGGGTTATCTCCGCCATAGGCAGGATCAAACCCTGTGATATCGACCCCCCGCTTCAGAAGTAACTCCAGGAAGAACCCCTTGCCGCAGCCTACTTCCACTATGCCCGTTTTACCAAGGTGTGCCTCGATGCGGCGCGCCACCTCATCCAGGTGTGTTTGAAAAACTGCACTCGTGCTTTGCTCATTGTTGTAATCGGCGTCATACACCATCAACTCAGGGCGAAATGCGGCGTTGTAGATCAACCCCGTGCTCAGATCCTGCACAAGCTCGATATCCCCTTTGGAGCAACTGCGAGCCTCCTCAACTGATGGATATACGCGATTTTGCAGCACGGGTATGTGACTTTGGCGATAGAGAACGCGGTGCGTTGGGCGAGAACTTGCGTCACGCATTGGGTTCACCAATGACACAAGGCGGGTCGAAACTATTTTCCGGGCGCGCACCGAACTTGAGTAAATCCCTTCGCTCGTAATCATCCGCAATCCGCTCGGCCAACTGGCGAATCGTGATGGGTATCCCAGAACTGACGTTGACTGGACCGATGTGATTGCTAAGTGCCACTTCGGCGATTTTTCTGCCCGCGGCAACCACATCCATGAAATCGCGAATCTGTTTTCCGCTGGTCAATTCGGCTGGCTCACCCTTTTCGAGTTGCTTACGGATATAAGGCACGAGACGACGTTCATCTTCGTCTTCGCCGTAGAGATAGAACAAGCGACACCAGGCAAAGCTTACAGACTGGGTGGGCAGCCACTGGGACAAGGCAAGGAATAAGGCAGCCTTCGTGGCGGCGTAGGGTGTCAGGGGCTTGAGAGCTGTAGTTACCGTCAGCGTGCCGTTGCTCTGATCGTACTCAGCACAGGTGCCGATGCCTACGAGGCGCTTCACACCGGCCTTGGCTGCTCCCCGTGCCAGTCGTAACGAGCCGACCAGGCAGTCCATGTTGAGCGCGGACTGCTGATACTTGCCCGGCTCGGTGTACCAAGCGGCATGAATAATGAGGTCGGTGCTCTGACACTGTGCTTCCCACCAGGCTTCATCCTCGGAAAAAAGGTCGGGGGTTGCTATGACTCTCTCGACATGCCGCACACCGGACAGCAGGTCTTCCTTGCCGGCTCGGACGACCGGGATCAGCGCGATTCCGTCCACATCCAGGGCACGAACGATTTGCCGCCCAATGAAACCCGTGGCCCCAGTGATGACCACCCGTGTCATAAGACGCGCAACTCCGGCACCGCTGTGATGAACCGCCCGCCCTCGTTGGCCAAAGCCGCATTCTGCTGACACACCTCCGACGCAATGTTCCAAGGCAGGATGAGCACATAGTCCGGGGGCTGCTCCCGCAGGGCGGCGGGCGGCAGGATGGGGATGTGGCTTCCGGGCATGAATTTGCCCTGTTTGGACGGTGCCGCATCACAGACAAACGGCAGCAGGTCGGGCTTGATGCCGGCATAGTTGAGCAGGGTATTCCCCTTGGCGGCGGCGCCGTAGGCGGCGACCTTTTTGCCCGCGTTTTTCTGCTGGATCAGGAATGTGAGCAGGTCGTTTTTGATGCGGTCGGCGCGGGCCTGAAAGGTGGAGTAGGTTCGAAGATCCTGCATCCCCTGCCGGGATTCCTCGGCATGCAGCGCAGCAACCTGGGCCGTAGTGCTCCGGGCGTCTTCGGCATGGCAGCCGAACACCCGCAGGCTGCCGCCGTGGGTGGGCAGTTCCTCCACGTCGAAGACGCGAAGTCCGGCTGCCTCGAAAATGCGGCTGACCGTGTGCAGCGAGAGGTAGGAGAAATGCTCGTGGTAAACCGTGTCGAACTGGGCGTGCTCGATCAGCCGCAGCAGGTGTGGAAATTCCAGGGTGAGCGTGCCGCCGGGTTTGAGGGCGGCCTTGATGCCACGGGTGAAGTCGTTGATGTCGGGCACGTGGGCGTAGACGTTGTTGCCGATGATCAGGTCCGCCTGCCGGCCCTGCGCCGCCAGTTGATGGCCAAGGGCCTCGCCGAAAAATTCCCGCAGCACGGGGATGCCGAGGGCTTCGGCGGCTGCGGCGGTGCTGGCGGTGGGTTCGATGCCCAGACAGGGGATGCCGGCCGCGACGAAGTTTTTGAGCAGGTAGCCGTCGTTGGCGGCGATTTCGACGACGAAGCTGTCCGGGTCGAGCTCGAGCCGCTGCCGCATGGCGTCGGTGTAGCGCCTGGCGTGTTCCAGCCAGGTGCTGGAGGTGGACGAGAAATAGGCGTAGTCGGCGCGGAACAGCTCGTCGGGGCGGGCGCAATCCTGGGTCTGCACCAGCCAGCAGTGAGCGCAGACGTAGAGCTTGAGCGGGTACCAAGTCTCCGGGGCGCGCAGGTCGTCCGGCGTCAGGTAGGCGTTCGAGGGTGGCGCGAACCCCAGGTCGAGGAATACGTGTTGCAGCGGGTGCTGGCAGTGGCGGCAGTTCATGGCGCCGGTCCGCAATGGTCGGAGTCGAGCAGCGGGTGGCTCTTGTCGCGCGGCGATATGTCCGTGACCGGCAGGGGCCAGTGGATGCCGATGCGCGGGTCATCGTAGCGGATGCCGCCTTCTGCCGCAGGGGTGTAGTAGGCGGTGTGCAGGTAGAGCAGCTCGCTGTCGGGCTCCAGCACCTGGAAACCGTGCGCGCAGCCTTCCGGCAGCACCAGCATGCGCTGGTTGTGCGGCGTGAGTTCCTCGGCGTGCCAGCGCAGAAAGGTGGGCGAATCGCGGCGCAGATCGACGGCCACGTCCCAGACCCGGCCCCTGAGGCAGCGCACCAGTTTCATCTCGGCGTGCGGCGGGTGCTGGAAGTGCAGGCCGCGGATGGCGCCTGCGGCGGCGGTGCAGGAATGGTTGATCTGCACGATGCGCCGCTCGCCCAGCACGTCGGCAAGTTCCCGCTGGCAAAACAGGCGGGCGAAGCTGCCGCGCGGGTCGGCGTGGGGGTCGCTGGTGACGACCAGCACGCCGGGGAGTGAGGTGGAGACAAGGTTCATGCCCCGCCACCGGCGTATTCATCGATCTGCCGCAGGCAGAACGCCTGCATGTCTTCCCCGCGCTCATGGGCACGATGCCAGGCGACGATGGATTCGAGCGCCCGCTCCAGCGCCCACTGCGGCTGCCAGCCGAGCCGGGCATTCGCTTTGGCGCAGTCGAGCTTGAGGCAGTTCGCCTCGTGCGGCTGGGGGGCGGGATCGGGCTGCCAGCTCGCGCCTTCGCCCCATGCGCGGGTGAGCCGTTCGACGATCCATTGCACCGGGCGGGCATCGGCCTCGGCGGGGCCGAAGTTCCATGCCTCGGCATGGGCCGGGCCGTCTTCCATCAGGCGCTGCGCCAGCAGCAGATATCCGGCCAGCGGCTCCAGCACGTGCTGCCAGGGGCGGACCGCGCGGGGGTTGCGAATGGCGACCGGCCGGCCGGCGGCGATGGCGCGCAGGATGTCCGGAATCAGCCGGTCCGCGCCCCAGTCCCCGCCGCCGATGACGTTGCCGGCCCGGGCGCTGGCCAGCGCCAAACCGTGCTCGGCGTAGCGTTCCGGCGCAAAGAACGACTGCCGCCAGGATTGCGTGACCAGTTCCGCGCACGCCTTGCTGCTGCTGTAGGGATCATGGCCGCCCAGGGGTTCGCTTTCCCGATAGCCCCAGACCCATTCGCGGTTCTCGTAGCACTTGTCCGAGGTCACCACCACCAGCGCGCGCACGCCGCCGATGTGGCGCACGGCCTCCAGCAGGTTGACCGTGCCCATGACGTTGGTGGCATAGGTGGCGGCCGGGTCCGCGTAGCCGGCCCGCACCAGCGGCTGGGCCGCGAGGTGGAAGGCGATTTCCGGGCGCGCGCGGCGCACGGCCTCGGTCAGCGCCGGCGCATCGCGTATGTCGCCGATAGTGCTCTCGATGCCGCTGCCGACCCGCGCCAGCTCGAACAGGCTGGGGGTGGTTGACGGCGGCAGGGCGTATCCGCTGACTTCCGCCCCGAGCTCTTTCAGCCACAACGCCAACCAGCCGCCCTTGAAGCCGGTGTGCCCGGTGACCAGCACCCGCCGGTCTCGCCAAAAGGACGGGCTTGTCACCAGATTTTCCACGGCGCCTGTCCGGTCTGCCATAAAGACTCAAGCAAGGTCTTGTCGCGCAGGGTATCCATCGGGTGCCAGAAGCCGTGGTGGAGAAAACCGCTGAGCTGTTGATCGCCGGCCAGGCGCTCCAGGGGTTCACGCTCCCACACCGTGTCGTCACCGGCGATGTAGTCGAAAACACCGGCTGAGAGCACAAAATAACCGCCGTTGATCCAGGCCCCATCGCCGGCGGGCTTTTCCAGAAAAGACGTGATGCTGGTCCCGTCCATTCCCAGCATGCCAAAGCGACCGGGTGGCTGTACGGCGGTAACGGTTGCGAGCTTGCCCTGGGCACGGTGAAAGGCAATCAACTGGCCGATGTTCACGTCGCTGAGCCCGTCACCATAGGTGAAGCAGAAATCGTCGTCGCCGGTGTATTCGCGCACCCGCAACAGCCGCCCCCCGGTGCTGGTGTCCTCCCCGGTGTTCACCAGGGTGACGCGCCAGGGTTCGACTTCCTTCTGGTGAACCTCCATGCGATTGGCGGCCAGGTCGAAAGTCACATCCGAGGAATGCAGGAAGTAGTTGGCGAAGTACTCCTTTATCAGATAGCCCTTGTAGCCAAGACAAATGACGAAGTCGGTTACGCCGTGACTGGAGTACGTTTTCATGATGTGCCACAGCACCGGCTTGCCGCCGATTTCGACCATCGGCTTGGGCCGCACCGTGGTTTCTTCCGCAAGGCGCGTGCCGAGTCCGCCGGCGAGAATCACGACTTTCACGTCACGCCCCCTTTACACATAAGCTTTCCGAATTCGCGGCGCGCGATTCCGGACGAGTATCCATCCCTGAATGGCGATCAGGACCACTTCTGTACCGTAGGCCGCGACAATGGTTCCGGTGAGCCCGAATACCGGGGCGAGCGCGGCGATAAGCAGGACACTCGTGAATGATCCCGCGCCATGCACGACGAAGAAATACCGGTGTAAGTCAAGCGCAGTCATCACCGTGCCGAGCAGCCAGCGGAAAACCTGTACCGCCGGCAGGGCCGCCAGCATCAGCACCGCCGAGACGGCGCCATCGAAGCTCGATCCGACGATCCACGGCACCCAGTGGGCGGATGCCGCCAGCGCCGCGCCGCCAGCGCCGGCGATGGCAAGTGGTATCAGGCCGAGCGTAAAGGTGGTTGCCATGGGATGCGCTGCCCGGTAGGAGCGCGGTGCCAGCGTTTCAAGCATGGCCAGCACGGGCAGGAGTAGCAGGTCGGTGAAGCGTTGGGCGGCGCTGAGCGCGCCGGCGTCGGCGGTGCTGGTGATGCGGGCGAGCATCGGTTTGTTGATTTCCGCCTGAACCTTGTGCGCGGCATAGGAAAACGCGAACGGGAGTCCGGCGCCGGCGATGTGCCGCAGCGGACGGGTTGAAGGGGCGGGCCAGCGCAGGCCGCGGCTCTCGAACAAGGCAAGGCATGCCAGATACAGCGCGCTGCTGATGCAGTATCCCCATGCCCAGCTTGCTGGCGTCCAGTCGAGCAGCGGCATCAGGACAGCAAAGGCGACCAGCCGGGCGATGATCAAGCCGCCGGAGATCAGGCCCATGCGGGCGACGTCGTCCTGGCATTGGTAGATGCGGCCAATGGCGTCCACCGCCGTGTGACAGACGACTTCCGCGATGACGATGGCGAGGATTGCCGATAGCGGCAGGATGTCGCCGAGCACCAGAAGGTTGGTGAGCACGGCCAGAACGGACAGCACCGGCGTCGAAACGAGCCACAGGCGCAGAAGATCGCCGGTGAGTTCCGGCACCCGTTCCGGCTGGCGCGATCCCTCCCGCACCAGCACCGCAGTGGCGCCCATGCCGGCGAAGGAAAAGATGCCTGCGATCGCCATCACTGCGATCAGCGAGCCGTACCCGTCCGCCCCCAGCGTGCGGGCCACCAGCACGAACAGCACGGTCTGCGCCAGCGTGCGCACGGCGAGCCAGCCAAACAGCGCGCCGCTGGCGCGCAGGTAGCCGCCGGGGCGCCAGGCGAGCAGTTTGGCGAGGCTGGCGGCGGTGGCGCTCAAGGGTGGGGCGCTGCTGTCATGGCGTTGAGGGGCGCCGGCACATGGCCGGTTTGACACAGGATAACGTCGCCATGGAGGGCTTGCTTGAGGTCACCCGAGCCCTGGAACGACAGTGTGCCGCACTCGTAACAACCATCTTGCCCCTCCGGGAAGGGACACGGAGCGTCATGAGGATCGCCTTTGCCGGTGGGTAACGGCCGTAATGCATTGCACGGGTTGTGCCCGGCGCACCGTAACAGCCTCTGCCGGCTGCGTTATTACGCAGCAAGGCCTGCAATGGTCAGGTGGCGAATGTCGGTCCCCTGGCCGGCACGCTCATTTCACCAGCAGCACAGGCCGGTCGGTCAGGTGCAGCACCTCGGTGGCCACTGAGCCCAGCAACGCGCCTTTGACGCCGCCCAGGCCGCGGGTTCCCATCACGATCTGGTCGCAGCCGTGGCTGGCGGCGAACTCGGCGATGGTGGCGGCGATGTCGCCCACGACCACGTGCGATTCAGCCGGGACGCCGCTTTGGGTGAGCACCGCCTCGACCGATTCGAGCGCGCCGCGTGCCTCGTCCCGGTAATAGCCGTCCAGTGCTTCCTGGCTCAGGAAACGCCGCACCAGGCCCGAGGCCACCGGCGGCTGCACGTTCAGCAGCAGCACGGTCGGGGGCTTGGGCAGGTCACCTCCCATCGCCGCAACATGACGTGCGGCCCGCAGGGCCTGTTCGGAGCCGTCGACGGGCAACAGGATCTTCATGGCTCGCGCTCCTTGTGTGTGGCGATCGGTTCACCGCGCGACTCGGCGAGCGGCACTTCGTGCACGGGCGCCGGCAGGCGGGACGCCAGCCATTTGCCGACAACCACCACCAGCAAGGCGCCCAGCACCGGGGCCACCCAGTGCACGTACGGCACGTTTGCCTGCAACCAGGTGTGAATAAGGCCGTCGGTAATCATCATCTCAGCCGCCACCCAACCGAGCAGCGCCGCGCCGATGACGATGATCACCGGATAACGATCCATCAACCGCAGCAGCACGGCGCTGCTGAAGATGATCAGCGGGATGCTGATGGCCAGGCCCAGGATCAGCAGCAGCGCGCTGCCCTTGGCGGCGGCGGCGATACCGACCACGTTGTCCAGGCTCATGGCCACGTCGGCCAACAGGATGGTGCGCACGGCGCCGGCCATGGTCGTGCTGGTCGGCCCGTCGTGCCCGCCCTCGCTGCCCTGCGGGCGCAGCAGGCTCACGCCGATCCACAGCAAAAGCAAACCACCGGCGAGCTTCAGACCCGGATAGCTCATCAGCGCGGCGGCGACCAGCGCCAGCATTACGCGCATGGCAATGGCGGCACCGGTGCCCAGCAACACCGCCCGGCGCCGCTGCTCGGGCGGCAGCCCACGCGAAGCGAGTGCGATCACCACTGCGTTGTCACCCGACAGCACGATGTCGATGCCGATGATCTGCAGCAGGGCGAACCAGAATGCGGCGCCGGTAGGTATGTCGTGCATGGGCAGGGCCGTTGGAGAAGGCCGCGCATTCTAACCGGCGGGCCAACGGAGTATCGTTGGCCCTGCCGCACGAGCGGTGCAGACAATGCCGGAACATACCGGGGTCGGCCCTGGACGCTCGCAACCCGAGCCCACTCGCCGCCTCGGACGTTACTGAAATTCAAGAGGAGAGCGACATGCCCGAATTCACCCGCCGCGAAGCCAAACCCTGGGCCAAGACCCGCCTGCGCGACTTCTACGCCGCGCCCATCACGCCGCTGACCAAGGATTTCGAACTCGACGAAGCCGGCATCCGCGAGAACATCGAGGCCTACATCGACTGGGGCGTCAACGGCCTGGTCGTCGGCGGCTTCGCCAACGAAACCTGGAACATGCGTCCCGAGTGGTGGTACCGCCTGCACGAGATCACGGCCGACGCGGTCAAGGGCCGCACGGACCTGTGGACCATCATCCTCGACCCGTGCGCCGAGGTGTGCCTGGACAAGCTGCGGCACGTCGAGAAGCTCGGCTTTTCCGGCGCCGAGCTGATGAACCCGATGACCCAGCTGCGCGGCGACGACGAGATCTACAACTTCTTCAAGTACATCACCGACCGCTCCGACATGGGCATCTGCCTGTACCGCACGCCGGTGTCGGGCAAGGTGATGGGCCTGGACCTGCTCAAGCGCCTGGTCGACATCGACACCGTGGTCTGCACCAAGCAGGGCAACCTGAACCGGGCCGAATCGCTGCTGCTGCGGCGTGAACTGCGGGACGATTTCATCGTCTCGGACCCGACCGAGCACTTTTTTCTGGACGACCTGCGCGAGGGCGGACAGGTGCTGTTCGCCGAGTTCTCTTACATCATCTATGGCCGCAAGCGCTCGGTGCTGCGCTCGTACGTGGACCAGGCGCGCGCCGGCGACTGGGAAGGCGCTTACGCGCAGTGGAAGAGCCTGCGCCCGATCTGGCACCTGTACGAGGACGAGTTCATGAATCCCTTGATACGGACCGCCTCCTACGCCTCGCTGATGTCGGTGATCAAGATCTGGTGTGAGACGCTGGGCCTTAAAGCCGGCCCGATGAAGCCGCCGGTCGAACACCTGCCGCCGGCCGACCGCGAGCGCCTGGTCGGGCGCATCAAGGCATTGGGCCTGGTCTGAAGGCAACACGGCAGCGGCACGGACGCGCCGGGGTGTTGCGCCCCGGCGCCGCGTCGGCCAGTGAATCGGCGCTACAAAAAAGCCGGGACGTGCCCGGCTTTTTTTACGCGCCGGTTGGGCTCAGTCGACCGTAACCGCGGCCTCCTTGGCCGGGCGATCAACCAGTTCGACGTACGCCATGGGCGCCGCATCGCCGGGACGGAATCCACACTTCAAAATTCGCAGATAGCCGCCCGGACGCGCCGCATAGCGCGGGCCAAGCTCGCCGAACAGTTTGCCGACGGCCTCCTTGTCGCGCAAACGCGCGAACACCAGGCGACGATTGGCCACCGAGTCGACCTTGGCGCGCGTGATCAGGGGCTCGATCACCCGCCGCAATTCCTTGGCCTTTGGTAGGGTGGTACGGATCAATTCTTCCTGCACCAGGGCGGCGGTCATGTTCTTGAACATCGCCACGCGGTGGCTGCTGTTACGGCCGAGCTTTCGGCCGATCTTTCTGTGTCGCATGTCTGTAAAACCTCGTCGCGTTCAACGCCGGCGCGTCAGGAAATCATCTCGGTCGGCCGCGGCAGGTTGGCCGGCGGCCAGTCTTCCAGGCGCATGCCCAACGACAGCCCGTGGCGAGCCAGGATTTCCTTGATTTCGTTCAGTGACTTCTTGCCAAGATTCGGCGTGCGCAGCAAATCCGCCTCGGTGCGCTGGATCAGGTCGCCGATGAAATGGATGTTCTCGGCCTTGAGGCAATTGGCCGAGCGCACGGTCAGCTCGAGCTCCTCCACCGGCTGCACCAGAATCGGGTCGATGTCGCCCACCATCTCGCGGCTGCGGCCCGGCGCGGAGCCGCCCTGCAGCTCGACGAACACCGCGAACTGCTCGTACAGGATGGAGGCCGCGCGCCGGATGGCTTCTTCCGGGTCAATGGTGCCGTTCGACTCGATGTCGATGATCAGCTTGTCCAGGTCCGTGCGCTGCTCAACGCGCGCCGCCTCGACGCTGTAGCTGACCTGGCGCACCGGGCTGTACAGGGCATCCAGACGCAGGCTGCCGATGGATGGCAATTCCTCGCCCTCATCGGCAACCGCCGCCGGCTGATAGCCGCGGCCCACGCGCACGGTAAGCGTCATGTCGAGATTGCCGGCTGCCATCAGAGTGGCCAGGTAGATGTCCTTGTTGACCACCTCGACGTCATGGCTGACCTCGATGTCGGCTGCCGTGACCACGCCGGGACCTTTCTTGGAAAGGCGCACGGTCGCCTCGTCACGACCGGTCAGACGGACGGCGACACCCTTGAGGTTCAGCAGCAGCTCGATGACATCTTCCTGCATGCCTTCCAGCGTGGTGAACTCGTGCAGGGCGCCTTCGATCTGCACCTCGGTGATGGCCGCGCCAGGCAGCGAGGACAGCATCACCCGCCGCAGGGCGTTGCCCAACGTGTGGCCGAAGCCGCGCTCCAGCGGTTCCAGCGTGACCTTGGAATGCACGGGCGACAGGCGCTCGACCTTGACCAGCTTGGGCTTCAGAAACTCGTATACGGATGACTGCATGTTGGACACGCTCGCTGCGTTGGCTATTGCCGATGACGGACTGGCGACTGGCTGACCGCGATTCGCACGGTGGACGCGATACTCAGACGCGACGCTTCTTGGGCGGCCGACAGCCGTTGTGCGGGATCGGCGTCACGTCGGTGATGCTCAGGATCTTGAACCCGCCGTTGTTCAGGGACCGCACTGCCGAATCGCGACCCGGCCCGGGACCGTTGACCACCACGTCCAGGGTCTTGACGCCGAACTCCTGCGCCTTGGTGCCGGCCTTGTCCGCAGCCACCTGGGCTGCAAACGGCGTGCTCTTTCGCGAACCCTTGAAGCCACAGGACCCGGCTGTGGCCCACGACAGGGCGTTGCCCTGGCGATCGGTGATTGTGATGATCGTATTGTTGAACGAGGCGTGCACGTGCGCCACGCCTTCGGAAACGTTCTTCTTGACGCGCTTGCGCGTCTTGCTGGTGTTGGGCTTGGCCATGAGGCGTCCTGTTGGCGATTACTTGCGAATGGGCTTGCGCGGACCCTTGCGGGTGCGGGCGTTGGTACGGGTACGCTGACCGCGCACCGGCAGGCCGCGCCGATGGCGCAGGCCCCGATACGTGCCCAGGTCCATCAGGCGCTTGATGTTGATCTGCAGCTCGCGCCGCAGGTCACCCTCGACGGTCAGCTTGCCGACTTCGCGGCGCAGCGCCTCGATCTCGGCCTCATTCAGATCCCGAATGCGCCGTGCCGGCTCGATCTGCGCCGCGGCGCAGATGTCCAGCGCCCGGGTCGCACCCACGCCGTAGATCGACGTCAGCGCGACGCGGGCGTGCTTGTTGTCGGGAATGTTGATACCAGCAATACGAGCCATTTACCGAACTCCAGAATTCCTGTGCGGCCGACGTGGCCGACTCAGCCCTGCCGCTGCTTGTGTCGGGCTTCGACACAAATGATGCGGACCACGCCCTTGCGCCGAATGATCTTGCAATTGCGGCAAAGCTTCTTGACCGATGCGCGAACTTTCACTGTCGTGACTCCAAAACTAACGGGGGCCGAACAAACCGGCGGTGCCGCGGCCCTTCAGGTTGGCCTTCTTCATGAGGCCCTCGTACTGATGGCTCATGACATGGGTCTGCACCTGCGCCATGAAATCCATGATCGTAATGACCACGATCAGCAGCGACGTCCCACCGAAATAGAACGGCACGTTCCAGTAAACGATCATGAATTCCGGCAGCAGGCACACCAGCGCGATGTACGCCGCGCCCGCCACCGTCAGGCGGGTCACCACGCCGTCGATGTAACGGGCGGTCTGCTCTCCGGGCCGCACGCCGGGCAGGAACGCCCCGGAGCGCTTCAAATTGTCAGCCGTGTCCTTCGGATTGAAGACCACGGCAGTATAGAAAAAGCAGAAAAACACGATACCGGCCGCATACAGCAGCACGTACAGCGGCTGGCCCGGCGACAGGGCCGTGGTCACGTGCCGCAGCCAGGACAGGGCGCCATCGCCACTGCCGGCCCAGCTGGCGAGCGTCGACGGAAACAGCAGAATGCTGGACGCAAAAATCGCCGGAATCACGCCCGCCATGTTCAGTTTGAGCGGCAGGTGGCTGGTCTGCGCCGCGTACATGCGCTGCCCCTGCTGACGCTGCGCGTAATTCACCGTTATGCGTCGCTGGCCGCGCTCGACGAACACCACGAACGCGGTCACACCCAGAATCACCAGCAACAGCAGCAGTACCACCGCACCACCGATCTCACCGGTGCTGACCAGCTCCAGGGTGCCGCCGAAGGCGCCCGGCAAACCGGCCACGATGCCGGCGAAAATCAGCAGCGAGATGCCGTTGCCGATACCCCGTTCGGTCACCTGCTCGCCCAGCCACAGCAGGAACATGCTGCCCGCAACCAGCGTCGACAGGGCAATCAGTCGAAAACCCATACCCGGGTCGATGACCACCGACATCCCGCCGGCGGTCTGGCTCTCCAGCGCGATGGCGATGCCAAGCGCCTGGAACGCTGCCAGCACCACCGTGCCATAGCGTGTGTACTGCGTCAGCTTGCGCCGCCCCGCGGCGCCTTCCTTCTTCAGTTCCTCGAGTTTCGGCACCACGCTGCTGAGCAGCTGCACGATGATCGAGGCCGAGATATAGGGCATCACGCCAAGCGCGAAGATCGACAGTCGCTCCAGGGCGCCGCCCGAGAACATGTTGAACATGTCCAGCACGGTCCCGCGCTGGGCTTCGAACATCGCCGCCAGCGCCTGCGGGTTGATGCCCGGCACCGGCACATGCGCGCCCAGGCGAAACACCAGCAGCGCGCCGATCACGAACAGCAGCCGCCGCCGCAGCTCGGCGAACTTGCCGAGCCCGCCGAGCATGGCCGGATTGGCGGCGCGCGTAGCCATCAGGCTTCTTCTATGCTCCCGCCGGCCTGCTCTATGACGACCCGCGCCCCCGCGGTGACCGCCACGCCTTTCAGGCGCACCGGTCCGGCCAGCTCACCGGAAACGATGACCTTGGCCCGCTTGGCGCCCTTGGGCACGATGCCAGCCAGCTTGAGCGCGTCCAGGTCGACGACCCCGGCCTTGACCAGATGCAGCTCGGACAGCCGCACCTCGGCGCTGTCGCCCAGGGTGCGCGAATTGAAGCCGCGCTTGGGCAAGCGGCGCTGCAGCGGCATCTGGCCGCCCTCGAAGCCGACCTTGTGATAGCCGCCGGCGCGTGCGTGCTGGCCCTTGTGGCCGCGACCGGCAGTCTTGCCAAGCCCGGAGCCGATGCCGCGCCCCAGACGCCGACGCGCCGTGCGCGAACCTTCGGCCGCTTTAAGAGTATCCAGACGCATCAGACTTCCTCCACCTTGAGCAGGTAGCTGACTTTGCGGATCATGCCGCGCACGGCAGGGGTATCTTCCAGCTCGCGCTGGCTGCCGATGCGGCGCAGGCCGAGCCCGGTAACGCAGGCATCGTGCACCCGGCCGCGCCCGGAGCGGCTGCGCACCAGGGTGACGCGCACTTTCTTGGTCGTGTTGCTGTTCATGCCCGCAGGTCTTCCACGTTGAGGCCGCGGCGCATCGCGATGGCGTCCGGCGATTCCATGCCGACCAGCCCGGCGATGGTGGCCATCACCACGTTCACGGGGTTGCTGCTGCCGATGCACTTGGCCAGCACATCACGCACGCCCAGCGCCTCGAACACGGCGCGCATGGCGCCGCCGGCGATGATGCCCGTGCCCTCGGACGCCGGCTGCATGTAGACCTTGGCCGCACCGTGGCGGGCGGTGATCGGGTAATACAGGGTGCCGCCGTTGAGCGGCACCCGCACCATGTCGCGGCGCGCCGCGTCCATGGCCTTCTGGATGGCGACCGGCACTTCGCGGGCCTTGCCCTGCCCGAAGCCGACCCGCCCGTCGCCGTCGCCGACCACGGTCAGCGCGGCAAAGCCGAACTGGCGCCCGCCCTTGACCACCTTGGCCACGCGGCGCACGTTGATCAGCTTCTGGATGTCGTTGGTTTCGTATGTTTGTTCAGCTCGGGCCATGACCAGCTCCTAGAATTGCAGACCGGCTTCGCGGGCGGCGTCCGCCAGAGCCTTCACGCGGCCGTGATACATGAACCCGCTGCGGTCGAACGCGACCTGCAGCACTCCCGCCTGCTGGGCACGTTCAGCGACCACGCGGCCGATCAGCCGCGCCGCCTCGACGTTGCCGGTGTGGCCAAGCTGCTCGGCGAGCGCCTTCTCGAGCGTGCTCGCCGCCGCCAGCACGCGGCTGCCGCTGGCGTCGATGACCTGTGCGTACGTGTGCTGCGGCGTGCGGTGAATGCACAGCCGCGTCACGCCCAGCTTGCGAATCTGCGCACGTGTGGCGCGCCCGCGCCGCAGACGCTTGACCTTCTTTTCCATTGCCCGATTACCTGCTGTTACCGACTACTTCTTCTTCTTGGTCTCTTTACGGACCACGACTTCGTCGGAATATCGAATTCCCTTGCCCTTGTACGGCTCCGGTGGCCGCACGGCGCGAATATTGGCGGCCAACTGGCCGACGCGCTGACGATCGGCGCCGCGCACGACGACCTGCGTCTGGGTCGGCGTTTCCACCTGCAGGCCCTCCGGCACGGCCATCTCGACCGGGTGCGAATAACCCACGGCGATGCTCAGCACCGGCCCTTTCATCTGCACGCGATAACCGACGCCAACCAGATCCAGCGTGCGCGCGAAGCCCTCGCTGCAGCCCTTGACCATGTTGCTGAGCAGCGCCCGCGCCGTGCCGGCCTGCGCCCAGGCGCCTGTGGTCTCCTCGCGCACGCCGACACGCAGCGTGCCGCCGTCGTTCGAAACTTCGACATCGCGGTGCAGGGACTGTGAGAGGCTGCCCTTGGCGCCCTTCACCTGCACGCTGTCCGCGGACACCACCACCTCGACGCCCTTGGGCAGGGGGATGGGATTTTTGGCAACTCTAGACATTGGAGTGGTCCGTCAGGAAACCAGGCACAACACTTCGCCGCCGACACCGGCGCGCCGCGCCGCCCGGTCGGACATCACGCCCTGCGGCGTGGACACGATGGCGACACCGAACCCGCCGAGCACGCGCGGCAGCTCGTCCTTGCCGCGGTACATGCGCAGCCCGGGCCGGCTGGCCCGGCGCAGGGTGCGGATCGCAGGCTTGCCGTCGGCGTACTTGAGGCTCACGGTCAGGATCAGTCGGCCGTCGGTCTCGCTGACCGAAAAACCGCTGATGAAGCCCTCGCTCTTGAGCACTTCGGCCACGGCGATCTTCATCTTCGAAGACGGCATGACGACTTCCGCGTAACGCCGCGCCAGCGCATTACGCACCCGCGTGAGCATGTCGGCGATCGGATCCATGATGGTCATATGCTTTCCTGCCTACCAGCTGGCCTTGACCATGCCCGGCACATCGCCACGCATGGACGCTTCGCGCAGCTTGTTGCGCCCGAGGCCAAATTTCTTGTACACGCCGTGGCCCCGGCCGGTGGCCTGGCAGCGGCTGACCAGCCGCACCGGGCTGGCATCACGCGGCAGCTTTTGCAGCGCCAGCTGCGCCGCGTAACGCTCCTCGTCGGACAGGTTCACGTTCACGGCGGCAGTCTTGAGTTCCGCGCGGCGCGCGGCGTATTTGCGCACCAGCACGGCGCGTTTTTCGTTGCGATTGATTACGGATGTCTTGGCCACGCCTGTGTCCTCAGCCCCGGAAGGGAAAGTTGAATGCGGCCAGCAGCGCCCGACCGTGTTCGTCGTTGATGGCGGTGGTGCTGATCGACACATCCATGCCGCGGATCTTGTCGACCTTGTCGAAATCGATCTCGGGGAAGATGATCTGCTCGGTCAGGCCCATGTTGTAGTTCCCGCGCCCATCGAAACCGCGCGGCGACAGGCCGCGAAAATCGCGGATACGCGGCGCCGCTACGGTGATGAAGCGATCCAGGAACTCGTACATGCGCGCCCGGCGCAGGGTTACTTTGCAGCCGATGGGCCAGCCCTCGCGAATCTTGAAGCTCGCCACCGCCTTGCGCGCCTTGGTGACCTGCGGCTTTTGCCCGCTGATCAGCGTCATGTCGGCGACGGCGGCATCGAGCGCCTTCTTGTCGGCCGCCGCCTCGCCGACACCCATGTTCAGCGTGACCTTCAGCAGCTTGGGCACCGCCATCACGTTGGCGATATCCAGTTCCTCGCGCAGTCGGGCAACGACCACGTCCTTGTAATACTGTTCAAGCCTTGTCATGTGCACCGGCCGACCTCAGTCGACCACCTCGCCGTTGGATTTGGTAAAGCGCACCTTGCGCCCGTCTTCGAGCACCCGAAAGCCGATCCGGTCGGCACGCTGGGTGGCCTTGTTGAAATAGGCGACGTTGGACACCTGCAGCGGCATTTCCTTGTCCAGGATGCCGCCCTGCTGCCCGCTCATCGGGTTCGGCTTGACGTGCTTCTTGACCATGTTCACGCCTTCGACGATCACCTTGTCGGCCGCCACCATGCGCACCACCTGGCCGCGCTTGCCCTTGTCCCGCCCGGTGATGACGATGACCTCGTCGCCTCGCTTGATCTTGCGCATGCGTGATCCCTCAGAGCACTTCCGGTGCCAGCGACACCAGACGCATGAACTGCTCGGTACGCAACTCGCGCGTCACCGGCCCGAAGATGCGCGTACCGATCGGCGCACCCTGATTGTTGAGCAACACCACGGCGTTGCTGTCGAAGCGGATCTTGGAGCCATCGCTGCGCCGCACGCCATGCACGGTACGCACCACCACGGCGCGGTAGACCTCGCCCTTCTTGACCTTGCCGCGCGGAATGGCGTCCTTGATGCTCACGCGGATCACGTCGCCGACGCCGGCATAGCGCCGCTTGGACCCGCCCAGCACCTTGATGCACATCACGCGCCGCGCGCCGCTGTTGTCGGCCACATCGAGGTGGCTTTGCATCTGAATCATGACCGTCTCCGCTTGGCTGGCGCGCTCAACCGCTCACCCGCTCGATCACCTCGACCAGACGCCAGGTCTTGGTCTTGGAGATCGGCCGGCACTCCTCGATCCGCACCAGATCGCCGATCTGGCACTCGTTGGCCGCATCGTGGGCGTGGAACTTGGTCGAGCGACGCAGGTATTTCTTGTAGATCGGGTGTTGCTCGCGGGTTTCCACCAGCACGCTGATGGACTTCTCCATCTTGTCGCTCACCACCCGGCCGACCACCGTGCGACGACTTACAGTTTCTTCCGTCATGCGCTTGCCTGCGAAGCCTGTTCTTTCAGAAGGGTCTTGATTTGTGCCACTTCGCGCCGCAACGCGCGGAAACGTGACGGCTGTGCCAGCTGACCGGTCGCCCGCTGAACCCGCAGATTCAGGTGCTCGCGGTGCAGTTCGATCAGCTTCTTGTTCAGTTCCGCGGCCGACTTGCCGCGCAGTTCAGCCAGCTTCATGCCGACAGCCCCCGCTTCACGAAGGTGGTGCGTACCGACAGCTTGGCGGCGGCCAGCGCCATCGCCTCGCGCGCTACGGTTTCGTCCACGCCTTCCATTTCATACAGCACCTTGCCGGGCTGAATCTCGGCGACCCAGTACTCGACCGCGCCCTTGCCCTTGCCCATGCGGACTTCGAGTGGCTTCTTGGAAATCGGCTTGTCCGGGAAGATGCGGATCCAGATTTTCCCGCCGCGACGCACGTGCCGGCTGATGGCGCGCCGCGCTGCCTCGATCTGGCGGGCCGTGATGCGCCCGCGGCTGACCGCCTTGAGGCCGAACTCGCCGAAGCTGACGGCATTGCCGACCAGGGCCAGACCCCGGTTACGACCCTTGAACTGTTTGCGGAATTTGGTCCGCTTAGGCTGCAACATGGTGCTTTCCTGTTACCTCAAGCGCCCGGTGCATGGGCGCCGTCAGCGCCCTCTGCCCCGTCACCCTTATAAATCCAGACCTTGACGCCGATGATCCCGTAGGTGGTCTTGGCCTCGGCGGTGCCGTAATCGATGTTGGCGCGGAAGGTGTGCAGCGGCACCCGCCCTTCGCGATACCACTCGCTGCGCGCGATTTCGGCGCCGTTCAGACGACCGCCGACGTTGATGCGGATGCCCTGCGCGTGCAGGCGCATGGCATTGGTCACCGCCCGTCGCATCGCGCGGCGGAACATGATGCGCCGCTCCAGCTGCTGGGCCACGCTCTCGGCCACCAGGTAGGCGTCCAGTTCCGGGCGGCGGATTTCCTCGACGCTGATGTGCACCGGGATGCCCATGCGCTCGCCCACCAGCCGGCGCAACTTTTCGATGTCGTCGCCTTTCTTGCCGATGACGATGCCCGGGCGCGCGGTGTGGATGATCACGCGCGCGTTTTGAGCCGGGCGCTCGATCTCGATGCGGCTGACCGAGGCATGCGCCAAGTGCTTGCGCAGCAGGGCCCGCACGGCGATGTCGGCGTTCAGGTTCTGCGCGAACGCGCGGCCCTGTGCGTACCAGCGCGAATTGTGATCCTTGACGACACCCAGTCGGATGCCGGTCGGGTGAACTTTCTGTCCCATGTGGGTTAGCCCTTGGCCTTTTTCTGGTCGCTGACAACGACCTTGATGTGACAGGTACGCTTCGTGATCCTGTTGCCGCGACCACGGGCGCGGGCATGGAAGCGCTTCATTGACGGCCCCTCGTCCACGCACACCGCCGCGATGCGCAACTCGTCGACGTCGGCGCCGTTGTTGTGCTCGGCGTTGGCGATGGCCGACTCGACCACTTTCTTGACCAGGTGGGCCGCCTTCTTGGTGCTGTGCATCAGCAGCTGCAGCGCCTTGTCGACCGGCATGCCGCGCACCTGGTCGGCCACCAGCCGCCCCTTCTGGGCCGAAATGTGCGCATTGCGCATCAAAGCAAAGGTTTCCATGACTGCCTCAGCGCGTCTTGCGGTCGGCCACATGGCCGCGATAGGTGCGCGTGGGCACGAACTCGCCCAGCTTGTGTCCGACCATGTTTTCGTTGACCACGACCGGCACGTGCTGGCGGCCGTTGTGCACGGCAAAGGTCAGCCCCACCATGTCCGGCAGTACGGTGGAACGCCGCGACCAGGTCTTGATCGGCTTGCGGCTGCCGCCGCTGGCGACTATCTGTTCGACCTTCTGCATCAGATGCAGATCGACGAACGGTCCCTTCTTTACGGATCTTGGCACGAGTCTGGCTCCGTCCTGTCCTTACTTGACACTGCGCCGGCGCACGATCTGGCCGCTGGTACGCTTGTTCTTGCGGGTCTTGTAACCCTTGGTCGGCACACCCCACGGGGAGACCGGATGGCGGCCGCCGGAGGTGCGGCCCTCGCCGCCGCCGTGCGGGTGATCGACCGGATTCATGGCCACGCCGCGCACCGTCGGGCGGATGCCGCGCCAGCGCGTGGCCCCGGCCTTGCCGAGCGAGCGCAGCGAATGCTCGCCATTGCCCACCTCGCCGAGCGTCGCCCGGCAGTCGGCGGGCACGCGCCGGATCTCGCCGGACTTCAGGCGCAGCGTGACCGAATCACCCTCACGGGCCAGCAGCTGCACCGAGGTGCCGGCGCTGCGCGCCAGCTGGGCACCCTTGCCGACTTTCAGTTCCACGCAGTGGACCGTGCTGCCGACCGGCACGTTTCGCAGCGGCAACGTGTTGCCCGCCTCGATCGGCGCCTGCGCGCCCGACATCAGCTTGCTGCCGGCGCTCACGCCCTTGGGGGCGATGATGTAGCGGCGCTCGCCATCGGCATACAGCAACAGGGCCAGGTGCGCGGTGCGATTGGGGTCGTACTCCAGACGCTCGACGCGGGCCGGAATGCCATCCTTGTCACGCCGAAAATCGACGATGCGATAGCGCTGCTTGTGACCGCCGCCCTGATGCCGGGTGGTGATGCGGCCGTCGGCGTTGCGTCCACCGGTGCGCTGCTTGGAAACCACCAGCGGCGCGTAGGGGGCGCCCTTGTGCAACTCCGGCGTGACCACGCTCACGACGAAGCGGCGGCCCGGTGAGGTTGGTTTTCTCTTGACTACTGCCATGATGCTGTTCCGGCGTTCCTTAGGGCGCCTGTCAGGCAACCCCGGTGAAGTCGATGTCGTGCCCGGGAGCGAGCGTCACATAGCTCTTCTTCCAGTCCTTGCGGTGTCCCTGGCGCTTGGGCTTGCCTTTCACGCGCAGCGTACGCACGGCCTGTACCTTCACCGAGAAGGCATGCTCGACCGCGGCGCGAATCTCATCCTTGCTGGCGTCAAGCGCCACCTTGAACACGATCTGGCGGTGCTTCTCGGCGACCCGTGTGCCCTTCTCGGAAATGTGGGGGGCACGGATGATCTGCAACAGTTTCGCTTCGTTCACTGCAGCCACTCCTCGACGGCGCGCGCCGCATCGGCGGTCATCACGATCCGCTCGGCCCAGATCAGGGCCAGCGGATTCAAATCCTGTACTTCGCACGTTTCAACGCCGACCAGGTTGCGTGACGCCAAGGCCAGCTCCGCCGTCATTTCGTCCACAACCAGCAGCAGATGCCCGGTCGGGATGTGCAGCTGCTCCAGGCGATCGACCAACGCACGCGTCTTTGGCGCCTCCAGCGAAAAACCGTCCACCAGCTGCAGGCGCCCGAGGCGGGCGAGCTCCGAGAAGATGCTGCGCATACCCGCGCGATACATCTTCTTGTTCAGCTTCTGGCTGTAGTTCTCGCCGCCGGCCGGGAACACCTTGCCACCGCCGCGCCACAACGGGCTGCGAATGCTGCCGGCGCGGGCGCGGCCGCTGCCCTTCTGCTTCCACGGCTTGCGGCCGCCGCCGCGCACTTCGGTGCGGGTCTTCTGCTTGGCATCGGCCTGGCGCGCATTGGCCATGAAGGCCACCACCATCTGATGCACCAGACCTTCGTTGAACGGCCGATCGAACACGGCATCGGCAAGCAGTACGCTGCCGCCGGTGCCTTCGATCGCGGTTACTGGCATTTCCATGTCACGCCCCTGCCTTCTTGCCGCTCACGATCGGCCGCACGATCAGCTCACCACCCGTTGGTCCGGGCACCGCGCCCTTGATCAGCAGCAGGCCGCGCTCGGCATCCACCTTGATCACCTCGAGGTTGCGCTGCGTACGCTGCGCGTCGCCGGCATGGCCCGCCATCTTCTTGCCCGGAAACACGCGGCCCGGCGTCTGGTTCTGACCGATGGAGCCCGGCGCGCGGTGGGACAGCGAGTTGCCGTGCGTGGCGTCGCCGCCGCGAAAACCCCAGCGCGCCACGGTGCCGGTAAAGCCCCGGCCGCGGGTCACGCCAGTCACGCTGACCATCTGGCCTGCCTCGAACTGTTCGGGAGCCAGGGTGTCGCCGATCGACAGCTCGTCGCCTGCGCCTTCGGGCAGGCGAAACTCGGTCAGGCTGCGTCCGGGCTCGACTCCAGCCTTGGCGTAATGCCCGGCCAGCGCCTTGTCGACCAGCGCCGCGCGCTTGCTGCCGCGCGTGACCTGCACGGCCCGATAGCCGTCCACCTCGGCGGTGCGCACTTGCACCACGCGATTGTTCGACACGTCGATCACCGTCACCGGCACCCCGGCGCCTTCCGGCGTGAATATTCGTGTCATGCCGCACTTGCGGCCCACCAAACCAATGGCCATGCCTGGTTCCCTTGCCTGTTATCCAAATCGCCCGGGCTGCAACCCCACCCTTCGGGGTCCGCCCACGGCCGTCAGCTGAGCTTGATATGCACGTCCACGCCGGCGGCCAGATCCAGATTCATCAGCGCATCCACCGTTTTCTCGGTCGGGTCGATGATGTCCATCAGCCGCTTGTGGGTGCGAATCTCGAACTGATCACGCGAATCCTTGTCCTTGTGCGGCGAGCGCAACAGGGTGAAGCGTTCGATCTTCACCGGCAGCGGGATCGGCCCGTGCACGCGTGAGCCGGTACGCTTGGCGGTGTCAACGATCTCGCGTGCCGACTTGTCGATCAGCTGGTGCGAGAAGGATTTCAAACGGATGCGAATTTTCTGGCCGGCCATGGTGCTTACTCGATCACCTTGACGACCACGCCGGCGCCGACCGTGCGGCCGCCCTCGCGGATCGCAAACCGCAGCCCGTCGTCCATCGCGATCGGCGTGATCAGCGACACCTGCAGGTTCACGTTGTCGCCGGGCATCACCATCTCGGTGCCCGCCGGCAGCTCGCAGCTGCCGGTCACGTCGGTGGTGCGAAAGTAAAACTGCGGCCGGTAGCCCTTGAAGAACGGTGTGTGACGCCCGCCCTCTTCCTTGGACAGAATATAGACCTCGGCCTCGAACTTGGTGTGCGGGGTGATCGAGCCGGGCTTGCACAGCACCTGACCACGCTCGACTTCGTCCCGCTTGGTGCCGCGCAGCAGCACGCCGACGTTGTCGCCCGCCTGGCCCTGGTCCAGCAGCTTGCGGAACATCTCGACGCCGGTGCAGGTGGTCTTGATGGTGGCTTTCATGCCCACGATCTCGATTTCGTCGCCTACCTTGACGATGCCCCGCTCGATGCGGCCGGTCACCACGGTGCCGCGACCGGAAATGGAGAACACGTCCTCGACCGGCATCAGGTAGGCGCCGTCGATGGCGCGCTCCGGCTGCGGGATGTAGCTGTCGATGGCCTCGACCAGTTTCAGGATGGCCGGCACGCCGATCTCGCTTTGGTCGCCCTCGAGGGCCTTCAGCGCACTGCCGGTCACGATCGGGGTATCGTCGCCCGGGAAGCCGTACTGGGTCAGCAGTTCGCGCACTTCCATCTCGACCAGCTCGAGCAGCTCCGGGTCGTCGACCATGTCGGCCTTGTTCAGGAACACGACGATGTACGGCACGCCCACCTGGCGCGCCAGCAGGATGTGCTCGCGGGTCTGCGGCATCGGGCCGTCGGCCGCCGACACGACCAGGATGGCCCCGTCCATCTGCGCCGCACCGGTGATCATGTTCTTCACATAATCGGCGTGGCCGGGGCAGTCGACGTGCGCGTAGTGGCGGTTCGGCGACTCGTACTCGACGTGCGCGGTCGCAATGGTGATGCCGCGCGCCCGCTCTTCCGGGGCGTTGTCGATCTGGTCGTAGGCCTTGAATTCGCCGCCAAAACGCTCCGCGCCAATCTTGGTCAGCGCCGCCGTCAGCGTCGTCTTACCGTGATCCACGTGACCGATCGTGCCCACGTTCACGTGCGGCTTGGTTCGCTCAAATTTGGCCTTGGACATGACTCACACCCTTCGCTTGACTGACCCGTCCGACGGACGTTACTGGTTGATGACCTTCTGGGCGACGCTGCTGGGCGCCTCCAGATACTTGCTGAATTCCATCGAGTAGGTGGCGCGGCCCTGGGTGGCCGAGCGCAGGTCGGTGGCGTAGCCGAACATCTCGGCCAGCGGCACCTCGCAGCGGATCACCTTGCCGGACGGCGAGTCGTCCATGCCCTGGATGACGCCACGGCGCCGGTTAAGGTCACCGACCACGTCGCCCATGTAGTCTTCCGGAGTCACGACCTCGACCTTCATGATCGGTTCGAGCAGCACCGGGCTGGCCTTGCGCGCGCCTTCCTTGAAGGCCATGGAGCCGGCGATCTTGAACGCCATTTCGTTCGAGTCGACATCGTGGTACGAGCCGTCGAACAGCGTCACCTTGACGTCGACCACCGGGTAACCGGCGATGATGCCGTTGCCCAGCGCTTCGTGAACACCCTTGTCGACCGCCGGGATGTATTCACGCGGCACCACGCCGCCGACGATGCCGTTATGAAACAGATAGCCCTCGCCCGGCTCGCGCGGCTCGATGCGCAGCCAGACGTGACCGAACTGGCCGCGGCCGCCGGTCTGGCGCACGAAGCGACCTTCCTGCTCGACCGACTTGCGAATGGTCTCGCGGTAGGCCACCTGCGGCGCGCCGACGTTGGCCTCGACCTTGAACTCGCGCCGCATGCGGTCGACGATGATCTCAAGATGCAGCTCGCCCATGCCGGAAATGATGGTCTGGCCGGACTCCTCGTCGGTGCGCACCCGAAACGACGGATCTTCCTGCGCCAGCTTCTGCAGCGCGATGCCCATCTTTTCCTGATCGCTCTTGGTCTTGGGCTCGACCGCCACCGAAATCACCGGCTCCGGGAACTCCATGCGCTCGAGCGTGATGATGGACTTCTCGCTGCACAGGGTGTCGCCCGTGGTGACGTCCTTGAGTCCCACCGCCGCGGCGATGTCGCCGGCGCGCACTTCCTTGATCTCTTCGCGGGTATTGGCATGCATCTGCAGGATGCGACCGACCCGCTCGCGCTTGCCCTTGACCGGGTTGTAGACGCCGTCGCCGGAGCTGAGCACGCCGGAGTAGACCCGGAAGAAGGTCAGCGTGCCGACGAAGGGGTCGGTTGCGATCTTGAACGCGAGGGCCGAGAACGGGGCCTCGTCGGTCGCCGGGCGGGTGTCTTCCTGCTCACGCTCGTCAAGGCCGCGTACCGGCGGCTTCTCGACCGGCGAGGGCAGCAGCTCGACGACGGCGTCGAGCATCGCCTGCACGCCCTTGTTCTTGAACGCCGAGCCGCACAGCATGGGCACGATCTCGCTGCGCAGGACGCGCTGACGCAGGCCGCGCTTGATGTCGTCCACCGACAGCTCGCCGCCTTCGAGGTACTGCTCCATGAGCGCCTCGTCGGCCTCGGCCGCAGCCTCGATCATCTTCTCGCGCCACTTCGCGCATTCCGCCTGCATGGCCTCGGGAATGTCCCGCGGCTCGTAGCTCATGCCCTGGGTGGCATCGTCCCAATAAATGGCACGCATGCCGATCAGGTCGACCACGCCCTCGAAATTCTCTTCCGCGCCGATCGGCAGCTGGATCGGCACCGGATTGGCGCCCAGGCGGCTGCGCACCTGTTCGACCACGCGCAGGAAATTGGCGCCCGAGCGGTCCATCTTGTTGACGAAGGCCAGGCGCGGCACGCCGTACTTGTTGGCCTGGCGCCAGACGGTCTCGGACTGCGGCTCGACACCGCCGACCGAACAGAACACGGCCACGGCGGCGTCCAGCACGCGCAGCGAACGCTCGACCTCGATCGTGAAATCGACGTGACCGGGCGTGTCGATGATGTTGATGCGGTGCTGCGGGAACTGCTTGTCCATGCCCTGCCAGAAGCAGGTGGTGGCCGCGGACGTGATGGTGATGCCCCGCTCCTGCTCCTGCTCCATCCAGTCCATGGTGGCAGCGCCGTCGTGGACTTCGCCCATCTTGTGCGACACACCGGTGTAGAACAGGATGCGTTCCGTAGTGGTCGTCTTGCCGGCATCAATGTGGGCCATGATGCCGATGTTGCGGTAACGCTCGATCGGGGTGGTACGCACGACTGTTTACTCTGTCGAATCCGGATTCAGAAACCGCTGCTTACCAGCGGTAATGGGAGAAGGCCTTGTTGGCCTCCGCCATACGGTGGGTGTCTTCGCGCTTTTTCACGGCCGCGCCGCGATTCTCGGACGCGTCACCGATTTCACCGGCCAGGCGCAGCGCCATCGATTTCTCGCCACGCTTGCGGGCGGCATCGATCAGCCAACGCATGGCCAGCGCCTGCTGACGGGACGGACGCACCTCGGTCGGCACCTGGTAGTTGGCGCCACCGACACGCCGGGACTTGACCTCGACCAGCGGCCCGATATTGATCAGCGCCTGGCGGACCCGTTCCACCGGATCGGACGACGATTTCTCGGTCAAGCGGTCCAGGGCACCGTAGACGATGGCCTCGGCGACCGACTTCTTGCCGTCATGCATGATCACGTTAATCAGCTTGGCCAACACCTTGTCGCCGAACTTGGGGTCCGGGAGGATGTCGCGCTTGGCTGGAACTCGTCGTCTCGACATGGGCGAATCTCTGGGAAATCTGGAAAAGTCGCCCGGCGGTCACCCGCCGGGACGCCTGGAATCGATCAGGTCTTGGGCCGCTTGGCACCGTACTTGGAACGGCCCTGGCGACGGTCCTTGACACCCGTGGTGTCGAGCGTGCCGCGCACCGTGTGGTAGCGCACGCCGGGCAAGTCCTTGACGCGACCGCCGCGAATCAGCACCACCGAGTGCTCCTGCAGGTTGTGGCCTTCGCCACCGATATAGGTGGTGACTTCAAAGCCATTGGTCAGGCGCACGCGGGCCACCTTGCGCAGCGCCGAGTTCGGCTTCTTGGGGGTGGTGGTGTAGACACGAGTGCACACACCGCGCTTTTGCGGGCAGGCTTCGAGCGCCGGGACCGGCGACTTCTTTCGCGGCTGCACACGCGGCTTGCGGACCAGCTGGTTGATCGTCGCCATGGAAAATTCCTGGTCACAAATAAATAGACAGGCCGGGGCATGGTGGCCCCGACCTGTCAGGGGAGCGGAATTCTAGGGATCGGCGGGGTCACTGTCAACCCGAAAAGCGCGCCATTGCGGTCTTCAAGACACGCATTCGGCGCAGTCACCGCCGTCAAAAAACGAAATCCCGCAGCCCGCCCGGACGCGCCTCCACAGGGCGCGACCGCCGGACCGCAGGGTCCTATCGGACCGGTACGCAAAACTGGCCCGTCCCCGCCGGGACGGGCCAGCACGGGGCGCCGTTACGGCGCCGTGGCCTGCTGCTCGGAAGCCTGATCCGCCTCGCCGCCTCCCGCGTCGTCGGTCTGGTTCCACAGTTCGGCAAACTGCTCCAGCTCGCTGTGCCCGCGACGGCGCCGCTCCTCGTGATAGGCGAAGCCGGTGCCGGCCGGAATCAGGCGCCCGACGATGACGTTCTCCTTCAGGCCGCGCAGCTCGTCCCGCTTGCCGCTGACCGCAGCCTCGGTGAGCACGCGCGTGGTTTCCTGGAACGATGCTGCCGAGATGAACGACTCGGTCGCCAGGGACGCCTTGGTGATGCCCAGCAGCACCGGCTCGTACCGCGCCGGCTGCTTGCCCTTGGACACCAGGTCGGCGTTGGCCTGCGCTACCGCGCCGCGTTCGGCCTGCTCGCCCTTGAGGAACTTCGAGTCGCCCGCGTCGGTGATCTCCACCCGGCGCAGCATCTGGCGCACGATGACCTCAATGTGCTTGTCGTTGATCTTAACGCCCTGCAGGCGATAGACCTCCTGCACCTCGTTGACCACGTAGCGGGTCAGTTCCTCGACCCCCAACAGGCGCAGGATGTCATGCGGCACCGGCGCGCCGTCGGCGATCTTCTCGCCCCGGCTGACGTGCTCGCCCTCGAACACCGTGATGTGGTGGTATTTCGGAATCAGGTACTCGTGCTGCAGGCTCTGGTCATCGGTGATGATCAGGCGCTGCTTGCCCTTGGTTTCCTTGCCGAAGGACACGATGCCGGTCTGCTCGGCCATGACGGCCGGGTCTTTCGGCCGACGCGCCTCGAACAGATCCGCCACGCGCGGCAGACCGCCGGTGATGTCGCGTGTCTTTGACGTTTCCTGCGGAATGCGGGCCAGCACCTCGCCGACGCCGACTTCGGCGCCCTTGACGACGGTGATGATCGCGCCCGCCGGCAAGAAGTAGCGGGCCGGAATATCGGTGCCCGGCAGCAGCTGGTCCTTGCCGCTGGCATCGATCAGCTTGACCATCGGGCGCAGATCGCGCCCGGCCATGCCGCGCTGCTTGGCATCGGTGACGACGATGTTCGAAAGACCCGTCGCCTCGTCAACCTCGCTGATGGTGGTGACGCCTTCCTCGACGTCGCTGAGCTGAGCGAAGCCCGCCACTTCGGCGATGATCGGGTGTGTGTGCGGATCCCAGGTCGCCACCACCTGACCGGCATCGACCAGCTGGTCGTCGCTGGCAGTGACCACGGCGCCATAGGGCAGCTTGTGCCGCTCGCGCTCGCGGCCGTGCTCGTCGACCACCACCAGTTCGCCGGAGCGGGACACCGACACGCGGTTGCCGCCGGCCTGGGTGACCACCTTCACGTTGTCCAGGCGAATGGTGCCGCGGGTGCGCACCTCGATGCTGTTGGCTTCGATCTTGCGCGAGACCGCGCCACCGATGTGGAACGTGCGCATGGTCAGCTGCGTACCCGGCTCGCCGATCGACTGCGCGGCGATAACGCCCACGGCCTCGCCGACGTTGACCAGGTGGCCGCGCGCCAGGTCGCGACCATAGCACTTGGAGCAGACGCCGAAGCGGGTCTCGCAGGTAATGACCGAGCGCACCTTGACGGCGTCGACACCGGCCTGCTCGATCTGCGCCACCACGTCTTCGGTCAGCAGGGTGCCGGATTCGACCAGCACGTCGTCGGAACCCGGCAGCAGAATGTCCTGCGCCGCGGTACGGCCCAGGATGCGGTCGCGCAGGGCTTCGATCACGTCGCCGCCGGCCAGCACGGCGCCCAGATGCACACCATCCTCGGTGCCGCAGTCGTGTTCGGTGATGACAAGATCCTGCGCCACGTCCACCAGGCGCCGGGTCAGGTAACCGGAGTTGGCAGTCTTGAGCGCCGTATCGGCCAGGCCCTTGCGCGCGCCGTGAGTGGAGATGAAGTACTGAATAACGTTCAGGCCTTCACGGAAGTTGGCGGTGATCGGCGTTTCGATGATCGAGCCGTCGGGCTTGGCCATCAGGCCGCGCATGCCGGCCAGCTGGCGAATCTGCGCCGCGCTGCCACGGGCACCGGAGTCGGCCATGATGTAGATGGAATTGAACGACGGCTGTGTCACGGATGCGCCGCTGCGATCGGTCACCGTCTCGTGACCGAGCTTCTGCATCATGGCGGCGGCCACCTGCTCGTTGGCATGCGACCAGATGTCGACCACCTTGTTGTAGCGCTCGCCGTCGGTGACCAGGCCGGAGATGTACTGCTCGGCGATTTCCTTCACCTCGCCTTCGGCGCGGGCGATGATGGCGGTCTTCTCGTCCGGCGTGACCATGTCGTCGACGCAGATCGACGCGCCCGACCGGCTGGCGTACTGATAGCCGGTGTACATGAGCTGGTCGGCGAACACCACCGTCGCCTTCAGGCCCACCTTGCGGTAGCAGTCGTTGATCAGGCGCGAGATGACTTTCTTGTCGAGCGCCCGGTTGATCAGCTCGAACGGCATGCCGGCCGGCAGTATCTGCGACAGGATGGCCCGACCGATGGTCGTGTCGAGCAGGCGCGTGCGGGTCTGGAGTTCACCGTCCGCGTTGAACTCGCTGTCGGTGATGCGCACCTTGACTCGCGCGTGCAGTTCGGCTGTGCCGGCGTCATAGGCACGCTTGGCTTCGGCGGCGTCGGCGAACGCGCGGCCTTCCCCACGCACATTGATGCGCTCGCGCGACATGTAGTACAGGCCCAGCACCACGTCCTGGGTCGGCACGATCACCGGCTCACCGTTGGCGGGCGACAGGATGTTGTTGGTGGACATCATCAGGGCGCGGGCTTCCAGCTGCGCCTCCAGCGACAGCGGCACGTGCACGGCCATCTGATCGCCGTCGAAATCGGCGTTGAAAGCGGTGCATACCAGCGGGTGCAGCTGGATGGCCTTGCCCTCGACCAGCACCGGCTCGAAGGCCTGGATGCCCAGGCGATGCAGGGTCGGGGCGCGATTGAGCAGCACCGGATGCTCGCGGATGACTTCCTCGAGCACGTCCCACACTTCCGGCCCACCCTTCTCGACCAGCTTCTTGGCCGCCTTGATGGTGGTGGCCAGGCCGCGGCGTTCGAGCTTGCCGAACACGAACGGCTTGAACAGCTCGAGCGCCATTTTCTTCGGCAGGCCGCACTGGTGCAGCTTCAGTTGCGGGCCGACGACGATCACCGAACGGCCCGAGTAGTCGACACGCTTGCCGAGCAGGTTCTGGCGGAAGCGGCCCTGCTTGCCCTTGATCATGTCGGCCAGGGATTTGAGCGGCCGCTTGTTGGTGCCGGTAATGGCGCGGCCGCGGCGGCCGTTGTCCAGCAGCGCGTCGACCGATTCCTGCAGCATGCGCTTCTCGTTGCGCACGATGATCTGAGGTGCATTCAGGTCCAGCAGGCGCTTGAGGCGATTGTTGCGATTGATGACGCGCCGGTACAGGTCGTTCAGGTCAGATGTCGCAAAACGGCCGCCGTCGAGCGGCACCAGCGGGCGCAGCTCCGGCGGGAGCACCGGCAGCACGGTCAGCACCATCCATTCCGGGCGGTTGCCGGATTCCTCGAAGGACTCCAGCAGCTTCAGGCGCTTGACCAGCTTCTTGTGCTTGGTCTCGGAACCGGTGCTGGCGATTTCCTCGCGCAGGCGCACCGTCTCGGCCGGCAGATCGAGCGCCTTGAGCAGCTGCAGAACCGCTTCGGCACCCATGCGGGCATCGAACTCGTCGCCGTACTGCTCGCGGGCTTCGAAGTACTCCTGATCGGTCAGCAGCTTGCCGCGCTCGAGCGGCGTCATGCCCGGATCGACGACCACGTAGGCCTCGAAATAGAGCACCCGCTCGACTTCGCTCAGGCCCATGTCCAGCGCCATGCCCATGCGCGAGGGCAGGGACTTCAGGAACCAGATGTGCGCCACCGGGCTGGCCAGCTCGATGTGCCCCATGCGCTCGCGGCGGGTCTTGGTCAGGGTGACCTCGACGCCGCACTTCTCGCAGATCACGCCGCGGTGCTTCAGGCGCTTGTACTTGCCGCACAGGCACTCGTAGTCCTTGATGGGCCCGAAGATCTTGGCGCAGAACAGGCCGTCACGCTCCGGCTTGAAGGTGCGGTAGTTGATGGTTTCCGGCTTCTTGACCTCGCCCCAGGACCAGGAGCGGATTTTCTCCGGCGACGCCAGACCGATACCGAAGGCCTCGAAGTCGTCGATGCCGGTGGTCTGCTTCATCAGGTTCAGAAATTCTTTCACGATCGTATCCCCGCTTCAGGTGACCGAAAACCGCAGTTCGGTACTGCCTTATTCGCGCTCGAGTTCAATGTCGATGCCCAGCGACCGGATTTCCCGCACCAGCACGTTGAACGACTCCGGCATGCCGGCCTCGATGCGGTAGTCGCCGTCGACGATGTTCTTGTACATCTTGGTACGCCCGTTCACGTCGTCGGATTTCACCGTCAGCATTTCCTGCAGCGTGTAGGCGGCGCCGTAGGCTTCGAGCGCCCACACTTCCATCTCGCCGAAGCGCTGGCCGCCGAACTGCGCCTTGCCGCCCAGCGGCTGCTGCGTGACCAGGCTGTACGGCCCGGTCGAGCGGGCGTGCATCTTGTCGTCGACCAGGTGGTTCAGCTTCAGCATGTACATGTAGCCGACCGTCACCTGGCGGTCGAAGGCATCGCCCGTACGACCGTCGTACAGCGTGGTCTGCCCGCTCTCGGGCAGTCCAGCCAGGCGCAGCATGGCCTTGATGTCGGCCTCGCGGGCACCGTCGAACACCGGCGTTGCCATCGGCACGCCGCCGCGCAGGTTATGGCCCAGTTCCATGAGTTCGTTGTCGTCGAACGCATCCAGGTCCGCGGCAGTGCCGTCGGACTCGTTATAAATGGTGTGCAGAAGCTGACGCAGCTCCTTGGGCTTGCCACCGGCATCCAGCACCTTGCCGATCTTCAGGCCCAACGCCTTGGCCGCCCAGCCCAGGTGGGTTTCGAGCACCTGACCGACGTTCATGCGCGACGGCACGCCGAGCGGATTCAGGATCACGTCCACCGGGGTACCGTCGGCCATGTACGGCATGTCCTCGGCCGGCACGATGACCGAGATCACGCCCTTGTTGCCGTGACGGCCGGCCATCTTGTCGCCCGGCTGCACGCGACGCTTCTGCGCCACGAACACCTTGACCATCTTGAGCACGCCGGGCGGCAACTCCTCACAAGTGGTCAGCGTCTTGCGCTTCTCGTCCTGCAGGTCGTCGAACTCCTTGCGCTTGCGGGCCAGCTGCTCAAGGATGCGCTCGACCTGTGCCGCGGCCTCGGCGTCCTTGAGGCCGATATCGCTCCATTTCTCGCGCGGCACCGAGGCCAGATAGTCGGCCGTGATGGCGGTGCCGGCCTTGAGTTTGTTCGGACCGACCTGCGCCTCCTTGCCCACCAGCAGGCGCTCGATACGGGCGTAGGCGTCGTCCGCGGTGATGCGGTACTGGTCGTCGAAATCCTTCTTGACGCGCGCCAGGGCGTCGGCCTCGATGGCCTTGGTGCGCTCGTCCTTGGGAACACCCTCGCGGGTGAACACGTGCACATCGATTACGGTCCCGACCACGCCGGCCGACACGCGCAGCGAGGTGTCCTTAACGTCGGACGCCTTCTCGCCGAAGATGGCGCGCAGGAGCTTTTCCTCCGGCGTCATCTGCGTCTCGCCCTTGGGCGTGACCTTGCCGACCAGGATGTCGCCCGGGCGCACCTGCGCGCCAATGGCGACGATGCCGGACTCGTCGAGGTTGGCCAGCGCCGCCTCGCCCACGTTCGGGATGTCGGCGGTGATCTCCTCCGGGCCGAGCTTGGTGTCGCGCGACACGCAGGTCAGCTCCTGGATATGGATGGTGGTGAAGCGGTCCTCCTGCACCACCCGCTCGGAGATGATGATCGAATCCTCGAAGTTGTAGCCGCTCCAGGGCATGAACGCGACCAGCACGTTCTGCCCCAGCGCCAGCTCGCCGATGTCCGTGGACGAGCCGTCCGCCAGCACGTCGCCGCGCTCGATGCGATCTCCGGCCTTGACCCGCGGCCGCTGGTTGATGCAGGTGTTCTGGTTGGAACGGGTGTACTTGGTCAGGTTGTAGATATCGACGCCCGAAGTGCCGACGCCGGCCTCGTCGTCGTTGGCGCGCACCACCACGCGCCCGGCGTCGACCGCCTCGACCACACCGCCGCGCAGCGCCACCACGGCGGTGCCGGAGTCACTCGCAACGGTGCGTTCCATGCCGGTGCCGACCAGCGGCTTGTCGGCGCGCAAGGTCGGAACCGCCTGGCGCTGCATGTTCGATCCCATCAGGGCACGGTTGGCGTCGTCGTGCTCCAGGAACGGAATCAGCGAGGCCGCCACCGACACGATCTGGCGCGGCGACACGTCCATGTACTGCACCTGGTCGGGCGTGGTCATGGTGAATTCGTTGCCGTGCCGGCACGAGATCAGATCGTCGCTGAGGCTGCCGTCGGGCCCCAGCCGCGTGCTGGCCTGCGCGATCACGTACTCGGGCTCGTCGAGCGCCGACATGTAGACCACCTCGTCGGTGACCTTGGCTGCGCGCACCACCCGGTAAGGTGTTTCGAGGAATCCGTAGTCGTTGGCGCGCGCGAACACGGCCAACGAGTTGATCAGGCCGATGTTCGGGCCTTCCGGCGTTTCGATCGGACAGACGCGACCGTAATGCGTGGCGTGCACGTCACGCACCTCGAAGCCCGCCCGCTCGCGCGTCAGGCCGCCCGGGCCCAGCGCCGAGATGCGCCGCTTGTGCGTGACCTCCGACAGCGGGTTCACCTGATCCATGAACTGCGACAACTGCGAGGAGCCGTAGAACTCCTTGATCACCGCCGACACCGGCTTGGCGTTGATCAGGTCCTGCGGCATCAGGCCTTCGGACTCGGCAAACGACAGCCGTTCGCGCACCGCGCGATCCACGCGTACCAGGCCGATGCGAAACTGGTTCTCGATCATTTCGCCGACGCAGCGCACGCGCCGGTTACCCAGGTGATCGCCATCATCGACCGTGCCCTGGCCGTTCTTGATGTCGATCAGCCTGCGCAGCACCGCGACGATGTCTTCCTTCGACAGCACGCCCGGACCGGTCGTTTCAGCGCGACCGACGCCGCGGTTGAATTTCATGCGGCCTACGCCGGACAGGTCGTACAACTCGCTGCTGAAGAACAGGTTCTGGAACAGTGTTTCGGCGGCGTCACGGGTCGGCGGCTCGCCCGGCCGCATGATGTGATAGATCTCGACCAACGCGTCCTGACGACCGGTAGTGTGGTCCACCCGCAGGGTGTCCGAAATATAGGGGCCGCGGTCGACGTCGTTCACGTACAGCACCGACAGTTCGCGCACGCCGGCGGCGCGCAGCTTCTCCAGCAAGGGCGCGTCGAGCAGGGCGTTGGCCTCGGCCAGGATCTCGCCGCTGGTCGGGTCGACCACGGCTTTGGCCAGAACCTTGCCATGGACATAGTCAGGCGGCACAACCAGCTCGCGCGCGCCACTGGCATCCAGCTGCTTGGCTTGGCGCGCCGAAATGCGCTTGCCGGCCGGCACGATCACCTTGCCCTTGGCATCCAGAATGTCGAAGGTGACCTGCTGGTTGCGCATGCGCTCGGGCACCAGATCCAGCGTGATCTGCTCGCTGGTCAGACGCAGCGTATCGGTCTCGAAGAACAGGCCCAGGATTTCCTCGACACCATAGCCAAGCGCGCGCAGCAGCACGGTGGCCGGAATCTTGCGGCGCCGATCGATGCGCACGTACACCAGGTCCTTCGGGTCGAACTCGAAGTCCAGCCATGAGCCGCGGTACGGAATGATGCGCGCCGAGAACAACACCTTGCCGGACGAGTGCGTCTTGCCCTTGTCGTGCGTATAGAACACGCCCGGCGAGCGGTGCAGCTGCGAGACGATGACCCGCTCGGTGCCGTTGATGACGAAGGTGCCGGTGTCGGTCATCAGGGGAATTTCCCCCATGTAGACCTCCTGCTCGCGCACGTCCTTGACCACGCGGTTCTTGCCGGCCTTGTCGTAGATGACCAGTCGCACGCGCGCCCGCAGCGGCGCGGCGTAGGTCATGCCGCGGACCTGACAGTCCTGGACGTCGAACGGCGAACGACCCAGCCGATACTCGACGAACTCAAGCGCCGCGGCGCCGGTGCTGCTCTGGATCGGGAACACCGACCGGAAAGCCGCTTGCAGGCCACGGTCCTCGCGCCGTTCCGCGGGCACGTCCGTCTGCAGGAAGCGCCGGTACGAATCCAGCTGCATCTGCAGCAGGTTCGGCACCTCCAGCACTTCCGGCCGCCGGCCGAAACTCTTGCGGATACGCTTTTTCTCGGCGAACGAGTAAGCCATGGATCGCAGCCCCCAGACGAAACCTTCAGATGTCACTCACACGCAGGCCGATCGGCAGTGCACTGCTCGACGACGGCGCGCGGAGCGGCCAAAAACGAGACAAAAGAAGACCCCGACGCAACGTGGCCGGTTGTTTACACCGCCACGCAGCGCCTGGGGCCTTCCCTTGGGTACGGCACAGCCTGGCCGCCGAAGGCGGCCGGACCGGACCGTGGATGCGTCCTGCCGATTGGCTCAGACGCGGCTCGGCGACGATTACTTGACCTCGGCGGCCGCGCCGGCCTCGACCAACTGCTTGACCACGTCCTCGGCCTCGGCCTTCGGAACACCGGTCTTGATGGTGGCCGGAATGGCCTCCACCAGGTCCTTGGCTTCCTTCAGACCCAGTCCGGTCAGGGCGCGCACAGTCTTGATCACGTTGACCTTGTTCTCGCCAAAGCTCGACATGACCACGTCGAACTCGGTGCGCTCCTCGACCTGTGCCGCGGCATCGCCACCGGCCACGGCCACCGGCGCGGCCGCAAAGGCTGCCGCACTGACACCAAATTTCTCTTCCATCATGCTGATGAGGTCGACGACTTCCATCACCGTCATGTTGGAAATTGCGTCGAGAATTTCTTCCTTGCTAACCGCCATGGTCCTGACTCCTGGGAACGAAAAATAAAAATTAGAAATAGCGCGGCCCGACCCTGCCGCCTCAACCCTGCTTCTGGTCCCGCACCGCCGCCAGCGTGCGCACCAGCTTGCTGTTGGGCGCCGCCAGCACACGCACCAGCTTGGCGATCGGCGCCTTCATGACGCCCATCAACTGCGCGATGGCTTCATCGCGGGTCGGCAGCTTGGCTACCGCATCCAGATCTTCCGGCCGCAGCAGGCGTCCGGCGACCGCCACCAGTCGGACTTCGGCTTTCGGGTTGGCCTTGCGAAAATCGCGCACCATGCGCGCCGCGGCGCCTGGCTCGCCGCGCGAGAAGGCAACCATCAGCGGTCCGCGGGCAGCCTCGCGCACGCACTCGAAACCGGTGCCCTCGACAGCCCGCCGCAGCAGGGTGTTCTTGACCACCTTCAGGTACACATCAGCCTTGCGTGCTTCGCGCCGCAGGCCGGTCACCTGCCGCACGGTCAGCCCGCTCAAGTCCAGACCCACCAGCACCGGTGCGGTCGCGGCCACGCCGGCCACTTCGCTCACGATTGCCTGTTTTCTTTCCAGAATGCTCGCCACGGCCAGATTCCTTTATTGACTAAGTAGACCGTCGGCTCACTGGCCGAGACTGGCCAGATCGACGGACAGGCCCGGACCCATGGTGGACGAGACCGTCACCTTGCGCAGGTAAGTGCCCTTCGACGTGGCCGGCTTCAGACGCTGCACGTCCGCCAGCACCGCCTGCAGGTTCTCGCGCAGGGCCTCAACCGGGAACGACACGCGGCCGATCACGAAGTGCACGATGCCGGCCTTGTCGGTACGAAACCGCACCTGGCCCTTCTTGGCATTGCTGACGGCAGTCGCCACGTCCGGCGTCACCGTGCCCACCTTGGGGTTGGGCATCAGGCCCCGCGGACCGAGCACCTGACCCAGAGTACCGACCACGCGCATGGCGTCCGGCGCGGCAATCACCACGCTGAAATCCAGATCGCCGCCACGAATGCGCTCGGCAAGATCTTCCATGCCGACGGCGTCTGCACCGGCGGCGGTGGCCGCTTCGGCCGCCTGGCCCTGCGCGAACACGGCCACGCGGGCTTTCTTGCCGGTGCCGTGCGGCAGCACGGTGGCGCCACGCACGACCTGATCGGACTTGCGCGGGTCGACGCCCAGGTTCAGCGCCACATCCATGGACTCGTCGAACTTGGCGTTCGCCACTTCCTGCAGCAGACCGAGCGCATCGGCCAGCGGCAATTGACGACGGCCAGCCAGTTTCTCGTCGATCGCGCGACGTCGCTTGCTGTTTGCCATGTCAGACCCCCTCCACCGTCAGGCCCATGCTGCGCGCGCTGCCCGCAATGGTGCGCAGCGCCGCTTCCAGATCGGCCGCAGTCAGGTCCGGCTCCTTGGCGCGGACGATGTCTTCCAGCTGCGCGCGGGTAACCGAGCCGACCTTGTTGGTATTCGGGTTCGGGCTGCCCTTCGCGATACCGGCGGCCTTGCGCAGCAGCACCGACGCGGGCGTGGTTTTCTTGATGAAGGTGAAGCTGCGGTCTTCATAGACCGTGATCACCACCGGCACCGGCAGACCCGGCTCCATGCTGGCCGTCTCGGCATTGAAGGCCTTGACGAACTCCATGATGTTCACGCCGCGCTGGCCCAGTGCCGGACCGACCGGCGGGCTGGGGTTGGCCTGACCGGCTTTCACCTGCAGCTTGATGTACGCACTGACTTTTTTTGCCATTTCAAAATTCCAGTTGACGGGTACAGCGCCTCACGGCTCCCCGTTGCCACCGCTCGGGCGGCTAGGCTTTCTCTACCTGGGAGAAATCCAGCTCGACCGGTGTGGACCGGCCGAAAATCATTACCGATACGTTCAGTCGGTTCTTCTCGTAATTGACCTGCTCCACGACGCCGTTGAAGTCGTTGAAGGGGCCATCGGCCACACGCACCATCTCGCCGACCTCGAACAGCACCTTCGGCCTTGGCTTGTCCTGACCCTCGCGCACGCGGCTGAGAATCTCGTCCGCCTCGCGCTCGGTGATCGGGGCCGGCTTGTCGCCGCTGCCGCCGATGAACCCGAGCACCCGCGGCACGCTGCGCACCAGGTGCCAGGTTTCCTCGTCCATTTCCATCTGCACCAGCACGTAGCCGGGGAAGAACTTGCGCTCGCTGGACCGCTTCTGGCCGTCCTTCATCTCGACCACTTCCTCGGTCGGGACCAGAATCTCGCCGAATCGGTCCTCCAGGCCGGCCCGCGCAACACGCTCCTTGAGCGTGCGCTGCACGGTTTTCTCGTAGCCCGAGTAGGCGTGCACCACATACCAACGCATCGCCACCGATCAGCCCCCCATGCCCATGAAGCCCCTGATCGCGAGGCTGATCAACCAGTCAAAAAACCACAGCATGAGGCCAACCACCACCGCCGCCACGAACACGATTCCGGTGGTCTGCAGCGTCTCGCGCCGCGTCGGCCAGATCACGCGCCGCACCTCGGTGCGCGAGTCCTTCAAAAATCCCCACAGGCGCCCACCCGGACCACTGCGCGAGCCAATCAGCAGGGCCAGTCCGACACTGGCCAGCACCACCAGCACACGAACGACCTGCGGCTGATCGGCCAGAACATAAAACCCGACCACGCCGCCCACCAGCACTGCCGCGGCCAGGGTCAGCTTCAGACGATCCGCAAACCCCTGCTTCGCCATCGGCGCATTGACTGCCATATTCGTGAGCCTTCGAGAGTGTCTTTGAAACCGGCCCAGAAATGGCAGGCCAGGAGGGAATCGAACCCCCAACCTGCGGTTTTGGAGACCGCCGCTCTACCGATTGAGCTACTGGCCTGTACCTTGCAACACCCGACGCGCCGGCATCCAGCCGGCCCTTACTCGATCACCTTGACGACCACGCCGGCGCCGACCGTGCGGCCGCCCTCGCGGATCGCAAACCGCAGCCCGTCGTCCATCGCGATCGGCGTGATCA
>Ga0268299_1000352_pt1 | contig 154462 bp, 139 predicted proteins | sample NOBtaG_FD_193484 | JGI IMG/M metagenome (GOLD analysis project Ga0268299, IMG submission 193484) | Activated sludge microbial communities from bioreactor in Nijmegen, Gelderland, Netherland - NOB reactor | ecosystem: Engineered > Bioreactor > Aerobic > Activated sludge | place: Netherlands...
TGGCCCTGTCCAACCTCATGCGAAACCGCACGACCCTGGTGGTGGCGCATCGGCTGTCGACCATTCAGAATGCCGATCGCATCGTCGTGCTCGACCGTGGCACGGTGGCGGAGATCGGCACGCATGATGAGTTGTTACGGAAGGGTGGCCTCTACAAGCGGCTGCACGCGATGCAATTTGCCGACGCGCTGCCTCAATAGATGAAGAGCGGAGGGTGAACAGGTGAGCGATTCCATTACGGACAACCGCCCGGCCGGTCCCGCGCCGAAGCAGGCCCTGATGAAGCGTCTGACCAATGCGCTCAAAGTCGCGGTCGTGCCGGTTGTCGGGTATCATGTGATTCAACTGCTCCGCCGCACGATGGGGTGGCGCACCGAGGGCATGGAGCATGTGTCCCGGCGCTTCGGGCAGGGGCAGCGCGTGATTCTGGCTTTTTGGCACGCGCAGCAACTGATGATGCCGCTGGCCATCCCTGACCTCAAAGCCCATATCCTCATCAGCCAGCACCGGGACGGCGAATTGATCTGCCGGATTGTGGCGCGATTCGGGCTGGACGCCGTGCGAGGGTCCAGCACCAGAGGCGGCGCGGAGGCCTTTCGCCGGTTGGTGCGTCTCGGGCGGTCGGGCGGCAACCTGGTGGTGACGCCGGATGGCCCGAAAGGCCCGCGGCAGGTCGCCAAGGTGGGGGTGGTGCAGCTGGCAAGGGCGACCGACCTGCCGATTATCCCCATGGCCTTCGGCTGCTCAAAAAAAAACTCTTCGCGAGCTGGGACCGGTTCATCATGCCCTATCCCTTCTCGCAGGGCATTTTCCTCATCGGGTCGCCTTTGCCGGTCCCGTCCGATGCGTCCGCTGACGAGCTGGAGCGCCTGCGCGGGGAGTTGGAAGCGACCCTGAACCGCATGACGATCGAGGCCGATGCGGCGGCCCGGCTGGCTCGTCCGTAATGTGGCATCTGCTCTACAACAGTCTGCTCCTCCTGGTCTCCCCGGTTATCCTCGGTGTGTTGCTGGCGAAACAGCGGTGCCGTCGCGGCTTGCCCCAGCGGTTGGGATTGCGTGTGGGGCCGCGCCGTCAAGGTTCTGCGGGCCCCTGCATTTGGATTCACGCGGTGTCGCTGGGTGAAGTAGTGGCGGTGGCGCCGTTGGTGCGGGAGCTGCGCCGGCGGTATCCGGATACGAGATTGGTGGTCTCCACCGTGACGGAAACCGGACGGGAGGCGGTGGAGCAGCGCCTGGAAGGGGTGGCGGCGCATCGATATGCCCCGCTGGATTTTCCCTGGGTCGTGAATCGGGCGATCGATGAAATCCAGCCCAGTTTGTATGTGTTCGTCGAAACCGAGCTCTGGCCCAATCTCCTCCGAAGTCTCCGGCGGCGGAATATTCCATCGGTCCTCGTCAACGGGCGGCTCTCCACCCGCTCGTTCCAGCGGCAGCGCCTGCCCGTCATCCGGGACTTTTATCGCACGATGCTGAATATGATCAGCTGTTGCCTCATGCAATCGGAGCGCGATGCCCAGCGCATGATTGAACTGGGGGCCGAGCAGTCGCGGGTCCGGTGTACCGGCAATATCAAGTTCGACCAGCCGATTCCCCAAGCACCAGCCGGTGGCGCAGTCGTATCCAAGCAGGCCCTCGGATTACAGGTGCGCGAACGGTTGGTTCTGGCGGGGAGCACGCATCCCGGCGAGGAAGAGATCATCGTGAGCGCCTATCAGTCGTTGTGCGAGGATTTCCCCGATCTGTGTCTGGTGCTGGCTCCGCGTCATATCGAGCGGGCGGCGCAAGTGGTCGAGATGGTACGGGCCAAGGGAATGGCCGTGTTCCGGCGGAGCACCGGTCAGACGGAAGCGCTGCCCCCATCCGGTCCGCGCGTAGTGGTCCTCGACACCAGGGGGGAATTGGCGCTCTTGTATCGGGAGGCTGTCGTGGCCTTCGTGGGTGGCACCCTGGTGCCGGTCGGGGGGCACAATCTGCTGGAACCGGCGCTGTGGGGAAAACCGGTGCTCTTTGGCCCGCATACCGATCACTGCGCCGAGGTGGCGACGCTGTTGCTGAATGCCCGCGGCGGGCGCGTCGTGGAAGACGCGCAAGACCTCGCCCAGCGTTTGCGGGAACTCCTCGGTCATCCGGACGATTTGACACGGATGGGCCAGGCGGCGCAGCAGGTGGTCGCGGACAACCAGGGTGCGCTTCAACGCAGCGCGGAGATCATTGCCACGTTTCTCCCGCCGGGGGTCTGGCCGACTGAATCAGAGGCCGCTCCGCATCGGGCCTTCTCGCGTCCCCGCTCGTCATGAGGCCGATGCTGCAATCCTGGTTGCGATGGGTGGGGTATCCCTATGAACTGGCGGTCAGGCTGCGTCTCCGGGGATATGAACGGGGCTGGTTTCCCACGCGCCGGTTGCCCCGCCCTGTGATCAGCATCGGCAATCTCACCGTGGGCGGGACAGGCAAGACGCCGGTCGTCATGCACGTCGTCGAGCGATTGATCGCCCAGGGCAAACGTGTCGCCATCTTGAGCCGCGGCTACCGGCGTCGCAGCAAGGCGCCGCAGGTGCTCGTGTCGGACGGGCGGCAGGTCCTGGTGGGGCCGGACGAGGCCGGCGACGAACCCTATCTCATGGCGCGCCGTTGCCCTCAGGCCGTGGTGGCGGTCGGAGCGGATCGCCATGCGCTCGGCCAGTGGGTGCTGAGCCGTGTGGCGGTGGATTGTTTTGTGCTCGATGACGGATTTCAGCATGTCCAGCTGCATCGCGATGTGAATCTGTTGCTCGTGGACGCCACGGATTCGGCCGGTCTCAGAGCGACGTTGCCGGTCGGCCGGTTACGGGAGCCGCTCTCCGCAGCGGCCCGCGCTTCGGTCCTGCTCATCACCAGGGTCGATTCCGAAGAGGCAGGGGAACCAGTCCGGCAACAGTTGCGGCTGGGCTGTCCGACTCTTCCGCCGCCGGTCTATGTGGGGTTTCCGGCAGAAGAATTCCGGCGCGTGGGGACCGATGAGCGCGGTGCGTTAGACGCATTCCATGGCCGCTCGGCGCTCATTTTCAGCGGCATCGGCAATGCGGGATCCTTTCACGCTCTCGTGGCAGGTTTGGGGATCACCGTGACCGAGACGCTGGCATTTCCCGACCATGTGCACTATACCCATGCCATGATGGAGACCATTCGCGCCAGGGCACAAGCCCGTGGCGTTGATCTGCTGGTGACGACAGAGAAAGACGCGGGCAAGGTGGCGCAGTTTCTCACGGCGGAGGACGCCTGTTGGGCCGTCCGGCTTCGCACGGAAATTGTGTCCGGGCAGGAGCGGTTGGAGCGGCTCCTGCGTTGTGATCCGGAAGGCAGGCCGGCGAACCATGCATAAGGACGAGATCCGGCGCATCGTGGTCCGCGGTCCCAACTGGCTGGGCGATGCGGTCATGTGCGAGCCGGCCTTGAGTCAGGTGCGCACGCTGTTTCCGCAGGCCGAGATCACGCTCCTGGTGAAGCCGGCCATCGCGGATCTGCTGGCACAACACCCGGCGGTGAATCGCACCTTGGTCTACGACGACCGCGGACGCCATGCGGGAGTGACCGGCAAGTGGACGCTGACCGGAGTGTTGCGCCGTCACCGGTTCCAGCTTGCCATTTTGTTCCAGAATGCGTTTGAGGCGGCGCTGATCAGTTTCCTGGCCGGCATCCCCCGGCGGTTCGGTTATGCCACGGATGGGCGGAGTCTGCTGTTGACCGATCCGGTAAGCGTGCCGCCGCGCAGCGCGCAGAAGCACCAGGTCGAGTACTATTGGGATCTGCTGAAACCCTTGGGGGGGCAGGGCCAGGCGTCGGCGCCGCGTCTCTTTGTCACGCCGGAAGAGTCCGCGCTGATCGCGCGCCGGCTGGCTGATGCCGGAATCGGCCCGTCGGACCTGGTCATCGGCGTCAACCCCGGCTCGACCTACGGCCATGCCAAACGGTGGTTGCCGGACCGGTATGCCGAGGTGGTCAATCGTATGGTCAAGGAGGCGCAGAGTCAAACCGGTGCCCGGGTCGGGGTGGCCATCGTGGGAGCCAAGGGCGAGGAAGCGCTCGGGAAAGCCATCGCCGGTCAGATTCATACCCGCACGGTCGTCTGTTCCGGGCAGACCACCGTGCGCGAATTGCTGGCGCTGGTCAAACGCTGCCAGTTGTTTCTGACGAACGATACGGGGCCTATGCATGTGGCGGCCGCGTTCAACGTTCCGCTGGTGGCGGTGTTCGGTCCAACCGATTGGCAGACGACCTCGCCCTTCGGCGTCGATGCCCAGCTGGTCCGGCAGCCGGTGTCTTGCGCACCCTGCCTGTTGCGGGAATGTCCGATCGATCACCGGTGCATGACCGGCGTGACGGTGGAGCAGGTGCACAGCGCGACCCTGCGCCATTGGCCGCTCGCGGGCCCTCTTCCGGTCCATGAGCCTGAAGCGGCGGTACCGGCACTGTCACCGACGGCGCTGGCGGGAGTCACCGTGTTTCTGGATCGCGATGGGACGTTGAACGCCGATACCGGGTATGTGAAGAGCCCGGACGCATTCATGCTGCTGCCGGGCGTCGGCGCGGCGCTCGCCGCACTGAAACAGGGCGGCGCACGGCTCGTTGTGGTGACGAATCAGTCCGGGGTGGGGCGAGGATATTTCAGCGTCAAAGATCTGGAAGCCATCCATCACAAGTTGCGGCTGTTGCTCGCCGAAGCCGGGGTGACGCTCGACGGATTGTATTTCTGCCCGCATCATCCGGACGATCGCTGCCACTGCCGGAAGCCGGCGCGCGGGATGGTGGATCGAGCCCTGGCCGAATTGCAGGTGGACCTGAGCCGTGCTTATGTCGTCGGGGACAGTGCGCGTGATGTCGAATTGGCCAAGCAGGTGGGGGCGCGCGCCGTGCTCGTCATGACGGGCCCGTCGGGGGTGGAGGCATTGGCCGATCTCACGGCGCGAGATCTCTCCCCGGACCATGTGGCTCCTGATCTGCGACATGCCGTGGACTGGATCGTCGCCCACGCGACACGCAAGCCCGGTACCGATGTCACGCGTTGAGCGAGCCTCATCTCCTGGTGGCCAATGATCGAACCGGTCCGCCGCATCCTGCTCATCAAACCCAGTTCCCTGGGCGACATCGTGCATGCGATGCCCACTTTGGCGGCGTTGCGAGAGCGGTTTCCGCAGGCCGAGGTGACGTGGCTGGTCAAGCGGCAATGGGCAGCGCTCGTGGACGCGATCCAAGGTGTCGATCATGTCTGTGCGGTGGAGCCGGGGCTGGCTGGCTGGTTGGGACGGGTACCGGACCTCCGTGCAGCGCGCTTTGATCTGGTCGTCGATCTTCAAGGATTGCTCAGAAGCGGGGCCATGGCCTGGCTGACCGGCTGTGGCAGGCGTGTGGGGTTTGCGAATGCGCGTGAAGGCAGTCCGTACTTTTACACCCGGCTTGTCGCCGTCCCCGGCGGGGCGATGCATGCCGTGGACCGCTATCTGCTCGTGGCGGAGGCCCTGGGGGCTGCGCGTCCGGCAGCGCCGCGATTCGACTTCACCGATCGGCCAATAGACCGCGAGGCTCTGGAGTCCCTGCTCGCAGCGGCGGGTCTGGCCGGTTCGTCGCGATGGATTGCGATGAACGTGTCGGCTCGCTGGCAAACGAAGCGCTGGCCTCCGCAGCAGTTTGCCGAAGCGGCGGATCGGCTGTCCGAGGCGCGGGGCCACCCGATTGTGTTTATCGGAGGCCCGGCCGAGCGACCGGAGACGCGCGCCGTCATGGCGCTCATGCGCACGAAAGCGGTTGATCTGACGGGACAGACCCCTGTAGGCTTGCTGCCCGGTCTGTTGCGCCGCGCCGCCGTGCTGGTGACGAATGATTCCGGTCCCATGCACATCGCCGCGGCGGTAGGCACTCCGGTCGTGGCACTGTTCGGGCCGACCGATCCGGTAAAGACAGGCCCCTATGGCTCCGGACATGTCGTCCTGTCCAATCCGGTTGACTGCAGGCCCTGCTTTCGTCGCGACTGCTCCCGCGCCGTCACGCTCGAATGTTTGACCGGCGTGACTGCGGAGCAGGTCGTGCGCGCAGTGCAGCATCAGCTCGGACGATCGCGTACGTCAGGATCATCGTGAATATTCTTATTGCGGAATCCAGCATGGCGGTCGGCGGACAAGAACTCGCCGTCCTCCTGCATGCCGAACGCCTGGCGGCGCGCGGCCATCACATCCGCCTGGTCTTGGAGCCGCGCAGTCCCATCATGGCCATGGCCCGGGAGCGCGGACTGCCGGTGGAGCCGTTCGTGATGCGGCAATGGCGCCTGCCTCTGTCCATTCTGGCGTTTCGGCGGTTGATCACACGGGAACAGCCCGACATCGTCCATGTGAATAGTTCGCGGGACAGTTGGATCGCGGCCCTCTCTGCGCGTCTCCTGTCACCGCGCCCGAAGGTCATTCGTACGCGCCACATCTCGGCGCCGCTGAACAACAGTGCCACCACGCACCTGTTATACCGGCGCCTGTTCGACATGGTGATCGTGACCGGCGGAGAGCGCAACCGGCAGGATCTGATCCATCGAGACGGCCTCTCGCCGGATCGTGTCGCGTCGTTTCCGATCGGCTTGGATGTCGGGCAATTTTCACCGGGCCCTCCCAAGGAGGATATCCGCGCCGAGCTCGGCATTCCGCCGGGGCATCTGCTGGTCGGCATGATTTCCTACCTGCGCGATTACAAAGGCCATCGCTATCTGGTCGAAGCGGCGGCCAAGGTGTTGAAGCAGCATCCGGCGGCGGCCTTTCTCATCGTGGGGGAAGGGCCGGAAGAGCAGAACATTCGCGCGCAGATCGAGCGGCTCGGACTGGCGACTGATGTCCGCATGCTGGGTTTCCGCGACGATCTCTTGGACGTGTTCCGGTCGTTGAACCTGTTCGTGATTCCCACGGTGGAGGGCGATACGATTCCTCAGGTGCTGATGCAAGCCTTGGCGATCGGTTTGCCGGTCGTGTCGACCACCACCGGTTCGATTCCCGATGTGATCGCCGACGGCGAATCCGGTTTTCTCGTTCCGCCTCGCGATCCCGACGCGCTGGCCGACCGGATCGTCAGCCTCTTGAAGGATCCCGAGCTTCGCGCGGCGATGGGGCGGCGGGGGCGTCGTACCGTGGAGCAGTCCTATTCCATCGATCGGATGGTGGATGAATTGGAGCGGGTCTATCGCAAGGTCATCGCGGCATGAGGCGGCGATGGGCTAAGGCGCGGGCGTCGTTCCGCAAGACCCTGCTGTTCTGGTGGATCCTGTTCGTCGTCATTCAGACGGCGGAGCGGATGTTCCTCTTGCCGGACGCCTTCGAGCAGGAGATCCCCACCTGGCCCTTGCTGCTCAAGGCGCTCCTGGTCGGTGTGCGGGGAGATTTTATCACCGCGACCTTCGCCCTCGCGCTGGGGGGAGTCGGAGCCGCTGTCTACACCTTGTTGAGTCACGGATGGACGGGGCTGCGGCAGACTCCGCAGCTCGCGGCGCGATCGTTTCACCCTGCCTTCCATCTCGGCTGCGGCCTCTCAGGCGGACTGCTGTTTGTGCTCCTCTGTGTGGACATGGGGTACTACGCGTTTAATCACCAGCATATGGACTTCGTGTTTCTCGAGTATGTGGGCGATCTCCTCGCTCCGGCGACGTCGACGGGCGGAACGAATGTCCAGGCGATGCGGCAGACCGGCGCGGAGTTGGAGGCGACCGGAAAATGGGTGTCGCGCCTAGCGCTGTTCGTGGCGGTTCAAGCGGCGGCCATCGGTCTGTGGTGGTGGACCTTCTCCGGCGCCGTCGTGCCGGCGCTGGACCGCTGGCGGCCCGGCTCGGGATTTCAGGCGAATACGTTGCTAGTTCTTGCGCTGGTCGCGGGAGGCGCCGGCTTTCACCATTCCGGCCCCTATGGGATTCGAATCACACCGATCGGCAGCATGGTCTACTACACGCTGGCGCAAAATCCAGTGCTGTTTGCTGCCGAGGCGTTGCGCATGGCGCTGGTCTCGCGCAATCCCATCGAACGGCGAGCGGATACCGATGCCCTGCCGTATGATGAGGCGCTACGCACCACTCAGCGGTTGCTGGGACCGGCCGGCACGTTCGTGGACCCTCGTTACCCGTTCGTGCGGACGATGGCGCCCGCTGCCGACGGCGTTCGATTGCCGAAGCCGGCCAACATCCTACTCGTGTTTCTGGAAGGATTGGACCGCCGCTATCTCGGTCAAACCTATGGCGAGGTGAAGGGCACGCCGTTTCTGGATCGTTTGAGAGACGAGAGCGTCTATTTCCAAAACTTTTTTTCGAACGGCGTGCAAACCTCCAGGGGGCTCTTCGCGACGCTGTGCAGCACTTTCCCCCGGCAGGGCGCGGCCGCGATGAAGACGCGGTATGCCCACGATTACCTCTGCCTGCCGTCTCTCCTGCAGCGTCAAGGCTACAGTACGGAAATGGTGATCGGGCAGCATCGGGACCTGAACCGGCTCCAGTCCTTCGTGGCCCGCAACGGCTTGCAGCAATTGATGGACGAAGGGGATTTCCCTGCCGAGGCGGAGCGGGCGGGACTGGGCATTGTCGACGGGGCGCTGTTCGACGTGTGTTATGAACGGATCAAGCAGCGGCAAGCCGAAGGCAAGCCGTTTTTTCTCACCACGCTCACCTTGTCGACGCATCATCCCTTCGCGACGCCCGTGACCCATCCGGAGGTGCGGCTGCTCCGGCGGCAGGTGCAGGATAAATATGTCGCCGCGTTGCGATACACGGACCTCGAGCTGGAGCGCGTCTTTACCAGGCTGCTCCGCGAGGGATTGCTGCGCAATACGGTCGTCGTCATTCTGGGTGATCACGGCCGGCATGAACCGGTGGGAAAGTCCGATCTGGAGCGAAAAATCGGGCATTTTGCTTCACCCCTGTTCGTCTGGATGGACGAATCCTTGCGGAGCCCTGCGACCTATCGGCCTGGCACGGTCAGTACCATCGCCAGTCAGGTGGATCTGGCTCCGACCCTCCTCTCGTTGATCGGGGGATTGCCCGCGCTGAGCTCGTTTGCGGGCCATGATGTGAGCTGCGCGCTGGTGCGGGACTGCCTGCCGGAGCAGGTGGCCTATCTGACGAGCGTGTATGACAACATGGTCGGGCTGGCGAGCGCGGAAGGATTGCTGGTGCATTCCTTCACCACCGACAGCTTTCAGGGCGCGACCTTGAACTTCGAGGCGATTCCCGAAGAGCAGGCGCGCGGCGGGCGTCGTTCACTTGCTCGCGAACAGGAATTACTGGCGCTGTATGAGGTCGCCAATCTGACGTTGGACGCCGATCGGCTCTGGTCCTGGCGGGAATTCGGGAGCCGATTGTGAGCGGTCAGCAGCCGGAGCCCATCGCCGATCTGATGGCTAAAGGACCAGTGCCTGTGGATCGTGTGCCGGTATCGGCCGTCGTCATTGCCTACAACGATGAACCCAACATGCGGGCCTGCCTTGAATCCCTGACTTGGGCGGATGAAATCATCGTGGTGGATTCTCACAGCACCGACGGCACCGAACGCATCAGCCGCGAGTTCACCGAGAAGGTCTATCAGCATGACTTCCACGGATTCGGCCGTCTCAGAAACGAGGCGCTGGCGCATGCGACGCACGATTGGGTGTTCAGCCTGGACACGGATGAACGGGCCACCCCCGAGCTGCGCGAGGAGATCCTGCGGGTGTTGACCGGGAAGCCGGAGGCCGATGCCTATTTCGTGCCGCGGAAGAATTATTTTCTCGGGCGCTGGATCAAACATTGCGGCTGGTATCCCGACTACCGGCAACCGCAATTGTTCCGCAAAAGCAAGCTGCGTTACCGGGACGAGCTAGTCCATGAAAGTTTCGATCTGGATGGAACGTTGGGGTATCTCACGGCGGCGGCGCTCCAGTATCCCTTCCGCGACATCGACCATTATCTGGCCAAGCAGGAACGGTATTCCGACCTGATGGCCAGGCGGATGGTCGAACAGGGCCGATCATTTTCGTGGCATCAGCTGCTGTCCCATCCTTGTTTTACCTTCGTGAAGATGTATCTCGGGCGCAAGGGATGCCTGGACGGCGTGCCGGGGCTGATTTTGTCCGGCCTCTACGCCTATTACACGTTCATCAAATATGCGCGGTTTTGGGAGCTCCAGGCGCAGGCAATTCCGCAGCCGAGTCAGGCTGCGCCGGTGAAGCAAGGCTAAGGATCGAGACCATCAATGGGTGAGGTCGGGCGAAACGGTATGGCGATTGCGGCGGTGGTCATCACCAAAGACGAGGAACAGAATATCGCGGACTGCCTGGAATCATTGCGGTGGGTCGATGAGCTCATCGTGGTCGATGCGGAGAGCCGGGACCGAACCGTCGAGCTGGCCAATCGGTATACCTCGCGAGTGTTTGTCCGGCCATGGCCGGGCTACGGACCGCAAAAGAATTTCGGCATCGACCAAGCCGGAGCGGACTGGATCCTGGTGGTGGATGCCGACGAGCGGGTGTCGGAGGCTCTGCGGCGGGAGATTCAAACTGTTGTGAGCGGTCAGCCGGCTGCCGACATCGGAGGCTACGAAATCCCCCGGCGAAATTTTTTTTACGGGAAATGGATTCAAGGCGGCGGGTTGTATCCGGACTATCAACTGCGGTTGTTCCGCAAGGCGGCCGGCCGCTACGACGATGTGCGGCTCCATGAAAACCTCGCACTGAGCGGCCGGCGGGAGCGTCTTCACGAGCCCTTCATCCATTACAGTATGCCCACCGTCCACCATCACCTCCGCAAGATGATGCGGTACACCACGCTCGGCGCGGATGAAAAACTGAAGCGGGTCCGCCATGTCAGCGGCTGGACCATTGCCACTCATCACCTCGGCACCATTCTCAAAACCCTGTTCACGCGCGGCGGGTATCGCGACGGCGTGCACGGGCTGGTGGTGGCGATGTTCGCCGGACTCCACACCTTCGTGAAATACGCCAAGGCCTGGGAGCGGCTGAACGCCAGGCGCGGCGCATGATCGCAATGGCCGCTTCTTGCCGGCATTCGACCGGGAGCGCGTTCGGGTGATGCGTATCGGGATCGACGCGGCGTCACTGGTCGGAGACAAGGGCGGCGTCGGCTGGCATACGCATCATTTGCTGAACGCCTTGCTGGCCCTGGGTGATGACGCGGACTATGTCGGGTATCTCCGGCCCGGATCTCTGCGAGGGGGTGGGCTCAGCGGCTGGCCGCCGGGCCCCCGCATGCGCTGGATCGAGGCGCCGCGCTGGCTGATGCCCTGGCGAGGGCGATGGGACCGGCTGGATCTCTATCACGGTCCTAACTTTAAGATGCACACGACGGGCCGGCACGGTGGGATCGTGACCATCCATGATTTGTGGCTGGCCCGGCATCCGGAATATTCCCGCAAACTGTTGGGGCAGACAGGTTCTTCCCGGCGGGCCATCGCGACGGCCAAGCGGGCGCGGAAGGTCGTGACGGTGTCTGAATTCTCTGCCCGGGAGATCGAAGGCCTGTATGGCATCCCGCGGGATCATGTGCGGGTGATTCATAACGGCGTGTCGGAGGACTTCACGCCCCTGTGCACGGACGAGATCCGGTCGGAGGTGCGGGCGCGCTGGTCTCTTCCACCCGCCGGCTTCCTTCTCTTTGTCGGCGGAGCAGACCCGAGAAAAAACCACGTGGGATTCTTGCAGGCCGTGGCCCGGTGCCGTGCGCAACTGGGCGGACGGGCGATCGTGCTGGTCGGGGACGCGGAGCATCCGCAGGGAAGTTATCAGACGACCGCGCAGTCGCTCGGCCTGGAGCGGGAGGTCCGCTGCACGGGGCGTCTCGACCGTGAAGATCTGCGCCGGTTATACTCCTGCGCCGATGTGTTCGTCTTCCCGTCACGCTATGAAGGGTTCGGCATGCCGGTGCTGGAGGCGATGGCCTGCGGGGCGCCCACCATTACGTCTTCGAGCTCGTCATTGCCCGAGGTCGCAGGTGACGCAGCGTTGCTGGTCGATCCCGACGATGTCGAAGGCTTGGCGCGGGCGATGGTGAACGTCGTGTCCGACGCGGAGCTTCGGCGGAGCCTGCGGCATCGCGGATTCGAACGGGCCCGGCTGTTTACGTGGCAACGGGCGGCCCAGGCTACTCAAGCGCTCTATCGCGAGCTCTGCAGATGAGCCTCAGAGAGATGAGCCATCCCAAAAAGATCCTGATCATCAAGTTGCGGCACATCGGGGATGTGTTGCTGTCGACGCCGGTGTTGCGCGCGTTGCGAGAGGCCTTTCCCGACGCGCAGCTCACCGTGCTGGTCAATCGCGGGACCGAAGGAATACTCGCGCACAATCCGGATGTGAACGAGATCCTCTGTCTCGACAAGGGTGCCTGGCGCGACCAGTGCCGGTTTGTGTATCGGCTCCGAGAGCGAGGGTTCGACTGCGTGATCGATTTGACCGACGGGGACCGTTCCGCCGTCATCAGTTTCGCGACCGGGTCGGCGATCCGTGTCGGATTTAATGCGGAACATCGCTGGCGAGGACTGTTGTACAGCGCGGTTGCGAAGCCGCGCCCGGCGGATCTGCATCGCGTGGAGTATGACCTCTGCGCGCTCAGGGCGCTGGGCCTCGATCCCAAACCCGGTATGCCGGCGGTCTTCGTGTCGCCGGCGGAAGAGCAGCGGGTGGAGCAATGGCTGACGGAGCAGGGGTTGGCCGGTGAGACGCCGCCGCTGGTGATGCTGCAACCGGGCGCCCGTTATTCGTTGAAGGTCTGGCCGCCTGAACGGTTTGCCCAGCTGAGCGATCGTCTCGCCGAACGGTTCCAGTGCCGGATTCTGCTGGGCGGAGATCAGCGGGAGCGCGAGGTTGCCGAACAGGTCGCCCGCAAATCGCATTGCGCGCCGATTGTGGTGGCGGGAAAGTTTTCCCTGCTGCAGTATGCCTCGCTGGTGAAACGGTGCGCGTTGTTCGTGGGAAACGACGGGGGCGCCATGCATCTTGCCGCCACGGTGGGCACGCCGGTGCTCGCGCTGTTCGGCCCCACCTATCCGGAACGTTGGGGGCCGCGCGGGGGGCAGACCCAGGTGATCTATAAAGGGCTGGACTGTCGGGCCTGTTACCATCCCACTTGCCTGCGCGGGGACGACAGCTGCATGCGGCAGATCACGGTCGGTGAGGTGTTCGACGCGGCCGAACGAATGCTGGATCGAAAGACTGCGAAGGCGGCGACATGAACGATGAGTCGGTCAGCGTCGTCATCCCGGTTTTCAACGGCGCGCCCTTTGTGGCCAAGGCTGTGGCCAGCGTGCGGGCACAGGGGCATGGCGATCTGGAAATTCTCGTGGTGGACGACGGATCGACGGACGGCACGCAGGAGGTGCTGAAACGGCTGGAGCAGAGCGACGGCATCCGCTGGTTTCAGCGCAGCCACGGCGGGCCGGCCCGTTCCCGCAATTACGGTATTGAAGCGGCGCGCGGGCACTATATCGCGCTGCTGGATTGCGATGATGTCTGGCTGTCTGGCAAACTGGCCGCGCAGTTGGCGATCATGCGCGCCCGGCCGGAGGTGGGATTGGTCCATACGGATTTTGACGTGCGTTTCGAAGACGGAACGTTGGAAGAGCGTGTCTCGGCCCGTGCGAGCCGCGAGCCGATGGTGCAGGCGTTTGCCGGAGGTCATGTGGCCTTGCCCTCGACCCTGTTGATCAGGAAGCGCGTGCTCGATCAGGTTGGGAGGCTGGATCCGGAACTGTACGGATCGGAAGATTCCGACCTGACCATTAGATTGTTCCGGATGACCGGCTTCGAGTGTCTCGATCAGGTGTTGGTGACCAAGCTCCAGCGGGGGCACGGGTACCGCGACATGGCCTTCGATGAACAGACTCACCGGGAGCGGGTGTTGGCCAGCCGGGATCGTTTTCTGATGCGCCTCGAAGGGTTTGCGCCGCTGACCACAGCCCAACGCGCTGCGCTGGACCGGGAATGGGCGAACTATTATCTCTTGAAAGGCGCGGCTGCCGAACGGGCCGGCCGCGCGGATGAGGCGCGGAGCCACTATCGGAAGGCGATCGGCAAGGCTCCTGGGCGGATTCGCTGTTACACGCGCTGGTTGCGGACCTGGACTGCCTGACCGCCGCTGCGTTTCCTGTCAAAAAAAGTTCGCCTGCCTTAGCGGCTAGACAAAGTATGATCTCACGAGCCGGGACCAGGTTTTGACGTTCAGCGGTTGGTGCTGCAAGGAGCATCGAAAGGCCTGCCGCGCCTCTTGCCTGGCCTGGGCCCGCAGGTGATGCTTGCCGAGGTCCGCATAGTAGATGGCCCAGTCGTTGGACAGAGCTTCGCCTTCAGGCGTACCGGGCCGGCAGGCGGGGGCATGTTTATCAAGGAATCGCCGGCGGCCGTCCAGCGCGCGCAAGGAGGGAATCTCTCTCGACGCATTGTGGCCATACAATCGATGCCGGTACAGCGGTCGAGCGAGATGAATGAAGCGCTGAGGTTGATAGAGCCGTATCACCAGGTCGATGTCTTCCCAGATCGAAAGATTCGCGTCGTAGCCTCCCACCGCATCGAATGAGCTTTTCCGGAACAATGAGCCGGAGGTGGCCGCATCGTGCCCGCCGCGAAGCAGTTGCGTAATGCTCCGTTGATGTTTCATCGCGGCGTCGTACTCGAGAATGTCGTTCCGTTCATTGACCTGATAGCCGTCACAGTGCACGAGCGCCGCCTCAGCGGCCGGTTCGAGAAGCGCGAGTGTCTGCTCGAGAAACCCCGGTTCCCAGAGATCATCCTGATCGAGAAACGCCAGGAACGGACTCTGCGCCAACTGCGCGCCGGTATTGCGCGCGGCGGCTTGTCCGGCATTGCTGGTGTGGCGCACGTATCGAACCCGTGGAATAGACTGCACGAGCGCATCGGTTCGATCGGTTGACGCATCGTCCACGACGATGATCTCGTGGTCCGTAACACTCTGTGCCAGCACGGAGCGGATGGCCTGTTCTAGGTATCGGGACGTGCCGTTGTAAGCGGGTATGACGACGCTGACCTTGGTCACAACGTGAGGTTCCTCCTGCGGTCAACCGGTAACACAGGCGATACGACCAGTTCAACCACACAGCTTTTTCCATGCCTGCCGTGATAGGCAGCGCCTGTCTTGACTTGCCGGATGGGCTATGATTCCATCCCTGCGCATTACCGTCTCCTCACCATGGATCAATCCCGCGCAACCTTGTGAAGATCGTCATCGCCGGCTGGCACCTCAGGGATTTTAATGTCGGAATCGGGCGTTATGCCCGGGAATTGATCGAGGCCCTGGGGCGGGTCGATCAGGAGAACCACTACGACATCCTGCTGCCTCAAGCGGACCATCCTTTCACGGCGCGTCCGAATATGCGCTATCGCGTGGTGCGGTTTCCGCTGTTTCGCCGTCGATTCTGGGAACAGGCCGCGCCGCTCCTGGTCGGCCCCTACGATGTGCTGCACTTTCCCTATGATTCCTGTGTCGCCTGGAAGCGAGGCGCATTCGTCACTACCATCCACGATGTGAAACCGCTGTTGTTCCCGGAACTCCGGTCCCGCACCAATCTCAACAGCCGCATCGAAGGCTGGCTGGTCGGCGATCGCTGGAAGCAGATCGACCATGTCGTCACGATCTCGGAACATTCGAAGCGCGATCTGCTCGCCCATGTGCCGCTTCGATCCGACCAGGTGAGCGTCACGCCGCTGGGCCTCGATGCAGAGCGATTCCGGCCCGCCGAGAAGCGGCATGAGGGCAGGCCGTACGTCTTCTGCGTCGCCGGATCGGATCCGACCAAGAATGTCGGCCTGCTCGTGGAAGCCTTCGCGCACCTTCCGGATGAGCTGCGCACCCGGTTCGATCTGATCCTGGCCGGGGATGTCTGCAAGCGCGAGGATATCCGCGCCGCGGTTGCTCGCCTGGGGCTCAGCGCGCAGGCCAAGCTGGTCGGCCTCGTGTCCGATGCAGCGCTCGTCACCTATTATCAGCAGGCCACGGTCTTCGTGTTTCCCTCGCGCTATGAAGGATTCGGCCTGCCGGTTTTGGAGGCGATGGGCTGTGGCTGCCCGGTGATCTGCTCGAACGCCTCATCGCTGCCTGAGGTGGCCGGGGATGCCGCGCTGCTTGTCGATCCGCAGGACAGCGATCGATTGTCCAGTGAACTCGCGCGGGTGTTGGCGTCCCCCGGGCTGCAGGATCAACTGCGAACCCAAGGATTGGCGCGGGCGCGAACATTCTCCTGGGATCGCACCGCCGCCGGCACGTTGGCCGTGTACCGGCATGTGGCCGGATGAGGTGACCGTTTTCATGAGCGTGCCGGACGCGTAGTTGCACGAAGCTGCTCGACAGGGCGCCGTTCCTATGTTGTCATGGGCTCTGAGTGGTTCTTATTTGAGGTCGAGGGGCTGAGCGGAGATGGCCAAAGAAACCTGTGATGTGTTGATCGCCGGCGCCGGCATCATCGGCGTGGCCATTGCGAGGGAACTGAGGCGGCGATATGGCGCCAAGGTCATCGTGCTGGAGAAGGAACCCACAGCCGGCCGGCACGCAAGCGGTCGCAACAGCGGCGTGCTGCACGCCGGCGTCTATTACAAGGCCGGCACGTTGAAGGCCCGATTGTGCGTGGAGGGAAACCGCCGGTTGCGGTCCTATTGTCGGGAGCAAGCCATTCCGCTCAATGAGCATGGCAAGGTGATCGTGGCGCGTACGGAAGCGGAGTTGCCGGCGCTGCGTGAGTTGTACGCACGATCCCAGGCGAACGGCGTCCGCGCGAGCCTGCTGGATGAACAGGCCTTGAAAGAGGTGGAACCCTGCGCGAAAACGGTTCAACAGGCCTTGTACGTCCAGGATACGGCGGTGGTCAATCCGCAACGGGTCATGGCGGCCATGGCGGCGGATGCCGAGCGTGAAGGCGTGCTGTTTCGCTGTGGTTGCGCGTGGCAAGGGCGGGACGGCGATGCGGTTGCGCGCACCGGCGCAGGTTCCGTGGCCTACGGGCATTTCGTCAATTGCGGCGGGCTGTTTGCCGATCGCATCGCGCAGGCCTATGAAGCCGGGTTGCACTATAAGATTCTGCCGTTTCGCGGGCAGTTCTATCAGCTTCGCCGTGAGTCTGCCTTCCAGGTGCGCGGCAATATCTACCCGGTTCCGGACCTGCGAAATCCTTTCCTGGGCGTGCACTTTACGCGACGGCCGGAGGGTGATGTGACGATCGGGCCATCGGCCCTCCCGCTGTTGGGCCGGGAGCAGTATCGAGGCCTGACCGGAGCCACACTCGGCGGCACGGTCAGCATGCTGGCCTACTTGGTACGGCTGTTCGGTCGCAACCGGGATCATTTTCGATCCATCGCGTGGACCGAAGTGATCAAGTTGACGCGCACGGGATTTTTTCGCGAAGCGGAAGCGCTCGGCCGGGGGTTCGCGCAAACGGATTTGCTGCCGGGTCAGGCGCCGGGCATTCGGGCGCAGCTGGTCGATACCAGAACGGCCGAACTCGTGAGCGATTTCGTGATCGAGCCGGGGGTGCGCTCGACGCATGTGTTGAATGCCGTGTCGCCCGCATTCACGTCCTCGCTGCCCTTCGCCGAGCATGTCGTCGAGACGATGAAGCTGGCATAATGCGCGACGCGGTATGATCGAATTTTCTAGTGTGAAGCAGGGGAGAAACGTTAGAATCCCAACCGTGCGTGAGCCGTTTCATCGTTCCGATGACCTGCTTGCCGGCTGCTTTGAACAACTTGTTTTCTTGCGGAGGGGGTGAAGGATGAAAGGGGTCGTACTCGCCGGAGGGCTTGGATCACGCCTGCTCCCGCTCACGAAGGTGACGAACAAGCATCTGCTTCCCGTCTACAACAAGCCCATGATCTACTATCCCATCCAAACGCTCGTGAACGCCGGGATCACGGAAATCATGTTGGTCACCGGGGGCAACAGCGCCGGTGATTTCCTGAAACTGCTGGGGAACGGTCGGGACTTCGGCCTCAAGCACCTCAGTTACACCTACCAACAAGGTGAGGGCGGGATCGCCGATGCCTTGCGCCTCGCGGAACATTTTGCCGACGACGGTCCGCTCTGCGTCGTGCTGGGTGACAATTTGATCCAAGGCAACATCGCGAAGGCCGCCTCGGCGTTTCGGGCACAGAAAACAGGCGCCAAAATTTTGCTCAAGGAAGTGAAGGATCCGCAGCGTTTCGGGGTCCCCCACCTGGAAGGAAACAAGGTACTGAGTATCGAGGAGAAGCCGGCACAACCCCGATCGTCTTATGCGGTGACGGGCATTTATTTTTACGATGCCCGGGTGTTCGAGATTACCCGGACGCTGAAGCCGTCGGGGCGCGGCGAGCTGGAAATTACGGACGTTAATAACGCCTACATTGCTGCCGGAGAGTTGACCTGGGATGTGCTCGACGGCTGGTGGACGGATGCCGGCACGATTGAATCGCTCCTCGCCGCCAACCAGCTGGTGGCGCAGACCGGGGCGAACAGGATGGAGTTGTAAATGCGTATTCTCGTCACGGGAGGCGCCGGGTTCATCGGATCCCATCTGGTGCGCCGCTTGGTCCAGAGCGGCCGCCACTCGGTCGTGAACCTCGATGCGCTGAAGTATTCCGGCAATCTGGACAATCTGACGGACCTCGCCGGCCATCCTGAGTATCGTTTTGTCCATGCCGACATCGGCGATCAGAAGGCTGTACAGGCCACGCTCCGCGAACAGCGGATCGAGGGCATCATCAACTGTGCGGCCGAGACCCACGTCGATCGGTCGATTCTTGATCCCGGCGCGTTTGCCCGCACGGATGTGGTCGGGACGGGCATTCTGCTGGAAGAGGCGCGGCAGATCGGGGTGCAGCGGTTCCTCCAAGTCAGCACCGACGAAGTCTACGGCAGTGTCGAGCAGGGGAGTTCCACGGAAGGTGACCGGCTGGAACCGCGCAGCCCCTATTCAGCCAGCAAGGCCGGCGGGGATCTGCTGGTGCTGAGTTATTGGACGACCTACCGCTTCCCGGTCCTGCTCACCCGGGGCAGTAATACGTACGGGCCGAATCAGTACCCGGAGAAATTCATTCCCCTGTTTGCCACCAATGCGATCGACGGAGAGCCGCTGCCGCTGTACGGCGACGGGAAGCAGTGCCGCGATTGGCTCTCGGTCTACGATCACGCCGCCGGGATCCAGCATGTGTTCGAGCAGGGCGAGCCGGGAACGGTCTACAATGTCGGCGGCGGAAACGAACGCGAAAATATTGCGGTGGCCGAACAGATCGTGGCGGCGCTCGGGAAGTCTCGTTCTCTGATCCGGTTTGTCCAGGACCGCCCGGGTCACGATCGCCGCTATTCGATCGATTGCAGCCGGCTGCGCCGGCTGGGCTGGTCGCCGCAAGTGCCCTTCGAAGAGGGGCTGAAGCAGACGGTCGAATGGTACCGGACCCATGAACCTTGGTGGCGAAAGATCAAGAGCGGAGAGTTCAAGGACTATTACCGGCAGCAGTATGGCCAGCGCTTGGCGAAGGGCACGGCGTGCGGATCGTAGTGACCGGGGCACAGGGCCAGTTAGGCCGGGATCTCCAGCAGATCTTGCAAGGGCACAAGCTGACGTTACTCGATCTCCCGGCGTTTGATCTGACGCATCGGGACTGCGGCCGTCAGATCGCCGAGGCTGCGCCTGACGTCGTGATCCATGCTGGGGCGCATACGGATGTGGATGGAGCCGAGCGTGACCCGGGGCTGGCGATGGCGATCAATGCCGACGGGACGGAGCGCGTCGCGCGCGCGGCCGCGCAAGTCGGTGCCAGGCTCATCTGTGTCTCGACCGACTATGTGTTTGATGGTTGTGGCACCAGACCCTATGTCGAAACCGATCAGCCCAATCCTGTCAGCGTCTATGGCGCATCGAAATGCGCCGGCGAGGAGCGGGCCTTGGCCTGCTGCGACAATACCCTGGTGGTGCGGACCGCCTGGCTCTATGGCGTGCAAGGAAAAAACTTCGTCAAAACCATGCTGCAATTGGCCGCGGAGCGCCCGTTTTTGCGGGTCGTGGCCGATCAACAGGGCTGCCCGACCTTTGCCGAGGATCTTGCCCGGATGATCGGGCAGCTTGCGACGCATCCGGTACGGGGCATCTTGCATGTGACGAATGAAGGCCACTGTTCCTGGCATGAATTCGCGACGGAGATCATGAAGCAATCGCGGCTTGACGTTCCGGTCGAGCCCATTACGACGGCCGATATGCCTCGTCCCGCCAGGCGCCCTGCCTATTCGGTCCTCTCCGCTGAGCGGCTGCACCATCTCGGTTTCCGCATGCCGTCCTGGCAAGACGCGCTGCAGCGGTTCCTGCTGGCTCTGCCGGCCCGTTCGTCCGTGGCTTCCCGCGGCTAGATCCTCTTCCATCTTCGTTTGAGCCATATTCCAGCCCGTTTCACGCATCACGACATCGGCAATGCCGGGCTAGAAGCTGCATCGGGCCGACACTTTTCTTGTGCAAGGAGCGGGATTTCTCTATACTGCGGTCCCGCAGAGCCTGTCGTGTGGCTGGTGCTACGTCACGTCCGCGCGGCTCTGCTCCATGAGTCGATACACGGTGACCTCCCGGTACTCCTACACGTCGGGTTTGTGTCGTTTCCTCGGTCTCACACAGCAGCTGCCTGTGGCCCTGCCTCTGCGTTCCGGACCGGCGGCTGTGTTTGTCGCGAGCAGGCCGGAGACGGATCGTGCCGCGGGCGCGGGATGCAAGCAGTTCGAGACCGGCAGTTACTGAGGGCATGAATAGCACCACATCATCATCCCCGCATTCCCTCGTCCGGCCGGTTCAGGCAGAAGGCAGATATGTCTCAGCCCGGGCCCTCTTCTGGGGCCTGCAGGGGTATGTCATGATGGCCCTCGCCTGTTCCAGTTTTTTCCCCCTGCTTTTCCGTTATCAAGAACATACGGTCATCATTCTCATCGTCCTCTGCTTGGGCGTCTGCGCCGTAGAAAGGACGAGCCCCTGGGTCCGAACCCCGCTGGACCTTCCGCTCTGGGTCTTCATGGTCTGGGTGCTCTGCACGATTCCCTTCGCGACCGATCCCGCCTATAGTTTTGCCGAATGGAAAAAGTTCGTGGCGCAAGCCGGTGTGTATTACTGGGCGTTGCTGGTTCTGACCCGCTGCCGCAATGCGCGTCTGCCCCGGCAGGTGCTCCAGGCTCTCGTCACGGGGGCGGCGCTCGTGGCCTGCTACGCGCTGGTCGAGTTTCTTCAACAAGGGGGCACATGGCGGGACCGCTTTGTGCGAGCCCGCGCCTACGGGTCCGACTATAACTGGCTCAGCACCTATATGGTGGCGGCGATCCCTGTGGCGGGCAGTTTGCTGGCCATGGGGCGCGTGGCCTGGACGCGTGTGGCGCAGGGATTGGCTCTTGTCCTGGCGGGGGCCGCGCAGCTGTTTTCCTATACCCGCGGCGGCTGGGTGGGACATGCGGCGCAAGGCGTCACGCTGGCATTGATGATCGGTGGCCGCCGTCTGGCATTCGGTGTGCTGGGGTTGCTTGCCATGATCGGCGCGGTCTTGATGGTGGTGTCCCACTCGGGCATTCAGACGGACACGGTGGATGCCACGACTGTCGATACGAGGCTGGTGGTCTGGACTATCGGCTTGAAGGAAGTCTCCCAGCATCCGTTGGTCGGCATCGGCTTCGGGAATAATTCCTTCATCAAGAAATTTCCGGAGTATGCCGTCGACAAGCAGGATCACCTGCCTGCGCGGGAGCGGATCATTCCGGCCATGCACAATACCTTCTTGATGGTGACGCTCGGAAGCGGCATTCCTGCCCTGCTGAGTTTTCTGTGGATCTTTGTCGCCCTGCTGCGGAGGCTGATGCCGATTCTCTGGCCCAAGGGGCATGACCAGGTGGGAAGGCCGATGGCAATCGGGATCGGCCTGGCCGTCATCGGCCTCGCGGTACGCAATCTCTTTGACTACATGTTTATGGGCAGTCTTGCGCACATATTCTGGCTGCTGGCGGCGGTGGGAATGACCATCACTGCGCCAAGTTATTCGGCGCCTTTCGGCGGAAACACAGAAGACGAGAAGAGCCCGTGCTGACGGGGCGGACCTGTGCCTCTCTCATGGCGCGGCGCTGCCTCGTGCCGGCCGCCTCCGGTTCACACACCTTGACAGAACGCCGGCGATCTTGCACAAGGTAAGAGTCACGGGCGAACAACGCGTGCCGGCACAGGCCGTACGACGAGCGGCAATCCGATAGGAGCGTACCTTCAGTGAAGGCATTGATCACAGGCATCACCGGGCAGGACGGATCGTATCTGGCCGAATTTCTGCTCGCCAAGGGTTATGAGGTCTACGGGATCATTCGCCGGTCCAGCTCATTCAATACGGCGCGCATCGACGGGATTTATCAGGATCCGCATACGTCCGGAGCCAGGCTGCATCTCGTCTACGGGGATCTCAATGATGCCAGCTCGCTGAACAAAATCCTCCGCACGGTTCAACCGGATGAAATTTACAACCTCGGGGCGCAGAGTCATGTCCGGGTGAGTTTTGACATTCCCGAATACACGGCGGAGATCACGGCCCTGGGCGCGGTCAGATTGCTGGAGGCGATTCGCGAGTCGGGGCTCCGGCCCAAGTTTTATCAGGCCTCGTCGAGTGAAATGTACGGGAAGGTGCAGGAGGTCCCGCAGCGGGAAAGCACTCCGTTTTATCCCCGCAGTCCCTACGGCGCGGCGAAGGTCTATGCCCATTGGATTACGATCAATTACCGGGAAGCCTATGGCTTGTTCGCCTGCAGCGGGATCCTATTCAATCATGAATCGCCGCGCCGTGGCGAAACCTTCGTGACGCGCAAAATCACCAAGGCTGCGGCCCGGATCAAACTGGGGCTGCAGCAGGAATTGTTTCTCGGCAACCTGGACGCACAACGGGATTGGGGATATGCCGGCGATTACGTCGAAGCCATGTGGTTGATGCTGCAACAGGAGCAGCCCGATGATTACGTTGTGGCGACGGGGGAAACACACACAGTCCGCGAGTTCCTCGATGTGGCGTTCGGCCATCTGGGCCTCGACTGGCACCGTTATGTGCAGATCGATCCGCGCTATTACCGCCCGACGGAAGTGGATCTCCTGATCGGCGATGCGGCCAAAGCGCGGCGGCAGCTGGGGTGGAAACCGACGGTGGATTTTCACCAGTTGGGGATCATGATGGTCGAGGCGGATATCGAGGCCGAACGGTTGAAGCTGCAGGGGACGGCGTCGAAGGGGGCCTAGAGTGATCGACAAACACGCGCGTGTGTATGTGGCCGGGCATCGGGGGATGGTGGGATCGGCGATCGTGCGGGCCCTCACGGCCCGCGGGTACGACCATCTGATTGTCCGCACCAGCGCCGAATTGGATTTGCGGGACAACCGGCAGGTGGCGGAGTTTTTTTCGGAGACCAAGCCGGAATATGTCTATCTGGCCGCGGCCAAAGTGGGCGGCATTCTGGCCAACAGCACCTTGCCGGCCGAGTTCATTTACGACAACCTGGCCATTCAAACGAACGTCGTCCATCAGGCCTATCGTCATGGCGTGAACAAGCTCTTGCTGTTGGGCTCGTCCTGTATCTACCCGAGGGATGCGCCTCAACCGATGAAGGAGGAGTATCTGTTGACCGGCCCCCTTGAACCGACCAATGAGTGGTACGCGGTGGCCAAGATCGCAGGCATCAAGATGTGCCAAGCCTATCGGCAACAGTACGGCTGCGACTTTATTGCGGCGATGCCCACCAACCTCTACGGGCCGAACGACAATTTTGATCTGCAGACGGCGCATGTGCTGGCGGCCCTCTTGCGACGGTTCCACGAAGCGCGCGAGCAGGGCACCACGCCCACCCTCTGGGGCAGCGGGGCTCCGCGGCGTGAGTTTTTGCATGTGGACGACTGCGCGGATGCCTGCCTGTTTCTGATGGATCGATATTCCGACGCGACGATCATGAATCTCGGCGCAGGGCAGGAGATTGCGATCGCAGAGCTAGCCGCGCTGGTCGCCGGGGTGGTGGGATATCGAGGCGGCCTGCAATGGGACCGCACCAAGCCGGACGGCATGCCGCGGAAATTGATGGATTCCAGCCGCATTGCCGCGCTGGGATGGAAACCGTCGATTTCGTTACGAGCAGGATTGGCCGAAACGTATGCGTGGTACCAGCGATTTGCCGGTCCGCAGTCGACCGCAATTCTATGAGTCGCTCTAGCTCCTCTCCTCAGACTACCTTCTCCGATGCCAGGTCGCTGAGATGAACACACGTGTCAGAGCATTCGTTCAGGCGCGAATGTCCTCTCAGCGGTACCCGGGCAAGATGCTTGCTCCATTTCGCGGTGAAGCGCTGATCCGTCATGTGCTGCGTGCCGTCGAGCAGACGCTTTCCTCTGAGGACATTGTTGTGGTAACGAGTGCGGAGGCTTCCGACGATCCGCTCGTCCGTTACATCGAATCGATAGGCAGGCAAGTACACCGAGGTTCCTTGGACAATGTCCTGGCCCGGTTCATATCCGGCTCGCGAGAGTATCCATGCGATTGGATCCTGCGTGTGAACGGTGACAGTCCGTTATTGCTTCCAGAGGTGCTGCGTCTTGTCATCCCTTACGTTGAAAGCGGCGCTCCTGACCTGGTGAGCACTGTTTTCCCACGGTCGTTTCCAAAGGGCCAAAATGTTGAACTCATCAGGGTCAGCGCGCTTCATGGGATTCGCATGGAGGAGACCACGCTGAATGATCAGGAGCACGTCACGCCATTTTTCTACAGACAGCCTGACCGATTTCGGATTGTGAATGTCGAGTCCGGAGACCGAAGGCTCGCCGAAATCGGGTTAGCCGTCGATACGATCGAGGATTTTCATCGTCTCGAACAGCTCTCGCTCGAAGATCTTCGCCGATTCCGTCCACCTGTCTTGGCAACCAGTGTTCCGTCGAGGTGACTCTCCATCAGAACTTCAACCAGAAGGACATGCTACACATGACTGACACTCAGCCTATCCCTTTTGCCAGGCCTTGGATCACAGACGAGGATCGACAAGCCGTTCTGGACGTGCTCAACGGGTATATCTTGACTCATGGTCCTCAGTGCAAGTCGTTTGAACAGGAGTTTGCTGAGTTTATGGGTGGGGGGCACTGCGTAACCGTCAGCTCGTGCATGGCGGCATTGCACCTCTCGTATCTGCATTTTGGGATTGGCCCTGGCGATGAGGTGATCGTGCCGGCGCAAACTCATGTGGCGACGGTTCATGCCGTGGAGTGGGTCGGGGCGACGCCGGTATTTGTCGACTGTGATGCCCGCACAGGAAATATGACTGCGTCGGCGATCGAAACGGCGTTGACTCCCAAAACAAAAGCGATTTCTGTCGTGCACTTTGCGGGCATTCCCTGTGATATGCCTCCCATTGTCGATCTTGCACAACGGTACAATCTCAGGATCATTGAGGACTGTGCGATTGCATTGGGGGCTCGCCATCAGGAGCGTCACGTCGGCCTGTTCGGGGATGCCGGCTGTTTTTCCTTCTATCCGGTGAAGCATATGACCACCGGCGAAGGCGGCATGTTCGTCAGTCGCCACCAAGACGTTGCTCAGGCGGTCGCTAAGCTGCGCGCCTTTGGCGTAGACCGGACTCACAGTGAGCGGACCGTGCCGGGCATGTATGATGTCCCGAGCCTCGGACTGAACTACCGGATGAGCGAAATTCAAGCGGCACTCGGTCGCTCCCAGCTTCGGCGCATGAGTGTCGTGTTGGATCAGCGTGCCTTGCAGTTCGATCGTTATCGGAAGCTGGTAGGCCATCTCTCGAATCTTCGGCTCGTCGACACGGGTGCGGCTGAGTCCCGATCAAGCCACTATTGCGCGAGTGTCGTATTCGAGGGAGAATATGCGAACATGCGAAACGAGATGGTGGAACGACTGAACGCAGCCGGAATCGGAACGAGCATCTATTATCCGCAACCGGTTCCGCGGATGAACTATTATCGAAACAAATATGGGTTTGTGGCTGATAGGTATCCACGAGCGGAACACATCAGCGATCATTCGGTTGCGCTCCCGCTGGGAATGCATGTGGCGGAGGGCGATGTCGACAGAATCGTGGCCACACTGGAGCGGAGCTTGACAGCGAGTACCCGCGGGAAAGGACTCACACGGTGATCGAACTCCAAGGACGGAAGATCGCGCTTATCGGAGGCGCTGGTTTTATTGGCCACAATCTTGCCTTGACGCTGGCGGAAATGGGTGCCGATGTTCACGCCGTCGACAGTCTGCAAGTCAACAATCTGGGTGCGTTCTCGAATTCGCATGAGGACACAAACAAAGCCCTGTACCTTCATTTCATACACGACCGCCTGCGGTTGCTCCAGGAGGCGCAGATTCCCCTGCATGTCGTCGATGCGCGGGACTACCACGTGCTGTCCCGATGCCTGAACGACATACAGCCTGACACGATTGTGCAGTTGGCTGCCATCGCCCATGCGAACCGTGCCAACAAGGATCCCTACAGCACGTTCGATCACAGTTTAAGAACCCTTGAAAATGCACTGGATTGCGCGCGGGGATTGAAGGCTCGATTCATCTATTTCTCATCCTCGATGGTCTACGGAAATTTTGACGGTGAGGCTGTGACGGAGACGCGCCATTGTGAACCGCTGGGTATCTATGGCGCGTTGAAGTATGGCGGAGAGAAACTCGTCATCGCCTATAGCCAAGTCTTTGGTCTTTCCTACACGATTGTCAGACCCTCGGCATTGTATGGTCAACGCTGCGTCAGTCGGCGAGTTGGGCAGGCGTTTATCGAAGGCGTCCTTCGCGGGGCGCCTCTCAGCGTGAACGGCGATGGGAGCGACGCGCTGGATTTCACATATATCAAAGACCTGGTGCAGGGCCTGGTGCTGTGTATCGGTAAAGACGAAGCTCGGAACCAAGTGTTTAATTTGACGTATGGAGGGGCGCGTTCACTAGCACAAATGATCGACATCGTGCGGCAACAATTTCCCAACGTGGAGGTGACCTTCCAACCGCGCGATGTCTTGATGCCTGAACGCGGGACTCTTTCGATTGAGAAGGCCCAACGCTTGCTCGGATACTGCCCGGAGTATCCGCTTGAGAAAGGCTTTGTCGAGTATATTCAATGGTACAAAGAGCTGGCCATCCAGCATGAGAGATTCTTCCACTCTCTTCGGGAGCCATCAGTGCGTGGGGGCACCCAGCGGTGAAACTCTTCGGTAAGAATATCGATGAAACGGTCGCGGTTGTCGCAGAAATCGGCGTCAATCACGAAGGGGATGTTGCCGTTGCCGAGCGCCTGATCACGCTTGCCGCACAAGCCGGCGCCGATGCCGTGAAGCTTCAAACCTACACGCCTGAACGATACGCCTCCGCATCAGATCCACATCGACTGGCTAGGGTGATGCAATTCAATCTGTCGGAAGAGGCGCATCTTCGACTGGCCACCCATGCTGCGGCTCTGGGCATTCCGCTGTTTTCAACCGCGCTGACGGAAGATGTGGTGGACTTCCTGAGTCGATGGTGTCCGGCTATCAAAATTGCCAGTGGAGACGTGACCTTTGAACCGGTCATACGAGCGGCGATTCGCACGGGAAAGCCCGTCATTCTGTCCACCGGAAACTCCACCATCGATGAGATCGACCAAGCATTGGCATGGTGCAGTATGGAGTTGGCAGGGATTGCGCTGAAGGATCGAGTGGTTGTGATGCATTGTGTCTCAGCCTATCCGGTTCCTATTGAGCAAGCGAATGTGTCGAGTGTGCAGTTTCTTCGGCAGCGATATGGACTGACGACCGGGTATTCCAATCACGTGATCGGCGCGGAAGCAGTACTGGCGGCGGTTGCAGTGGGGGCGCAACTCATTGAGGTGCATTTCACCGACCGGCGAGAGGGGCGGGAGTTTCGCGATCATGCGCTCTCATTTGAGCCGCACGAACTGAAGGACATGATGCGAAGTGTCGAAAGAGTGAAGGCCAGTTTGGGACGTTTTGGAAAGGAGATACAGCCCTGCGAGCTGCCGTTACGGGAGGTCATACGAAAAGGGGTCGTTGCGGCCAGAGCGCTGTCCGCAGAGACGGTTCTCTCGGAAGGCGATTTGATGTGGGCGCGTCCCGCGACAGGAATCAAAGCTGCTGAGTGGCCGGCCCTTATCGGCAAACGCCTTGCGCGGCCGCTCCGCCGTGGAGAGCAGATCACGTGGAATGAGGTGCGGTGACGATGCGAGTGCTGATTCTGACGACGGACACCTTGCACCATGCGTATTTCGTGCGGGAGCTTGTTTCACAGGTACCCAAGGTACACGTCATTCTTGAAACCACCGGCGTCCGTCCGCCTTTTGAGGTCGCTCATCCTTTTGAGGCGATACGAGATCAATACGAACGTGAGATGTGGTTTGACGGCAAGGACCGGTCGGTGTCGGATTTCGCGGAGACCATGACATGCCTGAACGTGAACGACCCCGAGGCAATTGTAACCGCCACGCAGTTTTCCCCCGATATCACGGTTGCCTTCGGGATCCGCAAGGCTGAACCGGCACTGATCAGGGCCGCCGGGCCTCGAGTCGTCAATCTGCACGGAGGGGATCCTGAATTTTATCGGGGCCTGGATAGCCATCTCTGGGCGATCTATCACAATGATTTTAGGAATGTGGTCACAACTTTACATGTGTTGAATGAAGTGCTTGACGATGGATCGCTCATTGGCATACGCCCGGTCGCGCTCCATCGAGACATGCGTCTGCATCAATTGCGTCAATGCAATACCGAAGCGGCACTGAACCTTACGCGCGTGGCTTTGGAGGAGCTGCAGCGTACAGGCCATATCGCAAGTCGTTCACAGCGGCAGGTGGGACGATATTATTCCTTTATGCCGACCGTGTTGAAGGATGTGTGCGTGAAACGATTTGAAAAATATTGCGCCAGATTAGAATGAACTATTCGTCGAGGATTTCCGGCAACCATATTGCCATTTTTCTATTTCACGGTGTGACCCTGCCCGTCGATTGCGCAGTCCGCAACTATACCAGGAAGCATATTGAGCGCGATTACTTTGCGACGGTGCTTCGGGCGCTGAAGCAGGCGGGCACTCCCGTGAGTATGAACGACATACTCAACCACCGCGAGCTGGGAATCCCTCTTCCTCCGCGGCCCTTCGCCGTGACGTTCGATGATGGATTTCGGAACAACCTTTCGGTGGCGGCTCCCGTGCTCGTGGATGAACAGGTGCCCGCAACGTTTTACATCACGACGGACTTTGTCGAACGGAACAGGATGTCCTGGATTGATCGCATTGAGTTTGCCGTGGAGCAGCGTCTTCAGGCTGAGCTTCAGCTTCCGTGGGGGCCGCGACGGTTTCGTGGGGATGAAGAACGTCGAGCATTTCTCAGTGAGATCCGGCAGGTCGTGAAAAACGACTTGATGATTGATCCAGAGAAGCTTGCGACGGATATACAGACTCAACTGGGGGTGGCCATCACCCATTCAAGTTCGCACCCTCTTGACCAGAAACTGAACTGGAGCGAGGTCCGAGCACTTGCGGCTGAGCCTCTGTTTACTGTGGGGGGCCACGGGCACTCCCACGCGATCCTCGATTCTCTCGGGCCTCAGGATTTGGAATGCGAGCTTGATACGGGCATGCGATTGTTGAAAGAGAAGGCCGCCGTTCACGGGCCGCATTATTCGTACCCAGAAGGCATGCCCAATTGTTATTCGGCGCGAGTCATCGAGGCGTTGAGGCAGAGAGGTGTTCGCTGCTGCCCCAGTGCGGTTGATGGCGTGAATGACTCCACCGCGGACTTGTTTCATCTGAAGCGAGTGATGGTTGTCTGATTCGCTGCGCGAGTCCGAGACCTGCGTTTCATCGATCGCGATGTCTTCATGCCCAAGTTGAGAGTCGGAGTCATCGGTCTTGGAGTCGGGGCGAAGCATGCGGAGGCCATCGTCCGGATTCCAGAGTGCGAGCTGGCCGCCGTGTGCGACACCAACCCGACGACACTTGCCGCGGTAGCCGGTAAGTTCCCAGGTGTCGTGGCCTGTGAGCGCGATACGGATATTCTCGATGATCCCTCCATCGACCTGGTGTGCATTGCGAGCTACGATGACTGCCATTTCTCTCAGACCCTCCTGGCTCTGGAACGAGGTAAGCACGTGTTTGTGGAGAAGCCTTTTGTGCTTCATGAGGAAGAAGCGCGCCGCATCAGAGAGGAATTGCGCCGTCGCCCTGACCTTCGCTTGTCGTCGAATCTAATTTTGCGCCGTTCGCCGCGCTTCCTTGATCTGCGGCAGCGAATCCTTGCCGGCGAATTCGGCACTCTCTACCACCTCGACGCGGAATATAACTACGGGCGGCTTGAAAAAATTACCGAAGGATGGCGCGGGAAGCTCCCGTTTTATTCGGCTGTCCATGGAGGGGGGGTCCACGTAGCAGATCTTCTGATGTGGTTGGCGCACGATAGAATTCTCGAGGTGTCGGCGGTAGGAAATGCGCTTGCGAGCCAAGGCTCCGGATTTGGGAATTTTGACAATGTGGTTGCGGTCTTGCGCTTCGCCAGCGGCGCGGTCGGAAAGCTCGGCGTCAACTTCGGTTGTCGATTGCCGCACTTCCACGCAGTAGCGTTGTACGGGACAAAGGCCACGTTTCTGAACGGTAGGGACTGCGCATGGTTATATACGTCTGCGGACCCCCATGTTTCGCCGCTGATCTTAAAGAGTCCGTACCCCGGGGTGCATAAGGGTGCGTTGATCGAGGGTTTTGTGGCGGCGATTCAAGGACGCGGGGAGGCGGAGGTGAGCGAGGATGACGTGTTTGCCTCTCTTTCTGTGTGCTTTGCGATCGAACAGAGCGCCCATTCGGGCCTCCCGGTTCAAGTGAAGTATGTCTGACCATCCGTCGGAGCAGTCTCCCATACGGGCGATCCGCGGTGTGTCGATCGTTCCGGATGCCTGGCTTGCTGCGATCATGAAGCGCGAGGTTCACCGGGTAACCGGGGTGTGGGAAGAATCCGAGGAAGGCACTGTTCGGCAAGGACTTCGCCAGTTGACCCTCCAGTCCGGTTTTGCTTTTGCCAAGGTTGCCACACAAGACGTGCGCACGAGCCATCAATTGGAAGCGTCCGGGTTTCGTATAGTGGATACGGCGCTGACTCTGGAGACGCGAGCCTTGTCGGCAGCCGGCAGAGTCAGCTCCAGGGTGCGGCTGGCGACGCCGGAAGATGCGTCCACGGTCATGAATATCGCGAGGCAGAGTTTTCGTTATTCTCGGTTTCATTTGGATCCTGCCATCTCACCGGGCTTGGCTGACGAAATCAAGGCCCAGTGGGCCGGCAATTTCTTCAGCCGGCAGCGGGGCGATCACATGGTTGTGGCAGAACACGATGGTCGCGTCGTGGGATTTCTTCAGTTGATCGCGACAGCTGATTCTGTTCTGGTCATCGACCTCATTGCCGTCCAGCCGGATGCCCGTGGAATGGGACTGGCCGCCGAGATGATTCATTTTGCGAACAGGGCCTGTGGTCATCCGAGAATGGTTCGCGCCGGTACCCAGAGTGCGAACCTTCCTTCCCTTGCCCTCTATCATAAGCTTGGGTTTCAGATTGTTTCGAGCAGTCATATTTTTCATCTGCACGGGCCGTCGCGGTAGGGTGCCATCAATTCAGTAGGCACAGACTACGGCGTCTTGCCTTTAAGAGGGGATCGTTACCATGTGCGGGATAGCCGGCTTCATTGGGACCCGGCGTGTGTCTGAGGAGACGGCTCGAGACTGTCTCGCTCTCATGCGGCGCCGAGGACCTGACGCTTCCGGGTTGCGCCGTTTTACGACCTCTTCCGGGCGGCATGTGTTGTTGATCCACAGTCGGCTTTCGATCATAGATCTGGACTCCAGATCCGACCAGCCCTTCAACGTTCAACAATCCTGGATGGTGCTCAACGGGGAATTGTACAACTATCTGGAGATCAAACGGCGTCTCACTGAAGCCGGCATTTCGTTTCACACCCGGTCCGATACGGAGGTATTCCTGGCCGCTATTTGTCGTGACGGATGGCGTGTATTGGATGAAGCGGAAGGCATGTGGGCACTGGCGGTCTACGACGAATTGCAGGAACAGTTAACACTTTCACGTGATCGATTCGGGGAAAAGCCGCTGTATGTCGTGCGGTCGCCGGAAGGATTGTATTTCGGATCCGAAGTCAAGTTCCTGTTTGCCCTCATGGGAAAAGCGTTACCGGTCAACCGGCAGCATGTGCGCCGTTACCTGGTTAACGGATACAAGGCGCTCTATAAGTCCGACGAGAGATTTTTCGAGGGGCTCGAGGAAGTGCCCCCTGCGGCGGTGCTGCGCATAGATGCCGATGGTCAGGAAACGCAGAGCTTGTATTGGGTGCCCTCATTTCGCCCGGACGACAGTTTGACTTATGAGGAGGCGGTGGCGGGGGTACGCGCGAGGATTATTCGCTCGATGGACCTGCGTTTGCGGGGCGATGTGCCGGCTGCATTTTTGATGAGCGGAGGGGTCGACTCCAACGTTCTCATCGGCATTGCGAAGCGAGTGTTCGGCTACGACGTGCACGGATTCACGATTCTGACGGATGATGAACGATATGACGAGGGCCAGATCCTCGATCGGTCAGTCGCGGAATTGGGAGTGCGGCATACAGGGCTGAAAGCCGACCCTACCGACTACGTAAACAATATGAAGCTCCTCGTGCAATACCATGATGCGCCGGTTTCAACCATCAGCCATTATGTTCAGTGGCTTCTCATGCGTGCGGTGCATGCGAACGGATACAAGATCTGTCTGAGTGGTGTGGGCGCGGATGAGTTGGTGAGCGGGTATTATGATCACTACTTGATGCATCTGGCGGAGATTCGGGACTTGCCTGAATATGCCTCCACGCGAGAGGCGTGGCAACAGTACGTCCGACCGCTCGTGAGAAATCCGTACCTAAGGGACGCAGATGTGTTTGTTCATGCGCCTGAATTTCGAGAACATATTTTCTTGAATCGCGAGGAATTTGCCGACTATCTCACTCAACCGTTTTCCGAGCCGTTCCAAGAGCATCACTATTCTGATTCCTTGCTTCGAAACCGAATGATGAATGAAATGTTCGTGGAGGCGACCAGGGTCATCCTGCATGAAACCGACCTCAACGCCATGTATTTTTCGATTGAGAATCGATCGCCCTATTTGGATCGCCATTTATTCGAGTTTTGCTATTCGATTCCGAATCGGTATTTGAGTCGAAACGGATACAACAAGGTCGTGTTGCGTGATGCGGCACGAGGGCTTGCGCCGGATTGTGTGTTGGATGAAAGGCGAAAAGTCGGCTTCAACGCGCCCATCCATGCGTTTCTGGATGTACACAATCCGGCGGTGATGGACTGGCTGATGGAAGATAGTCCGGTGTTTGATCTGCTGAAGCGAAAGAAGATGTTGGAATTGCTCTGTACCCCCCAATTAGCCAATAGCGCGAGCAAATTCTTGTTCTACTTTGTCAATGCAAAGGTGTTCCTCGAAGAATTTGCCGGCTGACGGTGGGTGATGTCTGAAATCGGTGATCGGCGCGAAGGGTGTTGTTTCTATGCGTTATTGTGTAGCCTGCGTGCTGCCTGATACTCGCCCCAATCTTATTCTGGGGCCCGACGGGGTCTGTAATGCCTGTCGCGTTCATCGCAGCAAAACGGACATTGATTGGACCAGCCGGTCGCAGGCGTTCGATCGGCTGGTTGCAGAGGTCAAAGCGCGAAGTCGCGGATATGATTGTGTGATTCCGGTCAGCGGGGGGAAGGATAGCACGTGGCAGGTGATTCAGTGTTTGAATGCCGGGCTGACGCCCCTTGCCGTGACGTGGAAAACGCCGTCTCGCACCGCTGTCGGTCGACGGAATCTCGACAATCTTGTCTCTCTTGGCGTCGACCACATCGATTATCAGATCAATCCGAGGGTTGAAAGCCGGTTCATGTTGCGCGCGCTGGAACGATACGGAAGCACCGCGATTCCGATGCATTTGGCACTCTTCAATATTCCGCTTCGTATTGCCGTGAAGTTTGGGATTCAGTTGGTGGTGTGGGGGGAAAACTCAGCCTTCGAATATGGGAGTGCGAACCAAGCCCATACGGGGTTCAAATTGGATGAAACGTGGTATCGAACCTATGGGGTCACGCACGGAACCACAGCCTCCGACTGGGTAGGAGAAGACTTCACAGAAAAGGAGTTGGCGGGATACGTGGGACCTCTCTCGGATGAGTTGGAGCGAAGCGGCACACACGCAATTTTTCTCGGATGGTATTTTCCCTGGGACCCGCAAACGAGTCTTGCCGTGGCTCGCGAGCAGGGGTTTCAGTGTGAGCCGACAGGGGCTCGAACCGGTTACTATGATTTTGCCGATATCGACGACGACTTCATCTCGATCCATCACTGGTTAAAGTGGTATAAGTTCGGGTTCACTCGCCTGTTCGACAATCTTTCGCTGGAGATTCGAAACAGGCGCCTTACCCGTGAGCAAGCGGTAGCGATGATCCGAGCGCGCGGGGATCAGACGCCCTATGCAGATATTGAAAAGTTTTGTCGTTTCGTAGGGATAGAAGAGCCGCACTTCTGGAAGATATGCGAGGCATTTCGCAACCGTACGATCTGGAAGCAACGAGAATCCGGAGCCTGGTACATACCGGATTTTTTGATTGAGGATTGGCCCTGGACATGAAATTTTCTCCCAAGAATCCGCCCCGCCGTTTTGAGGTTGGGCATGATGTTCGATTCGAACTTCAGGATTGTGGTACGGCATACATGCAGCCGGACGAACAAATCACATTCGTGACCGAATCCGGGTCCCAATATGATGTCGTGCGTAAAGATTGGGGCTTCTATGCGACACCGTCCCTGAACGCACGACTTCCGCAGTGTGGCTTACACGGAGCCCTCGTCGTGAATCACGCCTCCAGGCGGTATTACGTGTTGCTGGTCGAGAAGGGGAAAGAGGAACAGTTTGCCGAGTATTGCTCGCGAGAACGATTGCGTGTTGTGGCATGGTTGGATCATGCCGACACGCTTGAGGCCATGTTCGGCGACTCTGTGGATCATCAATGATGCGTCCCACCCTACAGTGCCCCTGCGAGTGGAGTTACTGCGAGACCGTGTTTCGCTACGATGCCCCCCCACCGGGAGAAATGAGCCTCGATAGAGGGGTGCAGGCCTATCAACGTGCCTTCCTGCGCTGTGCCCTCTGCCGGCACTGGTACTCACAGAATCCGCTGAATCTCTCGCGCCTCTATGACAGCGCGTATGTCAGTGCGACCTATGGAGAAGGATTGCGGGAGACATTTCAGCGAATTCTCGCTCTTCCTCCAGAAGGCTCTGATAACGCCGCGCGAGTCGCTCGCGTGCTCCAATTTGCTCGCTCGCGCTTGGCATCCGGCAGGCCCCCAACGCTTCTCGACATCGGTTCGGGGCTCGGGGTGTTCCCCTATCGCATGAAGGAGGCCGGATGGGACTGTACCGTGATCGATCCTGACGCCCGTGCCGTTGAGCATGCTGCGACTATGGTCGGCGTGAGAGCGATCAGGGGAGACTTCCTCACGATATCTCCTGACCGGGTTGGAACCTTTGATCTGGTCACATTGAACAAGGTCCTGGAGCATGTGGTCGATCCGGTTCGGATGCTGGAGCGAGCAACAGGGTGTCTCAAGACCGATGGATGGGTCTATATTGAGCTTCCTGACGGAGAAGTGGCGTCACATTACGGTGCGCACCGGGAAGAATTTTTCATCGAACATCACCATGCCTTCAGCGTCGGGTCGCTCAACATGTTGGCCGACCGGGCCGGGTTTTTACCCTTGTCCGTCGAGCGGCTGCATGAGCCCAGTGGGAAATTTACGTTGTGTGCATTCCTTGCGCCGAAGTCTCTCTTGCCGGCGGCGCCGTGAAGATTCTGTTTTTCGCTCCCCATGCGGCGATCTGGGTGCACGCGTTTCCTGAGGCGCTTATTGCCGAAACCTTGGCTCAGTCAGGACATACCATCGTGTATGTGAGTTGCGGCGAGGCCCTACAGAAGGTTTGCATTCCCATGAACGCTTTCGGCCTCGACCACCTGAGCCCGCTCAAGGCCCAACAAGAGATGTGTCGCCGTTGCGGAGAGCACACACAGTTGATACGAACGGAATTCGGCCTTGAAGGCTGTGATCTTGCGGGATTGTTGGAGCCTGCCGATTGGGAGACGGTTGAGCAGCTTCTAGCTGGACTTTCGCCAGATACGATCAATGCTTGTACGATCCAGGGTGTCCCCGTAGGACGGCTCGCCCTGTACGAGCCGATTCTCAATCGTAAGAAAACCGAGACCGAGTTCGCTGGCGATGAGTGGGACGAATATCTGGCCTGGTTGCGGGGGGCGGTCGTCGCAACGATCGCAGGAAGTCGGATTATCGAACGAGAGCGTCCAGATTGTGTTGTCGTTTACAATTCGTTTTATTCGGTCAACCACGTCATGTGTTGGTTGGCAAAGGATCGCGGCATTCCACATTATTTCCTTCATGCCGGCGGTAACTTGTCGTGCCGTCTGCAAAAGCTGATGGTGGGTCGTGACGAAGCCTATCAATATTTGCGTCGGCTGGTGGATCGGTGGCCGCAGTTTTCTCATAGGCCTTGCGCGCCAGATATTTTGCGGGAGATTACCAACCACTTTCTGGTGTTATTCGGGGGCCAAAGCGTCTTCAGCTATTCTGCAAGAGCATCGCAGGAGCCATTTAATGTTCGCGAGCGATATGGAATCGGAATAGACCAGAAAATCGTGGTTGCGACTATGAGTAGCAACGACGAGCGTGTCGCAGCCAAGGTAATCGGCGTGCTTTCTGATACTCCCCGGCTGTTGTTCCCTCAGCAGGTCGACTGGATCAAGTGGTTGATCGAGTTTGCTGCCGAGCGTCCGGACATATTCTTGCTGATTCGCGTCCATCCGCGGGATTTCCCGAACAAGCGCGAAGGTGTCAAGTCAGAGCAGGCGAGGAATCTCGAAGCACTTTTTCGGCAACTGCCCAATAACGTGTGCGTCAATTGGCCGAGTGAGCATGTTTCCCTGTATGATCTTGCCAACGAGGCCGCAGTATTTTTGAATGCGTGGTCGAGCGCCGGAAAGGAGATGAGCTTGTTGGGGCTGCCGGTCGTGATCTATGCTCCGGAGTTGATCTATTATCCTTCCGAGTTGAATTATATCGGCACGACGAAAGAGGAGTTGATCAAGCGAATTGATCAAGCGCTTCAAGATGGATGGAGCTTCGACAAGAGTCGCGCCACCTATCGATGGCTTGCGCTCGAATACAATTATGGTCTCATCGACATTGCCGACAGCTACCCGTTGAAGGAAGATTGTTCTTCCTCCGTTGTTCAGCGACTCGTGAAGCGTGTGCGGCGGTGGGGCGCGCCGTTCTACCAGCAAAAACAAGACTGCCGGAACAGAAGTGTTCGCCTCAAGTCATCGCAGGTAGTAGATTCGGTCTTTCGTCTCTTAGCGGAAACCCCTGTGGATCCGAAGGTGGGCAGTGCTTTCCCGGACGTCTCCGCCAAGGAAGAGGAGACGGCACTTCGGCTCGAATTAGTTCGTGTTGGGAAGGCGCTCTTCGGCACCCGCACTCCCCATCACTCCCACACGTTAGCCGCGCGGCTCCTGGGGCTGGGTTGAATGGCCGACCGACTCGTCTGGGCCCCAGTGGTGAGTCGTCGATCCGCAGGATGCGGACGAGAAGTGATCATCCTTGTCTACAGGGGGCTACATGAAAATTGAAAATTCTCCCTTGTCGAGCGAGAATCAAAAGTCTGCGCAAGAAAGGCGATCCGACTATTTCGATTCCGGGCTCGGAACGACCCTGCAAAAACTGCATTCGTTTATGCGGTTTGTGAGCCGGCAAGATGTAGCCAAGCATCGTGCCTATGTTGCGTTGTTTGAGATGACCCGTGGCATTGTCGGCTCCATAGCCGAGTGCGGCGTCTACTTCGGGCAGGGGCTTATGACATATGCTAATCTTGCCGCAGCATTCGAACCATACAACTACCAATGTCGAATTATTGGGTTCGACACGTTTGAAGGCGATCGATCACATTCTGAATCAGATGTGGAAGGGAAAATTGTCGATCGGAGTGTCTGGAACTACGAAGCCAAAGCACTTGATGACCTTCAACGTGCGATCACGATCTATGATCTCGACCGCCCCCTTAACCATCTGGAGAAAGTCAAACTGGTCAAGGGAGATCTCTGTGAGACGGCGGCTGCGTTCATGACGGCTCATCCTGAGACATTGTTTCGCATCATTCACTTGTCGGTGAATTTGTACCTGCCCACCCGATCGGTATTGCAGCATTTTTATCCGAGGTTGTCACGAGGGGGCATATTGGCGATTCATGGTCTGAACTATAGTGCGCCGGGCGCGCAACGAGCCTTGAGTGAAGTGGTTGAGCAGCAGTTTGGGGAAAAGGTAGAACTGCGCACGTTCGAGTATTATCCCAACCTTGTGTACAGCGTGAGACAATAGAGGCCTGCGGTAGAGAAAAAACGCGATCCGAAGCTAAGAGGCCACACCAGCGTCATGGTCACTACGCCTAAATCAGAGATACCCGCATTCCCCCGCGTCGACTATTCCGCGCATCCTGCGTATGCATCGATCGGTTCTCTCTGGGATCTCAGTGATGATCGAGTGGAGAAACAGGTCGCGGAGATCGATGCGGCATTTCGTGAATTGCTCATGCGCGCAGATGGCGTGACCGAAGGGGAGGAGGTGCGATTCAACGAGGCAGTAGGGACCCGAATTGATGAACTGCAGGCGTATGTGCTTGGAGCAGGCGGGATGACCGGTCGAATTGCAGATTATTCCGCTCGGGCGTTGAAGATCGCACGGGTCGCGCTCTTAGATGAGTGGAAATTCCGGGTTCGGAGTGCTCGCCACAAGTACGAGCCGGTTCTCACCGCGGCGCAGCACATTGACCTTGAGGTCTTGAAGAAGGACGGTGTGGTGTGTCTGGAGCCCATGCATGAGTCGGCATCACGTCTGTGGAGCAAAACCTGGTGGGAGCGGGGAATCCTGCGGCGACAAGCCGGCAGACTGCCATGGGGACGTTGCGCCATGGCGATTGATCCGCACTCTCCTGCGGGATCGATGATACAGAGAACATTGCGGCGCTCGGGGGTGTTTGAACTTGCCGGCGCTTATTTGGGGTGCCGCATGGAGTTTCTCTATGCGGCGCTGGATCATGCGCATGAGCGGCAAGCCTGGTACAAGGGGTGCTACACAGATGTCGGCATGGATACATCGGACACCGCCTATATGCACTTGGACGCAGACTGCGATATTGTAAAGGCCATGCTGTATCTCACGGACGTGAAGCCCGAGAACGGAGCCTTTCGATTTGTGCGCGGAAGTCACCGCTGGGTGCGATCCCCATTTTTAATTGCCTTGTACAAGGGGTTCGACTGCGAGCAAGACGCCTATTTTGAACGCGCTCAGAATAGGCTCGACTATGAGGGGGGGTATTATCGGCCTCGCTTTCAGGCGGCGGATCATCGTCAAGATTTGATGTGCCTTCCAAGTAGCTTTCGAGGATCCACTCATTTCGGCGACGATGTCATCGATGGCACTCCGTTATCACGGCAGTTGCTTGCGAGCGAGAATGTATTCACAGGGGATCGCGGGACGTTCGTGCTGTTCCATGGCGCGGCCGGCATTCATCGTGGATCGCAAGTATCTGCTGGTGAACGGTGGGCAATACAGATCGCGTTTCGCGCATCGAAGGAAAAGTCCGAAGGTCCGCGTCGGTATGTGAAGGAACAGCTTGCGAGCCTTCGGTATCATGTCGGACGGCTCAAGCGCATCTTCCCGTTCACTCCTGAGGCAACCTGAGCCGCTGTGACTCAATCTAAGGGCCAGACGGCGCTTCAGCCGGTCCTTGAAAGACTGCTGGGTCATCAGCGCTTGATCATCGCGGATGCGGGCGCTGCGTACGGACTGCCTCCTCATCTGCAGATGCTTGCCTCCGTTTCCCGCCTGTGTCTGTTTGAGCCACATGCCCAACGAGCAGAGGAACTCCGTCAGCTCTTAGGCGCTGAGGTGCGCGTGTTTCAGACGGCGCTCTCAGGGCAAGGTGGTGAACGGACCTTGTATGTGACGAATGTTCCAACAGGAGCATCCCTGTTGCGGCCAGGTTCTGATGCGGTAGCATTGACGGACCGCGCCTATTTTTTTCCTGTGCAAGAGGAACGGATTCACACGCGTCGGCTTGAGGATGTGCTCCTCGAAGATGGCATCGCCAGACTCGACTTTCTGAAGGCAGACGTTCAGGGCGCAGAGCTGGAGCTTCTCCAAGGACTCGGCACATCGCTGAGTCAAACACTTCTGGGGGTTGAATTAGAGGTCGGGTTTCCCGGCGGATACATCGGGCAGCCGGGATTTGGGGACATCGATCGGCATCTGCGCGACCTCGGCTTGGAATTGCTGGATTTGCGGCTGGCGCGAATCCATCGGTTCGTTTCCGGAAGCTACCGGCATCTGCCGGAACATGTATTTGGTGTTCATGCCGATAGTGCTTCACTCAGTAAGCGTATCTGGGAGGCCGATGTGCTGTACTTTGTGAAACCGGCGACATTGATGCGACGCGGCGACCTGCCGAGCATTCGCCGTCTCGCATCCTTGTACTGTGCGTACGGATTCTATACCGAAGCCTATCAGTTGCTCGACGAAGCAAATCAAACGGGCATGCTTTCCTTGGAAGAAGCGATTCATCTCAAAGAGGATGTCGTCCGGCTGCACCGTATGGTTCGGTTTTGCGTCTTTGATTCGACGATGTGGCATCGGCTCGCGAGTCCATTGCGCCGCCTGGGGATTCGCTTGCGGAACGCGCTATGCGGGTTTCAAGGTGGAAAATGGCAGGAATGACGCCCCTGTTCGGCATAGACCGGACTGCGATCATGTCATGGCTGACGACCATCCATTCCCTGATCACGTATGCTGCTCGAACCTTCCCCTTGCTTGCCGGATGTGTTCTCTTGTCTTTAGTGTCGGTGGCAATGGAACTGCTTGCAATGATGAGCTTGGTTCCGTTGACCGAATTGGCAGTGGGACATGTCATTCCTTCCACGAGTACATGGGGCCGTATTCCGGAATGGTTCGGCTCTGCTCCCGACATGGCGTTTTATGCGGTGGTATTTTTGCTGTTGATTAGTGTGCGGTTGATCACCTCCTTCGCATCCAGCGTACTGGTGTCATATCTCTCTCGGCAAATGATCGCGCATTTCTCATCCGAAGCATTCACCGCGTTTGTGAATGCACTCGCCTTTGAAGAGATTCAGCAGCGTAGCGTGGGATATTTCATCAATCTCGCCGGAGATGAGGCGAATCGAGCGAGTCAAGTCGTGACGGCGGTGTTGCGTCTGATTCCAGTGGCGGCGCTCGGGCTCCTGTACTTTTCAGCCCTTGCCTATCAGTCCTGGTGGCTGGCAATCGGAGTAGTGGGGTTTCTAGGGTTGTCGTTGGTGTGCTTAGGCCAGACGTTTCGGAAAGTGCATGAGTCGGGGGCACGTCAGCAACAAGAGTCTCGAGAGCTCAATTCGCACTTTCTGGACTCGCTCAATTCCTTGCGAACCGTTCGCAGTTACACGGCAGAAGATGTTGTGAGCCGAGAGTATCAGCGGATGATCTTCGGGTATGCCAAAACCTGTTTTCGCGTCGATGCGCTGTCGCTGCTGGCGAGCTTCGTGCCGGCGATCGTTCTTGTTCTGGCCAGCGGTGCGGCGATGCTGTGGATCGTCGATATGTCGGCGGTCGCTGCATATGTATCCGTCATTATGGTGGCCGTCGTGCTCTTATTGCGTTTTTTCCCGGTCGCGGGGCAAGCTATCGACATTTTTCTGCGCTTGGTGGCGGATCTTCGCGCAGGAGATGATTTGCGACGCGTGCTTCGCGACGTGTCCTCTCGGCAGGTGATCACGCCTGTTCCCGATGAATGCGCGATCGTTCCACCCATCCATCAGATCCGGTTTGAAGCGGTATCATTTGCCTATTCGCAGCGTGAACCCGTATTGCAGGCCTTCACGGTTTCATTCAACGCCGGGCATAGCTATGCAGTCTTCGGCGAATCCGGCATCGGCAAATCAACGTTTGTTGATCTGCTCCTCAAATTTTACGTGGCGCAGAGCGGGCGCATCACGGTGAATGATGTCGATCTCTATCGAGTCAATACACAGTGGTTGCGGGATCGTGTTCGGGTCGTTGAGCAGCATGCCAAACTGTTTAATGACACGATACATCACAATGTCGCCTTCGGCGCGGAGGTCACGTTGGACGAGGTTCGACAAGCGTGTCGAATCGCGTGTATCGACGCCGACATTACACGCCTTTCGAATGGGTACAACACGCTGGTGACGTATCAAGGGAGCAATCTTTCGGGCGGACAACGACAGCGGCTGGCGATCGCCCGGGCACTGGTTCGGAATCCGGACGTGCTGGTGTTGGATGAAAGTGTCAACGCCTTGGATACGGAACTACGCCGCCAGGTCGTGACGAGTATTTTGGCGGCCTATCGGCAGCGCATCGTGATTTGCATTACGCATGATCCTGCGGTGTCGGACCAGTTCGAGCGAGTGCTGGAGTTTGCTCGGCTCAAGGCGGAGCCGCAGCCGCTCCGTTCGTAACACAATCGATCGGTTCATTGGAATGCCATGCATGGTTTCTTCTCAAGTCGTCTGACCTCCTGCCTGTATCGCATGCTGAGGGCAATTCATCCTGAAGTTCGTTGGTCCTATTCCCAAGAGGGTGAAGATCTAGTGCTGAGTCGGCTATTCGAGAAGCAGTCCCATGGATTTTACGTGGACATCGGCGCGCACCACCCGTTTCGATTTTCAAATACGTATTTGCTCTTTCAGCGCGGCTGGTGGGGGATCAATGTTGACCCGAATCCTCAGGCGATGCAGTTATTCCAGCGACTGCGTCGTCGGGATGTCAATCTGGCTGTAGGGATTGCTGAGCAGGCCGGAAGCCGTCGGTATTTCCAGTTTAATGAGCCTGCCTTGAATACGTTCGATGAACAGTTGGCACGTCAGCGGGAGGTGCGAGATGGTTATCAATTGATCGCGTCGACACCGGTTCCCGTCCTACCGCTCCGCCAGGTATTTGAACAGCACTTGCCGCAGGGGCAGGTTATAGATGTGTTGTCGGTGGATGCGGAGGGATGTGATCTGAGTGTCATCCGGTCGAATGACTGGGATCGGTTTCGTCCGTATTGCGTATTGGTTGAGACGTTGCAGTCGTCGTTGGCTGCGCTTGATAGGAACGAGACGCATGACTACCTGTCGGCCCGTGGCTATGAGCTATTTGCCAAGACGGTGAATACGTTTATTTATCTGGACCACAAGAGCCCGAGGGACCCGTGCTAGCGCCGATCGGCTTGTTTGTCTATAAGCGCCCTGAGCATACTGCGCAAGTTCTGGAAGCGCTGCGAAATAATCGAGAGGCTCGGGAGTCGGATCTCTTTGTGTTTTCAGATGGAGCGAAAGATCCACGTGCGAGCGACATGGTTTCCGCCGTCAGGGCGTTGTCCAGGCAGCTTACGGGATTCCGTTCCGTAACCGTCGTGGAACAGTCCGTGAACCTTGGGCTTGCTCGTTCGATCGTGACCGGAGTAGCGGATTTGACGAAACGATTCGGGCGAGTGATCGTCTTGGAAGACGACGTGGTCCCAGCCCCGTATTTTCTGCAGTATATGAACGCCGCGTTAGACAAGTATGAGCACGTTCGGGAAGTGGTCAGCATTCATGGCTATTCCTATCCTGTAGATTCTGTACTGCCGGAAACGTTTTTCCTTCGCGGCGCGGATTGTTGGGGATGGGCTACATGGGAGCGAGGCTGGCGTGTGTTTGAACCGGATGGAACCAAGCTGTTGGCAAAGCTTTCCGAAAGCGGGCTGTCGCATGCGTTTGACATGGACGGGGGGTATCCGTATACGAAAATGCTCGAGGACCAGGTGGCGGGGCGCAATGACTCCTGGGCCATCCGATGGCATGCGGCGGCATTCCTGGAAGGGTTACTCACGTTGTATCCAGGTTCTTCCCAAGTTCAGAACATCGGTACTGACGGCAGCGGGACTCACGGGGGGCGTGCCGCAAACTTTTTGCATGCCACATGGGGAAGACCGGTCAGGCTGGAGGATATCCCGATACAGGAATGTCGGAAGGCGCGCAAAGCATTCGTCCACATGTTGAAATCATTGCGGCCGTCACTGGCTCAGAGGATATGGGGGCGCCTGCGGAGAATGACTGACCGAATTCCAACGGGAGTGGAGGGATGAAGCGATTGATCAAGTCGTGGATCCCTCCCGCCGTTCTGAATGCCGTCCGCGGTATGTGTTCCGATGACATTCAGTTTCAAGGCCGGTTTTCTACCTGGGAGTCCGCGCGAGCTGCTTCTTCCGGGTATGACGATGAGGCGATCTTCAGAAAATCCAGAGCCGCGGCGCTCAAGGTCAAGAGCGGAGAGGCCGCGTATGAGCGCGACTCGGTTCTATTCGATCATGTGCAGTATTCGTATCCTGTTCTGTCGGGTCTCTTGCGCGGCGCATGCGGACGAGGCGGGAACGTACGTGTGTTGGATTTCGGTGGTTCATTTGGCACGACCTACAGGCAGTTCAAGGCGTTCGTGAGACCTTCGGTTTCCGTACGATGGCATATCGTCGAACAGCCTCGAATCGTCGAAGCAGGGCAGGCGGAATTTGCAGATAACGCACTGAAGTTTTTTTATACGCTGGAGGAGGCTGCCGCGGCGGAAGCGCCTGACGTGGTGTTACTGTCGAGCGTCCTCCAATATGTCCCCAAGCCCTACGATCTCATCCGCCACATTTGCTCGATCGGCGCGGAGAGTATTGTGATGGCGCGAACGCCGTGCGCGCTTGCCGAGCAGGATGTGCTGACCATTCAAGTGGTTCCGCCTTCCATTTATAAGGCCAGTTATCCTTGTTGGATATTCGCTGAATCCAAGTTGCTCGAGGCGTTCTCGGCCGAGTATCGACCAGTGGCTTCATTTCAAGAGCCTGGTGGATCGTTGCAGAGTAATCAGGGCCCCTTTGAACTTCGCGGTTTCATCCTGGAACGAAAGTCGTCATCCAGATGATGACGAGGCTCAAGCAGTTTTACGCGGCCCAGATGATGTGTCCGGATTTCCCCGGGTTATTCATCAACCCATTCTACTTTGCACGCAAGGGACTCTATGATAGCATCCGTGGCCTTTCGCCCGGCATCACCGGGCGTGTCCTGGATGTTGGCTGCGGAACGCAACCCTATCGCCGGTTGTTTGCGACCGCTGATTATACCGGGATGGAGCTGGATACGCAGGAAAACCGCGCTCACAAACGAGCAGACGTGTTTTACGACGGCCAGACCTTTCCGTTCGAGTCGGAAAGGTTCGACTCTCTCCTATGTAGTCAGGTGTTGGAGCATGTCTTCACTCCGCTGCAATTTGTTCGAGAGCTCAATCGAGTGCTCAGGCCAGGGGGGGCCTTGCTCCTGACGGTCCCGTTTGTGTGGGACGAGCATGAACAGCCGTATGATAGTGCGCGATACACGTCGTTTGGCCTCCATGCGTTGATGGAGGAGGCCGGCTTCGAGGTGGTCGAACATATCAAGACCATGGGCGATGTTCGAGTGCTCTGCCAGCTGATGAATGCGTACCTGTATAAAGTGACGGTGAGCAAGAGCCCATACCTGAATCTTTTCAGTACGCTGTTATTGATGGCGCCCGTTAACCTCTTGGGAGCCGCAGTACGATTCATCACGCCTGCAAACCCGGATCTATATCTCGATAACGTCATTCTGGCGAGAAAAGTAGGGTAGGCATGACAGCATCCGAAAGCTTTTCAGGCTCGAATGTTCTGATTACCGGAGGGATGGGGTTTATAGGTTCCAATTTAGCTCGTGAGTTAGTTGCGAGAGGGGCCCATGTGACGCTGGTGGATAGCCTGATCCCGGAGTATGGAGGAAATCTCTTCAATATCGATGACATTGAAGGACATATTCGCGTGAATATTTCCGACGTGCGTGACGAATACAGTTTCAGGCATCTCATCCAAGGGCAGGACTATTTGTTCAATTTGGCAGGGCAAACAAGTCACCTCGATTCCATGGAAAATCCTTATGCGGATCTCGAGATCAATTGCCGCGCGCAGCTGTCGATTTTGGAGGTTTGCCGCCGGTATCAACCGAATATCAAGATCGTCTTTGCGAGTACGAGACAGATCTATGGAAAGCCAGACTATTTGCCGGTGGATGAGAAGCACCTGCTGAGGCCGGTGGACGTGAATGGGATCAATAAGATGGCGGGTGAGTGGTATCACATACTCTACAACAATGTGTACGACATTCGCTCCTGTGCCTTGCGCTTGACCAATACCTACGGGCCTCGGATGCGAATCAAGGATGCGAGGCAAACGTTTTTAGGCGTCTGGATTCGTCTGCTTGCTGAAGGGAAGCCGTTCGATGTGTGGGAAGGGCACCAACTTCGGGACTTCTCATTTGTCAGTGATGTCGTTGATGCCATGCTCCTAGCGGCGGTTCGTGAGGAAGCGAATGGTCAGGTATTCAATCTGGGGGGCGAACCGGCCATTAGCCTCAGGGATCTTGCTGACTTGCTTGTGAAGGTCGCCGCTGGAGGAAGTTATGTCCTACGGTCGTTTCCAGGCGAACGGAAGCGGATCGACATCGGTGACTATTATGCGAATTTCGAGAAGATTCGAACCACACTGGGATGGGAACCTCGAGTGTCGCTAGAGCAAGGACTTCATCGAACGGTCGAGTTTTATCGGCATCATCTCAATCACTATCTGTAAGCAGAGGCGTCGTGTCGCAGTTCCCTATGATTCCAGCCGCGAATCCCCTGGCAGACTATCTTGCTCGGAAGCCGGAGATCGACGAGGCGATCCGGCGTGTTCTTTCAGGAGGGCGGTATATTCTAGGGCCAGAAGTTGCCGCCTTCGAGCAAGAGTTTGCCTCCTTTCTCGATGCGGATTTTGCTGTGGGTGTGGGGAGCGGCACAGAAGCGTTACACGCGGCTCTGCGCGTGTGCGGCATCGGCCAAGGTGATACGGTGATCACGGTGTCCCATACCGCCGTGGCTACAGTGGCAGCAATCGAGTTAGCCGGCGCGATTCCGCTGCTGGTTGATATTGATCCTAAGACCTACACTCTCGATGCCAATCACCTCGAAGATACCCTCCGGGCGGGCCGGTCGTCGCGCATCAAAGCGGTGATTCCTGTCCACCTCTACGGTCATCCTGCGGATATGCCCACGATCATGCGCATCGCGGAGCGGTTCGATGTGAGGGTGATTGAAGACTGTGCCCAATCCCACGGAGCATCGATCGATGGCCGGAGAGTCGGCACGTGGGGGCATCTGGGCGCATTCAGTTTTTATCCCACGAAGAATCTGGGTGCGTTGGGAGATGGCGGAGCGGTGGTCACCAATGATCCGACATTGGCGGCACGAACGGCATTGTTCCGTGAATATGGCTGGAAGGAACGCTATATTAGCGAGATACCGGGTGCCAACACCAGGCTTGATGAACTCCAGGGCGCCATATTACGGGTCAAACTTCGGTTTCTTGAGCAGGACAATGTGAAGCGGCAGGAAGTGGCACGTCGCTACGATTCGATTTTGTCTGGATCGGCACTCGTTTTACCGCGAACGCATCCTGGGCATACGCATGTCTACCATCAGTATGTCATCCGCACTCCTCGCCGTGACGCCTTGAAGCAATCGTTGGCCAGAGCCTCTGTCGGATCGCTCATCCATTATCCTGTTCCAATCCACCTCCAGCCCGCGTATCGCGATGGCCTCCTGGCACCGGGGGGGCTTTCCCAGACGGAGCGGATCTGTGAGGAGATCCTCAGCCTTCCCATCCATCCACATCTCACTGCTGACGAGGTGAATCGTATCGGCGATGCGATTCTGTCGTGGCTTCAGCAGGATTCGCAGTCTAGGTGATGCGCTATTTTTGCACATATTTTGACCGTAACTATCTCTCTCGCGGGTTGGCGTTGTATCGCTCTCTTGCTCGGACCTTCTCTTCGTTTCAACTGTGGATTTTGTGCATGGATAGTGAATGTTATGAGTTGCTGACTCGATTCCAACTCCCGCATGTTCGGCTGATGTCCATCGCAGAACTCGAAGCCGCCGATCCTGAGTTGCAGGCGACGAAAGGAACGCGTTCGAGGATTGAGTACTATTTTACCTGTTCTCCGTCTCTTCCATTGTACCTGCTCAAGTCCCATGCTGAGGTTGACGTCATGACCTATGTGGATGCGGACTTGTATTTCTTTTCGGACGCGGAGCCGATTTTTGCGGCGTTCACGGGGCATTCGATTGGTATCACCGGTCATCGGTTCTCCACGCCGCTGCTCCACTTGGAGGAGTATGGACGGTACAACGTCGGATGGCTCATGTTTCGGAACAATCAAGAGGGCCTGGCCTGCTTAGGGTGGTGGCGTCAACAATGTCTTGAATGGTGCTATGACCGGTCCGAGGCCGGGCGTTTCGCGGATCAGAAATATCTGGATGAATGGCCGAGCCGTTTTCCTGGAGTGCTGGTGCTCGAACACCCTGGGTTGAATGCCGCTCCATGGAATCTTGGCGGAACGGTGGTCACTCAAACCGAGGCGGGGATCCAGGTTGATGGCCAGCCTCTTGTAGGGTTTCATTTTCACGGATTCAAGCGGATCTGGCGCTGGTTGTATGATCCAAATTTAAGTGATTACCAAGTTCAAGGGTCGATGGTCATACGGCGTGGGATATATGCCCCCTACCTCCGCGAACTCGCCGCGATCGAGGAGGAATTGAAGCCGCTGCATACCCGCATTGCACCAGTGGCCGTGCTTAAGCGTGGGGCAGGTGACCGCCCCACGGTTGGTCGGCGTGAGAACGGCCTCGGGCGCTGGTTGAGGGTAGGGCGCAGACTGGTGATGGGGCAGTATCTCGTTCACGTGAATGGACATGTGCTGTAATGGAGAATCTCACAGCGCTGAAGGTCATCAGATGCCGGGTCGTGGCTTCGCGTAAGTCTCGACTACGTGCCCTTGAGAGGTGAAATCTCGAATGTCCGCTCCGATTCCCCGCCTCTCGATCGTCACTCCCTGCCTCAACGGAATCTCGTTTATCGAGGAGGCGATTCAAAGTGTGCTCGATCAAGACTATCCCAATGTCGAACATATTATTGTTGACGGGGGATCGACGGATGGGACCCTCGAGCTGATCAAGAAATATTCCCATGTGCGAGTCATCAGTGAGCCCGACCAAGGACTGTACGACGCACTCAACAAGGGTGTGCGAGTCAGTACCGGCGACATCATCGGCCATCTAAATTGCGATGATGTCTACGAAAAGGGAGCATTGGAGAAGGTCGCTGGAACATTTTTGGATTCTCCTGCCGTAGAGGCAGTCTGTGGAGGGGTGGATGTATTTGCGCATGGTGAAAACGGCACCATGCGCGTCACAGCTCAATATGTGCGGCCGGGGGATTTGGAACTGTCATTTGAAAATGCAACCACGGGTCCGTGTCTGACGAACGCGCGGTTTTTTAAGAAAAGCGTGTATGACAAAATCGGACTGTACGAGCCTCGTTTCCGTATCGCTGCTGATCGAGAGTTTCTTATCCGTGCTGCGCTGGCAGGAATTCAGAGCCGTGGAATACCGGCGGTGTTGTATCACTATCGCGCTCACGCCGGCTCATTGACGTTTGGCCGTCGGAGCCCTCATCGATTAAAGACTCTCAATGAGTTCTTGGAGATAGCCGAAGCGCACATTCCTACGGACGGCCGCATCGATCCGATAGAGCCCTTCTGTCGCGAGTGGCATACCAGGACGACGGCTGAAGCGGCGATGAGAGCGCTGCGCGAGAGAAACTTTCCCTTAGCTCTGAGTTATGCCAAACGCGGACGCGCGTACACACCATCGTGGCCGGTAGTCTTCCTGGCGATACTGTTTCGCAGGGTGGTCACTGGGACGAGTCACTGACTCACGCCTACCGTCTATGAAAGTCTCCTTGATCGTCGCGACGGTTGAACGCACCGCCGAACTGCATCGGCTGTTGATGTCGCTCGCGGCCCAAACCCACAAGAACCTTGAAATGATCGTGGTGGATCAGAATGGAGACGACCGTCTCAATCAAGTGATCGCTCCATTTCGAGACCGCATGACAATCATCCATACCAGGTCGCCGTTGGGGGTTTCGCGAGCTCGCAACGAAGGGATGAAGCGTATGACGGGAGATATCGTAGGATTTCCCGATGACGATTGTTGGTATCCGCCCGATCTCCTGCACAACGTGATTCGATTGCTGGAGCAGCATCACTGCGATGGAGTGACAGGCCGCGTCATAGTCCAAGGTGAGGCCAATGTCTATGCAAAGTTTGATGAGGCAGCAGGGGTTGTGTGTTTGGCGAATGTCTGGAGAAGAACGTGCGCCGTGACCATGTTTCTCAAACGACACATCACAGAATCAATCGGCGGCTTTGATGAAACGATGGGACCTGGCGCTGGCACTCCTTGGGTCGGAGCAGAAGACATTGATTATCCTGTCAGAGCGATGAAGGCTGGATTCAAGATCTTCTATCATCCGGAGATCCAAGTCTTTCACCCCAATCCAGCGGATCAGGGTTGGGATAAAATGGCTCGTCGTGCGTACGCGTATGGTGCGGGAATCGGGAGAGTATGGAAGAAACACAGGTTTCCGCTATGGGTCGTTGCCTATTATTTGATTCGTCCGCTCGGAGGGACTGTCACTTGCTTGATCAAGGGGCAGTGGGCAAGAGCCAGATATCACTGGAGCGCCTTGTGTGGCCGGTTCAAAGGTTGGACGTCTACCTTGTGAGGCGCCAGATGTACGACCGAGCATTAACGTGTGGGCTGCCGGAAGAGCAATACCAGTTGATGGGCACGGATTTTATACGGGAACGGAGGCAGAGGCGTTATGATCCAGACGAAGCGGAGCTTGTGAAGATGAAGATGACTGTGCAACCTGCATTCGGTCATCAGCCTGTCCCAGGTTGGGTTTGTGTATGGCCACGTCATGCTGGCCATTGATGTTCGAATGATCCGGTCCGCAGGGATCGGGACCTACCTTCGACAATTGGTTCCGCGAGTGGCAGCGGCCCTAACGCCTTATCCGATCTCCTTGATCGGAGATACCACGCACTTGAAAACTCTGCATTGGGTGGCGGATGGAAATTATGATTTGGTCCAGTGCCGCGCGCCGATTTATTCCCTCCGCGAACAAGTTGAATTGCCCTGCAAGATACCCAGGCACGCAAAACTCTTGTGGTCGCCTCACTACAATATCCCCTTGTGTTATTCAGGCCGAATGGTCGTCACGATTCACGACACCTTTCACTTGGCCATGCCGCAATTTGTGGCAGGGTGGCACCGACGTGCCTATGCTCGGTTGATGTTTCGTGCCGTTCGCCGAAAGGCCTGCGAGATTTTTTGCGTGTCTCAATTCGGAAAGGATCAACTGCTCTCATTTTGTCCTCACGGAACGCAGCCGGTCACCGTGACGCTCAATGGTGTGGACGAGTCATGGACCGAGTTTTCCACGGAACCGCGCCCGCACGATAGACCATATATTCTCTTCGTAGGGAATCTGAAGCCGCACAAGAACCTCGTGCGATTGCTGGAGGCGGTCGAGTTGATGGGGCATCGTATCCCGCATGATGTGGTCATTGTGGGGCGCAGTGAAGGATTCATTACGGGCGATCCCGAGGTGAGGACAAGAGCCTCACGGTTAGGCGATCGCGTTCGGTTTGTCGGTGAACTCGACCATGATGATCTGCGGCTTCGACGCTACTATACGTGGGCCGATCTTTTAGTGCTGCCGTCGCTCTATGAGAGTTTCGGTCTTCCTGCCTTGGAAGCAATGGCCTGCGGGTGTCCTGTCGTTCTATCTAAAGTCGGAGGCATGCCGGAGGTCTATGGCGACGCAGCAGCGTACTGCAATCCGTTAGATCAGCAGGATATGGCCGATCAGATGTTGAGCGTACTGACAAACGAAGGAGTTCGTGCGGGCCTCATCGAACGGGGGCTACAGCGTGCGCGCCGGCTAAATTGGCAGGGAGCGGCGACACACATTGCCACGACTATCAAGCGCCTGGTCTCCCAGCCCTGATGAAGGCTGGATATGTTTGGCGAAACACCGATCTTCGTTCGGTGCCATGTCTGAGAGGTGAACATCAAAGTCGCGATCGTTCATGATTGGTTGACGGGCATGCGCGGGGGCGAGCGGTGCCTGGAGGCCTTTTGCGAGCTGTTTCCTGATGCCGATCTGTACACCTTGCTGCAGATCAAGGGGTCTGTCTCGCCGACGATTGAGCGGCACCGGATCATGACGAGTGCCGTCCAGTGTTTTCCCTTGGCCGCTCGGTACTACCGGTACTATTTGCCTCTCTTCCCTTGGGCGATCGAGCGGTTCCGGCTGCCGTCCTACGACCTCGTGCTCAGTTCGAGCCATTGTGTCGCGAAGGGCATTCGCCCGCCGTCGGGAGCCAAGCACCTCTGCTACATCCATGCGCCGATGCGATATGTGTGGGACCAGTTCGAGAACTATGCCGGCGGCGGGCGGTCAGGCATCCTGGCGCGGATGGGCATGACGTTCTTCAGAAAACGGTTGCAGGCCTGGGACATTGCCTCTGCCGCGCGAGTGGATCAATTCGTGGCCAATTCGCACAACATCGCTCGCAAGGTGGAGAAGTATTACCACCGCCCGGCGGCGGTGCTGCATCCCCCGGTCGATTGGCAGAGTTTTCACGCGGCGGAGCAATCGGAAGACTTCTATTTGATGGTCACGGCCTTTGCTCCGTATAAACGGGTTGATCTGGCCATCCAGGCATGCAATGTTATGAAACGGCGCCTGAAGATCATCGGCAAGGGGCAGGAGGAGGCGCGGTTGCGCAAGCTTGCCGGTCCGACGGTCGAGTTCCTCGGTTGGCAGCCGGATCGCGTCGTGCGCGACCATTATGCGCGCTGCCGGGCGCTGCTCTTTCCCGGGGAGGAAGATTTTGGTATCGTCCCCTTGGAAACGATGGCCTGCGGCAAGCCGGTGGTGGCCTTCGGGCGCGGGGGTGCGTTGGAGACCGTGGTGCCCTTAGCGGCGCCCGGCACTGCGTCCCAGGTGGGACAGGCTCCCACGGGACTGTTCTTTTTCACGCAATCGGTGGAATCGCTCATGGAGGCGATGGAAACCGGCGAGCGTCGCCGGACCGAATTCGACCCCCACGCCATTCGCAACCATGTGGCGGCATTCGATCGCCGGCTGTTCAAGGAGCGCATGCAGGCCCTCGCCATGGGGGCGCTGACCGGGACGACTTCTTAGAGGGAGCATGCTCAAACGCCACTCCCAATTTCTCAAGAGTCTCTTATTCTGCATCGATCTGGGCCTGATCTGCGCCTGCTGGGTCGGCGCCTACTACCTGCGTTTTTCAGAAATCGTCGAGCCGGCCACCAAGGGCATTCCTCCGCTCAGGATCTATCTGCTGCTGCTCGTGCCGATCATCGCCGTCTGGGGCATGTCCTTTCAGGCGTTTGATCTCTACCGGCCGCGGCGAATGGGCACGCGATTGTCGGAATTTCTCGATGTCGCCAAGGCCAATACGCTCTCCGTGCTGATCCTGGTGGCGCTGACGTTTTTCTTCCGGCAGTACGAGTATTCCCGGTTGGTGCTGCTCTATTTCTGGCTGTTGAACCTCATCACCCTGGGCTTTTCGCGGGTGCTGTTCCGGGAAGCGCTCCGGTTTCTCCGTCGCCATGGATACAACCAGCGCCATGCACTGGTCATCGGCACCAGCCGGTTGGGACGCCGGGTCGTGGACGCGCTCGCACAGCATCCGGAGCTGGGAGTGAGGGTGCATGGATTTTTGAGCGCGGACTCCCGCAAGGTGGGTGAACGAATCAACGGCCTGCCGGTCGTCGGGCGCTATGACGATCTGCAGGACCGTGTGCAATCCGGGATCGATATCGTGTTCGTCTGCCTGCCTCCCGAAGATGAACAGTGGGCGGAAAAGATGTTCGGATTCCTGGCCACCACCATGGTCGAGGTGAAGGCCCTGCCGGCGATGTGCGAGTTCGTGAGCCTGCGGGCGGAAGCGGAGATGTTCGAGGGGCTTCCGTTGATCACGTTGCAAGGGTCGCCGCTCCATGGCTGGAATCTCGTCATCAAGAGGATGTTGGATATGGTCGGAGCCTTTGGCGCTCTGATCGTCTTTTCGCCGGTCTTATGCCTGGTCGCCGCGCTGGTCAAGCTGACATCTCCCGGGCCGGTGTTTTTCCGTCAGCTTCGCATGGGGTTGGATGGGCAGGCGTTTGAAATGTTGAAGTTCCGTTCGATGAAGGTGGACGCGGAGTCCGAAACGGGGCCGGTCTGGACCCAACCCAACGACGATCGGCGGACACCCATCGGGGCGTTCCTGCGGCGAACCAGCCTGGACGAACTGCCTCAATTCTGGAACGTGCTGCGCGGGGAAATGAGCATCGTCGGTCCGCGGCCCGAACGGCCCGAGTTCATCGCGCGATTCCGCGAAACACTCCCGCAGTATATGCTGCGTCATAAGATGAAGGCCGGCATCACCGGCTGGGCGCAAATCAACGGCTGGCGCGGGAATACGTCGCTCGAACGGCGCATCGAGCACGATCTCTATTACATTGAACATTGGTCGATCTGGTTCGACATCAAAATCATGCTGCTCACCATTTGGAGAGGCTTCGTGCACCGGCACGCCTATTAACACGCTCCCCTCGTCCACGCTCCTGCCGCCGGAATGGCCCTCCCACAGGTTTGAGTTTTCTTGAGTTTCAGGCGATGGCTTGTTACCATCGGCCTTGGTTGAAAGCCGTCGCATGCCGAGCACGAAACGCCGAACCAACGCAGCAACGAAACCGCCGGTTTCCCTTCAAGGAATCCTCCGTGGAATCCGTGTATTCGCGACGGACGTCGATGGTGTGCTGACGGACGCGGGTATGTATTATTCCGAGACCGGAGATGAATGGAAAAAGTTCAACACGCGAGACGGGATGGGTATCAAGCTGTTGCAGAAGGCGGGCATCCTGACGGCGATCATTACCCAGGAATCGACAAAAATCGTCATGCGCCGGGCGCAAAAACTCACGATCCCCGAGGTGCATCAGGGAGCGTACGACAAGCTCGCCGTGCTGAAAGACCTCATCGCGCGGCACGGCCTGACCATGAAGCAGGTCGCCTACATCGGGGATGATGTCAATGATCTTCAGGCGCTGGGCGCGGTCGGCTTGTCGGCCTCTCCAGCCGACGGCATGCCCCCGGTGTTGAAGGTCGTACGGTACGTCTGCAAAAAAAAGGGCGGGGAGGGGGCGGTGCGGGAATTGGCGGATCTCATCCTGGCAGCCCAGTCACCCCGGTGAGGCGATGGCACCTATGGTCGTGCTAATCGAACTGGAGCCTTAGTGATATGACAGACCATCTGTATCCGGTTATTTTAGCGGGCGGCAGCGGGACTCGCTTTTGGCCCCTCAGCCGGCACCTCTATCCCAAGCAGCTCCTGCGCATCATCGGCGACGAGACGCTCATTCAGCAGACGATGCGGCGCGTGCTCTCCTGCGCCAGTCCCGACCGGGTGCTCATCTCCACCAATCCAGGGCAGGCAGATTCCATCCGCGTCCAGCTGGGCGAGTGGAAGTCCGATCTGAAAGACAACTACGTCATTGAACCGGTCGGACGCAACACCGCCCCGGCGATTGCCCTGGTGGCGGCGGAACTCCTCCGGCGCGATCCCGACGCCATGATGTTGGTCCTGCCGGCGGATCATGTCGTGACTGGAGAGAAGGCGTTTCAGGCGGCGGTGGACTTGGGGGTGCAGCTTGCCCGTAACGGGCATCTGGTCACGTTCGGGATTAAGCCGATCAGGCCGGAGACCGGATACGGCTACATCCAGCCGAATCGCCGAACCACCTTGGCCAAGAAAGGCCGATTGACCGGGCACCCGGTTGCCCGATTTGTCGAGAAACCGAATCGGACGAAGGCCGAACAGTATCTGAAACACGGAAACTACTTTTGGAACAGCGGCATGTTCCTCTGGAAGGCCGCCACCATTCAAGACGAAATCCGGCGGCACCAACCGCAGCTGGCCAAGGCCGTGCAAAAGGTCCACACCCTGATGACGTCCGGCGCCGATCCGCGGCAGATAGAAGCCGCCTACAAAAAAGTTCCCTCGGTCTCCATTGACAACGGCGTAATGGAGTTGTCGGCCCATGCGGCCATGATTCCAGTGGGATTCGGTTGGTCGGATGTGGGCAATTGGAGCAGCCTGGAAGAAGTCGCGCCGCGGGACAAGGCCGGCAACGTGGTCAGCGGCCGGGTGATCGATATGGACAGCAGCAATTCCGTCTTGTACGCCGATCGCCGGGTCGTCGCCACCATCGGACTCACCGATATGGTGGTCGTGGATACGCCCGATGCCACGCTGATTTGTCCCAAGTCCCGCTCGCAGGACGTCAAGCAAATGGTGGAGATCCTCAAGCAGCAGGGCGCGCCGGAACATCTCGAACACCTGACGGTGTTTCGGCCCTGGGGGTCCTACACCGTCCTGGAAGAAGGGCCGGGGTATAAGGTCAAGCGGGTGACCGTGAATCCGGGCGGGCGGCTGTCCTTACAACTTCACCATAAACGCAGCGAGCATTGGGTGGTGATCGCGGGGACGGCACGCGTGACCTGCGGCGATCAGGTGCTGCAGCTGCAGGTGGGGCAGAGTACGGCGATTCCCGTGGAAACCGCCCATCGCCTGGAAAATCCCGGCACGGACACCTTGCACATCATCGAAGTACAGAATGGGCCCTATCTGGGCGAGGACGATATCGTGCGGCTCCAAGACGATTACGGGCGGCTCGGCCGGACACGGTAGGAGAACGGCATGGCACTGTTTCGCGAATACGACCTCAGAGGCATCGTCGGGGAAGAGCTCACGGAATCCGTTGCCGAACAGGTGGGGCGCGCCTATGCCACCATGGCCAAAGAGCAGGGAGCGTCGCGCATCAGTCTCGGGCGGGACGGCCGCCTGAGCTCGCCGGCGTTACAACAGGCCTTGCTGCGGGGGCTGCTCGCCGGCGGGCTCGATGTGGTGGATCTGGGCCTCTGCGCCTCGCCGCTCCTCTATTTTTCGCTGTTCACGCTGCCGGTCCACGGCGGAATCATGATCACCGGCAGCCACAACGCTGCAGAATACAACGGCTTCAAGATTTGCATCGGGAAAGAAGCGATTCATGGTGAGGAGATCCAGCAGTTGCGGCGTGTGATGGAGGCCGGACGATTCAGCTCCGGGTCCGGGCAGTTGTCCGCCCATCCCATCATTCCGGACTACCTGCAGCATCTGAAGACGGCATTCGCGGGCGTCCGGGCCGACCATCTTCATGTCGTCATCGACTGCGGCAACGGCGCGGCGTCGTTGGTCGCCAAGCAAGCGCTGGAACAGATGGGATGCCGCGTCACCGGGCTCTACGATGAATTGGACGGGCGGTTCCCGAACCATCATCCCGATCCCACCGTGGTGGAAAATCTCCAGGATTTGATTGCCACGGTCCGGGAGCAAAAGGCGGATGCCGGCATCGGGTACGACGGGGATGCCGATCGCATCGGCGCCATCGACGAGCGCGGAGAGATCCTCTGGGGCGACCGCCTCATGATCGTCTACGCGCGGGATATCCTGGCACAACGACCGGGCACCACCTTTATCTCCGAGGTGAAGGCCTCGCAATGTTTGTACGACGACATAGCGGCCAAAGGCGGGCGTCCGATCATGTGGAAGACCGGCCATTCGTTGATGAAGGCCAAGTTGAAAGCCGAATCGGCGGTGCTCGCCGGCGAAATGTCCGGCCATATGTTTTTCGCCGATCGATACTTTGGTTTTGACGACGCAATCTATGCCTCCTGCCGGCTGGTAGAGATTCTGGCCAAGACCAAACAATCGCTCTCCAGCCTGGTCGCCGATCTCCCTCAGACAACGGTGACGCCGGAGATTCGGGTGGATTGCTCAGACAGCGTGAAGTTTCAATTGGTGGAGCAGGTGCATCGGCAGCTCGCTTCCTATCTCGATGCGGGCCGGCCGGTCGGAGCCTCGAACCTACGCATGCGGGAATTGGTGACAATCGACGGGGTACGCGCAATCTTCGAGGATGGATGGGGGCTGATTCGGGCGTCCAACACGCAACCGGCGCTGGTCCTCCGGTTTGAGGCGCCCTCGCCGGCCAGGTTGGATGTGATCCGCGCCACCATCGAAACCGAACTGGCTCAGGCGCGGCGTGTTCTGTCGGTCTAGAGTCCCTGCCGTTCTCGTGCTCTTTCCAACTCGCCCGTTCCTCGTGGCCTTGGCGGCCTGCCTGCTGGTTCCTGCGTGGCTCTGCGCGAAAAGCGGGCTGGACGGCCGGGCACCGGTTTCTGCGCCGCTCCCCTTTGCCAACGGGGAGCGGCTCGCGTACGACGTGACCTGGTTGGGTCTGCGCGCGGGCCTCGCCACGATGATCGTCGAAGAGGGGCAGGACCAGCAAGGGCGCCAGCAACTCACCCTCCGCATGACGGCACGGTCGAGCCCGACGGTGACGAAATTCTACCCCGTCGACAACCGCGGGCTGTCGCAGGTCGACCTCGAATCGTTCCTCCCGACCCACATGACGTTTGCCCGCCGGGAAGGGAAACGCTTTAACGACTTCGACTACACCTTCCGCCATCGCGAAGGCCTGGTCACGGCCGTCAAGGACGGAAAGACCGACGAGTTACCGATCCCTCCGGACGCCCAGGACGCCATGTCCTGCCTGTATTATGTCCGCAAGATCCTCCCGTTCGTGCCCGGGGCCTCCCTCACGATGACGGTCCATCACGACAAGAAAAACTACAAGATGGAGGTGCGCGTAGAGGCGCTTGAAACCGTGGAGGGCCGGTGGGGGAAGAGAGAAACGGCCCGCGTGGTCGTGATCATGCCGTTTCAGGGCATTTTTCTGAACGAAGGCAACATCCGTGTCTGGTTCACCACCGACGACCGGCGTGTGCCCGTGAGAATGAAGGCCAAGGTCATCGTGGGGTCTATCGTAGCGGAACTGACGGAAGGCTACGGTGCGGCCGCGCAGCCATGACCGGGCAGCGCGGTTTGCTCGCTCGGCTGGAAACCGCTATAATCGCGCCAGGTTCGTGGAAGGGCTTCGGCTCTGTCCGAAGCCCTCGTCGTTTCGACTGGCTCGTTCAATCCTTGAGGAATCCCAGCATGGCGAAATTCCCCATCACGTTAAGCCGCTTTATTATCGAACAACAGGCCGCGCATCCTGAGGCGACCGGCGAGTTTTCCGTGCTGCTCACCCAAATCGGCCTCGTCGGTAAAATGATTGCCCACGACTTGCGCCGGGCCGGGCTGAACAAGATTCTCGGCACGACCGGAGAGACCAACATCCAGGGCGAAACCGTCAAGAAACTCGACCAGATTGCCAACGACACCTTTGTACGCGTGTTTGAACACAGCGGGCTTGTCTGCGTACTGGCCTCTGAAGAGATGGAAAAGCCTTTGAAAATGCTCCACGAAGGCGCGAAGTACATGTTATTGGTCGATCCTCTGGACGGATCCTCCAATACCGATGTGAATATGCCCTTAGGCGCGATTTTTTCCATCCGCCGGTCGAAGAGGGGGCACTCGGTCGACGATGAGTTGTTGCAGAAAGGAACAGAACAGATCGCCGCCGGCTATGTCTTGTACGGGGCGAGCACCATGCTCGTCTTTACGGTCGGGCAGGGAGTGCATGGCTTCACGCTCGAACCGTCGATCGGTGAGTATCTTCTGTCCAACGAAAACATTCGCATTCCCGAGCGAGGCAAGGTCTATTCGGTCAACGAGGGGAATTACCATCGCTGGCCGGCCGGGACCCAGCGCTATCTCGACTTTCTGAAAGTGCAGGACAAGCCGACCGGGCGACCCTATAGCGGGCGATACAGCGGTTGTCTGGTCGCGGATGTCCATCGCATCCTCCTGGGCGGAGGCATTTATCTGTATCCCGGCGAGAAGGATAAGCCGGAAGGAAAATTGCGATTGATGTACGAGGGCAATCCGCTCGCCATGGTCGTGGAGCAGGCGGGCGGCAAAGCGACGACGGGGACGATGCGTATTCTGGATGTCGAGCCCAAGGCGCTGCATCAGCGAATTCCCCTCATCATCGGCAGTGCGGGGGATGTGAGTCTGGCGGAAGACTTTGTGCAAGGACGTGCGTAACGACTAATGTGATCGAGGGTTTGGGAGGTTGATTATGAGCAATCGGGTCCAGGAAATCTTGAGCTGGTATGAGAGCGACAATGCGGGAACGAAGACGAACATCGCCCGGCTGCTGAACGCGGGAAAACTGGCGGGAACGGGAAAGTTGGTGATCCTGCCGGTCGATCAGGGGTTCGAGCACGGTCCGGCCAGAAGTTTCGCGCCCAATCCGGGCGGATACCATCCGCATTACCACTTTCAACTCGCCATCGACGCCGGCTGCAACGCCTATGCGGCGCCGCTCGGGTTCATCGAGGCCGGTGCCAGCCATTTCGCAGGCAGGATTCCGCTCATTCTCAAGCTGAACAATCATGATGTGCTGCACGATGAGAAGGATCCGTTGCCGTCGGTGACGGGGAGCGTACAGGAAGCCTTGCGGCTGGGCTGCTCGGCGGTGGGATTTACGATCTACCCCGGTTCATCTCACTGTAATCCCATGTATGAGCAGCTGCGCGCGATTGCCGAGGAAGCCAAGAGTTGCGGATTGGCCGTGGTGGTCTGGTCGTACCCGCGCGGGTCAGGCCTGAGCAAGGAAGGCGAGACCGCGCTTGATGTGGTGGCCTACGCCGCACAGATCGCCGCGCAACTCGGCGCCCATATCATCAAGGTGAAATTGCCGTCCGCCCACCTGGAGCAGGCCGCGGCCAAGAAAGTGTATGAGGCCGAAAAGGTTCCTGCTGCGACCTTGGCGGAGCGCGTCAAGCATATCGTGCAAAGTTCGTTCGACGGGCGCCGCATCGTCATTTTCTCCGGTGGCGCGAAGAGCGACGAAAAGACGATCTTCGACGAAGTGCGCGCGATCCGCGACGGCGGTGGATTCGGGTCGATCATCGGTCGCAATTCGTTCCAGCGGCCGAAGGCGGACGCCGTGAAGTTCTTGAACACGATCATGGGACTCTATGCGGGCGAGAAACCGTAATCGTCCGGCGGTCTGAACCACGATGGATGAGTTTCCGATTCCACCCGAACAGCGGTCATCCATGCGAGCCTGGCTCGTCCCGGTCTTGCTGTTATCGGCAGGTGTGCTGATCGGCATCGTGCTGACGTCTGATCTCGGATGGTTGCCGACCGGCCATGCGGTGCCGGAATCACCTGCTGTGTCTGCCCCTGTTCCACGGCCGGTCTCAACGGCGGTGCAGCCGACGTTGCCTGGCGCGGGAGGACAGAGTTTCGTCGATGTCGCCAAGGTCGTCAAACCTGCCGTCGTGAACATCTTCGCGACTCGTAGCGGCGGCGGCGAGGAAGGGAAAGGCACGCCGTTCGACGATCCGTTTTTTCGCCGCTTCTTCGGCGAGGAGTGGATGAAGCGTTTTGAAGCCCCGAAGGAACGGAAGCAGCAGGGGATGGGGTCCGGCGTGATCGTCGATGCCAACGGGTTGATCATCACCAACAACCATGTCGTCAATAAGGCCGACGAGATCAAGGTGTTCTTGTCGGACAAACGGGAGTACAAAGCGAAGCTGGTCGGCACGGATGCCAAGACGGATGTGGCCGTGTTGAAAATCGAGGCGAACGGTCTGCCCACGGTGGCCTGGGCCGATTCCGACAAGCTGGAAGTCGGCGAGTTTGTCCTGGCGGTCGGCAATCCCTTCGGTCTAACGCAGACCGTCACGCTGGGGATCGTCAGCGCGCTCGGCCGCGCCGCTGGCATCGCAGAATACGAAGACTTCATCCAGACCGATGCCGCCATCAATCCCGGCAATTCCGGCGGCGCCCTGGTCAACGTCCGCGGCGAGCTGGTCGGGATCAACACCGCCATCTACAGCCAAAGCGGGGGGAACATGGGCATCGGTTTCGCCGTTCCCAGCAACATGGCCCATTCCATCATGGAGCAGCTGGTTCAGCACGGGAAGGTCGTGCGCGGTTGGCTGGGCGTGTCCATTCAGGAGCTGACTCCTGAATTGTCCTCGCAGTTCGGCGTGCCGAAAGATGTCAAAGGCGTCCTGGTCAGCGACATTATGGACGACAGCCCGGCGAAAAAGGCCGGCTTCGAGCGCGGAGACGTAATTGTCGAGTATGACGGCAAGCCGATGGATTCGCCCGCCCATCTGCGAAATGCCGTGGCGCAGACCGTCGTCGGGAAAAAGGTGACGGTCAAACTCATCCGCGAGAAAAAGGCGAAGTCCATCGAACTGACCATTGCCGAACAGCCGAAGAATCTGTCGCAAGCCGGGGCGGAAGACAGCGGCGAGACGGTGTCGCCGGCCGGATTGCTCTCGGACATCGACGTGCGGGAAGTCAATTCGGAGTTGGCCGGGCGGTACGGACTCAAGTCGAGCGAGCGCGGGATTGTCGTGGTCCGGGTCAAACCGGGGAGTCAGGCGGAGGAGGCCGGTGTGCGCGAGGGAGACCTCGTGCTGGAGGTGAATCGCAAGTCGGTGAGCAGCATCAAGTCGTATGAACATGTGGCCGCCAACTTGCCGAAAGACCAGGCGGTCTTGCTCCTGTTGAAGCGGCAGGGGCGAGCCATTTATCTGACGCTGAGGCCGTGATTGCTTCGAATCGTCTATTCGGGGCCGATCACAGAGAGGAGGAAAACAGTATGGTAACACGGGCCATATTTGTTCTTCTCAGCGCTCTTGCGGGGATGGCCTTGTTTCTGCGGGCCCAGGACCCGACTCAAGGGTTCTTGCTGGTAGGGTTGGGAATGGGGGCGGTCGCCGGCGGACTCATTCTGGCCGGAGAATATGCGCTCCGGCGATTGTCATTCGGGATCATTGTCGGTGGCGCCGTCGGGCTGGCCGGTGGCCTGGTTCTGACGGGTCTGGTGGAGTGGGTGGGCAGCGCGGTATTCGATGTCGAGACGTTCTTGTTTCACATCGGCGGCCTGGTGTTTCTGCTCGGGTTTCCCTATCTCGGATTAGCCATGGGCGCGCGCTTCGGGCAAGAACAATTTCCCGGGTCCCATCAAGGGCAATCGCCGTCGGGATCCTCGCATGCCTGTCTCAAAGTCCTCGATACCAGTGTCATCATCGACGGCCGGGTGGCCGATCTGTGCGAAACCGGGTTTCTCGAAGGTCCGTTTCTGGTGCCTCATTTTATTTTGAATGAATTGCAACACATTGCGGACTCATCCGATTCGTTGAAGCGCGCGCGCGGGCGGCGCGGGTTGGATATCTTGAACAAGATCCAAAAAATGCCCGAGGTCGATGTGCGCATCATCGAGGAAGATTTCCCTCACGTCAAAGAGGTCGACGCCAAGCTGGTGGTGCTGGCGAAGAAAGTGGGGGGGCGAATCGTCACCAATGACTTGAACTTGAATAAGGTCGCCGAATTGCAGGGCGTGCGCGTGCTCAATATCAATGAGCTGTGCAACGCCTTGCGGCCGGTCGTCTTGCCGGGAGAAACCATTCGCGTCTTTGTGCTGAAGGAAGGCAAGGAAGCCGGCCAGGGTGTGGCGTACTTGGATGACGGTACGATGATCGTCGTAGATAATGCGCGGCGCTGTATCGGCCGTAACGTCGATGTGACCGTGACCAGCGTCCTCCAAACGACGGCGGGACGGATGATCTTCACCCGGCTGAAAGAAGAGTCTGAGCGGGAAGAGTATCAGGTCGCCCGTGGCTGACGGGTCGAGGGACAGGCAGCGACCGCATCCGCTTCCGCCATGGCGGCCGGAGCCGGTGAGAGCGGTGGGGCATCGTCAGGTTGCGGGGTTGTTGATGTGCCGTGAGTCTATCCGTGTCCGTTCCTGAGCCGCACGTCTCGCGGACGGGATTGCGAACCGTGGCCCTCGTTCCGGCGGCCGGCCGGGGGCTTCGCATGGGCGGGGCTGTTCCCAAGCAGTTTTTGGCCCTGGGCGGGCGGCCCATTCTTGCGCAGTCGCTTCGAGTCCTCCAAGCCTCGCCGGTCATCCATGAGATCATTTTGGCCGTGCCTCAAACGGAACGCCAGTATTGTCTCGACCACTTCGTGGCGACCGGAGAATTCGGTAAAGTCACCAAGGTCGTGCCCGGCGGAGCGCAACGGCAGGATTCGGTGCGCCACGCGCTGGCTGAAGCCGGTGAGGCAGACATCGTCCTCGTGCACGATGCGGTGCGCCCCTTTTTGACCGGGGAAATGATCCGCCTGGTCGTTGAGGCGGCGGCGGAGCACGGGGCGGCCATCATTGCGCTGCCCATGCGTGATACGGTGAAATATGTGGGCGCCGGCGGTGTGATCGAGCGGACCGTCGATCGCGCTCCCTTGTGGCTGGCGCAAACCCCGCAGGCCTTTCGTCGCGCCTGCCTGGAGGAGGCGCACCGTAAGGCGTTTCTGGGAAAGATCCATGCGACGGATGATGCGCATTTGGTGGAGTTGTTGGGAAAGCCCGTCGTGGTGGTCGAGGGGAGCGGCGAGAATATCAAAGTCACAAGGCCGGAAGACCTGGTGATCGGGGAAGCCATTCTCCGATCACGGGCGGCAACGAGGAGCGCAGAATGACGGCGGTACGTGTCGGGTGCGGGTGGGATATTCATCCCTTGATCGAAGGGCGCAAGTTGATTTTAGGCGGGCTCGAGATCCCGCATCACAAGGGGCTGCAAGGGCATTCCGATTCCGATGCCCTCGTGCATGCGATCTGCGATGCGCTGCTGGGCGCCATGGGCGAAGGAGATCTGGGCCGGCACTATCCGAGTTCGGACCAGCGATTCAAGAATATCTCCAGCCTGAAGCTGCTCGAGGATGTCGTCGGCAAGCTGCGCGCGAAGGGGTACCGTCTCGCGAACGTCGATAGCACCATCATCGCTCAGGCGCCTCGGTTGAGTCCGCATTTGGCCGCCATGCAGAAGAGCATCGCAGGCGTGCTGCAGGTTGATCCGGACCTGGTGAACGTCAAAGTCAAAAGCGGCGAAGGGCTGGATGCGGTGGGACATGAAGAGGCGATTGCTGCGCAAGCGGTCTGCCTGATCGAGCGTGACTAACCCCCACGTCCGAGGCGCGTGAGCCTGTCCACGATATGTTCAAGGCGATTACTCAAGACCTCCAGGCAATCTTCGATCGGGACCCTGCCGCTACCAGCAGGCTCGAAGTCATCCTCACCTACGCGGGATTCCACGCCTTGCTGGCGTACCGGCTCGCCCATTGGTTGAAACAACGGCAGGTGCCGTTTTTACCGCGGGCGATTTCCCAACTGGCGCGATGGTTGACCGGCATCGAGATCCACCCCTCGGCGAAGATCGGCGCCTTTTTCTTTATCGATCACGGCATGGGTGTGGTGATCGGGGAAACCGCCGAAGTGGGAGACCATGTGACCCTGTTTCAGGGCGTGACCCTGGGCGGCACGGGCAAGGAGCGCGGCAAGCGCCACCCGACGCTGGGCAATCACGTGGTCGTCGGGGCTGGAGCAAAAATTCTCGGCGGCATCACCATCGGCGACAATGTGAAAATCGGCGCCAATTCCGTCGTCGTCAAATCGGTTCCCCCCGATTCGACCGTGATCGGTGTGCCGGCCAGGATCATCAAGTCGCAAGGCGAGCGGCTTCCCGATGCCACGATGGATCACACCAATATGCCGGATCCCACGGCCGACCGATTTGCCGCGCTGGAGATGGAACTGATCGAGTTGCGAAAAAAACTCGAAAATCCTGATCCCGGCTCAGGCCGCTAGCCTCCCGCCAGGTCCAGTCTTCCCTCGGTTTCTGGACTCCAGATGACGGTTCGCGCCGAACCCATCCGGGCAGGCTCGCTGTCGTGATGATCGCGCATCCCCGGCAGGGCGTTGCGCCGCGCCGGGGAAGCCGGTGGCTAGTTGGACAGGCACTCCTTCATGAAGCTCTTGCGCTCGTCGCCGGCCAACTTTTTGGCTTTGGCCTCCTTGTTACAGGTCGTCATCTTGTTCTGCTGAGTGGCTCCGGCCGCGGCCTTTGCCGGCTTGGCGGACAGGCATTCTTTCATGAAAGCCTTGCGCTGGTCGCCTTTCCCTTCCCCGCCGAGTCCCTTGGCATCCGCATCGGCGTTGCAGGTCTTCATCTTGTTCTGTTGTGCCGCCGCATAACTGAGCGGCGGGCTGAGGAGCAGGGCTGCCAAGAGGAGCGAGGACAAGGCTGACAAGAAAGGTTTCATGGACGTCTCCTGTGAAGGTGAAGGGCGGCTGTCGGCGGGACTATAACAAAACACGCCGGTTCTGTCTCACGGGAAAGTCCCCTAAGTGACAGGGGGGATGGACGGCACGGTATAGTCGACCCTCACGAGATACAATCCATGAGCCGGCGCCGTCCTGCCCGCTGCGGGGCGAGAACGGGCCGTGAGGACAGTCTGTATATCGGATGCGGCTCTCTTGCCCCGCCCGACCTCCACCAGCGTCCCGACGAGCGTGCGCACCATCTGTTTGAGGAACCGGTCGGCGTAGAACGAGCACACAATCAGATCGCCCTCCCGGCGCAGTTCCGACTGCTGCAACCGGCAGCGGGGATTTTTATTGGCGGTCGGCGCGGTTTCAAACGAAGAAAAATCGTGTGAGCCGAGCAGGGTGGAAGCGGCTGCCGTCATCGCCGCCAGGTCGAGCGGGTGATAGACCGTCCAGGCCCGCTCCCGAAGCAGCGCCGCCCGCTCCGATCGGTTCAAGATCCGGTACTCGTAGAGCTTTCCGGTCGCGGAATAGCGCGCGTGAAAATCATCCGTCGCCTGCTCAACCGACAAGGCGCTAATGTCGGGGGGGAGATGGGCATTCAAGGCGCGCAGCCACTCTCGCGGCAGAAGTCCGCGATCGGTGCGAAAGCTCGCGACCTGCCCGAGAGCATGCACCCCGGCATCCGTGCGTCCGGCCCCGACAATCGTGATGCGTGTCTGGGTGATTGCCGCGAGCGCCTCTTCCACAGCGGCCTGGACGGTCGGCGCGTTCACTTGACGTTGCCAGCCCGAGTAGCGGGTTCCGTCGTACTCGAGGACAAGCTTGAATGTGGTCATGGTGAGAAGGCGGCTGTCACCGGGGCGGATTGGCGCGGAGATAGGTTTTGACGCCTTCGAAAATCGACTCGGCAATATGGGCCAGAAACGGTTGTGTCCGCATCTGTTCTTCTTCCGCCGGGTTCGACATGAAGGCGATCTCTGCGAGGATGCTGGGCATGGTCGTGAATCGCAGAACATAGAAGGGCGCCGTCTTCACCCCATGGTCGATGGTGCTATAGCGCCCGTTGAGGCTGGTGACCATGGCCTGTTTGGCGGTCCACGCCAGCTCCTGGGAGTGCTCGATTTTCTTGGTCGTCAGGAGATCTGCGAGGATATATTCCACGCCGAGTCCAGTGCTGTTCAACGGCGTGCCGTTTTCCCGCGCCGCGACTTCCAGCGCCCGTTGATCCTTCGCTTCTCCGAAATGGTAGATCTCTAGGCCGCGAACTCCCTTATGCGGGTGCGAGTTGACATGGATGGAGACAAACAGATCGGCGTTCTTGCTATTGGCGAACTTCGCCCGGTCTTCCAGTTCGATGAAGGCATCCCGCTCGCGGGTCATGAGCACACGCGTCTGAGGCAAGCTGCTCAGCAGGTCTTTCAGCAGCAACCCGACTTTCAGCGTGACATCCTTTTCGGTCGTGCCATGGTGCCCAATGGTGCCGGGATCTTTGCCCCCGTGCCCGGGATCGATCACGATCGTCTGGACGGGAGCAGCCGGTTTTGGTGCGGCGGGCCGCACCGGTTCCGTCACGGTGGGGCTTGGAATGGTCGGCGGGGCCGGAAGCGCCGGGGCAGGAGCAGACGGCGCCGTGGACGAGGTCTCCCCGATCTGGCGGATTTGATCCTTGGCCTTGTGAGAGAGGTCGATGACGAGGCGGTCCGGATTATCGAGGGAGAAGGCCTTATACTTCGAGCCTTGGGTGCGCGCCAGCGTGATCGCGACCACCCGCGGGCGACTCTGCGAAATTTGAAACGATTGGGGTATCGTCCCGCCGGACACACGTTGCCGGGAAGACTTTCCGAGAATCGCATTGCTGATTTCTATGACGACACGATCGGGGTTGCGCAGGTGCGTTTCGGTAAAGGAGGCCTGATGATTCAGGTCGAGCACCAGACGTGTGCCTTCGGGAGTGGACCAGGTCCGAAGGTCGCGAACGATGATCGGGTAACGCGGGGAGGCCTGGCGGTCTCGCTTGATCAGGAGAAAGTGAGGGCTTTCTGCGCTTGTGGACAGCTGGGGCATCTCCGGCCAGGATGGCTCGGAGAGCGTTCCCTCGGCCGCCAGGGCCACCGTACCCGGGAGGAGCCACGCCACGATCATGAGGAGGCAGTTGCGGAGCAGCGCGGTTACCTGGTACACGAGCGGACACTCCTCTTGCGGGACATGTAGGCGTTTTCTCAGATGTCCGTGATATTGTCAACTAAAGGGCTGAAACCGGGGCGGTGTAGATGGCGACACATCTTCTGGTCGATGGATACAACCTTGTCGGGAGCGCGGGGATGTCGCTTCCGGCCGGTGCCGGCCGTCTCGAAGCGGCGCGCGACAGCCTCCTGCACGCATTGGCCGGCTACCGTCAGCGAAAAGGCCATGCGATCACCCTGGTGTTCGACGGGTGGCAAGGTGGCCTGGGAGCGGAGCAGCGGGAGTTCCACGCGGGCATCGAGGTGGTCTATTCCAAACGAGGCGAGCGCGCCGACCAGGTGATCCAGCGTCTGGCGCGACTGTATGGCACATACTGCGCGGTGGTGTCCTCGGATCACGAGGTGATCAATGCGGCAAGGGCGGCCGGCGCCTTCGTGATCGGCGCGCCGGAGTTTCGCGCCAAACTGTATGAGCGGCCGTTGCGGTCGCCGGCGCCGGCCTTCAAAGAGTTGGACCGGGGCGAGGCCGACGTCATGAAACGGTCCAAGGAAAAGGGCGGCAATCCCCGCAAACTTCCCAAGTCACGCCGCAAGCGTAACCAGCAGCTCAGGGAATTTTGAACAGACGGCGCGCGTTCTCGCTGGTGAGCCGGCCTATGTCATCGGCCGTCATGGCGTCGCCGTCGGAGACTATCGAAGCCAGCGTTTCTGCGACGTGCCGCACATAGGCCGGTTCGTTGCGTTTCCCGCGATGGGGAATGGGCGTGAGATACGGGCAATCGGTTTCGATGAGGAGGCGGTCCGCCGGCACGGTTCTGGCGATGTCCCGCAACATGGTCGCGTTCTGGAACGTCAGAATGCCCGAAAACGACAAGTAGAAGCCCAGCTCCAGCGCATCCTTCGCCAGCCAGGCATCTCCGGAAAAACAGTGGAAGACCCCGCCGATCTCCGAGGCCCGCTCTTCTTTCAAAATACGGATGGTATCGTCCTGCGCCTCTCTGGTGTGAATGATCACCGGGAGCTTGAGTTCACGTGCCAACTGAATCTGTTCGCGGAAGCGCCCACGCTGTAATTCCGGATCGGAGTGATTGTAATGGTAGTCGAGGCCGATCTCGCCGTAGGCGACGACCTTGTTGTCGCTGGCCAGTTGACGCAGTACGTCATACCAACCGTCCGTGATGTGTTTCACTTCGTGCGGATGAACGCCGATCGACGCATAGACGAAGGGATACTGCCCGGCGAGGGCGACCGCCGACCGGCTGGTGGCAAGGTCGCAGCCGATCGTCATCATCGTCTCCACGCCGGCTTCCCGCGCCCGGGCGATCATGGCCTCGCGGTCGGAATCGTAACGCGCGTCGTCGAGATGGGTATGGGTATCGAACAGCATGGGTGGATGCTCACTTTGCCTGGCGGGAACGGGAGCAGCAGGGCGGTGCGAGATTAGACCGTCTTGGCCGCGAGCGACTCCGCCATGCCATAGAGCAACTCTTCGGTATCGCTCCAGGCCAGGCAGGAATCGGTGATCGACATGCCGTAGGTCAGGGCCTTGTTCGGATCCCAGTTTTGGCGACCGCCTTGTAGATGGCTCTCCAGCATGAGGCCCATGATCGAGCGCCGGCCCCGTTGAAATTGCTTCAGGACGTCGCCTGCCACTTCAACCTGGCGCTGGTGGTTCTTGCCGGAATTGTCGTGCGAGCAGTCCACCATCACACCGCGAGCGAGCCCTTCGCTGGCCACGGCCGTTTCGGCGCGGGCGATATCCTCGACGCTGTAGTTCGTGCGCCCGCCGCCGCCTCGCAGGACGATGTGATGATCGGGGTTGCCGGTGGTCTTGATGATCGAGGTGATGCCGTCGGCATTCACGCCGACAAAATGATGGGGGCTCCGGCTGGTGATCATGGCATTGATCGCCACCTGCAGGCTGCCTTCCGTGCCGTTCTTGAACCCGACCGGCATCGAGAGGCCGCTGGCCATTTCGCGGTGGATCTGGCTTTCAGTCGTCCGCGCGCCGATGGCGGTCCAGCTCAGGAGGTCGGCCAGGTACTGAGGTGTGACGGGATCGAGCAGCTCGGTTGCGCAGGGCAGGCCCTTCCCGTTGATGTTCAGCAAAATGGTGCGGGCGAGCTGGATGCCTTGAGCGATTTCGCAGGTGCCGTCCAGGTGCGGGTCGTTGATCAGGCCCTTCCAGCCGACGGTGGTCCGGGGTTTTTCGAAATAGGTGCGCATCACGATGAGCAACTTGTCACGGACGGCCTCGGCGACGGGCTTGAGCCGGTCGGCATATTCATCCGCGGCATCGGGATCATGAATGGAACAGGGGCCGACAATCACGATGAGCCGGTCCATGTCGCGGCCGTGCAGGATGTCTCGGATTGCCTGCCGCGTCTGGAAGACCAGCTCGGAGACCCCATCCGTGATAGGCAGTTGCGTTTTGACTTCGCGGGGGGAGGGAAGGGGTTTAATCTCTATGACATGCTGGTTGTCTATCGGCCTGGTCATGATGGTCCCTTTGAAAGGTCTGTTGGTTCGCGTGGCGATTCAAGATTGCCGCTTAAGATATCGAATTCTGTAGGAAAAAGTCCAGCGTGGGGGGCTCAGGAGGATCGGCTTGCATTCACGGCGCCCTCTTGTTACAACTCACGCGCACCCAGAAATCGGTCGGAACGCATGCTGTTTCACTCCTCCCAGAAAAAATCCGCGTCCGTTGTCGCGCTCCTGCTTGCCTGCCTGTTGCTCGCGATGGCGCCCTTCGCCGCGGCGTTGGAAATTCATCACGAGCTGGCGGCCGCGGACCATGACGGCCATGAACATTCCGACACCGACCTCTGCCAGTGGGTGCAATATCACACGGGCCATTCGCTCACCGGCGATGTGCCGGTCCCCTTTGCATTCCTGGCGCATGCGCCCCCGCAGTCGGTTCATGCGCCCATTCTCGTATCCCAATCTCTCCCTGCATCCCGCGCCTCCCGCGCACCGCCTTCGGCCTAACCTCAACGCCAGTTGCCGTTTCTTTGTGGCTTTTTACGTGCCGTCTTGGCTCAGGCTGTTTGTTGAGCTTCGACGCGTGCGGGAGTACTTGAGGGGGGTGCGCATGTTGTCGTCCGTGAAAATCGTGTCTGGCTTGTGTCTGGGATGGGTGTTGATGGCCCTTGCTCCGAGTGATTTGCCGGTCTTCGCTCAAGGGCCGGCGCCGGCGAAAGGTCGAACGTTGACCGGCACGGTACAAAACCAGGATCTCAGGCGCGTGCCGCAGGCCGCGGTGGAAATAAAGGATCAGGAGGGGACGCTCGTCGGAACGGCGGTCGCCGATGACGCCGGAGAATTTTCTGTGGAGTTGCCGTCCGAGGGAACCTATTCCGTGAGTGCGGTCCAGGATACCTATCGGAGTGAATATGCCATCATCAAGGTCGGGGCCGAACCCCCCGCGCCGGTGACGCTGACTCTCTCGAAGACCAAGGAAATTGCGCTCGAAGTCGTATCCCCCTTGGCGCCCATACAATACAAAGCCTCGAGCGAAACTTATGCGCTGAGCCGCAAGGAGATCGAAGCGTTGCCGCGCGGTAACAACAATGAGCTCCATGACGTGCTACTGACCATCCCCAGCGCCGTCTACGGCTCGCTTAAGCAGGTGCATATCCGTCAAGACCATGCGAATCTCCAGTTGCGCATCGATGGCGTGCCGATCCCGGACACCGTCTCATCGACATTTTCAGATGTCATCAGCCCGAGGGCGTGGGAGCGGGCCGACATCATCCTGGGCGGCATGGAGGCGCAATACGGGAACAAGGCGGCGGCGGTCCTGGATATTACGACCAAAAGCGGGACAAGACCTGCATTCGGGTCGGTGCAGATGATGGGCGGGTCGAACAAGACCATCAATCCGTCCTTCGAGTACGGCGGTACGATCGGCGAGAAGTTCCGATTTTATATTTTGAACAGCCACACGGCCACCAACCGCGGGATCGAACCGCCGACCTTGGGCCATTCGGTGTTCCACGGCCAGAGCGAACGGAATCAAACCTTCATTCGCGGCGACTACCAGCATGACAATAAGAATAACTTCACCTGGCTGTTCTTGAATGCCGTCGCGAAGTACCAGATTCCAACCACGCCCGGACTCGAACTCGACCCGAGCGGGCAACTGTTGCCGCTCCTGCAAGCAGGTCGGCCGGGATTTACGCCCGTCGCCTCGCAGGCCATCAATGAATTCCAGAAAGAGAACAACCAGTATGGTCACATGGTGTGGCGGCACGATGTCAACGCGAACAACTTCTTCAGCTTGGCGGGATACATGCGGCACACGCGCGCGATCTTCAAGACAGATCCGCTCAACGTCTTGGCCTATACCGCCGATCCGGCCGAGCCGTTCTCCGCCGCCGATCAGGATCGCAATGCCTATTCGACAGGTGTGCGATTGGATTACACCTATGTGCACAGCAAAGAACATCTCATCAAGGCCGGCTTCCAGTTGGACCGCACCCAGGCAGTGAACAAGACCCGGCTGTTCACCTTGGGTGATGACGGGGCGGGCAATCCAGCCGGTGATCTGCTCAGTCTCAATGCCGACAACCGGCAGATCGGGTATCGGCAGGAGTTTTGGATTCAGGATCAGTGGAGTCCCAACGACAAGTGGACGTTCAATCTCGGCCTGCGCGGGGACATTGTGCAGTATCAGCGCAATGAGGGCCAGGTCAGCCCGCGGCTGGGCGCTACCTATAAGTACAATCCATCGAACGTTTTCCACGTATTCTACGGGCGGATGTTCACGCCCCCGAATCTGGAAGCCATCTCCTTTGCCAAGCTCAATACGCTGGGAACGAGGGCGCAGCCGGAAGATCTGACCAACAATACGGTGCGGGCGGAACGTGCGCATTACTTCGAGGTGGGCAGTTACCACGCCTTGAACCGATACGCTACCCTGCAATTCACCGGCTGGTATAAGCTCAGCAACTTTCTGTCGGACGCCGGGCAGTTCGGCACGACGCCGTTATTGAATTACTTCGCGTTCGAGCGCGGCTGGCAGCGCGGAATCGACGGCGCGTTAAAGCTGCAACTCACGGACAATTTGACGGCGCGGGGCAACGTGGCTTGGGGGCAATGCAAAGGCTATGGATTGCAGTCGGGGCATTTCCTGCTGGAGGCCAAGGAAATTGCCGACATCAATTCGCAAGGCGGGGTATTTTGTGATCACATGCAGACCCTGACGAGTTCAGCCGTGGTGACGTACAAATTCCTGGAGCGCACGACGATGACCGGTCAGATGTTGTTTGCGTCCGGCTTGCGGACGGCGGAGAACGAGGAGGCGAAAACCAACTCCACGCACAGTCCGTCCTATACCATCTACAACCTGTCCATTGCCCATGTGTTTCCGCTGCCGTGGGAAGGGCAGAAGTTTTTGTTGGCCTTCGATGTCATCAATCTATTGGATCAGAAATATTTCATCAATCAGGGCGAGGGAAGTATCGGCTTGGGCGTCGCGCATGCGGGGATGCCGAGGTCGTTTTTCTTCCGTGGTCAATGGTTCTTCTAGTATGATGCTGAAACGGGCCACCAGCGGCGTTCTCAGTCGCCCGACTCCCTGCGACGTACCGCAAGGGTACGCCTCAGTCCTCGGGCTCCCTGCGGCCTTGCTGGATGGCCCGTTTGAGCATCATCATCCCGCAACTGCTTGGAAGACGATATGACAAACATCTTCAATAAAATTCGGCCACTAACAGCGCCCATGTTAGCCCTCTGGATCGTGTGCCTGATGCCCCTATATGCCGCTGCCGCGACGGGTGATGACGCGACGCATGAGGCGGATCATGCGCTGGATGCCGACATCATCGAGCTGCCCGAAGTCCATGTGCACGGGCTGCCGCTGAATAAGGATCAGCAGGTGGGACCGGTGCCGAAAGCGACACCCTGGCCTGCTGTTCCTTCATCACTGGAAGGGAAACCGCTCGACGATTGGATGAAGGCGCGCCTACTTGTTTCCAAAGACGCGCAGGTAACGGTGGTCGTGCTGGAACCGGCGAAACATCGCGAACTGACGATCGCCGGCATCATCGCCTTGAACAAATGGACATTTCTCCCGCAGCTGAAAGGCGACGATCCCATCGACGGCGAGCTCACCGTCCGGATTCACTTCCGGTCGCAGTAGGTGAGAGTCGCCTACAAGGGGATCAGAGGTTCCTTGCTGTATGATCCCTATGGGTTCGGTCGGCGGCCCCCATACGGTTCGAACCCTTGCGGGATGGGATGGCGGAACGGTGTCGAACCAAAATTGCCGGTCCACGTGTCCGTCTTGCTGTAATCCCTGCCGGGAGATCCGACCTCTACTGCTGCGACGTATTCCCGATCCTTAGTAATGTGAACGATCGGTGCACCGCTGCCGGGCAAGCCACCAAGCCATACGCCATTGTGTCGAACATACAGATGGCCTTGCGTGAGATCCATGGCCAGTCCAATCACATCTTTGTCGCGCAGCCCGCCCACGTTCCTAAGGTGCCGCTTCACTTCGTATGCCAGTTGTCCGTCCCGGGGAATCAGTCCGCTGTGCTCATTGTTCGTCGACCGGATGCCGACATTGGTCCATGTGTTTGGGATCCCGTTGTCCGTCCCGGCATGGACGATGAATTCCGCGTACCATTTCCCTCGGCTGTGCGGCAGAGTGGCAATGCTCTCCGTCGAAGGGCCGCCCATGCCATATCCGACCGTCAGTCGGTCCGATGAAATCATAGTCCGGCCGTAGGATCGTGCCCAGGATTCGTCTTGCGACTCAAACACGACTGGTTGTGTGATAGGCCTTTCGATTGGGTTCGGAAACGCTAGCGTCGTCTTTCCATCGATCACAAGAGAATCGCCCGTGTAGAGGCTCTGGACAGTCGCGGGCTCAACGCCGACCATCGAGCGCACGTAGGCGTTAAAGTCAAGCAGCCCGTCCCTGGATCTTACGAGCGTCTGGGGAAATCCCTCGTCCCAGTTGTCATCCTCAACCGATGCGAAATTGACGGGAACTGTCTTGTCCAGCCCTCGAATTGTTTGACGGTAATAGCCGCGGAGAATGACTGATTCGATGTGTGCACCAGGTGCGGCGGAGACATGCCAATCGACGGGGTGATACGACATGAGCAAGAGTGTGATCGGTCCGCGCATGTTTTCGACCGTGATGTGAATGATTCCCTGGGGCGTGTCGATAGGATGGGCGTCCGGACGAACGGCCGTCCCTTCATACACCGCCACAGCATGAAGACTGTGTACCTGCATCTTTACGAGTGCTGTGGAGGTCACAGTCTGCGGCATGCGTGGCTGCTTACCCGCCTCAAGGATCTGATGCAATACCTGTGTAAGAGGCACGGTCGTGCCGTTGTGAAACCGAAGCACGCTGCGCTTGAGAACGTTCTCCATGGCTGGGTGAAGAATATCGTCGCAGATCACGGAGTCACTGGTCCCACGCAGAGAAAGGCGAGCGCTATAAGAATCCGTTCGGGTCGCCTCCAGATCCATGGTGGTGATGCCGGGGCCGATCTCTATCATCCTGACGCACTCGGAGTGAGTCTCTCCTGCCCCTCTGGATAAGTCATAGCGCTGAGCAGTCTGTTGATGATCTGCGGCATGAACCTGGCACACTGAATAGGCAGCCAGGTGGGCGATCAGCACAAGTGGCAGGGCAAGTGTGAACGTGTGCCGCATCTTCATAACGCTCGCGTGAACAGGGTGGGAATGGGCAAGAGACGCATATCCCAGAAATAACACGAGCGAAGCCGTCCTCCAACGAGTAACGCCATTCGTGGTGGAGAGAAGTCAGTGGAGAGCGAGTTTGGAGTGAAGGCGAATGCTGAATACGGACCTTCGCAGGATCAGCCCGCGGATTCAAAAAGTTGCTGCGCAACTATGGGTTTGAACTGGTGACATCGCCAGAGAGAGGACGAGAGAGGGGCAAACGCGGGCACCATGGATTCGACGAATTAAACCGACTCCGGCGATGCCTCTACCCGTTCTGTATCGTGCCTGATCAGCTTGCGTCCCGACAGCATGCGGAGGCCGACATAGAACACGGGGGTGAGAAACAAACCAAACAGGGTGACGCCGATCATACCGGCGAAGACAGTGATGCCCGTGGCAGAACGCACCTCCGCGCCGGCGCCGTGGGAGAGCACGAGGGGGACCGTACCGGCGATGAAAGCGACCGACGTCATCACGATGGGGCGTAACCGCAGGCGGCAGGCGTCGAGGGCCGCTTCGATGATGCCCTTCCCTTGCAGTTCCAACTCGCGCGCGAATTCGACGATCAGGATCGCATTCTTGCACGCCAATCCCATCAACACGACCAAACCGACCTGCACGAACGTATTGTTATCGCCGCCGGTGAGTTTGACGCCGGCCAGCGCGCAGAGCATGCACATCGGCACGATCAGGATCACCGCCAGCGGCAAGGTCCAGGATTCGTACAGGGCGGCGAGAACGAGGAACGCCAGCAAGATGGCCACGGGAAAGACCAGCAGGGCCGCCTTTCCTTGCGATGCTTCCTGAAAGCTCAGATCGGTCCATTCGATGGTCATGCCGTTCGGCAGCACCTTCCCGGCGATGTCCCGAATCGTGTCCATCGCCTGGGCCGAGGAGAACTTGGCCGGATCAGCCTCTCCCATGAAATCCGCGGCGGGATAGCCGTTGTAGCGCAGCACAGGATCCGGTCCGTAGGTTTGGCTGAACTTCACCATCGACCCGATCGGGACCATTTCACCGCGGGTGTTGCGGGTTTTGAGGTTGGCGATGTCCTCCACCTTGCCGCGAAAATCGCCGTCGGCTTGCGCATACACGCGCCAGGTCCGACCGAAGAGGTTGAAGTCGTTCACGTAGGCTGAGCCCAGGTAGATCTGCATCGTCGCGAACAGCTCCGTGAGCGCAATACCCTGCGTTTTCGTTTTCACCCGGTCCACATCGGCGTCGAGTTGCGGCACGTTGGCCTGATAACCGGAAATCGGAAATCCCATGCCGGGCGTCTGCATGACCGCGCCTTGGAGAGCGCCGACGGCATTCTGGAGCGCCCCGAAGCCCAGTCCGGCGCGGTCTTCCACAAAGAGCCCGTACCCCGCCCCGTTGCCGAGTCCAAGAATCGGCGGCGGCATCAACACGAAGGTGATGCCTTCTTTGATGGCGGAGATCTTGCGGTTCATCTCTTCGCTGATGTCTTTCGCGCTGCGCTGTCGCTCCTCGAACGGTTTCAAGATGAGAAAGGCGATGCCGTAGTTCGGCGTATTCGTAAACTGCAGCGGATTCAGCCCGGTCATGGCCACCACGTGCGAAATGCCGTCTACCGTCTTGCTGATCGCGACGACCTGGTGTAGTACGGCATCCGTGCGGTCGAGTGACGCGCCCTCCGGCAATTTCACCCCGGCCATCAGATACAACTTGTCCTGGGTCGGAATGAACCCCCGGGGCACCGTTTGAAACAGCAGGCCGGTGGCGATCAACAGCATGGCATAGACGGCGAAGACGGCCCCGCGATGCGTCAGCGTGCGCGACACGGTGCCCTGATAGCGGTCGGAGCTCGCTTTGAAAAATCGGTTGAACGGCCAGAACACCCAACCGAAGAGGCGCTCGATCAACCGCGACAGCGCATCCTTCGGCGCGCCGTGGCTCTTGAGCAATTTGGCCGCCAAGGCCGGCGAGAGTGTCAGCGAATTGATGGCCGAGATCACCGTCGAGATGGCGATCGTCACGGCGAACTGCTTGTAGAACTGGCCCGTGACGCCGCTCAGAAACGCCATCGGCACGAATACGGCACACAGGACGAGCGCGATCGCGACGATTGGGCCCGAGACTTCCTGCATGGCCTGGTGCGCCGCCTGAAGCGGCGTGCGGCCTCCCTCGATGTTGCGCTCGACGTTTTCCACCACCACGATCGCGTCATCCACCACGATGCCGATCGCGAGGACGAGGCCGAAGAGGGTGAGGGTGTTGATCGAAAAGCCAAAGAGGTACAGCGCGGCAAAGGTGCCGACCACGGAAACCGGCACCGCGATCAGCGGAATGATGGAGGCGCGCCAGGTTTGCAGGAACAGAATCACGACAAGCACGACGAGCAGGATCGCTTCCATCAACGTCTGGACGACGGCCTGAATGGAATCGCGCACGAAGACCGTGGTGTCGTAGTCCGAGCGGTAGGTGAGGCCGGGGGGAAATCGCGTCTTGAGTTCTTCCATTTTGGCGATCACCGCATCGCGCACCGTGAGCGCGTTCGCGCCCGGAGCCTGGAAGATACCGATGGGAGGCGCATCCTGGTTGTCGAGCTGGCCGCGCAACGTATAGTCGTTGGCGCCGAGTTCGATGCGCGCCACGTCGGAGAGACGGACGACTTCGCCGCCCGCTCCGATCTTCAACACGACGTTGCCGAACTCCTGGGCGGTGCGCAGGCGGCCTTGGGCATTGATGGAAATGAGAAAGTCGGTCTCTGCCGCGATGGGTTCCGCGCCGAGCTGCCCCGCCGAGACCTGGATGTTTTGTTCCCGTACGGCGGCGACGACGTCGCCGGCGGTCATGCCGCGCGAAGCAATCTTGTCCGGATTGAGCCAGATGCGCATTGCATAATCGCCGCTGCCGAAAATCTGAACCTGCCCGACGCCCGGCAGGCGAGCCAGTTCATCCTTGATTTTGATGTTCGCGTAGTTCCGCAGGTAGAGGGCGTCGTACTTCCCTTCCGGCGAGAGCAGTTGCACCATCACCAGGAAGGTCGGGGACTGTTTCTGCGTCGTCACGCCCAGGCTGACGACTTCCGACGGCAGCCGCGACAAGGCCTGACTGACGCGGTTTTGTACCTGCACCTGAGCCGCGTCCGGATCGGTGCCGGGGCGGAACGTGACCGTCATTTGCAGCACCCCGTCGGAACCGGCGACCGACTTCATGTACATCATGTTCTCGACGCCGTTGATCTGCTCTTCCAGCGGCGTGGACACGGTTTCGGCGATGACCTTGGGGTTGGCCCCCGGATAGATCGCGCGCACGATCACGGCCGGCGGCACGACGTCGGGGTATTCGCTGATGGGGAGGATGGGGATGGCGATCAAGCCGGCGGCGAAGATGACGATCGACAGCACCGCGGCAAAGATCGGCCGGTCGATAAAGAACTTGGAAAAGTCCATGGCCGGCTCTCCCTACTTCTCGGCCATGGCTGCCGGCGCGGCGGGCGCCGGCGGTTTGCCCATGGGAACCTCGGCTGGCATCACCGGCATGCCGGGATAAAAAACCTTCTGCAGGCCGACCACGACAATTCTGTCCTCCGGCGCGAGGCCGGACTTCACGACGCGTAATCCGTCGACCATGCCGCCCAGCACAATATCCTTGCGCTGCGCCTTCCCCTCGCCATCGATCGCATAGACATACTTGCGATCCTGATCCGTGAGAATGGCCTTGTCGTCGATCAACAGCGCCTCGGCCTTTTGCCCGCTGACGAACTGTACGCGCGCATATAGACCGGGAGTAAAGATCCGATCGGGATTGGGCAGCACGGCGCGCGCGCGCACAGTGCCGAGGGTGGGATTGACCTGCGTGTCGAGGAAATCAACCGTCCCGGCATGCGGGTAACCGATCTCATTGGCGAGGCCGACGTGTACGGCGTTGTCACGCGCGGTGCGCTCGTTCTTCCGCTCTTGTTCCTTGTACCGCAAGTAGCTGTTTTCGTCGGCGTCAAAATACACGTACATCGGATCTTGCGACACCACGGTGGTCAGCAGAGTGTCGTCGGCGGTCGCCAGGTTGCCGACCGTCACCAGTGCTCGGCTTGCCCGTCCCGAAACCGGAGCCCTGACCTCGGTGAAGGACAAGTTGAGCTTGGCGGTGGCCACCGCGGCTTCGGCGGCATGGACATCGGCGGCGCTCTGATCCAGCGCCGCCCGGCGCAAATCAAGTTCCTCGCGCGAGATCGCATCATCGTTGATCAAGGATTGCGCCCGCTTGTTGCGGATGGTCTCCAGCTGCTGGGCCACGCGCGCGCGTGAGAGTTGCGCCTGGGCATTCTCCAAGGCCGCGCGGTAGGGACGAGGGTCGATCTGGAACATCAGATCGCCCTGCTTCACATCCTGCCCTTCCTTGTAGGCGACTTTCTGCACGTACCCGCTGGCCCGCGGCCGCAACTCGACCGTGTCGATGGCGCTGATGCGGCCCGTGTACTCGTCCCATTGCTGCACGGGCTTGGAGATCACTTGCGCGACGCCGACCTCAGGAGGAGGGGGTTGCCCACCGCTGCTGGCCTGTTCGTTCCCGCAGCCCGCCGCTGCCAGCAGCAGCGTAAACAGCCATTGTGTATATCGGGCATGATGCATGGTGTACCTGTTGGAATAGTGGTCGTATTCTCACTCGCTTCATGCAGTATCCGGCATGCGGCGAAACATAGTCAATATATGAATGATCGAAATATGAATCATTGATGATTGAAACGTGTCGCATTTTGAAGTACGGTGTGTACATCATGAAACGTGCGCACAAAGTCCGGCGCGTCACACTCAAGAAGAACCCGCCCGTGTCTCCCTGCATTTCGACGTTGCCCCGGCACCGGTTGGTCGAACTCTTGTGGAGCTTTGCTCCGGCCTATCAACGGTGGTCTGAATCGCTGTTGGTCGAGAAGGGGCTGTCGCCGCAGCGGTTGCGGATTCTCGGGTCGATTCACGAGCGCGGTCCGAGAATCATGAGCGACCTCAAAAAGGAACTCGGCGTGACCGCGACGAACGTGACGGCACTCGTCGATTCGTTGGAAAACGACGGGTTGGTCGTGCGGAGACGGCATCCCACCGATCGCCGTGCCACGGTGATCGAACTGTCGGACAAGGTCATGTCCGAGCTCTCGCCCCGCTGCACGGAATACAAAGAACAGGTGGCGGAACTGTTCTCAGATCTCACCGATCAGGAATGTAAGGCGTTCGTCAAAACGCTGGAGAAGCTGTGGAGTCGATTGCAGGGGTGAAGGTGCCCGAATGGCGTCAAGGCCCTGGGCCTTTCGATAGCTCAACAGCGATGAGGCGGGAACTCCTCCTACGGATCACATCAGATCGCAGTACTGGTTTGCCTCACCATTCCTTCTGAATGCCTCGTTTCGATGTGGCGATAGAGGTGTCGGTTGAATGAGAACCGTCCCTTGCCGTGTATGCCAATTGTGGCATACTATGAGGCATGAGTTGTGGAAGGCATTCTGTAGCGAGTGTTGAATGAAGCCGGTGCAGTTTGTCGGATCGTCGAGAGACGACCTTCAGGGGCTTCCAGAGGATGCAAGGGAGACTGCCGGTTACCAGCTCTTCAAGGTTCAACAAGGGAAAGAACCGGATGATTGGAAACCGATGCCTACGGTGGGGACTGGTGTTCAGGAAATTCGCGTCTGGGAGGAAAGCGGTACCTATCGGATTTTCTATGTGGCAAGGTTTGAGGAAGCCCTCTATGTGCTGCACGTTTTCGAAAAACGATCTCAGAAGACGCCTCAGCGGGATATCCAGCTCGCCAAAGAGCGATATGCCGACTTGGTGAGGTGGAGAAAGGAACAACGGTGATGACGCGTGCGACCGTGACCAAAAGCAGCGGAAATATATTTCGAGACTTGGGGTTTTCCGAGCAAAAGTCTGCGGAGTTGATTCTGAAAAGCAATCTGCTGCAAGCCGTTCAGGACACCATCAAGAGCCGTGGATGGAAGCAAGTGGAAGCGGCGGTTCAGTTAGGGATTGATCAAGCCAAGGTATCGAAGCTCATGGCGGGGCAGATGGCAGGCTTTTCCATCGAGCGTCTTGTGCACTTTCTCTCACTGTTGGGCCAGGATGTCGTCGTAACGGTTCGCCAGGCTCCCCGAGAAAGACGGCGTGGGACAGTGAGAACAAAGGCAGTGAAGATTTCTATATAACACGTTAGGGACCGAACTATTCCTGGCACCATATCATCTCATCTCGCCTTATGACCTCTACAAAATGCACGGCGGCTTGACTGTCGCTCTGTCTCATCGCCAGATCCTGCGGAAAGTGTGCCTGTTCACCGCTCAGCAAAAAGTTTTGTCCCAAGGCGCTATCCATAGAAAGGTTTCTCACCTGCAACGGTAGGGGGGCGAACCGATATCGATCCAACGTCGCGGCAGCCTTCAAGAAGGTTCGCGATAGCTTCGGCTGGGCCACTTGGATTCCGCTTTGCGGTAGGGGCTTGAAGGGGGTTTGCGTATCACGAGGCGTTTAAACAGGAGCATGAGCGTGGCAAGCGACAGAGCTGTGAACAAACGAGTGAGCATGTTTCACGATATCGCTCTCCGACAAGAGAGTCAAACAGGCGCTGATCTAGCTTGGACGTAACGAAGTGCTTGTATCGCAGGTTAGGGCGTCAGTCATCTCCCCCGAGCACAGTGGCGGCATAAGGCGAACAGATGTTTATCCATAAAATTATTAAGCAGCTTACAACCGTGGAAGTGTGGCGGAGGTGACGATGAGTTTCAAGGCGTTAAGTCAATTGAAATCCTTGCCTATCCTATTTGCATATATTGGATGGGCAGAACGTTATGATGGTAGTGAGCCTATTCAGGGAGATTTTTCCTATTTCAAGAAGAGATCAGCTGTTATCTCGGAGGCGCACGCGTTCTTTCCTGACGGTGATGGTTTGTACCGCTGTGGAGTGGGGAGAGGTATGCTTGGCCCCAAGCGGCTCCATGTGGTTTTCGTGGCTCGAGATAAGAAGAACCACCAAATGAAAATTGTCGGGCTCTATCCCGGTGCAAAAATTGAGATGGATGATGATTGGGCGGTTGCTACATGCAAACGCGCAGTATTGCTGCCACCATCCCGTAGGCCAAAGCTGGCATCCTGGCCAGTTGGAATGGGGCAGCGACGCTGGGCCTGGAGAAGCGGCGAAGCTGGCAAAGAGCATCCAGGATTGCAGGAAATTTTCAAGCGGCTGCTGATTAATATATCGGCTTTGTCAGCGGCTACTAAGGGAGATAGAACTGCCTCAGATTTGGAGTTGGAAGGGTATGAAGGGAAATTGCGGCGTCGGTTTGTTAAGCACCGTCAGCGTGAGAATAGATTAAGATCGGCAAAGATACGTGAAGCTCTCGACAGAAACCAAGGGAAGCTGGTATGTGAAGTCCCCCGGTGCGGATTTGATTTTGGCACGCGATACGGAGAAATCGGAATGGGATATGCGCAGGTTCATCATTTAAGGCCATTAGGTTCTGTCTCTCATAAGGGTGTGCGAAATAAACTTACCGATCTAGCTGTGGTGTGTGCGAATTGTCATGCAATGATTCACAAGGGAGGTGAATGCAGGCCGTTAAAGAATCTAATCCCTAAATGATGTACGCGTGGCTCCCATGAATCGAGTATGTCGGCGATAGATCCCAATGATTTTGTCGATCGACACCTCCAACCAAGCTTGCGCTTAGGAGAGGGGAAATGGCTAGCGAGTGGCCGTGACTGCCAGGCGAAAACCCAAGGCGTGGAGGAGCGCATCGAGACTTCTGAATTCCGGGTTGCCGCGATCGGACAGCGTTCTGTAAAGGCTTTCACGGTTCAATTTTGCCTTGTCGGCAAGTTGTGCGATCCCCCCTTGCGCTTCGGCTACGTTTCTCAGTGCGAGTAAAAATAGCTCAGGATCATCCTCCTCCAATGCCGCATTCAAATACTCTGCAGCTTCTCCCGAATCCCGAAGGCTCTGAATCAGATCCGGCTGATAGGCTCTGCTCTTTTTCATGGCCTCCTCCTGTACTCGTTCCAATATCGCTGGGCTGTTTGAATGTCTCTCATCTGGGTGCTCTTATCACCCCCACAAAGGAGCAGTACGATCCTTTCCCCGTCTTGTCCCAAATACACTCGAAAGCCTGGACCATAATTGAGGCGGAGTTCCTGGGCTCCGCCTCCCACACCATGGCAATCGTCGAAGTTTCCTAAGCTCACTCGATCTAGCCGGACGCGAATCTTGGCTCGCGCCCTCTGATCCTGCAGGGAGTTCAGCCATTCGGTAAAAGGTTCGCGGTCCTCTTCCGTGACATAGATGTGCAGCTCTCTTGGGGTGGCCTCCACGAATCAAGTGTAGCTTATAAGCTACTGCCTGACAAGAGGGAAGCATTGACAGTCGGCGGGAATGGGAACGAGGCTTTCGTGGAATTTGCATAAGGTGGCCGAAGCATTGTCATTCCCTCTTCTCCACCACATCAAACTGCAGCCCACTCGAACCTTCCCCTCGACCTGGGCTCTTGCGCCGGCCGATCCACAGATGGGTGGAGCCGTCGATCCAGCGCGCTAATTGATAGGTCCTGGTGACGCGCGCGCCTTCGCGGGGAACTTCCTCTTCGTATAGCAGCAGCTCACGATGCGGTTCGAGTAGCCGCCCCTTCGGACGTTGTACGCCTTGAATGCCGCCGTCGCCGAATGCCGGCAGGACGCCGCGTTTGAGCCGCAAGGCATTGCCCTCTTTGACCGGCAACAATGGAATCCAATAGTTGGGCACCGTGGTGCCGAGCCGGTAGACCAGAGCGCCGTCACTTCCGGTGGCGGGTGGGGACGCCTGTTCAGCCAGCGTCTCTTGATAGGCTTCATGGCGGTCCAATGGACGACCGGCGGCGCTTTCAACAATGTGTTCCACGGCCCAGGCCACGTTGGCCATTTCATCCCTCAAGAGCGACAGGTCTTCCACCGGCTGGCTCTCCAACAGCGGGCCCAACACCGGGGGCAGGAAGAATAATTTCTGGGCATCGTTGGTCAGGCTGAACATGCGCCAGGGCGATGTGGGCCCATCCACTTCGCTCGTATGGGGAATGAGAAAGCGTTCGCCGAACGTATTGGTCACGACGAGCGCGCGGACCTGCGACAGGGTGCCCACCGGAAGTTCGAGCGGCAGCAGGAACCAATCGTTGCTGTATTCCAGCGCGAACTTCACCAGCAACAGGCGGGCCAGGTCCTGCGGCGCGGCCTGGACGCTCGCAAAGTTCACCGACCCGTCTTCGAATTCCCACAAGCGCGCAGAAGGCATGCCGCGAAACGAGACCGGCGCGGGAAGAAACGCCTCGGTGAGTGAGGTGAGGCTGTCGGTGGCGCCCAGACCGTTGCCTGGACTCGTGGTGAACGAAAACCAATCCAGCCGCCCGTCGAGATATTCCGGCGCGGCCAACACCACTTCGCCCGTCGCCGTCTTGCCGGAGAGGCTGAGCGCGTACTCCATTCGTTCGGGAATCCAGGCGGAAGGGGCGGTGCCCTGTTGGAAGAAGCCATCAACCCAGGTGAGCCAGGACGTCAGCACGCCGAGCAGCTTCGAGCGATCCACTTCCGCAATCTGCGCGAACGGCGGGTCGCGGAACAGTTCATTCAAACTGTTGCCGGCCTGTAACGCGCGGACTCGTGCGGCGAACCGCAGGCCGTCGATGGTGCGCCCCGCCAGCACAAGGATGAACGAGAGGCCGGCGGCATCGATCTGCTTGGCCTGCTCTTCGGTGGGAGCGGTCAGGACGTACGCGCTCGCCAACCATTGTGCGCGCGTGGGCCCGAGCCTCGCCGCCTCCAGCAGGCGAAGCAGATGCCGCCCGGATTCGGCGGCCAGCCGCCAGTTCGGGCGCGCGTCGTCCGTCACCGGTTCGGCTTCCACCACTGTTTCCAGGGCGAGGTTGTCCACGGTATAGGCCCTGGCCGGATGCGGGCCGGAGCGTGGCCCCGGTTGATAACGAGTGACGGCGGCCGCGTCCACGATCACCTGCGCGGCGGCAGGCGAGCCGGCATCGGCCCCGTTGAACTCGCCGAACTGCCATTGGCGGCCGAGCATCCAAAGTGGATCGTGGATGCGCGCCTGCAAGCCGTCCTGCAAATCGGGGTTGTGCGTGCCGAGGTCGAGTCTGATTTGTGAAGCCATGCCTATGCCCCTCCCGCCGGATCGATCACGCCGGTGAAGTCGATGGTGCCGCCGGTAAACAGGAGCGCCGGTGCTGAGGGGTCCTGCTCGCCGGTACCCACCGGTTGCACCGCGCGCTTGCCGGCACGATCCCAGGTGGCAGTCCCATCGAACAGGGTAAAGGCCATCCCGTCCACGATGCGTCCTTCCACGCCCACGGTCGCGGCCGGCACGTCGAGCCGCACCCAGCGGCCGGGCGGCGGCAGCGGGCCCATGTACTGGCGGCTCACGGTATTATCGGTTCCCCAGGCGATCAGATTTTCGCCCCAATAGGCGCGATGCTCCCAACTGCCGTCATGCCACTGCAACATGACCTGCCGCGGCAAACGGGCGGGATCGAGGTAGATGTGCGCAAACAGCCGGTCGCCCACGCCGACGAACAGCGGGGCCTTGGCGCCTCGGAAGAAGTGCTGATGCATGCCGGCGGCGACCACTGATTGATGCGCCCGCCTGCCGGACAAGGGTTCCGGTTTCATACGGATCCAGTTCCAAGTTTCGCCGTCGCCGAAGGGAGCGGCGCCTTCCGGCAGGTCATCCTCCACCCAGCTCACTTCATCGCCGCTGTCGGGCGCCACCGTGCGGAGTCTCGCCAAGTCCATCGTCTCGTGCAGGACGGCTTCCAGGCTGTTGAGGTCCCACGTGCTGCGTTGGTCAGCCGGCACGGCGAGCAGCAGCGCCTGCGGGGGCGCGTTGTTGGGCTGGTCGTAGTGAAAGGTCACCGCGGTCGTCTCTCGGGGGCTGGGCACTGTTTCTACCCATTCGTCGATCATGAGACCGGCGAAGGGTTGATCGAAGCGGGGCGGTTGCGCCGATGCCATCTGTGCCACGAGTGAGAGGCGCCCGCGCGGGAATGGTGTGTTCGCTGCCTGAGGCAAGGCCACCCAGCGATCCTGCGCCTGGAAAGGAAGTTGTCCCACATGAAAACGAAGCGCCGCGCTCCCCACGGTTTCGGCGTAGAGGAGGGCTTCGTTGAGTCGCGCCGCGCCGGGTCTGACGTAGGAAGCGCGCTGGAACCAGGTCACGGCGGCCAGGGGATCTTGCCCTTGGAGCGAGAGCCCGGCGGCGAATGTCTCAGTTAATTGTGCAGCGTTGGCCGCGGTCACGCGGGGCAGCGCCAGAAAGTCCTGGCCGAAGATGATCCGGAGTCGCGCGAGATCATGATCGCGCCGTTCTTCCGGGGTCGCGTTCGCGCGCACAAACTCCTGCTCGGCTTCGGCCAGGCGGTTCAGACGGCGTTGCGCTTCCAGCAGGACCGAGCGTCCCTGCATTAGGAGCAGCGACCGCGCCTCCGATCCTGTGCCGCCGAGATCCAGGGGAACTGCGCTGGGGATGCCGAAGCTCGCCAAGCCGAATAATGCGCGGCGAACCTCGTCGAGATTGGACGTCAGGTCATCGGATGGCGGAGGCGGTACTAGGCCGTTGAGTTTCCCGCGCGCATCGGTCAAGGCCTGCACCGCGCTTGCTGCGCGGCCCGCAAACTCGGCATGGTCCAATCCGGAGTCGGCCGGTGATTCGGGCAACGACAGGTCCCGACCGTCGAGCGAGCGGGCATTGCCGAGCAGGTGGCGGATCGTGGTTGCGACCTCGCACCATTCCGTCACGCTCATGATATCCGCGCCCCAGCCATTGTCGCGGCCGAACCGCAATCGAATGATGGCCTCCGGCGGCACCGTTGCGGGGCGCGTCTGCTGCAGCGCGAATCGCCACCGTTGCTCCAATTCCGCCTGCTGTGCCCTGGTGTTGCCTTCGGCCATGTAGACGGCATCCAGCGGCGCCAATCCAAGCGCGGTCAGCGAACTGTCGACTGTGTGTAGAATCTGTCCATCTTGTTCGCTGACGTAATCCGCCTTGCAACGGACCTGTGCCGGGTTTGGTAAGAGCGACGCCACCCAGGCATTGAGAATCGGTTCTGCCTGGGCGCGTGGCGACGGGATGGTCGTCGGCCAACCGGCTGGTGCCGTCACGCCGGTCGCCGGGAACAGCGAGCAGAGGCGATGCGTGAGCCCCGTGCCGCTTCTCGGCGTGCGGATCACTTCCAAGTCCGGCGGCGGCACTTCACCTGCAGCGATGGCATCCAACGTGGCGCCGGAGCGCAGTGGATTGCCTTGCACGAGTTGGTAGACGCTTTCGGCCACGACACTGTCTCCCACGGAATCGACGAGATCATCGAGCGCCTTGAGTGCTTCGACCAGCGCCGTGAAGTCGGCACTGCCGGGAGCGGGAAATCCCAAGGTTGTGTTGCCGAACGGAATGGTCGTGACATCCCAGGGCGTTTGCGGAGCCTGTCGTAGTTGGCTCGCGGTCCATCGCCGATGTAAGGCCAGCCCGTCGACCACGGCGGCGGCCGGCAACGACTTCAGCGCCTCATTCCATTGGGCGGCGAGGCGGGTGGTCAGTGCCGCTCTGGCGGCGATGAGATCGGCCATGACCTTCCCCCGTTGCCCGCCTTCTTTCGCGAGGGCCTGGCGATCGAGTTCGGCGGCAAGCGCATCCTGCTTTACCGCCATCTGCTGCGCGGCTGGAATCGATTCGGGATCGGCGGCGTTGAGCAATGTAGCTTGGGCCCGTTCCGCGAGCAGGCGAGAACTCTCCTGGGCGCTGACGGTCTGTTGTGCGGCGGTGGCCTGGGCCACGGCAGTGACATGGACCTGGCTCAGCTGTTCCACGCGGTTGTCCCACTCATCCAAATCCCGCGCTTCCAACAGTTGCACCGCAAAACGCCGTACAGATGGTTGCAGCACCTTGCCCTGCGGTTTCGCCGCTTGCTGTTGCGCCAGCACCTGAGCCGCCTGCGTCACCTGTGTCTGCGCGGCCTGGGCCTGTTGCGCCAGCGTGGAGATGGTTCCCAGCGCAACGCGATAGGTCTGCTCGCGGCGCTCCCGCTCGGCTTTCAATCCTCGGGCATCCTCCGCCCGCCGCAGCGCCTGATCCCGTTGCGCCGTCAACAGCGCCACCTCCTGCGCCAAGCCTTCGGCGCGCGTGAGCGTGGCCCGGATGTCGGCAAAACGGTCGGTGCCGGTGAAGCTCGCGAGGGCGCGGAAGCGTTGGATGTAGCGGTCCAACCCGCGCTCGTGCAGATGGCGTTCAAACCGGTACCCGAGCAGCGAGCTCAAGGACTGACCTTGGCGCACGCCGTCGAGCAGCCAGTTGGCGCGATGCACCCGCTCGGAGGACAGATCGACCGCAAAGGGCGTGGCGCCGGGCGCGCGATTCGAGGCCTGCGGCAGGTAGCCGCTCCGCAGCACCGCCGCGGCCGCCGCATGACCCAGTGAGGGAGCGTGGACGAATCCTTTGTTCTGGGCCGAACGCGAGACCGGCGATGGGACACCGGCCGGTGGCGCGGGCACTGGTTGCGGCGCGGCGGCACGACGGACCTGTTCCACCCAGCCGTAGGCGCCGAGCCTGATGCCGGTAGGCGCGGCCTGCCGCATGGCTGAGAGCCGCCTGGTGGCGAGCGAGGTGCCCCAGGCATCCAGTCGATAGGTGAGCAGATCCACGACCTCCGCGAGCAACTGTTGCCGAACCGGCTCGGGCAGGGTCGTCAATTCGTCCCAGGCCGGCTCGTGGGGTGTCGAAAGGGCGCGCGCGAGCAACAGCGTCCGGAAGGCGGGCGTGAGCAGCACTTTCGGCACAGGCGGTTGTCGCGTGGAGACGTCCGGAAACTCGCGCAAGGTATAGCGGCAGGCGTTGGCTTCCTGGGCCAGGAGCACGACAGGGTTGGCCTCCACGGTGGTCTGAAGAGACTCGGGGAATTGCCTGCGACGGGTCAACCGTTGCGCGCGCCACCAATTGGCCAGTGCCCGGTCCGGGTCCTGATCGGTCGTCGAAGTCCAGCGGTCGAGTGCCGCCACCGGCAGCAAGCCATAAGGTTGGCGGTCGACCCGCAAGGCCGGCAGCGGCCCGCGGGCCCGGACGTATTTCGCAAAATGGTCGCGCAGCAGGTCCGCTCCGGCTGCGCCGATGAGTTGCCGCAACAGCGGGCTGTCGCACGAGGCGAGCAGGGCCGCCTGCATGAGCGCCGTCCGATGCTGTTCCGATCCGCCGGCTCCGCGGATATGCGCAAAGACGGATGGCGGCAAGCCCAGCGCCTGCGCCAGCAAATCGCCGTCGGATCCGGGGCGAATCAACGAGACACCCAGTTCGACGGCCATGCTCGCCGCAGCATCGCGGTCGCTCGATCGATAGCCGGCAGGACTGTCGGCGGTGTTGTTCGTCGGCACCAGCTGCTCGACGAGGGCGAGGCCGCCGGTGTAATGGTGGGCATCGAACAGGTGGACCAATCGGCCGGCTGTGGTAGGCGCGTCCCATGACGCTTTGAGCCCCAGCACCACGATCCGGTCGAATCCGGCCCGGGCGTCTTCCTCTTTGATGGGAATACGTAGACCCATGCCAATGGATTCCGCCACGTCGAAATCCGTGATCCAGCGGATGCCTTCATCGAAGGGCGGCATCCCATTGTCACCGAGGGGCCCGGCGCTGCGCGGATCGGGCCCGACCGCGACTGTCTCAGGGATCGGCTTGCCCCAGGCGGTAATAGAGGCCGCCTCGCCACGATAGCCGATGGCGACCCAGCGATCGGGCAGCATCTGCGTGTGCGGCGCGCGGGTCCAGCTGTCGTTGCGACGCGTGACCGTTCCCGGTTGGGCGGGATCAAGCAGGTGAGCAATCCAGGCGGCGCGCGCCCTGTCGAATTGTTCCGTGAGCCGTTGCCAGCCTTGTCTGATATGTTCCTGCCGCTCAGACCCGGCAGGGGCGGCTGCGACATGGGCCCAGAATTCCTTGCCGCGGCGTTCCTCTTCCTCCGTGAGCGCCGGTTCGTGGCTGTCGAGATGAATGTCGTCGGGGTAGACGCGAAGCAGAAGGTCGGTGCCCGGTCCCGTGCGCCTCGCCGCAAACCTGGTTTCGACTCGCACGGGAAACAGCAGCAACGGATGCGTGGTGGCGATGGTGCCGCTGAGCCGATCGGTGCCCAGCAGGCGGGCGGTCGCGGCATCGCGGGCTGCTCGATGGTCATCGACCTGGGCCGACAACGCGGCGACTTCCGCCCGCTTGCGGGTCACGGCCTCTTGCGTGGCCGTGATCTGCGCGTTGACCTGGCCTAACTCGGCCTGGAAGAGCGCCCGCTGCCGGATGAGCATGGCGGCTCGCCGTTGCGCCGCCTGCGCCCGTGCCACGACCCGGTCATGTGCCGTCTGTAATTGCCGGAGTCTGGTCGCCCAGGCCTTCATGACGGCCGGGGGCACCCGTTCAGGAATGTCTGATCCTTCCGTGATCGGTCTCACTGCGTTGGTCCTTTCATCAACTGAGTGGCCCCTCTTGTAACGCTGCCGTGACTTCCGCTTCGGCATCCGCCAGGGCCTGTTGTGCCGCCGAGGCCTGCGCCTCGGCCGGTGGGATTTGCGTGGCCAAGCCGGCCAGAAGTGCCGTCAACTCGTCGCGCCGGGTGATCGATCTGGCGAGCAGCGCCTCCGCATCTTCCAACTCGAAGCGCGCCGCCAGATGCGATTCTTCCAGCGTGGCCGTGCGGGCCGAGAGTTGCGCCGCCACCTGTTGCAAGATGAGCCTGTCCAACGGATCGCGCTGGATCTCCGTATTCAAACGCTCGATCTCGGTGAGTGCCGCCTGCAATTCTTTCCGGCGAGGTTCAAGGGCGGCGATTGCGGCCTGAGTAGCTTGGACCGCCGCCTCCGCCGCCGCCACTTGCCGATCCGCGGCTTGCACCTGCCCTTGAGCCTGCGCCACGCCTTGCTGCGCCTCGGTCACCTTCGCATGGGCCGCGGTCGCAGCGGTCTTGGCCGAGGCCAGTTTTTTGCGCAACGCGGCCAGGCGCGCTCTCCACTCAGCCGGAGGAATGCCTGCCGGCGGCTCGGCCGCATCGCGAAGGTCTTGTTCAGCCTCCGCCACCTGTTCGTCTGCCGCGGCGGCCGCCGCTTGCAGCGGCGATACGCGCGCCTGCGCCTGCGCCACGCCGTTCTGCGCATTGGCGCGTTGGGTCTGGGCGGTGGCGACGGCTTGCTGCTGGGCGGTCATCTGCGCCGACAACGAAGTCTGCTGGGAGGCCAAGGCCTGTATCGCGGTCTGGAGCCGTGCGGTTTCTTGTTCCAGATGGGGCATGGTGTCGTCTTTCTCTGCCGTTACTGCCGGCCCGGCAGCCAAGTTCTCGCATGGACGGCCACGCGAAACGGCGGTTGTCTGGTGATGGCGGCCATCTGCGCCGAGTTTTTTCCCCAGGGAATCTGATCGAGGGTGACATTCTTCAGCAGCCCGTCGATCGGCACATACACGATCTGTTTCAGGGCAGTTTCATCCGGCGCCAGGTTCCCCCACGTCAGGTCGCGCCAGCGGGCTGGCGTGCCGCCAAAGGTCGTGGCGACATCCAGGCCGAATCGCGGTTCCGTCGGCTGCTCCTGTAGAACAAAAAACCAGCCCGGGTGCCCTCCGGCCTTGTTGTCCGCTCCCCGCACCTGATCTTCGGTGAGGGGAAAGCCGAGCATCGTGATGTCAGGGCTCTGTGTCGCGCGGAAGATGGGATAGCGTTCCGTGGTGCCCAGCTCGCGCTTGGTGCCGTCAGGCGACCAGACGCTTTCGAGGGCATAGATCATGGCGCGGGGATAACGCCGCAGAAGGTCGCCTCTGATGAGAAGCACGATTTGGCCGACCGCCGAGCCCCGCGCGCTGTGAGCGCCGAGACGGCTGTCCGGCGCCCAGGAGGTGATCCGCGTGATGTCGAAGCGGGACTCGCGCTCTGCGTCGGTCGCGGGCAGCTCATCACCGGCGGCATCCCAGAATTGCCGGAAGTAGGTGCCGCGCTGATCGGTCGGAAATCCTCGCCAGAGCAGCTCGCGACTCATCTCGTGGTTCAGCCCGACCATATAGGCTTCGATCAACGCCGGATTGGTCATCAGCAGTGCAATTGTGTTCGGCGGCACCTGGTCCATACCGGGTAACAACATGTCCGGTGCGTAGTCGTGCAAAGGTTCGTACATCGGTTGCGGAAAACTCGGCGCGAAGACCGTCAACTCGGTGTTCTCTACCGTGGGCATGGTTTTGCGCACCGCCGCCAGTACCGCCTCTTTCGGCGAGAGTCGCCGCAGCACCTCCACTTTGACTTCCGACCATTCGCGCATCGCCGGCACCTGCCGCCGCTGGGTGGCGACGGAAAATTGCATGAGCGGTCGAAACGCTTGGCCCGCCGTGGAGGCGGGTGAGGTGGCGGGGAGCCGAAGGCCATCGAATGTCGCCGAATGAGCGGCGATCGGTCCGTTTACCCGGGTCAAGCGGCGGAAGGCGCCGGTGACGGCCGGATGGCCGGCCAGCACGCGGCTGGTTTCGGTCGGGGGCGCGGTCGGAGTGGTGGCGAAGCCGGTCAAGGCCCCGAGCGCCGGCCCTGTGAGTTGCAGCAGCCCGGCTGGGTCGAGTGCCGCGAAATGTTTTTTTGACAGGCTGTCGCCGACGGCTTCGGCCACCTGCGCGCGCTTGAGCCGCTGCCGATCCCGCCGCTCTTGTTCCAGTTGATCCCAAGCCGAACCCATCAACGGCTCCTGCTCATTGCGGATCACCATCGTGCCGATGCCGGCGGCAATGCGGTGGCGCGGATCGAGATTGAGCTCACGGAACCAATGCGGCGGTTGGTCGGCGGTCGGCAGGCTGTCCCGCTCTACGTACCATTGCCCATAAAGCGGCGGGCCGAGGAGGGCGGGGGCTCCGCTCGTGCCGGCCATGGCCGCCGGGGCGTTGAGGATGGCGCCGAGGGCCTGTTGAAACGCCGCGCGCGGTTGATCGGGCCAGGGCCGCGGTTGTGTTTCCGGTGTTTGTAGAGCACCACCTAAATCCAACAGACCGCCCGGGGCGCCTGGCGGCAAGGCCGGCATCCCCCAGCCCGGCGTCCGGATGTCCACGGCACGCAAACCCACTGTGGATGGCAGGGATTGGGCTTTCAAGCGGCGCGCGAGGGATTCGAAATCTCCCGCCACACCGGTCCGAAATTCCCAGTGAAAATAGACCGGCAGCGTGACCGGCCCTGGATTGGTTGTTGACCAAGCCGGTTGTAAAGCCTGTTCTTCTTCCGGCTTTATGGGTTCGCCCAGCCCGGCCTTTTTCCCTACGTCGTACGTCGGAACGAGGCAGGCGTAGTAGGCGGTATTGGGATCCAGACGGCGTGGAGCCAGCAGCCGCGAGAGCGTGCGTTCAGGGTGGTCGTTCAGGATTTGTTGCAGCGTGGCGCGTGGCGAGGGATCGGGCGTCGAACTCTGTCCTGCCACGATCTGAGCATGGGCCCAGGCCCACGATTGGTCGAGATCAGGGAGGTCCTCGAGAGCGCAGGTGATCGCCGGCAAGGGCCGTTGTGGGTTGGTCTTCAACGTGGCCCGCTCCTTGGGCACGACGATCAAGCAGATCCAGGGACGCAAGCGCCGCGCATTGTCCGCCGCCGCCGGCGTGAAGAGCCAGGGAAAATCCGGCCGATCGAATTCGATGGCGGGAAAATAATTCGGCTCGAAATCGGTCATGCGGGCATGGGGCTCCGTGCGGATGACCTCGCGCGCGTCCAGGCCGGTGATGTCGCCGGGACCATAGAGTTGCGCGTTCACGTCGAGAGGGGCGCGATCGTTGACCTTCAGCCGGACTGGCAGGGAGAGGCGTCCTGCCGTGGCCGGAGGTGAAGCGCCGGGGCCGGAAAGGCCCGCGAGCAGTCCTTGGCGAAGCCAGGAGTAGAAGCGATAGGTCGCTGCGGTCTGTTCAGCCATGGTTCTTCATTCCTGTTGGATTACGTCGTGACCACTGTGTTTGCCCGCCGGCGTTTGCGGGCCGGGGCCTGGCCGGCGGCGCCGAAGGGGGCGACCCGTTCGAGCACCGCCGCCGAGAGCACATACCCCGGGATCGGCCGCTCCGGCGGCCGCGTCGGATCGAGCAGCAAGGTCTCATAGGCGATCGGCGCGGCCAGGCCCGCCTCGTCGTCTACCGCGAGCGCCTCGGCCGCGACCGTCAGGCCGCCGTCCAACGGCACAAAGGCCGGCTGGGCCAATTGCTCGTCGTCGCGCAGGTCTTCGAATTGCGCGACCGCAAAGGGCTCTGACACCGGCGTCGTCCGCCAGGGGGAGGCCCCGGCGGCCGGGTCCGTCACCGTGACCCGCACCGTCGTGGGCCCGCCGACAAGCGGCGCCGTGCCCAATTTGGTGAGCCGCCGGTTCAGGGGCGCGATCCGCTCCCGCACGGTCAGCTCCGCCCAGGGATGGACGCGGAGGCCAGTCGAAGGCGGCGGCGTCTCGCGGAGCGTCACCACCGGGCTTTGGCTCCGGGGCACCGTGCCAGTCCAATTGCGCCGGTCGGCCACGGCGGCCGCGATGGCGCCCACTACATCCACCGCCGCCGGGAGCGGCGGTGCGGTCTTGCTGCCGAACGTCCGCGAGAAGCGCACCGAGACCGAGAAGAACAGGAGCGAGATGGAGGCCTTACCCTCCACCTGCCAGGGCGTCGGCCCCGCCAATCGCCCTTTGAACGAGATGCCCATCAGCAGGCGGCCGTGATACCGGAGCGCCAAGGCGGCGCCGATCTCCACCTCAAAGGCCAAGGGGGTCAACTGAATCAGCGCATCGAAGCCGACCATCCCATCGAAGCTGAAGCCGCCGCCTGCCGCATGCAGGTCCACCCGGGCGCCGAACTGCACCGTGTTCGACGTGACTGCCAGATAGGTCTGGCACCGTAACTGGAGCGAGTCACCGTCGGCCAGTTGCAGGGCCAGCCGCTTCAAGGCCGGCAGCCCCGGCGGGGGCGCAAAGCGGGGATGGAAGCCGCCGAGGGCGAGCACAAACTGCGGCTGCCGCCCCCAGCCAGCCCGCAAGGCCATGTCGCCGGTCAGGGTGAACTGCAGGATCTTCGAATCATACAGCGTGGCGTCGAGCGACACCGTCTCGGCGCTGACATCCAGCACGCCCAGCGCATCCATGCGGATCTGAATGAGCGGATGGGTTTGATTGGGCAAGAGCACTTGCAGCCGGCCGAGCACGATGACCCGAACGGGACTGGGGAGTTCGACGAGCAGGGCGAGGTCGAGCGTGAGCAGGGTCGGGGTGCCCCAGCGTAGTTGCACCATCGGACCGATCACGTGGCGGCCGGCAGTCGGCGGAAAGATACGGCGCAGGTCGCTGAAGATCTGGGGGGCATTGCGGAGTGGATCCGGAGGGAACAGCACAGCATTGAGCGTGCCGGTCTTGAGTCCCTCGCGGAGCACGTCGGTGCGGACGGTGCGGTGCAGGGCCACCAGGCCGCCGATGCCCGTCAAGGTAAAGCCCAGGCCGATGGGAATCGGCGTGAAGCCTTCGGCGGTCAAGAGGAGCACGAGCGAGTAGCCCTTGCTGCCGTCGGGTAGTCTGGTGGTGAGCAGGCCCAGCGCCTTGATGGCAATGGTCTCGGCCAGTTCTAGCTGGAGCATCCCGTGATATTCGGCGCGCTGGGGATCAAAGCCCAGGAAGCCGCCGCCGGTGACGCCCGGCGTGGCGATCGCCAGGCCGAGGCCGGTGGGGGGCTTGAAGTCGAGGGACAGATCGAGTGGTCCCACATTCCCGCCGTTCGGAGGAAGTCGTAGGATTGCAGCGAATCCCACTTGATCGATGGTGGTGGTGACCGGGCCCAGTTTGACGGCGGCGCTCGTGGCGGCCAGGATGTCGATCCCTTGGCCTTCGCCGCTCGATGCACGGACCGCGAGCCGCAGCAGCCGGAGGGAGATCGCGTTCAGCAGCGTGACGTGCAGCGGCAGGGTCGCTTCGAATCCCACTCCCCCTTGCAGCGAGAGCCCGCCACGGAACGACCAGGCACCGGTCAGATCGAAAGGAATGGTCAGGCCATTTTTCGGGAGCACCTGCGCGAGAAACCCATCGGCTTTGGAGGCATCAATCACGACCTCGCCGCGTTCCACGGCGAAGGCAATCGACGGGTCGACGGCGGCGCGAGCAGGCGCGGCCGCGTCGACATGCAGATCCAACTTCACGGACGACTGAAGTCCTTGCAGGGTCAGGCGAGACCCTTCCGCCGAGCCGATGACCACAAAAGGTTCCGCGCCAGTCTTGCGGGCGAACTGAGCTCCCACGGTCACGTCCACCGCCGTTCCGGCCGGCAACTGAACGTCGAGATCCATGGGTGGACGGATGGAAGCCGTCAGGTCACTGCTGACGCGCAGGACCGTATCAAACGTCGCCTGCCATGCGCCCTCGGTGATGGTGTCGCTACGTTCGATCGAGGTCGGCGCGCGCAAGGTGACGTCCAATCCGGGGAGCGAGAATGCCGGATTGACTTCCGCGTTGAAACCGAAGGCCTCCAACAGCGCCGGCTCACCGGCCGGGCGCAGGATCTCGGCGGGAATGCCGAATTTGTCGTTCAACAGTCTCTGCAACATCGCGAACAGCATCAGCCCGTCGAACGAGGGCGTGCCCCAGCCATAGACATCACGCAGCAGTCCGGCCGGATCGGTGAACAACTTCAGCAAGCGGTCGAGATGGAGGGTTTTGCGGACGTAAGGTCCTTGGAGCGATCCGTCAGGAAGTCCCGGTTCGTCCACGATCTCGATGGCGCCGGTGCCGAGCAGCAGCAGCGCGATCTGAGGGAATCGGACTTCCAGGTAATCGGCGACGAGGCGGTGAAGCAGCCGTTCCGGAAAGGCGCGGGCGAAGGCGGCGAGTTCCGTCTTCTGTTGAGGCGAAAGGGCCGCGTCGTTGCCGAGCGCCCGGAGAGCCTGGGCGATGTGCTCGATGCCTTGGAGCGTCGCGCGCAATTGTTGAAGCAAGGCGGCAGAGGTGGCCGCGATGGCGGCGCGATCGTCCTGCGTGACGGCTTGCGCCAGGCCGTTGATCAAGGCGTCGAGCTCGACGGCAGCCGAGGCCGTGGCGGTGAGCCGGTTCTCCAAGTCAGTTTGGTCCGGCTCCAATTCGAATACGCGCAGCCCGAGCCACGGCAGGACCTCGTCCAGCGTCCCGGTTTCGACGCGCTGCGCCAGCGGTTCGAACACCCGCGCGAGTTCACCGGCCAATTGTTCAAGGGTGCCGACGATGGTGCTCATGGGTGCGACATGGCTCGTGATTCAACTTCGTCCGCAACAGGGTCTATCAACAGCACTTCGACGATCGCCCGGTATCGTTCGAGACTGGCGCGCAATCGCGGGCTGCCCTCGCGGGCCAGCAGGGTGAAACAACGGTCGAGATATCGAGCGGCCGATTCTCCGTCAATCGGCAAGGGGCCTGGCGCGGCATGTCCTCCGTAAAGGAGCTGCCGCAGCAGCGCCGGGCCTGCCGCGCGGTGCCACATCGTCGCGATGCGCCGGTTGCTGTTGATCAACCGGCGGACTTCGCTGAAGTGGCGGCTGATCGCGGCAGTGATGTGTTCGCCTTCGGGATAGTCCTTGAGCCGCCGGCGGAGCTGTTGCAGCCATGAGGTCAACGGCGAGGAATTTCCAGTGATCGCCGAAGCGGTGGACTCGCGCTGGAGCGGCCCATCCAAACCGGATGGTGGGTAGATGCGAGGCACGCCGCCGCCACCCCCGCCACCGCCACCTCCGCCGGCCGCCGCGCGAACCGCGTCGATGGCCGCTTCAATATTCAGTTCGCCCCCTCCCCAGGTTGCGTCCCATCCGCCGGCCGGTCGCTCCCGCGCCGAGGTTTGCAAATGGCGGACGATCTCGGCCCTCGTCAGCCGGGGATTTTCTTCCAGGAGCAAGGCGATGGCGCCCGTCACATGGGGGGCGGCCATGCTGGTGCCGGTCAGATCTTCATAGAGACAGCAACAGGCATCCGGGCAGCAGTCGCAGCAGCGGCCGCGCAAGTTGGCGGCATCGGCCTTGGCGGACGTGATTTCCAACCCCGGCGCCGCGATGTCGGGCTTGCGGTTCGTCCCGGCGCCTCTTGCGACGGGGCCGCGGCTGGAAGAGGAGACGATACCGGTCGAGGGCCAGCAATCGCAGCGGCTCGTGCGCGAGGCGTGGTTGGCGACCGTGATGACTTGCGAGGCGGTGCCGGGAATGCTGAGCGTCGCGTCGAGACTTGCGCGCACCTTCGCGTCTGGGGGAGTGGTCGGCGGCAGGAACCAGGGCGTATTGGTGCCGCGTTCGATCCAGCAATGAAAATTGACATCCCCGGCGTTCGGATTGGCGAGCGTCAGCTTCCAGAGGCCGTTGAGGATAGCCGCGCGCCGGGGACGCGCGATGGTGATGCGGAAATTATTGTCCCGATTGTGTTCGCCATTGATGGTGCCGTCGATCGATACGCGCGTTTGCCGGTTGGCGGCGACCCCGGGATTGGCGATGAAGGGCGGCGCGGCGGCATTGGCCGGCAAATCGGTGCCGTGGTTCACGGCGCCGCTCGCGGCTCCCCCCGGCGCGGTGACGGTCAGGTTCAGTGTGCCGGCCCGGTCGTACCAGAGGTCCAGCAAAGTCTCGCTTCTGCGATCTTTGGGCATTTCGAATTCGATCTCCAGGTTGCCGTTGCCCGGCACGCGGCCCTGCACGTGGCGCAACATACCGCCTTCGTTGCCGGCGGATTTGACCACGATCTGCGGATGATGCAGGAAGTCGCCGGTCTCCACGTGGGCGTCGATGGCCAGCTCCACGGCGTTCGTGCCGTCATGAGGCCCCAGGTTGTCGCCCTGACTGATATTGATGACCTTCGGTTTGTCGATGCTGCCCAGAAACCCGAAAATGAAATCGATCGCTTCGGTGAGGCGCTGGTTTTCGCCGATCGCGTCGTCGTCGGTGTAGTCGTAGCGCACGACGATCAGCTCTGCCTCCGGGGCGACCCCGACATAGGTCTGGCTGACATGGCAGCAGGTGGGAGGTTTGCCGTTGCCCGCGGCGATGCCCGCCACATGGGTGCCGTGGCCTTCCCGTTTGTTGCGGGCATCGACATCCTTGCTGCGCACCGTGGCTTGCCCCTTGAGCGCCCGCGTGATCTGGTCCTGGGTATAGACGACGCCGATATTGTTGGGGCCTCTGGTGTCGCCGGCGCGGAAGGGCAACATCTGATCCCAGAGTGCGAGGATCCGTGAATTGCCGTTCTCGTCGACAAAGGAGCCGTGCCGCCAGTCGATGCCGCTGTCGATGATGCCGACGACGACGCCCTTTCCCTTGCGCGAGCGGGCGCCTGTGTGCACGGCGGTCGCGCGGATTTCCTTCAAGCTGAAGTTGAGTTCGGGATGCATCCGGCGCGGCCCTTCCACCGTCGTGACGTGAGGGACCGCGGCGAGATCGTCGAGCCGGTCGATGGGGATGGTTCCGGTGGCGATGCTGTAGCCCTTGCGGGGATGGCGGACGAGTGTGCGCCGGACGAAGCCCGTTGAGGTCAGATCCTCCACATTCCCGGTGAACGCCACGATGACGCCCACCTGATCACGCTTCGTATCAGCCTTGGCGCGGGAGCGAGATTTCGGCGCGGCCGCGGCTGTGTCACCGGCGGCCTGCCTGGCACGGAGTGTCGATCGCAATCCGGGCTCGAGTTTTTTGTTCATGGCCTGTTCCTCATGACTGCCCGACCAGCTCTGTTGTGCGCGCGTGCCGGCGTTTGCGGGCGGGGGCCTGGCCGGCGGCCCCGAAGCGGGCCACCCGTTCCAGCACCGCGGCCGAGAGCACATACCCCGGCGTGGGCCGCTCGGGCGGCCGCGTCGGATCGAGCAGCAGGGTCTCATAGGCAATCGGCGTCGTGAGGCCTGCCTCGTCGTCTACGACGACGTCGTCGGCCGCCACCGTGAGGCCGCCGTCCAATGCGACAAAGGCCGGCTGCGCCAATTGCTCGTCCTCGCGCAGGTCGGTAAATTGCGCCAAAGCGAAGGGCTCTGACACCGGCGTCGTCCGCCAGGGGGCGGCCCCCGCCGGGTCCGTCACCGTGACCCGCACCGTCGTGGGCCCGCCGACCAGCGGCGCGTTGCCCAGTTTGGTCAGGAGCCGGTTCAAGGGCGCGATCCGCTCCCGCACGGTCAGCTCCGCCCAGGGATGCACCCGCAGGCCATGCGGGGGCGGCGGCGTCTCGCGGAGCGTCACGACCGGGCTCTGGCGCCGGGGCACCGTGCCGCTCCAATTGCGCCGGTCGGCCAGGGCAGCCGCGATGGCGCCCACCACATCCACGGCGGCAGGGAGCGGGGGCGTGGCCTTGCGGCCGAACGTCCGCGAGAAGGACACCGACACCGAGAAGAACAGCAACGAGATCTTCGCCTTGCCTTCCACGTGCCAGGGCGTGGGGCCGGCTAGTCGGCCCTTAAACGAGATGCCCATCAACAGGCGGCCGCGATACCGGAGCGCTAAGGCGGCGCCGAGCTCCACCTCAAAGACCAACGGCGTGAATTGGATCAACGCATCGAAGCCGACCATGCCGTCGAAGCTGAAGCCGCCGCCCGCGGCATGCAGATCCACCCGGGCCCCGAACTGCACCGTATTGGAGGTAACCGCCAGATAGGTCTGGCACCGTAACTGGAGCGACTCTCCATCGGTCAGTTGCAAGGCCAACCGCTTCAAGGCCGGTAGCCCCGGCGGCGGCGCATAGCGGGGATGGAAGCCGCCGATCGCCAGGATTAACTGCGGCTGCCGTCCCCAGCCGGCGCGCAAGGCCATGTCGCCGGTCAGGGTGAACTGGAGGATCTTCGAATCGTAGAGCGTGGCGTCGAGCGACACCGTCTCGGCACTCACGTCCACCACGCCCAGCGCATCCATGCGGATCTGAATCAACGGATGGCTCTGATCCGGCAACAGGACTTGCAAGCGGCCTAAGACGATCACCCGGACAGGGCTGGGCAGTTCGACGAGCAAGGCGAGATCGAGTGTGAGCAACGTCGGCGACCCCCAGCGCAGTTGCACCATCGGGCCGAACACATGGCGGCCCGCGGTCGGCGGAAAGATCCGGCGCAGGTCGCTGAAGATCTGCGGGGCGTTGCGCAAGGGATCGGGCGGAAACAGCACCGAGTTGAGCGTGCCGGTCTTGAGTCCCTCGCGGAGCACGTCGGTGCGGACGGTGCGGTGCAGGGCCACCAGGCCGCCGATGCCCGTCAAGGTAAAGCCCAAACCAATGGGAATCGGCGTGAAGCCTTCGGCCGTGAGCAAAATCACGAGCGAGTAACCACGGCTGCCGTCGGGCAGTCTGGTGGTGAGCAGGCCCAGCGCCTTGATGGCAATGGTCTCGGCGAGTTCCAGCTGGAGCATCCCGTGATATTCGGCGCGCTGGGGATCGAAGCCTAGGAAGCCGCCGCCGGTGACGCCGGCCGTGGCGATTGCCAGCCCGAGGCCGGTCGGCGGTTTGAACTTGGGCGACAGGCCAAAGAGGCCGAGGTTGCCTTCGTGAAACGAGAGGGCGACCGTGACCCCGATCCGTTCGATGGTCGCGGTGACGGGGCCGAGCACAACACGCCCGGTCAGGCTGGTTTCTGTGTCGATGCCATCTTCGCCGACATCGATGCCGATGTGGGCCGCATCCAACTTCACGGGGCCGACGGCCCGCTGCAACGAGAGCGATACGTGAAGTCCGCCGCTGCCGGAGAAGGACAGTCCGGTCTTGCTGCTCCAGCGCAGGCTGAGGTCGAACGGAGCCTGGACAGACTCTCGTCCCATCGTACCTTGAATGAAGCCGTCGGCTCCTGCGAGCGAGAGGTCGAACCGCAGCCCCACAAGCGCGAGTTCCACGAATGCGTCCATGCTGGTGGCGGAGGAAACATCGAGCCCGCCTGCAACGGCGAACTGTTGATACTGCAGGGCCGACCCACCCGGAAAACGCACCAGCGGTTTGGCTGTGCCGGTCGGCTGACCGTGCCGCAATCCCAAGGTGAAGCGGCCGGTGAGGAGGTCGCTGAGCCCCGCTCCCTTGCGCAACGTGAAGTCCTGGCCCGGCCTGAGGATCAGCGCCAGCCGTTTGAGGACTTCAACGCTGCCGGACCATTCGATGCGGGTGTCCTCTAGGCGTGAAAAAGGCACGCTGCCTTCCGCGCGGCCTTGGATGATGGCCGCCGCGCCGAGACCGGCGTCACTGGCGCCCGCCGATGTGGGGGCGGCACCGAAGAGCGAAAGGCCCAGGCGCGCACCGAACACCGCGCCGCGTTCCTCATGCAGGAAGGTGATGAGTTGCGGCGGAGGATCGGCTCTCGTTTCGGTTCGCCCCAGCCAGGCCTCCTCCGCCTGCGGGCTGAGCGGCTGGATGCGACTCCGCAGGCCGAGGGTTTGGAGTAGCTGGCTCAGTCTGGTGAGGAAGGTCATCGATTGGAAGTCGGTCGTGTGCCAGCCGTAGGCCTCGGTCATCAGTTCGTCCGGCTTCGTGACCGCCACTTTGAAGAGGTGATAGTTCACCGTCGCGCGGACATGTTCGACCTGGAACTTCGTCGGATCGGCGGCGTAGTACGGATAGTCGATGATGTTGAGCAGATGCAGGGTGGCGTAACTGAGCGGCGAAGCCTGCGCCAGGAAATTGGCTACCAAGAAATCGAAGAGCCGTCTCGGGAGTTCCTTGTGGATTTGCGTGCGATCGACGTAGTCGCCGAAAGACGCCAGTTTGGCGGGCAGGGTCACGGCCAGGTCGTGGATGCGGCGGACGAGCGCTTCGATCGCCAGCGCGAGGTCAGCGATGCGGCCGGCCATGGCGAGGTCATCGTCCCATTCGGCATCGGGCGCGCCGAGCACCGCGTCGAGCTTCGCGAAGAAATCTCCGAGATCGAGCGTCGCCAGCCCGATGTCGTCGAGGCCGGGCGGCAGGTCCCAGCCCAAGAGTTTCAAGAACGCGCCCGCTTCCTCCACATTTCCGTGGATGAGGTCGAGGTGCGCCAGCAGGCGCCCGACCCCGGCGGTGGCGTACTGAACTAGATGATCGGCCATGGGAGCAGACTCTTTTTGTCGTCGACCTTGCAGGAGCCGAAGTCGAACTTCTGCGCCTTATTGCGCAACGCGGAGGTTCTGATCTTGAGCGCGGCTAAGTATTCCTTGGGGTCGGTTTCCGGTTTCCAGGGCAACAGATGCGGCGCCTGGTCGGCCGGCGGTGCCAGATCGTTCTTGATGGCATCTACATGATGGATAGCGGCTGCTTCCCACTCAGCGACCCAGCTCAGGGTGGCCGGTTCCGCGGGCATGGTTTTGAGGTTATCGGTCAACGCTGTCAGCCCGAGATGTTCGCGCCACAGCGCGTCGCGTAACGCGCGGACGGTCCCGTTTTCGGGCAGCCCTTCGATGCCGCTGTACAGCACGAGGTTGAGTTCGACGCTCCGGGACGGCTGGCGCGAGCGGCTGGGAACGGCGTGGCGGGCGGTCCGCGTGTAGATGTCCCGCACCAATTGGGGAATGTCGGCCACATCGCCGAGCGTTTCCCGGATGGTCTCCAGCGTTTCCTTGAAATCGAAGATCAGTTTGTAGGCGACGAATAAGAGGATGAGGAGCGTCTTCAAGTCGAAGAGGATTTGTTTGAATACGAAGAAAAACAGATACCAGAACAGTTCCCAGAGAAATTTCCCCGGGTCGTTGGTGAGCTTGGCTTTTTGGATCGCGCGGTCGAGGATGGAGCCGGTGATGATCAGGCCGATCTCGTGGTAGTTCATCGAGGTGCCGTCGAGGTTCGCGCTGCCGACCGTTGCCCAGACGTCGTCGATGATGGCCACCTTGCTGTGGACGTACACCGGCATCACGTCGTACCGCCGCGGATTGCCCGTGCCGCCGCTGCCCGGTCTTTCCGACCGGCTCCAGAGCGTGTAGACGCCCAAGTGGTGCCCGCCTGCGGTGGCGGCGCTGCGGAGCTGGTTGACGTTGTCGATCTGCCGATCCGGATAGCCGGGCAAGTCGGGGCGGAGATTCAAGACCAGGATGATCTGCAAGCGCGGCTTGGTCTGGTCTTTCATCCTCGCGATCAACGCATCGACGATTTCCGGAGACGTGAAGTATTGGTTCTCGATGTAGATGTAACGCCGGGCGTTGGCGATGGCGCGTTCATAGGCTTCGAGGATGCCGGTCTCGCCGTGGGGCAGGTCTTCATCGCTGGGGTTCACGCGTTTGATCGATCCCCCCGGCAGGGTCCGCAGGACTTGCACGGAGGCGACGTCGCCGTCCGGTGTGACGGGCAGATCGGGAAACGTTTTTGGGGGAGGGACGAGCATCGGCTTGCCGGTGGCGTTCCAGATACTCGCAAAGGTCTTCTCGACGTGGGCGACCGCCGGGCCGCTGAGGTCCGTGTTGACGTCGTGCATGAGCGAGCCCTTGTGGCGCGCATCCCGGATCGCGTGGCGGGTATCACTGAAGTAAAACTGTTTCAGCGGCGATCCCATGAGGATGGCGCGGCGGCCGTCCACCACGAGGGCCTTGGCATGCAGCAGGGCGAAACCCTTGTTGAACGCGTTGGTGCTGACCCCTGGCGTCTGCGCGAAAAACTCCGCCACTTCGGTGACAGTATCTTCGGCAGAAAGGGGCACGTTTGTGACCAGCACATTGACCGGCTTGCCGCCCTTGTTTTTGAGCACCTCCTCCAACGAGGTTTCCGCTGACTGTTTGCAGCCGGTTGAAGGCGGATTGAGCGGATCGAAGCTGCTTTTGAATTTGGAGAGGAAGCCGTTGTTGACGTCGAAAAACAGCGTCATCAGATTGATGGATTCTGTGGCGCCCGCCGCGGCATCGGTCACCTCGGGAAACATCTTGGCGCCGTCGATCAGGTGGGTGATGCGATTGTGGTGAAAGAGCGCGACCGGCGTGCCGACCGCCGGGTTCAGGGTGGTGTGGGTGACGAGCCATCCTTCGATGTTCTTGCGGTGGATGGTGATGGTGCCCACCTCGTGGTTCGAGTCGGTGACATCTGTCGCTTCCTTGGTTTCGTGCAGCAGGCGTGTGCCGAACAGTTTCGGGTCTGCGTGGGGAGGCCCGAGCACTTGCACGACGAGGTCGGGATTCCGGTCGGCCTTCCACGTGCGGTAGGCATCCGGCGCGTAGGAAATGAGAAACGTGCCGTCGCCCTCAGTCTTCCCCGTCCCCAGCACGTCGTCTTCGTTGAAGAAGGGATCGAAATCCAGCGCGCGGATGGTCAGCCCAGCAATGCTGGCGCCCTGCTCATCGATGACACGCCCGTGAATGCTGGTGTTGGCCATAGGTCACGTTAGCTGACGGCAACCTACGCCGCTCGCCTGACCCTGTCAACCGTAAGGGCACGGGAGAATACGTGTATTAATTACGTGTTTGATACAGGTGAGATTCTCGTGTGGGATAGCTGTGCTGCATCGGCTGAATGCAGGTTCCGCTCGGCGGAACATCACGCGCGCAGTCTAAGTGGCCTGCGCGCGCGATGCGATTGCCAATGGCCGTCACTCATTCGACGCGCGGCATGCCGTAACCTTGCGCCCAAGCCAACTCCACGACTCGCTGAGTCGATTGCGATTCCGGCAGTTGTTGGTCGAAGAGCTGCGGATAGGAGTCCGTCATGACCGTTTGAAAATGGGGCCACCGGTCTGCTGAGACACCGGTCAGGCTGGCCAACGAGGCGAGATACTCTCCCTGGCCCCGCGCGATATCGGTGCGCAGATTGTCATGAGTATGCATGGCGAAGAAGGTGGCCCGTCGTTTGGCTTTGAGGAGACGGCCATCCTCCGACGCGCCCGGTGTCGTGCTCGATGCGAATTCGGTCGTGGGATCCAGGAATTCCTGCGTCGCGCCGGACGTGCCTCCAGTCAGTTCCGTCGTGGCGTCAAACGGCGCCTTCGTCAATTCGACGGTCGCGTCTGTCATGCAGCCGGCGAGGGTCAGGAGCAAGCCGGGAACGAGTACGTAGCGTGTGATGATCATGATGGGCCTCCTAGGTGTGCCTGGATTTCCTAGTCTGTGGATATCACATCGGACATAGGGCTCGCCCTAGGAAGGGCCCTAGGGGGGGGAGAGGCATACGATTGCGGCGAAGAGAAATGAGGATCTGCACTAACCTCTCTAATCCGTTGTACTTGACAGCGATGCCAGCTCGGCGTAGGTATCTGCCGCATTATATTCTTGGCAGGGGGGCTTTGCTGGTGTGAAATCCATACAGTTAATCACGGTTGCGGGTGGCACTGTGAATATTGAGGCATTCGGACTAAAGCATGAAAGCAGATCTGTCTAAATACTGGAGTCGGGTTCGGAAAAGTGCAAGAAGCTGGGTCCATCCAGACGATGAAGAAATCCTGAACAATGAGCCTCACTCGTTCAATCTCGATTTTCCTCCACCTGCTTTCGTCGGAGACGTTACAACCGCTCGAATCATAATCTTGTTAGCAAATGGCGGTTACGATCCACACATCACTCCTCGGGAATTTGCGGCCCCTGACTCAGAGGCGAGGTATTTGAGGCGGCTTTCTGCCCCACAAGTGGCAGCTTGGACTGAGGTCTCCCCTTACTATCGAGACGTTAACTACGCCGAGCTGGTGTTTAGCGGAAAGGCTGCCCTCGTAAACGCATGCGCGTATCGTAGTCCCAAGATAAGCATGGAGCGAGACAACCAGCGCCTTCTGAAGAGGCTGCCATCTGTTCACTTCGCTCGAGGATGGTTAATGCAGGAAATCTTACCGCAAGTTGAAGCCGGCGCACGTTTCGTCGTAGTGAAACGCCGCAGGCTTTGGGCCCTCCCCGAAACTGTAAAGACCATCAAAGGCGTCTACCTTGATCCTGCGCCACGGCTTCGGCACATCTCGAAAGATGTTTTAGAACGCCTTCAGGAAATGCTCGGATATGTATGAAACTACAATTCAGGTCGTCATTCCGTTGCGGGAGCCGAAGACCCGGATGCGGGCGCTGTATCTAGGTGACTATGCTTCTTGATTTTGCACGGAATTCTGATCTCGATGCGAAAACAGAGGTGGAAAAAGTTCTGGCGTTTGCCTATTACTCAGCCAAGAGGACGAAGCAGGAACATTATGCGGCTTATGAGGCAAATGTTTTTGGCGGATGCCCGTCCGACCCTCAGCCGGCTATTGTTCGCGCGGCTCTTCTTGTTTGACGAGCGCTTCTGGCAACCTGATGGTGTAATGATGAGGTTGCTGGCCCAGAATTCAAAGGCCGGCCTGTTGAGGCCGTGGTAACGGAGATCCGTCAGTAGTATATTAAGCCCCGAGCGTGAACGGCTGCAGGGTGCTATCGTGATGGCCGTACTTGGAGGGATAGGGATGGATTGGAAATCCTACATTTCGACTGACCCGCAAGTTATGCATGGTGCTGTATGCTTTCGAGGCACACGCATACCGGTATCGGTAGTGCTGGACAATCTCGCTGCAGGCGAAACGCTTGAGCGTATTCTCGACCAATACCCCTCGCTTCGGCCCGAGCATATTCCCGCAGCGATCGGCTATGCAGCGGACTTGGCGCGAGAGCGTATCGTTCCCATCCCCGCTTAAGCGTTTAGGATGCCCATCCGATTCAAACTCGACGAGAACCTTCCTCGCAATGCTGAAGTCTTACTCCGGCAGGCCGGTCACGATGTCCACACCGTACTTGCCGAGCAACTAGGAGGTAGCCCAGATCCACGAGTGTTTATCATCTCGCAAGCGGAGGAGAGGATTCTCGTCACGTGCGATCTCGACTTTTCCGATATCCGCGTTTATCCCCCCGCAAGTCATCATGGAATATGGGTACTGCGTCCCCATACACACAGTATAGAAAACACACTATCGTTGCTGCGATCCGCGTTGCGAGTTCTTGAAAAGGAGCCTCCACAAGGGCGGTTGTGGATCATTGAGCCTGAACGGGTTCGGATACATGAATAGATGAGTACACTCGCTTTATCCAGGCGCCAAGCCGTCCCTCTTGTGGATATTTCGAAAAGTATCCCATCGTGCAAGGTTACAGGAAAATATCGCAGCCGGCATCGCCGGACGGTCGTGATCCTATTCGCATAGAACCCGTACTGAATCCGCACTCGGAGCTCCATTGAAGCGGTCACGAGTATGACGTATGGTTCACGAAAATGAGCAGCCTGTTCTACGGACTGACATGGTCGGAGCCGGCTCGTATGCAGATCCGCCTAAACTTAGTGTGTTAGCCACACGGGGCTTGAGATGGGATGGCACTCAGCTTCTCCGTGATCGAGACGACGATGACACCTCTGCGGGACTTCGGGTGGTTCGACCGCACGCGCTTCAAGGTCGATGGCCCCGCTACCAAGCGGCAGGACTGCAATCACGTTCTCACGGAGTTCCTGCGCGCCCCGATCTCGCAACGATCGTTCTGCGATCCGGGTCAATGGGGAGAGTCCATCCAGCGCCATGGCCCGCTCCTGTGCGATCGACTCGCCGCAGAGTGGTTTCGTCCGATCACCACCGAGCAGCTCGAGGATCGAATCCGGGCCGCACTCGACGACCCTGAGTTCACTGTTCCGCCCAATAACGAGCAGCGACAACCAGTCGAAGGGTGGGCTGCAGCCGTCAAAGCGCGTGGCGACGATGCCTTTGCGCTTGAGGTTCCCGATCTGGCTGAAATCAAAGTCGATTGGGCCTTCGTGTGGACCGTATATCGTGAGTTTCTCTCGATCAGCTCTGACCGAGAGGAACTCACGATCGGAGTCATTGGCTATGACTAAAGCAGGTTGGGTAGCAGTCGAGTGTAGCGGACGGTCCACTGCGCGGCCCGCCGCTGAATCGGGGCTGTTCGCCGACAGAGGTAGTGCAACTCATGCTTCACCCTAATCAATTTAACGTCAACGATGCCTGGATAGGTTTTCGGCTCAATGATGCGCCTCTTGTCACGGAACGCGACGGCGACTTTGATTGCCTGGCCTTGATGGACGCGGCGAGTTGCTACATTGTCGCTATGGAAATGTATTCCGCACGGACCAGAGGCCCGTCTACGCCAGAGTCGCGCCGCCTGTTGCAGCAAGGGCAAGACCGTGCAGGCACATGGCCCTCAAAGCTGCTCGTGGCGGAAGGACAGGTTCCAGATGCGTTGTGCCAGGAAGCCGCGCGCCTGAACATCGAGATCGTCACTGTTCCGGAGTATGATCTTCTGGTGTTCATCGGCGAAGCACGTGACGGGTTCAGACAGCGGTTTGGACGATCACAGTGACGCCTGACTGTTTTGATCCCATCCGCATAAGACTCGCACAGAACTCGCGCTCGGAACTCATTGAAACGAAAACGGTCATGGCGTATTGTTCGCGAACGGGTGTGGCGTGTGATACGGACAAGAACCGGCCCATCCGGCTCTTATGCGGATCAGCTTAGAGATAATTAGACGCCTCAGGTATCCACGTGTCGTTCAATCACCACTACCTTTGGAGCACCGCCTTCATCGCGAACCTCCTACGCAATGAGCGTAATTCGGAGGCGGTCACTTTCCGCTATTTCCTGGCATCATGGTCTTTGATTGGCTGCAGTTCACGTTCATTGCTACAACACCAACTCCAAGAATCAGCCAGTGGTCCATGGTGGGTTCGTGGGCTACCTTCGCTGTTACCGTGCTTGGCCTTCTATACCTCTATCGCAAGTATGGCGGCTGTACTGGCAAACAATTTCTGCGGCGCTATTTTCCGCTGTCCTTTACGTTGGGTTGGAAGTTTCTGGTCGCAATGGTCGTCGTCTTATGGCTTATCCCAGTCGTCCTGACAGGTCAAAGCAACAAGACTTTGGGCTGGAGCACCATTGTCTCGCTCGCGGTCATCAATATCCTCATGTTCTGGCGCATAGGTGTTCACCTCAAATCGCTCTCCAATGAGCCAGCGTCCAATCGCTCGCTCAACCGGCCCCACTGTGGTTGAGGATACCCAATGTGAGGGGGCAGCCCCCGTTATCTGATCCAGCTTAATAGGTAGGCAGATTCGGATACCATCCATGAGTGTGAATCCTTGTCCAAGCATAGTCGGAGACGCGCGGGTGATATGTTACTCACCGATCGATCAGCGCCACCGTTACACGGAGGCGTGCAATCATATTGTCGCCGGTCAGCTCGTAGGCGCGGTGTCGGGACTGGCGATTTGTCAGCCTGCCGGAGAGGATGGCTTTTATCTGTTCGGTTGCGACTCGGAGTGGCAGACCGTCACTGACACTTGGCATCCGACGTTCGATGACGCTAAGCACCAAGCGGAGATTGAGTACGAGGGAGTCAGTAAGACATGGATTGATGCTGCGTAACGAAGGGCCTGGGGCAATCCGCTGCCTGCTTCAGCCATACAGGTCGGATAGTTGTCTGCAACTCTTCCCCCGACCAATAGTTTCGGCGGCCGAGACTGGGTGGCAGACGGACTTAAGGTTCGGATTGCTTTTCATCGCTTCCGCTGTGTTAACCGTTTGAGCGCTTCCTGATAGACCGCGAGATCTTCTCGCTTTCCAATGGCGACGACTTCGACCAGGATCTCTTGGTCGACAATTCGGTACACGATACGGATCGATTTCTTCGCGGCCTTGCCCGCATTATTCATGAGCATTTCTGCTGCAATCGCCGGCTCACTGCTGCGACGAGCCTTTGGCCGTCGGGCTCGCCCCTCGGGTCCGGCCGCCTCACCAACTCGGCGGCGCGCACAGACGTGGCGCTCTTTATTCATCGCGCCGTGCGCCCCTCACCGTACTGCACGAGTACGCCTCGGGTCCTCCCGGCTCCGCGCGCCGGTCTCGCCACGTGACTCAGCGATTTCGCAACGAACCGTCATGAATAGTGCGGGCTAGAGTTTGAAGTAGCCGGTGAGATCGAGGCCTGCCCGATTGCCAAGATGCTCGCCGAGCCGAGGGGACGCTTCGAGTTTTCTGAGCTGCTTCGCAACCGGTTCCTTCAGCGATCCGTCAAGCCGTCGAAAGTCTTCGGCGGCCGCCGCGGTCAGGACGACGTTATATCGCAAGTCGTTGCTCCTTCAGCAACGACTCTAATGTGACAGTTTTTTTCCCTCTCTTGTGTCCCCGCTGTGTGAGGAGGCGATGGATTTCCATGTGCTCCAAGAGATCGAGCGCCTCCGCCATCTTTTCGTAGTCATCCACCGGCACGATGACCGCTTCCACCTGATTGTTCTTGAGGACAGCCACTCGTCGCTCGTGCTGAGCCTTCAGATCGTAAAGCACTTTTCCGAAGGACCGCGCGATTCGAGATGCGCTGAGATTTCTTCTTCAAGGACCAACGCTCTGTTTTTCGATACAACTTTACAGCCATGCTTGTCTGAAGTAGATCAATGGCGTAGGGCATGACTTGCGTCTTGTCGAGCAGCCGGTCTTTCCGAGCTTATGTAGCCGTCATCGATGATGATCGGAAGGAAGGTCGGGACCCCTTTGTCCCATTTCGAAGCAGGAAATATCGCTGTTGCCACCCACGATGCCGCGTTTTCCTCAAACTTTCGCCGCTTGGCTGTTGACCGTCCTTGGAAGCCTGCTGCTGCTGTTCGCCTTCGTACTGCACTGGGGGATGTACTTGGTCGTGTTCGGCCACAAGAGCGTGTCTCCCGGAGGCGGTGAATTCGCGGTGGCATTGTTCGGAGGTGTGCCCACAGTGCTTCTGTCGTTGGCACTATTGGGGACGGCCAGCATCAGGCCGGTATGGAGATCGACTGCGTCAGTGATCGCCATCGGTGCGGCCGGTGCATTGCTGCTGTCGTGGGTCCTGGTCATTGTTTTCTGGCCGCGGTGAGCATGCGACCTGGAAGAAGAAGCGTGTCGTCATTCCGTGACCCAAGACATGACCCAAAGAATCATGTTCGCTCCGATCGCTGAACGCAGGACATCATGAGCACTGGCCCTCAGGTCACGTTTACCTCCGACTTCTTCAAACCCATCCCGGGGGAGGAGGAGCACACCAATCCCGGCTGTTATGGCAAAGCATGGGCCACCTGGCTGGCCGAGCGTCTTCAGGAGCGCGGGGTAACGGTGGAGGGGGTCATCCCGGAAGATTTTGGCTGGGTGGTGATGATCGCTCGCCGGCCATTTATGCTATGGCTGGCATGCAGCAACACCGAAGACAGCACCACTGAATGGATGGTCTATCCCGTCGCGGAATTGTCGGTGATGCAACGGCTCTTCAAACGTGTCGACCCTGCCCCTGAGCTGGAACGATTGCGCGCCCACCTTGCCGAACTTGTGCCACTCATTCCTGGCGTCACGAATGTCGTGTGGGAGTGAATGTCTCAGGCTCGACCTACGGGGAGCCAGCAATCACGGGCCTCTCGACACAGCGACCCCTCTCCTTCTAACTCACGAACCATTTGACTGATCCTTCTCGACCCTTTATCGTCGCGCCATGGGCTTGGACGAGCTTCTGTTTCGCGGCATCAACGGCATGGCCGGGCGGTCGACTGTGCTCGATTGGATCGGAATTGAATTGGCCAAACCGGGAAACCTTCTCTATCCCATTCTGCTGGCGGCCGCCTATTGGGCCTGGGTCAATTGGCGGGAATGTCTGATCGGCGGGGCGATGCTGGCGGCGGTGGTCGGTGCGACGGATGCGCTCGGGACGCAACTCAAAGGACTGGTCCAGCGCCCGCGCCCCTGCATGACCCTGGCCGATGCGCATCAATTGCTCGGCTGCGGCGGGGCCTTTTCGTTTCCTTCCAACCATGCGGCCAACACCGCTGCGGCGGCCGCGTTCTTTCAAGTGCTCTATCCACAATCAGGGTGGATCGCATGGCCGCTGGTCGCGGCTATCGGGATCTCACGCGTCTATATCGGCGCGCATTATCTGACGGACGTGATCGGAGGCTGGATGCTCGGCGGATTGCTTGGCGGAGGGACGGCGTGGCTCTTGATTCAGTGGTCATGGTTCCGCCCGGCAGTGAGAGCTAGCGCGCAGGAGCAGCCGGTGAGGACGGTGACGTAACGGGCGGGGGGGCCTTCGTTCTGCCTTGATTCGCTGCAATCGCGCAGTGAGGCCGGAGATCTCCACGCATTCGTCCGCAAGATCTCCGGCACAGCCGAGCGTCGCCGTTACTTCGGCAATTTGGGCATCGTCACCTTGAGCGGCGCTCCCGTGAGCGCTTTCAGGAAATCCACGAGATCTGTTTTCTCTTCCGGCGTCAGCCCCAATGGTTTCATCAGCGGGCTGAGATTCGGATTGCTGCCGCCGCCCTGATCGAAAAAGTCGACGACCTCTTCCAAGGTCTTGAACGCGCCGTCGTGCATATAAGGAGCGGTCTCGATGATGCTGCGCAGCGTGGGGGTTTTGAATGCGCCCTTGTCTTTCGCGGCTCTGCTCACGATGAACCGTCCCAGATCTTCCTTCAGCGGCCCGACCTGAGGCACCCCGAGATTGTGAAATTTATTATCGGTGAAGTTCGGTCCGTTGTGGCACAGGATGCAACGGGCCTTGCCCTTGAAGAGGTCCAATCCGCGCACGGCCGCCTCGTTCATGGCGCCGGCTTCTCCCATGACATGCTTGTCGAAGGCGCTGTTCTGAGAGACGATCGTGCGTTCGAAGGCTGCGATCGCCTCCGCGATGTGTTGCAGACTGGCCCCGCCTCCAAAGACTAACTGGAACTGCTTTTGATAGGCGGCAATCTTGGCGATTTTGGGGACGACGGTGTCATGCTTCTCAGCCATTTCGACGGGATTGTGAATCGGGCCGACGGCCTGTTCTTCCAGCGAGCCCGCGCGGCCGTCCCAAAATTGGAGCGGGATAAAGCCGGTGTTGTACACGGTCGGGGCTTGTCTGCCGCCCGCTGTGCCGAAGGCTCCGATGGAGACTTGCCGGGCATCGGCGAAGCCGGTGCCGGGATTGTGGCAAAAGGCACAGGAGACCGAGTTGTTTTTAGAGAGCCGCGTGTCGAAATAGAGCTGCTTCCCCAGTTCGACTTTCTGCAGATAGCCCAGGTTCGTCGGCGGAGTCGGCACCTGCGTCGGCATGGGGCCGATGTCCGGAACGGTCATTCCATCGATCGTCACCGTCCCATGGGGGGCATAGCCGGCCGGTGATGCGGTCGTCAAGGACGGTCCCAGCAGCAGCGCGCTTGCTAGCAGGACTGACACGGCCAGAGCCGAACCGATCGAATATCGCGTAGCATTCATAGTGTCCCTCCAAGGTTGTCGGCACAATATCAGGCTCAGGTCTCAACTGCGAGGCTGATCGTCTGCTATCAGGCAATCGAGCAGATCCGCACGGCAGCGTTCCTGATCGTAGCCTCGCCCAATCAACACCAGAACATGGTCCGGCTCATCGAGCAACATCACCGGGGCGATGGTGCTGGTGCGGGGTGGAAAAAACTGAAACTCCTGCAGCTCCGGTTCCCCGGCAAACCGAAAAAACCCCTTCGCACGCTCCATTCCCTCCGGCAAAGACTTCGCCCATCCCCTGAACTTTGCGCGATCGAGGGGTTTCGGCAGTCTGACGGTCGTCACCATCGGGTGGTGAGGGGCGCGGGCCTCATGGCCCTTGGCTTGCGTTGGGTGTTTGCCGAATTCCACGTTGGTCGGAAGCGTTCTGGTCGCCGGCGCCGCGAGCAGGGCCGCCACGTCGAGCCGGGCATGATTGGTCTCCCACAACCGGCCGTGAGGATTCAGGCGCGTGATCGTCTCGCGGAACTGTTCCCAATGGCCGGGGATGTAGAGATCGCGTTTGTTCAGGATGAGATCGTCCGCATAGCGGATGGCGTTGCGAGTGGCCAGTTCCGCCATGCCGGTATCGGGGAGGGGCACAGGGTGCAGCATGGCAAAAATCCGTTCGAGTTTCGCCATGCGCGACACATACACATCGGTCACTGCATCGACCACTTCCGCCGGATCGGCCATGCCGGAACATTCGAGCACGATGATGCTGGATTCATAATCCTGAACCAGTTGGGCGATGCTCCACGCGAGATCGTCTTTCGTGTCGCAGCAGATGCAGCCGCCGGCGAGGTTCAGCACCTGTTCGGCGATGGTGCCCGCTCGCGGTCCGTCGATACTGACCTCGCCCGCTTCATTCATCAACACGCCGACTTTGTGGCCCTGGCTATTCCAGTATTCCAGCAGACGCATGAGCAGCGTCGTCTTCCCGGCACCGAGCGACCCGCAGAGCATGTAGAAGGGGATAGGGAGAGTCTGTGTCATGCGGCCCATTGTAGCTGCTGAAGTCAGGTGTCGGCTAGGTGGCACTCAAGAAGGGGTGCAAGAAAATATGCGATCGCGGGCCAATGGTAGGGGTTCTCCGGCGGATGGTCAAACAGTGCGCCCAGCGCGGCCACAGCGAGTGAGGAGGCGAGGCGTACCCTTGCGGTACGTTGAGCCTTTGAGCGATGCGAGAACAATGCTGGCGGGTTGTTTCACCATCCGCCTAATGATGGCTGTGGAGAAATTCATGATGTGAATGCTGATCGTGGAGTTTGGAAAGGTCGCAGTGGACGGCTTCGGGATGGCAGCATTCGGTTTCGAGTTGAATGGTGAGGTGCTTGATCTTGAATTCACTGGTCACTCGGTTGCGGATCGCCTGCAGGAGGTCGCTCGTGAGGGCCTGGTCGCCGCCGTCGACTTGCACGTGGGTGGTCATCATGATGAGTCGCGGTTCGACGGCCCAGATGTGAAGATCGTGCACGTTCTTCACGCCGGGGATGGATTCGATGGTCGCCGCCACCAGCGCCGGGCTCACGCCGGGAGGAGTGGACTCCAGCAGGACCTCAAGTGATTCTTTAAAAAGCGGCCACGCCCCTCTCACGATCGCGACGACAACAAAAAGACTCACGAGCGGATCGAGCATCGACCAGCCGGTGAACATGATGATCCCGCCGCTCACGACGACGCCGAGCGAGACCCAGGCATCGCTCAACATGTGCCAGAAGGCGCTGCGGATGTTCAAGTCGTCCTTTGCCCCATGTTGCAGCAACAGCGCAATGGAGAGATTCGCCGCGAAGCTGATCAATGCGATCAGCATGACCCACCCGCCCGGGACCGGGACAGGGGCCATCAGGCGTTCGATGCTCACGAGCGTAATGCCGCCGGCGGTGAGCAGCAGGATGAACGAATTGAGGAACGCCGCGACAATGCCTGCCCGGTGGTAGCCGAACGTGCGGCTATCGGTGGCCGGTCTGGCCGTCAGTACATGTGCGTAGAGAGCGAGAAACAGGGAGCCTTGATCGACGAGGTTGTGTCCCGCGTCTCCGATCAGGCCGATGCTGTTGGTGAGAAAGCCTCCGGCAAATTCGGCCACGACGATGACGGCATTAACCGCCAGCGCGATCCTGAGTTGGGAGCGCAGTTCATGGTAGGTGTGGGGAACCATCGACTTCAGTGTCTCACGAGAGGCAGGGGAGGGCAAGCCGTTGTACGGTCTTCCAGGAGCGGCTGAGGATCGGCAGGGATCGGGCGCGTCAAACGCAGAAGAGCGAAGCGAGGCGCAAGCGGTGTTGTCACAGCGCTGTGGCGAGGGTTTTGAGTTCCTCGCCGGTGATCGTTTCTTTTTCGAGCAGTACCTGGGCCGCATGCCGCAGCGTGGCTTCCTGGGACTTGATGAGGTCCCGCGCCCGTTCATACTGCTCATCGATCAACAGCCGGACTTCGCAATCGATTTCCCTGGATGTCTGTTCGCTATAGTCCCCAGGCGTGTGGGTGGGAGTGGTTTGGAGAAAGATCGACTGCCGGTCCCGCTCCAGGCTGACCTGTCCCAGCTTCTCGCTCATCCCGTAAGCCTTAACCATGCTCTTAGCGATGTCGGTGGCTTTCCGTAAATCGTCCTGCGCGCCGGTGGACACCTCGCCATAGATGACTTCTTCGGCCGCGCGCCCGCCCAGCAGGATGGCGATGCGGTTCTTCAACTCGGACATGGTCATGAGAAAACGATCTTCGGTGGGAAGCTGCATGGTGTAGCCGAGCGCGGCAATACCTCGAGGAATGATTGAGATTTTGTGCACCGCATCGCCGCCCGGGATGGAAAGCGCCATCAGCGCATGGCCGACCTCGTGGTGGGCCACGCGGGCCCGTTCCATTTTATTGAGCACCCGATTTTTCTTCTCCAGCCCGCCGATGACCCGTTCCACCGCTTCCTGCAATTCAGCGAGGCTGACCGTTTCCTTGCCGCGCCGCACGGCCAGCAAGGCCGCTTCGTTGAGGAGATTCGCCAGGTCGGCGCCCACAAAGCCGGGCGTCATGGCGGCGATGGTTTCGAGATCCGCCTGATTGGCGAGGGTGATGCTGCGCGCGTGCACTTTGAGAATAGCCAGGCGCCCAATCTTGTCGGGGCGGTCTACGAGCACCTGACGATCGAAGCGGCCGGCTCTGAGCAGCGCGGGATCGAGAATCTCCGGGCGGTTGGTGGCGGCGACGAGAATGACGCCGACGCGGGAGTCGAATCCGTCCATCTCGACGAGCAGTTGGTTCAGGGTCTGTTCCCGTTCTTCGTGGGCCATCGGGCCAACTCCGCGCGCTTTGCCGAGCGCGTCGAGCTCATCGAGAAAGATGATGCAGGGCGCCTTGCTCTTGGCCTGCTCGAACAGGTCGCGGACGCGGGCTGCGCCGACGCCGACGAACATTTCCACGAACTCCGATCCGCTGATCGAGAAAAACGGCACACCGGCTTCCCCGGCCACCGCCTTGGCGAGCAGCGTCTTGCCGGTGCCGGGAGGGCCGACAAGCAAGATACCCTTGGGGATTTTGCCGCCCAGACGCCGGAACTTTTCCGGCGTCTTCAAGAATTCGATGATCTCTTCCAGTTCCTGTTTCGCCTCGTCGACGCCCGCGACGTCGGCGAAGGTGACTTTCACTTCTTTCTCGACGTAAATTTTGGCTTTGCTTTGCCCTACTGTCATGAATCCTTGGCTCTGGCCCATGCGGCGGAGCAAAAACCACCAGACGCCGAAGAACAGCACGATCGGCAGGATCCACGACAACAGATCGCGGAACAAGGTGCTCTCGATCATGCCCGTGACCTTCACCTGGTGTTGCTCGAGGCTGCGGAGCAGCTCGGGATCGTCGATGCGGATGGTATGGAAGACTTTGTCTTCCTTCATCTTGCCGTGAATGATCTGCGGGGAGACGGTCACCTCGGTGACCTTGTTCGCCTCCACGGCGGACTTAAATTCGCTGTACGGGATTTCGGTGGGATTAAACAGGGAGGGAAGAAACGTCTGGATCAGGATCAGCACCCACAGGGCGATGAACATGTACCAGATGGAGAATTGTCGTTGTTTGGGATCCATCGTGAGGAATGCCGATCGAGTGCTCGGGGTCTCCGACGGTACGCGATTGATGGGGCGATCGTTCCCGCGCCTTTCCGTCAGCACACCATGAAACGGCCGATTCAGTCAATGGGGTCAATTTTTCTTGGGTCGCAAACGTTCGGAGAGCACCGGATATTGCGCCGAGGCCAGGCCGAAGTTGCCGGTTGCGACATCGGCTGCGACCACCCGCAGGGTGATGCCGTCGGGGGCTTCTTTGGAGAGGGGCACGAAAAAGGGAGCTTCAAACCGGCTTTTTTCTCCTGAGTAAAACATCTGCAGCCGCTCGACGATGCGATCCCCGATCACCAATTCGGCATAGATGTGAATCTTCCGTGAATCCCAATCGCTGTGCGGTCTGACCAGGGCGCCGGAAAGCGTGCGTACCGAGGCCCGTAACATCACGTCCTCCTTGGCGATCAAGGGCTCGCCTGGTTTGGGATGTTCGACCTGCACCAGGTAACCGTACAGATGCAGCACGATGCCGTCGTTGGTGAGGTCGTGACCGGGGATCAGCAGCACGGTAGTGCTCGCGCGCTGCAAGGCGTGGGGATAGGCCAGTGGTCCCTCGGCCGTGATTTCCACCAGGGTGGGGCGGGTCAATTCGAGCGTAGCGCGGAACGCGGCGGCCGGGCGGCTGCTGTACACCGGCTCATCCATCAGATGGGGCGTGCGCATGATCTGGGTCTGGTCGCCCGGCTCGCCTTGCTGAAGTCCCGAGGCCAGCAACTGTCCGGTCGCCACATCCGTCATCGTGACGCGGGCGCCGCCGACCTCATGACCCAGCACGAGGGAGCGGTGCGCGACGACGCGCACGAGCACGGTGGTGGGCAGCGGATCGTTGTAATGGGCTTTGCTCTCGAGCTCGGATTCCGAAGGCTCCGGCGTAAACGCGGCGCTCATGCTGGTCAGTAGCAGGAGCAGGACGGTGCCGATCAGCCGGATGAGGGGAGGGCGGATCATTTCACTTTGGTGCCGGGCTCCACGTCCTCGACGAAGGTGGCGAGCCCTCGCACTTCACTGTCGCCCGCGGCGAGGACCATGCCCTGGGATTCGATGCCCATGAGCTTCGCCGGCTTGAGGTTCGCGACGATGACGATGGTTTTGCCGATCAGGGTTTCCGGCTCGTATTTCTTGCCGATGCCCGCGACGATCTGCCGTTGTTCGGCCCCGAGGCTCACTTGAAGCTTGAGCAACTTCTCGGATTTTGGTACGCGTTCCGCCGCCAGCACCTTGGCGGCCTTGAGCTGAATCTTCATGAAGTCGTCGATGGTGATCTGTGCCGCCTGCGCAGCAGCCGGAGCGGCAGCCGATGTGGTGGCCGGAGCAGGGGATTGTGGTGCGGGAGCTGCGGTCGGGGCGGCGGCAACCGGTTGCGGCGATGCTGGTGTATCAGTCACGGGTTTGGCTCCTTTTGGTTTGGATTCGATACGGGGAAAGAGGGCTGCGCCTTTTTGAATGGTGCTGCCGGTTAACGGCGCATCCCAACGGCCCGCGTCCGACGCCAGCGGTCGCGAAAAGTCGAGCGGCAATCCCAGTTGCTGGAGCATCTGGGCGGCGGCATTCGGCATAAACGGATAGAGCAACAACGCCAATAGTCGGAGCGCGCGAGCGGAAATGTTCAGCACCGTGTGCAACTGAGGTAGCGCATCCGGTTGCTTCGCCAATTTCCACGGCGCGCTCTTGTCAATATATTCGTCGCAGTAGCCATTGAGTTCTTCGATCATCAACAGGACGTCCCGGAACTGCAGCGAGTTGAAGCCTGCTTCAACACTGCCGGGCAGCTGTTGGGCCAACGCCTCGATCCGTTGTTCTAATTCCGGAAGCACAGCCGGACCTCGTTCGGGAATCACGCCGGCGCAGGACCGTTCGATCATGGTGAGGGTGCGGCTCAGCAGATTCCCGATTCCGTTGGCAAGTTTGGCATTGACGGTCGTGATCAAGGCGCTATGCGAGAAATCGCCATCCTGCCCAAACGGGACTTCGCGGAGCAGGAAGTAGCGGAAGGCATCGGTGCCGAATTGATCGACCATCTTGTTGGGATCGACGACATTCCCGCGGCTCTTGGACATCTTCTCGCCGTCCACCGTCCACCAGCCGTGGGCGAAGATCGTCTTTGGGAGCGGCTGTTCGAGCGCCATCAACATGGTGGACCAGTAGACGGCGTGGGTGGTGAGAATATCCTTGCCGACCAGGTGGACGTCGGCGGGCCAGTATCGCAAGCCGGCCGGTCGGCCCTGGGGCAGGTATTCGAGCGCCGAGATGTAATTGACCAGCGCATCAAACCAGACGTAGGTGACATAGTCCTGGTCGAAGGGGAGTTCGATTCCCCACGACAGTCGCGATTTGGGTCGCGAGATGGAGAGGTCGCCCAGCTTTTGTGTTTTGAGGAAACCTAGTACTTCGTGTCGCCGTGAATCTGGCCGAATGAATTCTTTATTCGTCCAAATGTGGTCGATCAGCCGGTCCTGATATTGGCCCATCTTGAAAAAGTAATTGTGTTCGCTCAGTTGTTCGATGGGCCGTTTGCAGTCCGGGCAGAGCCCGGCGACGACATCCTTCTCCGTCCAAAACCGTTCGTCATAGGTGCAGTACCATCCCGTATAGTCTGCCTTATAAATCAACTGTTTGTCGTAGAGCTGTTGAAGATATCGTTGAACCACGGCCTGGTGGGGTTTGTCGGTTGTACGGATGAAGGCATTGTGAGAAATGTTCAACCGTTGCCAGAGGTCTGTGAACTGCGGCGCGAGGCGGTCGCAATGGGCTTGCGGATCGATGCCGGCCTTCGCGGCGGCCTGTTGGACTTTTTGTCCATGTTCATCGAGGCCAGTGAGAAAAAACACGTCGCGGCCGCGCAATCGCCAGTAGCGCGCGAGCACATCGGCGGCGACCGTCGTATAGGCATGGCCGATATGCGGCACGTCGTTGACGTAATAGATCGGTGTGGTGATGTAGAAGGTGTCGTCGGTCGTCATGTTTCGTTGGAAGAAGATAGCAAGATGGCGATGATCAAAGCTAGTTATCGTGAGCGGTCGGCAATGTCTGGCGGGGTGAGCAGTTGTCGCACTCGTAGCAGGATGGTTTCGAGCGCGATCTGCACGTTCAGGTTCCGGTGCGCCTGACGCTCCATTGTTTCGAGGTCGCCGATCAGGTTCAACACGTCGTCGATGCTGATGTGTGCCGCCAGCGCCTGCATTCCGGCCCGTTGATCCAGGTTGAGGATATGGTCGGAGCCGCCCCCCACGGCAATGAGCAGGAGGTCGCGCAGCCATCGAAGCAGCCAGTCGAACGCTTCCGACGCACGGTCGCCTTTGGCCAGCGCTTCCGCGGCGGCCAAGACGGTGGAGAAGGACTGAAGCCCTTTGGCCGAAAAAATGGCAGCGAACTCTTTCTGATTGGTACGCGCCTGTTCGAGATCACATTCCAGCGCCCGGCCCAATTGCCCGTCGCTGAGCAGGGCGAGAAATCGCGCATCGGCGGGAGGCAGCTCGCGTTTCAAAATCACCGCGGCTTCCACCTGCGTTTGTGCCGGCGCGGTGAGGCGCAGTGCCTGGCAACGCGAGCGAATGGTGGCCGGCAGGGCATAGGGGCGGCTCGACACCAAGATGAACAGGCTGTGGTCGGGGGGCTCTTCGAGTGTTTTGAGCAGGGCGTTGGCCGCGCCGATGGTCATGCGGTCCGCGTCGTCGATCAAGCAGATTTTGCGATTGCCGATCAGCGGCCGGTAGATCATCTGATGTTCGATGTCCCGAATGGATTCGATTTTGATCTGGGGATTGGCCATCTCCTGGTCCGGTTCGATCACGAGAAAGTCCGGATGGGTGCGCGCATCGACCTGCTGACAGGCCCGGCAGGTGCCGCAGGCGTCAGGTTGCCGGTTGTCTGGCACCGTCTCGCAGAGCAGCGTCTGTGCCAACCTCAATGCAAGGAGCCGTTTGCCGATGCGATCGTCGCCGTGGAAGAGATAGGCATGGGCCAACCGGTTCTGCAGGATGGACGATCGCAGCAGGGTCTTGGCGTGGTCGTGGCCGATGATGTCAGCGAACGGCATGGGCTGCCTCCGTCGCGCGAGAGGGGAGAGAGGGCCGCGTGGCAGCCTGGCGGCGAGGGCGATGCAGTCGGTTCAGCATCGGAGTGACAATGCGGGAGACTGCGCGGGCGACGGTCTCTTTCGATCCGCGCGCGGCAACGACCTTCATCCGCGCGGGATGATGTTTGGCCAGGTCGAGAAAACCGGCGCGAACTTTTTGGTGAAACCGAATCGATTCACGGTCGAGCCGATTGGTTTCGGCTGCGGATCGCCGACGCGCCAGTCCGGTCGCCACGGGAAGATCGAAGAGCAGCGTCAGGTCCGGCGTTACGGCGTGAGTCGCAAGCCGGTTGAGCCGTTCCAGCAGGCGCACATTGATCCCGCGGGCGTACCCTTGATACGCCAACGTCGAATCGCTGAACCGGTCGCAGAGCACGATGGCGCCGCGGGCAAGCGCCGGCTCGATCACATGGGCCACGTGCTGGCGACGGGCAGCAAACACGAGAAACGCTTCGGTCTCGGACGCCACCGGTTCATCGGCGCGATCGAGCAGGACCGATCGGATCTTTTCCGCGAGCGGGGTTCCGCCCGGCTCCCGTGTTTCGACGGTGACGTGCCCCAGGCTTCGCAGATATTCTCCGAGGAGCTTCGCCTGGGTAGATTTTCCACAGCCCTCGATGCCCTCCAGGGTGATGAACAGACCTCGTGACGGCTGCCGGCGTGGTGTCATGGTTTGGATCGAAAAAGTTCGGGGAAAAAGAGGGCGGATCCTATTCCAAGTGATTGAAAATAGCAAGAAAAGGCTTGCGACGACCGGCAAAAGACCAGTATCATGACGCTCTACCCGGGACCCCTCAGCCGCGCATGGTACAAGCTTCATTAAAACGTTATTTTCTCACCGGTTTGCTGGTGATGATCCCCATTTGGGGGACCGTCCTGATTCTGAAGACCCTGTTCGTCAGCCTGGATGGGATTCTCGGCGACGCCGCCGCTCGCCTGGTGACCCCGGGATATTATGTGCCCGGTCTCGGGATTATTGCGCTCATCCTGCTCATTTTCATGACCGGGCTCTTCGCCGCGAATTTTATCGGCCGCCAGGTCGTGCGGCAATGGGAGAGTTTGCTCAATCGCGTGCCGGTGGTCCGGGGAATTTACTCCACCATCAAGTCGATGATGGACATTCTGTCCTTCGCGGAGCGCGAGAGTTATCGGCGCGTGGTGCTGATTCAGTTTCCCAAGAACGGCCACTACTGTTTTGCCTTTGTGACGGGCGTGACCAAAGGTGAAATGCAGCAACTCTCTCCGGACCCGCTCGTACACGTCTATGTGCCGACCTCGCCCAATCCGACGTCCGGGTATTTTCTCCTGGTGCCCGAGCGCGAAGTGATCGCCGTGGACATCACGGTGGAAGAAGCCATGAAGCTGATTGTGTCGGGAGGGTTGTACACCCCGGCGCAGTCATCGGGTGCCGCGTCGCAGGCCGGTGGAAAATCCTGGGCACCGATTAAGCAACCCGATGCAGGCGTGCAGGTCGGCTGAGCGAGACATCGCCGAACGAAGCCTGTGTCGATGAGGATGGTGAGCTATCTATGACGGACGCATTGCGCGAAAGTTCTACCGCTTCCTCCATTCCCGGACTGGGCGTCATCATCATGGCGGCGGGGCTGGGCAAACGCATGAAATCGGCGCTGGCCAAAGTGCTCCATCCGGTGGCGGGGCGTCCCATGGTCCTATACGTACTCGATATCGCCTGCGGCCTGGCGGAGCAGGGTGTGGCGGTAATCGTCGGGCATCAAGGCGCGGACGTGCGCAAGGTGGTTGAGGCGGTCGGCAGGCAAGTAGCCGTTGCCGAGCAGACGAAGCAGTTGGGAACCGGCCATGCAGTGTTGCAGGCGCGTCCGGTGTTTGCCGGCGTTGCGCACCGGCGCCCGACCCGTTATTTGATCCTCAACGGTGACACGCCGTTGCTGACGGAAGCGACGGTGCGGGAACTCCTCGCAATGCACGATGCGCAGGGCGCGGCTGTGACGTTGTTGACGGCGGTCCTCGACGATGCGTCGGGTTATGGGCGCGTGATTCGCCACCGCCGCGACGAATGGCTGCAGGGAGCCGCGGACAATCGAGTGCAGAGCATCGTTGAGGACAAGGATGCCTCTCCGGCCGAGCGAAGCGTGCGCGAGATCAACGTGGGGACCTATGTCGTCGACGGAGAGTTTCTCTTTCCGGCCCTCGACAAGCTCGATCCGCGCAACGCGCAAGGCGAATACTATCTCACCGACATCGTGCAGATGGCCGTACAACAAGGTCGCGCAGTCTCGGCGCTCCGTCTGCGGGACATCGACGAAGGGCTGGGAATCAACAGCCGTGTACAGTTGGCGGAGGCCGAGGGTGTCATTCGCCAAAGGATCCGGGAGCGTTGGCTGGAGGCCGGCGTCACGATGCGGGATCCGGCGTCCACATGGATCGATGCGGATGTGACCATCGGGCGCGACACCCTCCTGTACCCGAACGTGGCGCTCGAAGGCCGGACGGTGATCGGCGAGAATACGGTCGTGCATTCGGGCGCACGAATCACCGACTGCACCATCGGTAGCCGGGTTGAGATTCTCGACCATTGTATCTTTCGAGACTCGCAGGTTGACGATGACTCCCATCTTGGGCCGTTCGTGCATCTGCGGCCCGGAACCGTGGTGCGGCGCAAGGGGAAAGTCGGCAACTTCGTCGAAATGAAGAAGACGGAACTCGGCGAGGGATCGAAGGCCAACCATTTGAGTTATCTCGGCGATGCCACGATCGGTCAAGGCGTGAACATCGGCGCCGGCACGATTACCTGCAACTACGACGGATACAAGAAATTTCATACGGTCGTCGGCGACGGCGTGTTCATCGGCAGCGATGTTCAATTGGTCGCCCCGGTGACGGTCGGTCCCGGCTCCGTGATCGCGGCCGGCGCCACCGTGACGCAGGATGTGCCGGCAGATGCGCTGGTGATTTCGCGGGTGCCGCAGGTGACGCGCGAGGGATGGGCTGCCAGGCGGCGCGCGTTGCAGAGCGGGCAGGTCCCGCCTCCTGCGCCGAAACCTGTCTCCGCAGTGAAGGCTCGCACGAGGACGACGCCTGTGAAGACGACTCCAAAGAAGGCCGCGACCCGTGCCGCCAAGAAGAAGCAACCGGCAGTTCAACGTTCGAAACGGAGGTAACGGCACCCTATGTGTGGCATAGTCGGCTACGTAGGAAATCAGGATGCAGTCCCGATTTTGTTGAACGGGTTGTCGAAGCTGGAGTATCGAGGGTACGACTCGGCCGGCGTGGCGATTCAGCGCAGTGAAAAGATCGACATCCGGCGCAGTGTCGGGAAGCTGATCAATCTGCAGAAATCGCTGGAGCAGAAACCGATCGCCGGCATGTGCGGGATCGGCCATACGCGCTGGGCGACGCACGGGAAGCCTTCCGAGCAGAATGCGCATCCGCATCGCTCCGAGAACTGTGTGCTCGTGCACAACGGCATCATCGAAAACTACGTCGAGCTCAAGCAGCGTCTCCTCAAGGACGGGTACAAATTTCAGTCGGAGACGGACACGGAGGTCGTGGCGCACCTGATCGATACCCACATGACCAAGGGCAAACTGCGATTGGCCGATGCGGTTCGCGCGACGGCGAGGGAGATTCGCGGCAGTTACGCCATCGCGGTGATTTCGGAGCATGAGCCCGGTCTGCTGGTCGCCGCGCGATCCGGTTGTCCGCTGGTCATTGGTCGCACTGCTGAGGCGTCGTTTGTCGGCTCGGATGTCATGGCAATGCTCTCCCACACGAGGGACGTGACGTTCCTGGAAGAAGGCGATGTCGTCGAGGTCACGGCGGGAGGCGCCGGGTTCACGGATCTCGACGGGCAGGCGGTCACGCGGAAAAAAACCAAGGTGACGTGGGATGCCTCAGCGGCTGAAAAGAGCGGCTATCCCCATTTCATGCTGAAGGAAATTCACGAGCAGCCCCAAACGATTCTGGATACCATCAGGGGACGGTATTCCTATGACAGCGGCGAGGCCGACCTCCCGGATATCGGTTTGACCCCGAAGCAGTTTGCCGACGTGGGGCGCATCTGGATCGTGGCTTGTGGCACGAGCTGGCACGCCGGGTTGGTCGGGAAATACCTACTCGAAGAGATGGTCCGCACGCCGGTGCAGGTCGATATCGGGAGCGAATTCCGGTATCGCGATCCGTTGATTGAAAAGAACGATCTGTTCATCACGATCTCGCAGTCGGGCGAGACGGCCGATACTTTGGCCGCTGCGCGGGAAGCCAAACAAAAGGGCGCGCGTGTGGTGTCGATCGTCAATGTCGTGGGCAGCACACTGGCTCGCGAGTCGGACGGCGTGCTGTATACGCACTGCGGACCCGAGATCGGCGTCGCCTCCACAAAGGCCTTCACCAGCCAATTGGCCGCGCTGTACATGCTGGCGCTGCATCTCGGCCGGGTGCGAGGCGTCTTGACGGTGGCGGACGGGAAGGCCTGGTTGGACCGCCTGGTCACGGTGCCGGCCTTGGTGAAACATGTGCTGGGTCGTGAAGCCGAGATCCTGGCGATTGCGAAACGGTACTATAAGAAACCGGACTTTTTGTATTTGGCGCGCGGCATCAACTATCCGATCGCGCTCGAGGGCGCGCTGAAGCTGAAGGAGATTTCTTATATCCATGCCGAGGGTTATGCCGCAGGCGAAATGAAACACGGGCCCATCGCGCTGATCGATAAAGACATGCCGGTGGTAGTATTGGCGCCCAGGGACCGGTTATATGAGAAGACAGTGAGCAATCTCATGGAGGTCAAGGCGCGGCGGGCTCCGGTGATTGCGTTTGTGGCGGAAGGCGAACGGGAGTTGGGCAAGATCGCCGACGCGGTGTTTACCATCCCCGATGTGCATCCGTTGTTGTCGCCGATTTTGTTCACCATCCCGCTGCAGCTGCTGGCCTATCACATTGCGGTGTTGCGCGGAGAAGATGTGGATCAGCCGAGAAACTTGGCCAAAAGCGTGACGGTAGAATAGTCGGATGTTGAAAACGGCCTCCAGCGGCGTTCTCGGTCGCTCAGTCTCCTGCGACGTACCGCAGGGGGTACGCCTCGTCGCTGAGCTTCCTGCGGCCTTGCTGGGCGACCGTTTTGAACATCCTCAACGAAATGAGAATAGCGCATGGAAATAACGAAGCAGGAAGTCGAGAAGGTAGCCAAGTTGGCGCGGCTGGCGTTGAGCGAGGCGGAGACCACGGCCTTCTCCCAGCAGTTGAATCAGATCGTGGCCTATGTCCAGAAGCTCAAGACGTTCTCCACGGAAGACGTGGAACCGACCTCGACCGTGTTAGGACAGACGAACGTGTTTCGTCCGGATGCCGTCGAGACGTCATTGTCGCCCGAGCAGGCCCTCGCGAACGCGCCGGATGCCGAGACGGGCTGTTTCCGGGTGCCGAAAATCATTCAAGAGTCTTAAGGAACGCAAGGAGTACGAGCCGACTATGTTTCGACAAATGTTGCGGGCCAAGATACATCGAGCGACGGTGACCGAAGCCTGTCTTGAATATGAAGGTAGTCTCACGGTGGACGAAGACTTGCTGGATGCCGCGGGAATTTTGCCGTACGAAGCCATTGTCTGTTCGAATCTCAACAACGGCGAACGGTTTATGACCTACGCCATGAAGGGAAAACGGGGTGGCGGCGAGATCGTGTTAAACGGCCCGACGGCCCGCAAGGCCGCGGTGGGCGATCAGATCATTATTTTCTGCTACGAATATTACAGTGACGAGGAAATCAAGCGGCATAAGCCGAAGATCATCCTGGTTGACGGCAAGAATCGGATCGCCCGCAAGGTTGCGAAGCGCTGATGGCATTGACGGCCATACATAAGCTGACGCTGGCCGACCTGCAGCGGAAATTTACCGCCGGCGACGTGTCGGCCATAGAAATTGTGCGCGCCTACTTTCTCCGGGTGGGGCATGTCGAGCCCAAAGTGAACGCGTACCTGACGCAGTGCAAAGAGGCAGCGGTCGCGCAGGCGGAACGGCTCGATCAGTCCTTGAAAGGCTGGCGGAAGACCACCCCGCTGATGGCCATGCCGCTGGCGGTCAAGGACAACATCTGTACGGAGGGCGTGCGCACGACCTGCGCCTCCAGGATGCTGGAGCACTTCGTCCCGCCCTATGATGCGACCGTCGTGGCAAAATTGCGCGCGCAACAGTATCTGCTGGTCGGTAAAACCAATCTGGACGAATTCGCGATGGGCTCGTCCACCGAGAATTCCGCCTTCAGCCCCAGCCGGAATCCTTGGAACATCCAGGCCGTACCCGGCGGCTCGAGCGGCGGATCTGCGGCGGCCGTGGCAGCGGACGAATGTGTTGCGGCTTTGGGGTCGGATACCGGCGGATCGATTCGGCAGCCGGCGGCATTTTGCGGCGTCGTCGGATTGAAGCCGACCTACGGCCGCGTCTCACGCTATGGGCTGGTCGCCTTCGCCTCCTCTCTGGATCAGATCGGGCCCATCACGAAGGATGTCACGGATGCGGCTATCCTGCTGGGAGCCATTGCCGGCCATGATCCGCGCGATTCCACGTCGGCCAATGTCCCGGTTCCGGATTATCTCCGAGCCCTCAAGCGCAAGGACTTGAAACGCCTGAAAGTCGGCGTGCCCGCGGAATATTTCGCCGACGGCCTCGATCCTGAAGTGGAGCAGGCCGTTCGTGCAGCTATTGACGGGCTGCGGGAACTCGGTGCCGAGATTCGGGACATCAAGCTGCCGACGACGGATGCCGCGGTGGCGACCTACTACGTCATCGCCACGGCGGAGGCCAGCTCGAACCTGGCTCGTTACGACGGTGTCAAGTTCGGGCTACGGGCAAGCGACAGCAAAGACCTGCTCGATATGTACCTCAGGACCAGGGCGGAAGGTTTCGGACCGGAGGTGAAACGCCGGATCATGCTGGGAACCTATGTGTTGAGCGCCGGCTACTACGACGCCTATTATGGCAAAGCGCAGGCGGTGCGGACATTGATTCGCCGGGAATTCGAGGCTGCGTTTCAAACGGTTGATCTGATCGTCACTCCGGTCACTCCGACCACGGCCTTCAAGTTCGGGGAAAAATCGCAGGATCCCTTACAGATGTATTTGTCCGACATTTATACGATCTCGGCGAATCTCGCCGGCCTCCCTGCCATCTCGCTGCCCTGCGGGTTCAGCAAAGCGGGGATGCCAATCGGACTGCAGTTGATCGGCCGGCCATTCGAGGAGGACACCCTGTTGCGCGGGGCCCATGCCTACGAACAGGCGACAACCTGGCGGTCAAAAAAGCCGCTGGTGCGGTAGGCCGGAAGGGAGTGCTTATGATTGTCGATGTCGCCGCTATTCTGGTCGCCATTGCCTTCGCGGTGCTGGTGGGGTACCTCGTGCCGCTGTTGATTCAGGTCCGTAAAACCGCTGCGGAAGCGGAGCAGCTCGTGACGAAGATGAATACCGACTTGCCGATCCTGGTGACGGAATTGCGGGCGATGAGCCAAAACTTGAACGATCTGACCGAACAGGCCCGCGGCGGGGTGGAACATGCGGCGGTGTTGCTGCACGCGGTGGGCGAAGTTGGTGAATCGGTCAACCAGGTGCATAGTTTGGTCCGAGGCTCCGGGGGGACGTTGCTGGCCAATGTGGCGAGCGTCGTGGCGGGGCTTCGCGCAGCAAAACAGGTGGTCACGGAACGCTTGAAAGAGGGAGGACATCACAATGGCGGATAATCACGGCCCATCGGCGGCGGCGGTTCTGTTGGGGTTTTTGAGCGGCGCGGCATTAGGCGCGGTGGCGGCGATCTTATTGACTCCGCGGACCGGCTCTGAATCGCGAGAGCTGTTACGGGGGTATGCCCGGCGCGCGGAAGACGGGCTGCGTGATCTGGTCGGAGAAGCGGGCGAACGGTTCGAGGGCGCGGTCGAAGAAGGCCGCGAGTTTCTCGAATCGAAAAAATCCGTCTTGCGCGAGGCCTTTGATGCAGGGCGGGAAGCCATGCGCCGCGAACGTGAGCAGTTCAGCAAGGGAGAGCAGGGTTGAGCGTCACGTACGAAGTCGTGATCGGCGTGGAGGTGCATGCGCAATTGCGCACGCAGTCCAAGTTGTTCTGCCCCTGCGGGACCACCTTTGGCCGAACCGCCAACTCGCAGACCTGCCCTGTCTGCCTGGGTTTGCCCGGAAGCCTGCCTGTCATCAATGAGCAAGCCGTGGAGATGGCCGTGCGCGCCGGACTGGCGATGAACGGCACGATCGGGGCGCGTAATCGCTTTGCCCGTAAGAACTATTTTTACCCGGACCTGCCCAAGGGCTACCAGATCTCCCAGTACGAAGCCCCGATTTGCGAGCACGGGTGGATCGACATCGCCACCGGCGGGACCCGCAAGCGCGTGCGTATCCGGCGCGCCCATCTGGAAGAAGATGCCGGAAAAAACCTGCACGAAGCCGGGAGCGGTATGAGCCTCGTGGATTTGAATCGCGCCGGCACGCCGCTGCTGGAGATCGTGACCGAACCGGATCTCAGCTCCTCCGAAGAGGTGGTGGCCTATCTGAAGGCCTTGCGCGAGCTGTTGATGTACCTCGACGTCTGCGATGGAAACATGGAAGAGGGCAGCTTTCGGTGCGAGCCCAATCTGTCATTGCGCCCAGCCGGACAGAAGGCCTTCGGCACGAAGGTAGAACTGAAGAACATCAATTCCTTCAAGTTCGTCAAGGATGCGGTTGATTACGAAATCAAACGGCAGACTAAGGTGTTGAACGAGGGAGGCAAAATCTCTCAGGAAACCAGGCTCTGGAATCACGAGCGTGGTGAAACGGCAGTGATGCGCAGCAAGGAAGAAGCGCATGACTACCGGTATTTTCCCGACCCGGATCTCGTCCCGCTGGAGATGTCGGCTGACTGGATCGAACAGTTGCGCGAAGGTCTGCCGGAGTTGGCCTCGACGAAGCAGCAACGGTTTGTCGCAGAGTACGGCGTCCCCGAATATGACGCGGGGATCCTCACCTCCAGCAAAGCCCTGTCCGTATATTTCGACGCTTGCGTGAAGTTGTATCCCCATCCCAAGACCGTCAGTAATTGGGTGATGGGCGAGCTGTTGCGCGAGTTGAATCATGCCGGTATTCAAGCGGATGCCTCCCCCGTGCCGCCCGAGCGGCTCGTCGAGTTGCTGATTCTGGTCGATCAAGGCGCGGTGAGTTTGAAGGTGGCCCGGGATATCTTTCCGGAGATGTATGCCTCTGGAAAATCACCGGCGCAGATTGTTCAGGACAAGGGACTGACGCAGGTATCGGATGAAGGGGCCCTGGTGTCAATAATTGATGACGTCTTGAAGAACAATCCTGCTCAGGTGGCGCAATTTAAAGAAGGAAAACAGCAGGTGCTGGGATTTCTCGTCGGACAGGTCATGAAGGCATCCGGCGGGAAGGCCAATCCCGGCAAGGTGAATGAGTTGCTGAAAAAGACATTGGGCTGAGAATTGGCAGGCCGGGTAAGATGAATGAGACGACAGCAGTCATGGTGAGTGTGCGTACCTGGAGGAGACAACGAGCATGAGCGGAATCAGGAACGTGAAGGCGCGGCAGATCATTGATTCACGAGGCAATCCCACGGTGGAAGTCGAAGTGCTGCTGGAAAGCGGCGCGCATGGGCGGGCGGCGGTGCCTTCGGGCGCTTCGACGGGCGAAAAGGAAGCGATCGAGTTGCGCGATGGCGACAAGAAACGCTGGATGGGAAAAGGCGTCTCCAAGGCGGTCGCCAACGTCAGTAAGACCATTGCGCCAAGATTGTTGGGCATGGAGGCCCTGGATCAAGCCGCCGTCGACCACGAAATGATCGCCTTGGACGGTACGAAAACCAAGGGCAAACTGGGGGCCAACGCCATTCTTGGCGTGTCCTTGGCGGTGGCGAAGGCCGCGGCCAATGAAACCGGGCAGCCGCTCTATCGCTATCTCGGCGGGACGAATGCGCGGGTGTTGCCGGTGCCGCTCATGAACATCATCAACGGCGGTGCGCATGCCGACAACCGGCTGGATCTCCAGGAATTCATGATCATGCCGGTGGGCGCTCCCCGTTTCAGCGATGCGTTGCGTATGGCGACGGAGGTCTTCCACACGCTGAAGTCACTGCTCAAGAAAAAGGGATTGAATACGGCGGTGGGGGATGAGGGCGGATTCGCGCCGGATCTGCAATCGAATGAAGAAGCCTTGGCCTTGATCATGGAAGCGATCGAAGCCGCCGGGTATCGCCCCGGTCAGGACATTGCGCTGGCCTTGGACTGCGCCGCCAGCGAACTGTATGACAAGGGGCGGTATCGGTTGGAAGCCGAGAAAAATCCCGAGCGTTCCTCTGAAGAGATGGTCTCCTATTACGGCAAGTTGCTGGACCGGTATCCGATCCTTTCCATCGAAGACGGCTTGAGCGAGTTGGACTGGAAGGGGTGGAAGATTTTGACGGAGAAGCTCGGCAAGCGCGTGCAGCTGGTCGGCGACGATATTTTCGTCACCAATGTGGAAATCTTTGCCAAGGGCATTGCGGAGGGGATCGGCAACTCGATCTTGATCAAGCTCAACCAGATCGGCACGTTGACGGAGACGTTGGATGCGATCGAGCTGGCCAAGCGGTCGGGCTACACGGCCATCATTTCGCACCGATCGGGCGAAACGGAAGACACTACCATTGCGGACGTGGCGGTGGCGACCAACAGCGGATTGATCAAGACCGGCTCGTTATCCAGAACGGACCGCGTGGCCAAATACAACCAGCTCCTGCGTATTGAGGATGAACTGGGTGCAGCGGCAGTCTATCGGGGCCGAACGGCTGTGCCTTCGAGAGCGTAACCACCGTGATGATTAAGCCGAACCGCGGGCGCGACTGGTTGGACTGGCAACGGAAGCTCTGTTCTGCCGGAAAGTGGGTAGGGCTGGGAGCGCTGTTCCTGATGATGGGCACGCTGCTGTTCGGCGAGATGGGCATTTCCCGCTATCTGCATTTGCGCGAGCATGCGGAGCAATTGGACCACGAGCTTGCCGATTTACAACGGTTGAACGGCGAACTGCGCGTGGATCTGGATCGCGTGCAGTATGACTCGACCCGCATCGAGGAGCTGGCTCGCGAGCGGTTGGGTTATGTGCGGAGAGGCGAAACGGTGTATCAACTTGCGCCGCTTGGAGAAAAGGAACGGCTCCCGACCGTGAAAACACCATGAAATTCGGCAGCGTGGCCATCATCGGGCGTTCGAATGTTGGGAAATCGACCCTCCTGAATCGTCTGCTGAAGGAAAAAATCGCCATCGTTTCCGACAAGCCGCAAACCACCAGGACGCGAATCCTGGGGGTGGCCCATGTGGAAGGGGCTCAGATCGTGTTTCTCGACACGCCGGGACTGCACGAGCCACGCCACCTGCTGAACCGTCGGATGGTGCGGACGACCTTGGACACATTCGACGATGCGGATGTGCTGTATGTGGTCGTCGAAGCCACGTCTCAGCCGGGCCCCGGTGATCTGGCGGTGATCGAACATGTGAAGCAGGCGGTCGCCAAGCAGCCGCGGCCGGTGGTGCTGGTGATCAATAAAGTCGATCTGGTGAACAAGGCGCGGCTGCTTCCTCTGATGGAGCAGTATTTGCGCCTCTTCGCTTGGACTGAAATGGTGCCGGTCTCGGCGCAGACCGCCGACAATACGGAGCGACTGTTATCGGTCACGGTGTCGCTTTTGGCCGATGGCGAAGCCACCTACAGTGAGGATATGATCACGGATCAATCCATGCGGACCCTGGCGGCCGAGCTGATCCGCGAAAAGATCCTCCAACAGACGTATGAAGAAATTCCGCATTCAGTGGCAGTCGAAATCGAGGAATTCGTCGAGACCAAAAAATTGATCAAGATCGCGGCCGTGGTGATCGTCGAAAAGGAATCGCAGAAGGGGATTCTGATCGGCAAACAGGGGGAGCGGCTCAAGTCGGTGGGCACGGCGGCACGGGAAGATATGGAACGGTTGTTCGGGACGAAGGTGTTCGCGAAATTGTGGGTCAAAGTCCGTGAATCGTGGCGAGAGGACGAACAAACCCTCGCGGAGTTAGGTTATTAACCATCTCACCATCCAACCGTCGGAACCGGCGCGACTCCCGGAGAAGGAGCCGCTCGGGAAAGATCTGTCTCGCGACCCTGCCGGCAACGGCCAGACGAAATCCGACGTGCGCCTCGTCTCCATCCAGCGACTCTTGCGGCGGGGAGCCATTACCAATCTGGCGAAAATGCTCGCGCGCATGCATCCGGCGGATATCGCCAATGTCATCGACCACCTCTCGTCGCTGAAAGAAAAGCGGGAAATCTTTGAGTTGGTGCGAGGGGACGTGAAGCGCGGGCAGGTGCTGAGCGAATTAGACGGGGAGAGCATCACCCTGGTGCTGTCCGATCTCCTGCCGTCCGACGCCGCCTGGTTGTTGAAAGATCTCGGGTCCGACGATATCGCCCATATTCTGAGTGTCATTCCGAACGATCGCGCTAAAGAGATCCTGGCGTTGATGCGGACGGAGGACTCCACTGAGATCGCCGACCTGCTGAAGTATCCGAAGGGCACGGCAGGCGGTATCATGACCACGGAGTTTTTCGCCCTGTCCGAGGATGCCACGGCGCAAGAAGCGATCCGCCGCTTGCAGCAGGCGACCGACGCCGAAATGGTGTTTTATATTTATGTGACTGATAAGGATGATCGGCTGGTCGGGGTCCTGTCTCTTCGACAGTTGCTGACCGTCCCTCCCGCCACTCCGCTCAAGAACATCATGACCCGAGACCTGATTAGTGTCGCGGTTGACATGGATCAGGAGGAAGTGTCGCGCCAGGTGGCGAGTTATAATTTGCTCGCGATTCCGGTCGTCGAGAAGGACGGGAAATTGGTCGGCATCATCACGGTCGATGACGTCGTCGACGTCATCCGTGAAGAGGCGACCGAAGACATGTTGAAGATGGCCGGCGCCATTGAGGAGGACACGATGTTCAAGTCCTCCAGCATGGTCGCCGCTCGGGTGCGTCTGCCGTGGCTGTTTACCAATCTGGTGGGGAGCCTGCTGTCGGGAATGCTGCTGTGGATGTTCCGATACACGATTCAGGAAGTCGTCGCCATCGTCAGTTTTATCCCCGTCATCGCTGCGATGGGGGGCAACGTCGGCCTGCAGTCTTCCACGCTCATCATTCGCGGTCTGGCGACCGGCCTGGTGGAACTCACGGATGTCTGGAAGATTTTCTTCCGTGAAGCGAAGATTGCCTTCCTGATGGGGATTGCCTGTAGCCTCATCCTGACGGTCGTCGGCTGGTTGTGGCACCAGGTGTTTCTCGGTATGGTCGTCGGGGTGTCGCTGATTACGGCGTTCCTCGTCTCGACCAGCATGGCGACGGTGATGCCGATCGTGTTGAAACGCATGGGCGTGGACCCCGCGGTCGCCGCCGGTCCGTTCGTGACGACAGCCAATGACATCACCGGCATTGCGATTTATCTCACCTTGGCGACGATTTTCCTCGAGCAGATCCGATAACGATGCGGTGCGGGCCACCTCGTTCCCATATCAGTCCTGGCGCAAGGTGAAGAGATGCCGCTGGTAAAGACGGCCGCGATCGTGCTGCATAGCCGAAAGTGGGGTGACGCCGACCGCATTGTCACCTGTTACACCATGCGGTTAGGAAAAATCCGCGGCATCGCGCGGGGCGCTCGCCGACTCAAGAGCCGCCTGGGCGGCATGATTGAGCCGTTTACCCTTTGCCAGCTGGATCTGTTCGAAAAGCGGGGCGACTCGCTCTATCGCATCTCGCAGGTGGCGCTGGATGAACCGTTTGCGAAGCTCCGCAGCGATCTGGCATTGATGACGGCCGCCGGCCGGATGGTCAATCTCGTCAGCGCCGTGATGGCCGAGGGCGACGCCGAACCGCGGGTTTTTGAGATGTTGGAATCGGGCCTGCGCACATTGATGGAGAGCCGGGACGCGGCCTGGACCACTGTGCTGTTTCAGATTCGGTTATTGGGTCTCACCGGATTTCGTCCCCAAACCGAACAGTGTGCGACCTGCGGGCAGGCGAATCGAACCGCGCTTCCCCATTTTTCTCCCCTGGCCGGGGGCATGGTGTGTGAGCGATGTGCCAGTCGCCAGCCGTTTCGCTGCACGGCCTTGTCCCGCGGCAGCGTGGCGTTTCTCCAACAGGCGTTACACATGCAACCGGCGCTGCTGAGCCGCTTGCACGCGGCAGGTCAGGTGCGAGCCGAAGTCGAAACAGTGATTGAAAGTTATGTCACGGTGGTGGCCGGCCGTCGATTGCCGGCTGTGGACTTCCTGACCGGCGGCGGGTCCGCCTGAGGGCGAATGGGCTCGCCGGGAGTTCTGCGGCGGAAGCAATGAGGAGCGTCGATCGTCATGAGTGAAACGGTGCTTGAACCCACCGATATGGAATGGATCGAGAAGGGGGTGTTGAGCATCACCTGGAGCGACGGGCATAAGGCCCGCTACCCGGTGCGGTACCTACGGCAGCATTGCCCCTGCGCTGCCTGCACAGATGAGTGGACGGGGGAGTTGCGGCTCAAGCCCGATGATGTGCCGCTGGTCATCATGTTGCAGGATATTCAACCGGTCGGACGGTATGCCTTTCAATTTACGTGGAGCGACGGGCATGACACGGGAATCTACTCCTATTCGTTTCTTCGCCGGATGTGCCAGTGCGATATTTGCCAGCCGGTGAAACCGGTGGAGCCGCGGTCCCGGCGACTGCTCTGATCAAGGTGGACTGGGCTGCGCACCCTGGATGGGGAAAGGCGGATCGAATGCATGTGACACGATATGCGTCTCTCGCATTGTGGCTGATGATCGTCATGCTGTGCGTGGCCTGTTCGACCATGCCACCGCTTGAGCAGCAGAAGCGGTGGGTTCAGTCCGGCGACTTGCGACTCCAGCAATTGACGCCGCCGGCCTTCGTGGACACCTGGGGTGAGCCGACGTACACGCATCAGCAATTCACGCACTTTTTCGGCATGCCGGATGGCCGGCTGATTCCGCAAACGCGCCTGGCGCTCGGTGAATCACCTCAGGGATGGGAGACGGGACTGGCCGCAGGAGATGCCTTTTTCATGGCGTATGCGGATCGCGGACTCTACCTCGTGTTTCTTGAGGGGGTGCTCGTCTACCATGAGGCGATGACAGCCGAGAAGGTGCATGCTGCCGGAAAGGCATGGAAGTTCGAATCCCAGTTCAAGACGCGGCTTGAATCATCCCCCGGCCTGAAGTAATTGATCGTGTTTCACCCATGAACCTGATTCCTGATCAGCCTCCTCTCAAGATCTGCATGGTGGCGTCAGAGGTGGTGCCGTTGGCAAAGACGGGCGGCCTCGCTGATGTTGTCGGCGCGCTGGCGGTCGAGTTTGCCCAGCTTGGGCACGATGTCTGCGTGATGCTGCCGGCCTATCGACTGGTCGATGAACTTGGCCATCAAATGACAGACGGCGTCCGCTTGTCTGTTCCCAGTGCGCATGGCCTGATTGAGACTCGCGTGCAGGAAGTATTCGCGCCGCCGCTGCAAGTCGCAGGGCCCGGGCGTCTGCGCGTCTTCGTGGTGCGATACGATCCATTTTTTTCACGGCCCGGCTTTTACCAAGAGGCCGGCCGCGATTATCCCGACAACTTGGATCGGTTCGCCTGTTTTTGCCGCGCCGTGATGGAGATGGCGGTTCACCTCGGCGAGCATGAGGGATGGCACGCTGATCTTTTACACGTCCACGACTGGCAAGCCGCCCTCTGTGCCGTCTATCTGCGGACGCTCTATCAAGGGCAGCCGTCACTGCGCCGCACGCGCAGCGTGCTGACGATTCATAATCTCGGGTATCAAGGATTGTTCCCTGCAGAGCAGTTTTCTTCGACGGGATTGCCCTCGCACCTATTCACGCATGCCGCACTCGAATTTTATGGGCAGGTGAATGTCTTGAAAGGCGGGCTTGTCTATGCGGACCTTCTCACGACGGTCAGCCCGACCTACAGCCAGGAAATACAGACGTCCGAGTACGGGTGCGGCCTGGAAGGGGTCATCACGGAGCGGAGAAGCGCCCTGTCCGGCATCGTCAATGGGATTGATACGGATAGCTGGAACCCCTCAACGGATCACCACCTGCCGGTTTCGTATTCTGTCACCGATCTGTCGGGAAAGGCTCGCTGCAAGAAGGCGCTTCAACGGGAGTTGGGACTTCGCCCGCTCAAATGCCCGCTCCTCGGTGTGATCGCCAGGCTGACCGGCCAGAAAGGCATTGATCTCGTCATCGACGTGCTGCCAGAGCTCATGGAACTGGATGTCCAGGTGGTGATTCTCGGCACCGGAGATCCACAGTATGAGCAGCAGGTGCTTGCGTTGGCGGAACGATATCCCGGAAAAATTGCCGTTCGGAATGCGTTCGATGAGGGGTTGGCTCACCGGATTGAAGCGGGGGCGGATATGTTTCTCATGCCCTCCCGTTATGAGCCCTGTGGCCTCAGCCAGTTGTATAGTCTGCGGTACGGGACCGTTCCTATCGTGAGAAAGACCGGCGGGTTGGCCGATACGGTCATCGGGTATACGCCGCGCACGTTCAAAGAATTCCGAGTGACCGGTTTCAGCTTTGTGGATTCCAGCTCCTCATCACTTCTGACGTGCCTGCTACTTGCCTTGTGTGTGTATCGGAAGAAACATGATTGGCAACAGATCGTGAGAACGGGCATGGAGCAGGATCTTTCCTGGGGGCGATCTGCGGCGACGTATCTGAAATTGTTTCGAGACCTGGTGTCTCAGGAGATAATCTGAAGGGTAGAACATGGATGCGGGCAAGTGAGTTCAGGAACCTTATCGGAGAGCAGCCTGGAGCGTCAGATCAAGATGAGTAAGTCGCTCCCGTGCCTGGTCGGTGTAATAGGCATATTCGGATTCCGCGTGGCCGTGTAACACCTCCCGGAATTGATTTCTCGCCTCGTCAAACTCTCCGGCTGACATGGCCAGGTCCCCTGCGCGTAAGCCGCACGATGCCGCCATGGCGTGAACATCGACGGCCAAGCGCGACGCAGGCTGGCTGACCATGTTCCTTAAACCGGCCGGCAACATCGTATCCAATGGCGATCCGTCACGTTGAGCCCGGCTGACCTCGTGCAACTTGGTTGAGTCCTGCAAGGCCGCGCGACTGTCTTCCGCTGAAAGGCAATGGGTATAGGTGCTCCACACGTCCATGAATCTGACATTGTCATACCGTACGGATCTGAGGGCCGGGTTGGATTGGCAGCCGGCTAAGAGGGCGATGATGACGAGTAGGACGAGGTGCTGGATCGTTCTGTTGAACATGATGGCCTTCATCTCTAAGTCCCCCGATCTCCTCGGTTTCCCACTCGGCTCATGTATTCAGCAAGTCTCGCGCCACATTTGCGAGACGTAAGTGCTTGAATTGTTTCATCGCCGTTCCTTTTCTGCGGGCCGCGCTGTCTCAATTAAATTCCACTGTGGGAAATACCACACGGCTCATGTGCAACTGTTCCGTGAGGTTCCATTAGCACGCATGTCATGACTGCCTCACGCTGCCCCGGGGAAGTCATCCCGCCGTGGAAAGCCGATTACGTTTGGCGGCTTACCGAGCTGGGTATTTTTGGCGTGGTTCTCCAAACCCGCAAAGAGTGCGCGAGAACAGATGCGGCCGCCGCCCTCGTTCATCTGGGCTTCGGCTAAAGAATTGGTAGCGCCGCGGCTTCGAGCTCGGCTACTATCTGCCCACGGTACGCTCTCACATGCATCCGTGGGGCATAATCAGATGCCTGCCTGACTTGCCTCGCAGCCGGGGGAGACCCTGCGGCGACTAAGCGGCGCCTAGTGGTGGGACTTGATGGCTCCCCTGTGGTACGAAGAGCAGGGTGAGCGACGAACGGCATTGAACGTCTTTGAGGAAAGGTTCCTTCGTTCATGATTTCCAGACAGCCCCTGACTAAAACCCGCCAATTTCGCAATCTCCTCTTTTCTGAGCAGCTGGAGTTCATTTGCGAAGCGCACAATGGGCTCAGTGCCAAAATTGTGGAGGAGGCCGGGTTTCCAGGAATATGGGCCAGCGGGCTCTCCATCTCCGCTCAGTTCGGCGTGCGCGACAATAATGAAGCCAGTTGGACTCAGGTGCTTGAAAATCTGGAGTTCATGTCCGACGCCACCAACATTCCGATCCTCCTCGACGGGGATACCGGGTACGGCAATTTCAACAATATGCAGCGGCTGATCCGTAAGTTGGAACAGCGCAACATCGCGGCGGTCTGCATCGAGGACAAACTGTTTCCCAAGACGAACAGTTTCTTGAAGGGCGATGCGCAGCCGATGGCGGACATGCATGAATTTTGCGGAAAGATCAAAGCCGGCAAGGATGCGCAAACCGATCCTGATTTCTGCATTATCGCCAGAGTGGAGGCCTTTATTTGTGGCTGGGGCCTGGCAGAGGCCTTGCGCAGGGCTGAGGCCTATCACCAGGCGGGGGCCGACGGTATCCTCATACATAGCGCGCTGTCGGTTCCGGATGAAATCCTGGCGTTCAAGCGCGAATGGGGAAATCGATGTCCCGTCGTGATTGTCCCGACGAAGTATTATTCTACGCCCACGGAGGTGTTTCGGCAGCATGGCTTTTCTCTCGTGATTTGGGCGAACCATATGCTCCGGGCGGCCGTGTCGATCATGCAGAAGACTGCGCGAGCGTTGAAACAGAGTGAGCATCTGCTGGCCATCGAAGATAAGGTGGCTCCGGTGTCTGAAATCTTTCGTCTGCAAAATGCCGCAGAGCTTCTCGAAGCCGAAGAGCGTTATCTCCCCCGTGGTGCCGAGGGTACGTCAGCCGTGGTGCTGGCGGCTTCACGAGGCGAGGAACTGGGAGAGCTGACGGAGGAACAGCCCAAGACCATGGTGAAGGTTCAGGGGGCACCGATTTTGTCTCATATCGTCGATGCGTACAACGCCGTCGGAATAAAGGATATTCTGGTCGTGCGCGGCTACAAAAAAGACGCCGTGAACCTTCCCAATCTCACCTACGTGGACAATGCAGACTATGCGGACACCGGTGAATTGGCTTCTTTGTCTCTGGCGTTGCGATCCAGGAAAGGGCTGTTTCAGCCGACGATCATTTCGTACGGCGATGTGTTGTTTAATAAGTATATTCCGCAGGCTCTGTGCCAAGAGCCGGACGATTGTGTGCTGTTCGTCGATAGCAACTGGCAGGACCAAACCAGCTACGCGCGCTTGGGTGGCTTTGCCGAGTGCACGGTGCCGAATTCACGGAAAGCCTTCAATGCAAAGGTGTATCTCAAGCAACTAGGGAATCGGATTCCGCCCGACGCGATTCACGGTGTCTGGATGGGTTTCCTGAAGCTTTCCTCTGCCGCAGCGCGCGATGTCGATAGGCTCGTTTCGGACATGCTGGCTGACCCCCAAAATCGAAAGGCGAGCATCCCGCAGTTGCTACAGGAACTGTTGCGCCGCGGTTATCCCATCCGGGTTTTATATACCGTTGGACATTGGCTGGACATCAATAGTCTTGAGGATGTCGTGCAGGCCGGAAACTTCTGATGCAGTCAATTGGGACGTCCCGATGACGCTTCCCTCTGATCCAACCGCCATTCGTCATCGCAAGTCGTGCCTCGAGTATTCATGACATCTTGGTCCGGAGAAACAGAGGATGATCGATCCGCGTAAATTTGTCGAATGTCTTCAGTCGAACAGTGTGGGGTTTTACACCGGCGTGCCCGATTCGCTGCTGAAGGAATTCTGCGCTTGCCTGGAGCAGGTGCCTGCGGCCGGCCAGCACATCATCAGCGCGAATGAGGGAGGGGCGGTGGCGCTTGCGCTGGGCTACCATCTCGCGACGCGAAACATTCCCTTGGTATACCTGCAAAATTCTGGGTTAGGAAATATCATCAATCCCCTATTATCCCTGGCTGATGGGGAGGTGTATTCCATTCCCCTGTTGCTCGTGATCGGTTGGCGGGGCGAGCCCGGGGTACATGATGAACCTCAACACAAAAAGCAGGGACGTGTCATGCTTTCGATGCTGGAGGCTATGGAGATCCCGTATCGCGTCTTGGGACCGGAAGTGAATGATGCAGAAGACGTGTTGATGGAAGCGCTGGCGTCTGTTCGAAAGAACAATGCGCCGTTTGCCCTCGTGATAAAAAAGGGGACGTTCAGTGCGTTTACCGGCGACAAGCGGGAAGCAGCCGCGTTTGAATTGACTCGAGAAACGGCGATACAACACGTGCTGGAATTTTTGGATGAGCGGGATGTGGTGGTAACCACTACCGGAATGGCTTCTCGAGAAGTCTACGAGTATAGGGTTAAAACGGGTGAGGGGCATGCACGGGATTTTCTAACGGTAGGCGGAATGGGACATGCTTCCCAGATCGCCTTGGGAGTGGCCCTTCACCAACCGGATCGTTCTGTCTATTGTTTAGACGGCGATGGTGCTTTGCTTATGCATATGGGGGCTCTGCCGATTACAGGCGTGCTCAATCCCGGAAATTTAAAACACATTGTTTTGAACAATGGGGCACACGACTCGGTTGGAGGGCAGCCGACGGTAGGATTCGAGATCGATATGCTGGCGATTGCCCGAGCGTGCTCCTACCGGATGGTCCTTCAGGCGAAGACATCGCAGGAAGTGCAGTCAGGCCTCCGGGAGCTCTCACGATCGAAGGGGCCTGGTTTACTGGAGATTCGGATACGCTGCGGTGCCAGAAAAGATCTGGGGCGACCTGCAACTACACCCGTTGAGAATAAGGGCGCTTTCATGGATTTTCTCCAAGGACCTTCTGACGGGAGAAGTTGACCGCCTAGAGAGGGCAGCTGAGACGCTTCGTCGAGTAGGCTTCCGAATCGCTTGCGCCGACCGGACCGCATCCTTGGCATCACTGCCATGGAGTTGTCAAATGACAGGTCTTACTGTAGGGCATACACTCAGTGGCGCCATCGGATTCTGATCACCGAAAAGATCAACCGGAAGAGTACTAAGACTTAAAAATCTGGACCAAGACTCCTGTTCGGGTTGTGGAATTTGTCTTTCTCATGATGTGTTTGATGTGTTCTTTGACGGTCTGTTCGGTAATTTTTAGCGCGTTGGCTATTTCCTTATTGGTCCACCCTTTAGCAAGATTCTCCACCACTGATTGTTCTCTGTTGGTTAACTGAAATCGTTCTTTGGCTTGATCGGTATTAAGCTGTTGCCGGCGACCCAACTCTTCCAATGTGACGACCAGACGGGCATATTGAATGCCGCCTCGATCGGGTAGCCCAAATCCTCGTAGAAGCACAGGCTGGTTGGGGTTTCCTGCAATTTTTTTGACCTCAAATTGCTCCCAGTCCTTTGCTTCCGTGCGAACCTGAAGGGCCTTCAGGATTTCGGTGCAGAGCTCAGTCAGCGCCGATGGAAGCACTCCTTGAGCTGCTTTAGCTGGAGCACCGCCTTTTTCTGCCATGTTAATGAGCTTGGACAGTTCAGCGGCTTGTCGATTCATATGCAAAAGCTGCATGGAAGAGGACAAGACGACGATTCCGGCGCCAGAGCGCTGGTCTGCAAGATTGTCAGCTGTTTCTTGCGTGGTAATAGCGATTTGAGCCACGGCATTCTCCGTATGATGCTGAATGTTCCTCGACAAACAGTCGTTTTCTGATAACCTAAAGGATGTGAGCGTCACTAGTAATGCTACATAATACTTTCGAGGTAGTCAAATTATACCTCCGAGGGGTCGGTCCGTACATCATTGGTATTGTCCGACCGAACCAGTGATTCTATACTTCAAAACAGTAGTGAACTCCTTTAGTATAAGAACACATTTCGATTCGTTCGTAGTTGTCCATCCCTCGGCCAAGGGTCAATCATTTAGACACGCGCACCTGTAGTCAATCGCTAGCCAGGGCTTGTTTTTGCAAATAAAACAAATAGTTGACTGGTGCTCAGTAGTGGACGGGGATGTTTGTGCGGTTAGGAGGCGGTTTCCAAAAATGTCACCGCGGAGCCGCTGATCGCGTAGGGCGTCGTATGTTGCAAATGGCCGACTGGAATTCCATCAGGAGAATAGGTCATGAAATTTAAGGTGTTAATCGGCGTAATGATCCTTGCTGGAAGTTGTGTCAGCCTGGCGTTTGCCAGCCCGTTTGAGCAGGTGCCGAAAGTTAGCCTCGTCGCAGGGGCTTCTGCCGCGCCCTCTTCGAGCGTGCGACATGGGGGAGACGGAGCGGAAAAGTCGTCTCTGACCGTGACCCCTGACTATATTATGGGACCGGAAGACGTATTGGAAATCACAGTGTGGAAAAATGCGGATCTCTCCAAACAGGTCCAGGTTCGACCCGATGGAAGGATTTCTCTGCCCTTAATTGGTGACGTATCTGCAGTTGGACGTACTGCTGCGCAGTTAACAGAAGAGATTTCTGCGCGGTTGAAATCCTATATGGAGAACCCAACTGTCTCGATCCTGGTTCGTGAAGTGAACAGCTACCAGATTTATGTTCTTGGAGAGGTGAATGCGCCGGGGAAATATCCTTTAAAAAGTAAGACCACATTATTGCAAGCCATCACCATCGCACATGGATTTACGCAGGTGGCCGCCCGCAATAAGATTGTCGTCTTTCGATTTGGAAAAGATGGCGAGGGGCTGAATAAAATTAAGGCCAGCTATGACGATATCGTGCTCAGGGATGGGTCAGATCAAAACATCGAACTCAAACCGGGAGATCAGATCGTTGTGCCCTCGGAAACCATGGTCGTGTTGCCATCCCGGTAATGTGGAGGGCGGATTACACCGAGGACATTCCGTATGGACGAGCAAAAGGAGTTAGGAAAGTGAAAACTTTCGGTTGCAGATGGTTGCGAGGGGGGGTATGTATTGTTTTCAGTGTGCTCCTCACTCTCCCTGGGTGCTGGATAGGCAACGAGCAAATAGATTTTAACGTTACCTATATTCCACCGAATGAATTCTTGTTAGGTCCTGAAGATGTGCTCGTTGTGAACGTCTGGAGAAATCAGGAGCTTTCTCGCGAAGTCATCATTCGGCCAGACGGTAAAATTTCAATGCCTTTGATTGGCGACGTTCAAGCGGCTGGCATGACATCAAACGTTTTGGCCAAGAGAATTGCTGATGGATTGGCTGAGTTCATGTCAAATCCTACGGTCTCGGTCCAAGTTAAAGAAGTTAATAGTTACTACGTGTATGTTTTGGGTGAAGTCTCGAAACCCGGGAAGGTTCCTCTCAAATCGTATGCTACAGTTTTGCAGGGCATATCATTGGCTGGCGGCTTTACGACGTTTGCCTCGAGAAACAAGATCCATGTATTGCGAGTTGTTCCCAATGGTCAAGGTCAACCGAAGCAGGTTCAGATCCCCGTCCCGTATGAAGATATCCTGCAGGGCAAGAATTCGGAGGGAAACTTTTTCCTCAAGGCTGGTGATGTCATTGTTGTGCCGTGATCGGTTTGTGAGGATATGTAGATTCACGGTAATGAGTTTGGTACTCGTCTTTGTGTCCTTCTGGTACGTGTCCAAATCTGCAGCTCAGCAAATACGTGTCGTGCCCTCAATCTCTGTCCTCGAGCTATACGACAGTAACGTATTTTTTACTCCGAAATCTCAGTTGGCGCCAGGGACAAAGGCCGATGATCTCATTACGACCATCACTCCTCAGCTCAATTTCATGCAGAGCAATAACCTCGCAAAAACAAATCTTTCGTTGGGGGCAACGGTTCAAAAATTCGCAAATAATTCGGACCTTGATAACGTTGGGTTTCTCGCCTCGGGCGGAGTTGATCTTTCTCAGTCAGTCAACAGGGTTTTGCCGAGGATGAAAGCGTTTCGCTTATTTGGGACCTACCGATATAGCCCTTCGGCCCCCGCCTTTGGCGCTGGAGGCCTCGGGGCAGGAGGTGGCGGAGGTTTTGGAATGGGCGGAGGTTTTGGAATGGGCGGAGGATTCGGCATGGGCGGTGTGGGAATTGCCGGCCCGGTGGATTCCGGCCTTCTTACTCAGCGCATTCGGACTACGATGTATAGTGCTGGTCTGGCAGATTCATATTCCCTGTCTCCTACTACGGATTTCCAAACTACTTACACGTACTCGCAGCTGAGTTTTGGTGGGTCGTTTACACCGACCTCCGCAACTGCAAACCAGGCTGCGCAAACCGTATTTGATACCACTACCCATTCTATTACTGCTGGTCCGTCATCCAGGATTACAGCCACTGACACGTTGACGGTCAAGTATATGTTTACTCAAGCTTCACAGGCGCAATTCGGGGAATATACGACGCACGGTGGAACTGTTGGCTGGGGACGCGTCTGGACAAAAGAATTGAGTTCTTCGGTCAATGGCGGACTGACTCTGATTGAGCCAATTCCAGATTCCTCTGCTGTGGGCGGGCAACGACGCATACCGGCCACCATGTTTCCGACTGGAGGCTTTAGTTTGACTTATGCTTCAGGCTCATCCTTTCTCCGGAAGTTAGGCAGCGACATTCAAGAAGTGACGGGATCTAGCGGCTCCTCGTCAATGGGTGGAGGGTTCCTACCCCTCGTTGCTGGAATGAACATGCCGGGAGGTATTGCGGCACCCGGTTCATATCGAATCACTTTCCTTTACAATTTGGGTGTATTTCCTAGCTTCGTTCAATCTGCTGGCCCGATCTATACACACACCGTTTCTGTGGCAAGTATGGCAGGGATTACCGATAAACTGACGGCTCAGGCTCTGTTCAATGTTGGTCGGAGCACTTTCACCTCCGATGCCATCGGCACCACTTTTACCACCTACGGCACAACAGTATCTTTGGACTACCTCATTACACCTACGTTTACTGCGAGGCTCAGTCATCAGTGGCTGATGTTTGAAAATCAAACTAGCGGTTTTAGTGCGGGAGACTTCGGATTTGCCAAACATGTTATCCTGCTAGGATTGACATACGCCTATTCCCCGCGTGGTGATTTCTTCCGGTCCGGTGCCTTTTGGGAAGGTGCTGCTGGTAGTTCCTCGTCTGTGGATGCAGGAGCAGGTAAGTCAGGATCAGGAGGAGTGGATACAAAAAAATGAACACGCGCACACTAGCTCCAGAGGAGTATTGGCGAGCCGTTGTCCGTCGAAAGTGGCTGGTGATTATCGCGATTGTCATGTCACTAAGTATCGCTGGTGCCGTGTGCGCCCTGATGCCAAAGGTTTATCAGTCGGCCACAAAGATGTGGTTTGAAGGCGCGAAGATTGAGGAGTCAATAGTCAGTGGGCCGAATCCCGCCGGGATGGCCTATGCTCCCACTCTCGATGATCGCGTAATGGAAGTCCGGCAGTTTGTGATGGGTCGAAAAACCCTCGGACAAATTGCGGGTGAATTTGGGCTGTTCGGATATGAAAAAGATCGTCCTGATGCGGCACAGTCAGAGAATGCGATTCGAGCGATGCGAGGATCCGTGAAAGTCGAGCCGACCAAGGACAAACTGTTTATCACCCTCTCATTTTCCAATGAAGATCCCAGCATTGCCAGGGATGTGACATCACGACTCAGCGACCTTTTCATCGAAGAAACGCTCAAGGATCGCGAACGAGGCGTAGAGGCGGCAGAAGATTTTCTGGGACTGGAATTGAAGCACGCGAAGTCCGAGCTAGAGGCAAAAGAAAAGATCATTTCAGAATTTAAACAATCACATCTTGGAGAGCTCCCACAGCAAATCGATGCTAACCTTCGCAAATTGGATCGACTGCAGGAAGATATGCGGTCGCAAACTGAGCAATCTCAGAGCCTGGCGAGTCGCTTAGTTCAGATCGATAAATCCATTAAAGATTATGAGGAGACCGGTGAAATAGGTAGTGATTCACCCGTTGGGGGAACAAGCAAGCGAAACAAGGACCCTCGGTTGGGCAGAATCAAGGAATTGGAGCGACGCCTCGTTGAACTCTCTTCCATGTACAAAGAGACCTATCCTGACCTTGTACAAGTCAAGGAGGAAATTAGGAAGCTCAAGGAAATGACCTCTGCTCAGTATCGTGATCTGCTGCCTGAGAGTGACGAAGCGGACGAGCCAATCGCCAACAAAAAATCCAAGCGAAAGGCGATTGATCCGTACCATGCCGAATTGTTGAAGCAGAGAGAGGATATTGTACTCGAACTGGAGGGGGTCAAGCGTCGTCAAGCACATATTTCAAGTGAGATTTCTCAATATGAGCGGAGAGTAGAGCATACCCCTGAGCGCGAGCAAAAGCTGAAGACACTTGAACGCGATTATGAAAATCTCCAGAAAAATTATCAGTCACTTCTGGATAAAAAACTGAGTGCCGGTATGCAGAAGAGTCTGGCGCAAGGGCGTAAGGGAGCGAAATTTAGTATCGTGGATCCCGCCTACACCCCCGTTGTCCCTGTCGTTCCCAACATTCCGATTATCATGGCCGCAGGTCTCGTATTGGGTTGTGCATTAGGTTTCGGAGGCGCCGTAGGACTGGAACTGATGGGACGAGGATTCCGATCGGCTGAGGAGGTGGAAGTTACTCTAGGACTGCCCGTAATCGCCTCTATACCTTTGTATGAAAGCGCTTTTGGGGGATCAATGCAGACCGTTCGAGCGCTTTCTGGGAAAAACCGTGCATCGGCATTGTTGCTACCGAGCAGTAATCAGAAAGCCGGTGACGATCTGGCTATGGCCGGTAGTCTTGCGCCTTCGGCCAGAAGCAGGGGACAAAATGGGCAATTACATAGTCCAACTCCTGGCCTAGAGTTGGTCTCGATGTGGCGGCCACTGTCATTCGTAGCTGAGCAATATCGTGTGGCGGCCACCCGTCTCGAGCTCATGACCGGAGATCGAAAAAGCACGGCCATTGTCGTAACAAGTGCTGTAATGGGGGAGGGGAAGTCTTCCACAGCGCTTAATTTAGGTTATGTCCTGGCCAAAGATCTCGACCGTAGAACCATTGTAATTGATTGTGATCTGAAACGACCGATGCAGCATATCTATGCAGGCGTTTGGCAGCATCCAGGTCTGGTCGAAGTGTTGCGTGGCACGAAAGTCATTGAGGATTGTGTTCAACGATTAGGTGAGTCGGGTCCCTGGATTCTTCCAGCGGGGGCAGTCGGAGATAATCCGCTCGCCCTTTCCAAGATGCATCAGTTGGCCGATTTAGTAACTGAACTTAAAGAGAAGTTCGATTATGTAATCATCGACGCACCACCGGTGTTGCCGCTTGCAGATATGCAAGTCCTTGCGAGTATGGGCGATCTACTTGCCTATGTCGTGAAAGCAAGCATGACCGGCCGCGATGTGGTGCAAAAAGCGCTAAAAGCCATCGGCGACACTGCGAATGTCGGGGTCATTTTAAATGGTTTGGATGCCCACACGACTCCCTACTATATGCAGCAAGAATATTATCGCGAAGCCCATCATGAACAGCTCAAGTAAGTCTGAACAAGACATGAGCCTGGAGCCATTGGCCAGCCCGCAGCCGATCGTTTCCGTCTCGGTGAGCTTTCCAAAGTTCACACGTCGCGTACTGATACTTGGCGTTGGTCCTCTCGCCAGAGACCTTTGTCAGACTCTCCTGTCCAAACGGACTGGCTTCACCGAAGTCGTTGGATTTCTTGATAAGGATTCCAGTCGTGTCGGTGAACGTCTGGTGAATCCAAGCATAATCGGAACGTATGACCAATTATTCGAGATTGCGGAGCGTTATCAGGTTCATACTGTTGCAGTCTGTTTGGAAGATCGTCGAGCGGTGCTACCGGTTCAAACACTGCTCGACATGAAGGCAATGGGGCGGGATGTGGTGGACGGTCATTATTTATATGAAGAGGAATCCGGTCGTCTTTCAATTGACCACTTAAAGCCCAGCGCTCTCATTTTTTCGACGGGGTTTCGTCGTCGATTAGTCACAATGCTTCTGAAACGAGCCCTCGATGTGGTGGTTGCCATTATTGGGATGATAGCGCTATTGCCCCTCGTGATCGTGTTATCGCTGCTCATCAAAATGGATTCTTCTGGCCCTGTTTTTTATCGGCAAATGCGGGTTGGGTTAAGGGGCCGTCCGTATATGATTTGGAAATTCAGGTCGATGCGCCAGGATGCGGAGCAAAGTGGAGCTCGATGGGCATCAAGCGAAGATCCCCGAGTGTCTAGAGTCGGTCGTTGGATTAGAAAGTGGCGACTGGATGAACTCCCCCAGTTGATTAATGTAATGAAAGGGGAGATGAGTTTGGTCGGTCCCAGGCCCGAGAGACCGGTATTTGTCCAGGAGTTAAGAAATACCATACCCTATTACGATTTGAGGCATACCGTTCGACCAGGTATTACCGGTTGGGCGCAAACAAGGTTCAGATATGGTGCGTCGAAAGAAGATTCACACGTCAAGCTTCAATATGATCTCTTTTATGTGAAAAATTTATCATTGGCACTGGATCTGCGAATAGTCATCCACACGGTCAAAGTTATGTTGATGGGCGAGGGGGCGCGGTAGAGGAATCCATGCCTGACTCAATGGCGAGACATTCTCTGTCTTTCGATGTCGAAGAACACTTTCAGGTTTCAGCTTTTGAATCTCCCATGAGACGGAGACATTGGGAACAGTTCGAAAGTCGCGTAGAGAGCAACACGGATAAATTACTGGATTTGCTGAATCAGAGAGGTGTTCATGCCACTTTTTTTGTCTTGGGATGGGTGGCGGAGCGATATCCCTCTTTGGTGAGAAGTATTGCCTCGGCAGGACATGAGGTCGCTTCCCACGGCTATGCTCATGAACTTATTACAGCGCAAACTCAAGTGGCATTTCGCGAAGATGTGCGAAAGGCCAAAGGAATTCTCGAGAATATTCTCCAGCAACCAGTGTTGGGATATCGTGCGCCGAGTTTTTCTATCACTAAGGATACAATGTGGGCGATTCAAATTCTTGTCGAAGAAGGGTATGTCTATGACTCGAGCATTTTCCCGGTGATGCACGATCGTTATGGCGTACCGTCCGCAAATCCGCAGGTGCATCAGTTATCGACTCCAGCAGGACTGTTGTGGGAAGTGCCGCCGTCAACAGTTAAATGTCTGGGAGTGAGAATACCGATTGCTGGAGGAGGATACTTTCGTCTCTACCCCTACAAGGTATTGCGCGCCCTTCTGCGCAAATTGGAAGGCGAAGGCTCACCCTTGGTGATGTATTTGCACCCGTGGGAATTTGACCCAGATCAGCCGAGAATGGAAGGTTCAATGCTGTCTCGAATTCGACATTATTTGAATCTTGATAAAACGGAAGGCAGAATGCGTGCACTCCTTCAAGATTTTTCATTTGCGCCGATCCGCCGTGTATTCCCGCAAATCGTACCTTTATGAAGCGATAACTGAGTCATCTAAGGTACATGCATTAACCTGCGCATGCCTTTGACTGTACCGTTGAATGATATAAAACTGCCTTTTGGGTAACTTCTTTCGAGTTTAAGAGCCCCGCAACGCTCATGTTCCGGTCGCTCCTCTGCGCTTGGGCATGGACGATAAGCGTCCCTTCGGTTAGGTTGTCATGCGATAGATTTCTGTTCAATTTGCTCCCTTCTCAGGGTGATCTCCTGTTTAGAGGTACCGATGGGTAAGCGCAGTCCCCTGCCAAGAATCGTAGGTGTTGCCAAGATAGAGGTAGTTCGTTCCGGCGTCTAAATCTCCTTTCTTGGGCTACTGTGCTACTCTTATACTGAAGGTATCATTCTAAGTATTAATGCCATTTATATAAAAGGGTTGAGTCATTAACCTGACTGTGAACAATGAGATGTATAAGAGGCCCCGGAGTTCGTGAAGCAATCTTGTAATTGGGAGTACGAATGGAGTCTGCCGTCGCGCAAGATGATTCTTGCGCTTTAGTGATCGAGCCGCGAACAGGATATGTTCATGTTGGTTGGCGCGAACTCTGGGCTGCGCGCGAGCTGTTTTATTTTCTGGCGTGGCGAGATCTTAAAACGCGTTATGCCCAAACTGCCATTGGCGCCAGCTGGGCGCTTATGCAGCCTCTCCTCAGCACTCTTATCTTTACTCTGGTATTTAGCTATTTGGCTAAAGTGCCGTCGGATGGCCTTCCCTATCCTCTCTTTGCGTTTGCCGCCATCCTTCCGTGGTCGCTGTTTGCCAGAAGTCTTGAACGGAGCACGCTGAGTGTCGTCACAGAAGGTGGCTTAATTAAAAAAGTCTATTTCCCTCGTCTCATTATTCCGATCTCCGCTACGTTTATTAATCTGGTCGATTTTGCCGTAGGATTCTTAATCTTAATTGGAATGATGATATGGTATCACGTCGTCCCGCAGTGGACCGTTGTGTTTCTTCCATTGTTTGTGGCGGTTGCTCTGCTTACTGCTTTGTCGGTGAGCCTTTGGCTTTCCGCGCTCAATGTTAAATATAGGGACGTGGCTTCAATTGTGCCGTTGATGACTCAGTTGTGGATGTTTGCCTCGCCTGTCCTCTATCCAGCTTCCTTGGTGCCCGAATCGATCCGGTGGCTCTACGGCCTCAATCCAATGGCTGGAGTCATTGAGGGATTTCGATGGGCTCTACTCAGTAAAGCCCCCCCAGATTGGAGCATGGTCGGCGTCAGTCTAGGTGTCGTGGCTTCGCTACTCATCGGAGGGGTGATGTTTTTTCGGAGGGTGGAGCGAACCTTCGCCGATGTGATCTAGATGCGAGAGGCTGCGGTGAGGGTCGAGGGGTTATCCAAACAGTACCGGCTGGGAACGTCCCAGGCGCAGGACGGCTCCCTGGCCGGCGCCCTGGCACGCCGGATGCGCCAATTGGTCGGCCGCCGCGCCGGCCCGCCGCCGGCCGATGACAGCTTGTGGGCCTTGCGCGATGTCTCGTTCGAGATCCAGAAAGGCGAAGTCTTCGGGGTCATCGGCACCAACGGGTCCGGCAAGAGCACGCTGCTGAAGATCCTGTCGCGGGTCACCGAGCCGACGAAAGGGCGGGCCGTCATCAACGGGCGGTTTTGCGGCTTAC